>Ga0196978_1001325_pt1 | contig 11065 bp, 13 predicted proteins | sample S3v_2013CmetaG_FD_155491 | JGI IMG/M metagenome (GOLD analysis project Ga0196978, IMG submission 155491) | Soil microbial communities from Anza Borrego desert, Southern California, United States - S3+v_20-13C | ecosystem: Environmental > Terrestrial > Soil > Desert | place: USA: California... | reverse complement strand
ACGGCCTCCCCCTCCCCGCCGGCGTCCGGGGCGCGCGCGCCGCCCGTCCCGGCGTCGGCGCCGGGGGCCGCGCCCGCCCCGCCTCCCGCCTCGGCCTCCGACTCTTCGGCGGCGCCGTCCGGGCTCTCGACTTTGCCGGGTTGAGACGGCGGCTGGACTTCATCGTCAACGGCCGCCGCCTCGGCCGGGGCGGGCGGGGCTTCCGACTCGAAGGGCAGAAACTTCGTGGCCGGCTCGGTCGCGCCGCCGAGCGTGTCGTGGCTCAGGCGTTCGAGGTCGAGTGCGAGCGCGAGCGCTTCGCGGACGCGGCGGTCGTCGAAGGGCGGGCGCGCGGTGTTGAAGCGGTAGTAGTTGAGCGCCGCGAAGGTCTCGCGCCGGAAGTCCTGATAGGGCGTGAGCAGTTTGACGGCCAGAGGCTCGACGGCCGCGTTCGTCACGGCGTCAACCTCGCCGGCGCGGTAGGCGTTGATCGCCTCCTCGGGGTCGGGCTTGTTGACGAAGTAGACGCGCTCCAGCCTGACCGAGGTCACGTCCCAGTAGTTCGGCGCGCGCTCCAGCACGACGCTGTCGCCGCCGAGCCGCGCGAGGCTGAAGGCGCCGTTGGTGACGACGCCCAACTCCTCGCGGCCGCCGCGGTTCATCTGCTCGTCCTGCAAAGCGCCGAGGTCGGCCCCGGGGCTGAGCTCGTGGACGGGGCGGAAGACCGGGTGGGCGACGAGGGCCGGGAAGTTCCGGTCGGGCCGTTCGAGCGTCACGCGCAAGGTGTGCGCGTCGAGCGCGGTCGCGCCGAAGGCCGGCGGCCTCCGCGGCGCTTCGCCCCGACCGGCCCGCTCCCCCGGTGCGGCGGCGGGCGGGTTTGCGCCCGGCGTGGCGGCCGCGACGGCCGGGGTCGCGGCGTCGGGGCGCGCGGCCGAATCAACCTGCGCGGGCGCGGCCTGCGCGCCCCTGATGTTCGCCAGCAGCCTCGCGTGCGGCGCGCGCTCGCCCATGCGGATGGTGCGCTGCCACGAGCGCACGAAGTCCTGCGCGGTGACGGCGTCGCCGTTCGACCAGCGCGCGTCGCGGCGCAGGTGAAAGAGCCACGTGCGGCCGCCGTCGTTCGACTCCCAGCGGCTCGCCACGGCGGGCGCGGGCCGCACCGTGCCGGGCGCGTACTCGGTGAGACCTTCGAAGAGGGCGCGGACGGCGTCGGTGTCGGGCGGGGCGGCGGCGCGGGCCGGGTCGAAGACGCGCGGCAGCCCGCCGTCGCTCCAGCGGAACTCCTGCGCCGGGGGCACGACCACCTTGCCGTAGAAGGTCTCGCCCTCCTCGCGCTCGAAGCACCCGCTGCCGGCGAGCGACAGGCCGAGCGCCAGCGAGAGCCACAGGCGCGCCCGCCGGGCCGCGAAGAAATGGCGTAAACCCTTCCTCAACCTCAATCGCCTCCCCGCCCCGCGAGCGCCTTCAGCTCGGCGTAGACGGCCTCGGTCTGCCTCCGCGTGTCCTCGAAATCGCCGCTCGTGTCGATGGCGTAGTCGGCGTAGCGCAGCTTCTCCTCCTGCGGCATCTGCGAGCCGATGCGCCGCTCGGCCTCCTCGCGCGAGAGCCGGTTGCGGCGCATCAAACGCTCCAGCTGCGCCTCGGGCCGGCAGTGGACGACCACCAGCTTGTCGAAACGCTTGTAGCCGCCCGACTCGATCATCAGCGCCGCGTCCACCACGCCGACGCCGCGCGGGTCTTCGAGCTCCCAGCGCCGAAGCTCCGCGTCCTGCTCGGCCATGATGAGCGGGTGCAGGATGGCGTTGAGCCGCAGCCGCCTCGCCTCGTCGCCGAAGACTAAGGCCCCGAGCCGCGCGCGGTCGAGCGCCCCGTCCTCGCGCAGCACGCCCCCGCCGAACTCTTCGACGACGGCGCGCAGGCCCTCCGTCCCCGGCTCGACCACCCGCCGCGCCAACACGTCCGCGTCCGCCACGCGGCAGCCCAACCCCTTCAGCAACCCGGCCACGTGCGACTTGCCCACCGCAATCGAACCCGTCAGACCGACGCGCAACATAAATGAAGTTTCGCGCTTCGAGTGTCAGGTTTCAGTTTCGCGCCTTAACCCCTCGCCACTCGACCGACGCCACACAAACTCGGAACTCGAAACTTATGTCTCTATCCCCCGTCGGCGGCGGGCCGCCTCGACGGTGTTCTTCATCAGCATGGTGACCGTGAGCGGGCCGACGCCGCCGGGCACGGGCGTGAGCCGGCCGGCGACCCGCGCGGCCTCGGCCGGGTGCACGTCGCCGACGATTGTGTAGCCGCGCTCGCGCAGCGACTTCAGGCGCTTCTCGGCCCCGTCGCCGAACAGCTCGCGCGCCTCGGCCTCGCCGGTCAGGCGGTTGATGCCCACGTCCACGACGACCGCGCCGGGCTTGATGTGCTCGCCGCGCAGGAAGCCCGCGCGCCCGACGGCGGCGACGAGGATGTCGGCCTCGCGCGTCACGGCCGCGAGGTCGCGCGTGCGCGAGTGGCAGAGGGTGACGGTCGCGTCGCGTTGCAGCAGAAGCTCGGCGACGGGGCGGCCGACGTTGTTACTGCGGCCGACGACGCAGGCGCGCGCGCCGCGAATCTCGACGCCCTCGCGCTCCAGAAGCTCGACGATGCCGGCCGGCGTGCAGGGCACGAGCGAAGGCAGTTGCGAGAAGAGGCGGCCGACGTTGACCGGGTGGAAGCCGTCCACGTCCTTCGCCGGGTCGATCGCCTCGATGACGCGCCCTTCGTCGTGGCCGGCGGGCAGCGGCAGTTGCACGAGGATGCCGTCCACGTCCTCGCGCCGGTTGCACGTCAGGACGAGTTCGAGCAGTTCGTCGGCGGTCGTCTCGGCCGGCAGCGGGTGGTGCTCCGAGGTCAGCCCGAGCTCTTCGCAGGCGCGCACCTTGTTGCGGACGTAGACGACCGAGGCCGGGTCTTCGCCGACGAGGATCGTCACCAGCCGCGGCACGACGTTGCGCTCGCGCCAGAGCGCGGCGACCGCCTCGGCCACCTCGCGCTTGAGCTCCGCCGCCACGCGCGCCCCGTCGAGCTTGCGCGCCCCGACGCCTTCGTCCCTCTCCGTTGTCGTGTTCATCGGCTGTGGCCCTCATCGTAACACCGCCAAACGCGAATCGTAAATCGCGAGCAGAAGCCGTCGGGAGTCGCCGGCCGACGGTCGTCAGTCACCGGTTTTTTGTCCCCGCCGGCGACCGGCGACCGGGAACCGCCTTTCCGATTCACGATCGACGATTCAGGGCTTCCCTCCGGTTGCGCGCCGCGCCGCCGATGTCTGACAATCGCGGGCATGAAGACCCCACGCGGACTTATCCGCCCGTCATCTTTGAGGAGCGTGCTGGCCGTCGTCTTCGCCGCGGCCGTGGGCCTCAGCTCGTGCGCGCGGCCGGAGGCCCCGGACGCCGGGGCGAAACGTTACGAGTTGAAAGGCAAGGTGGTGTCGGTTGACCGCGCGAACGGCGAGGTCGAGGTAGACCACGAGGAGATTCCGGGCTACATGGCCGCGATGCGGATGTCTTTCAGCGTCCGCGACCGCGACGCGCTGGCGGCGATGGCGGGCGGCGACCGCCTACAGGCCACGCTCGTCGTGGGCGGGAGGGGCTACTGGCTGGAGAACCCCGTCGTCACGAAGGCCCTGCCCGGCGAGGAGGCCGCGGCGGCCGCCGCGATGGGGCCCCCGCCCGGCACCGAAGTCCCGGACTTCAGCCTCGTCAATCAGGACGGCGAGCGCCTGAACCTCAAAGGGCTGCGCGGCCGCGCCGTGCTCGTCACCTTCATCTACACGCGCTGCCCCTTCCCCGACCAGTGCCCGCAGCTCAGCACGAACTTCGCCGCCGTCCACCGCGAGCTTGAGCGCGACGCGGCGCTGCGCCCGAAGACGCGCCTGCTGAGCGTCACGCTCGACCCGGCCTACGACACGCCGAAGGTTCTGCGCAGCTACGGCGCGGCCTACACCGAGCGCTACGGCGAAGAGACCTTCGAGCACTGGGACTTCGCCACCGGCGACCCGGCCGAGATACGCCGCCTCGCGCAGTTCTTCGGCCTCGCCTACGAGGAGCAGAGCGGCCAGATCATCCACTCGATGCGCACCGCCCTCGTCGGCCCCGACGGCAAAGTCTTCAAAATCTACCGCGGCAACGAGTGGAAGCCCGAAGAGGTCTTGGCCGACCTGCGGCGACTGGCGGACGGGGCCTGACGGGACAGGGGCGGCGGGCGCCGGCCGCCTTTTTCAGTAAGACCGGATCGAGTGCATGACGCGGCCCCAGACCTCGAAGTCCATGCCGTCGGTGACCTCGATGGGCTGGTAGTTCTCGTTCTCCGGCATCAGCCAGATGCGCCCCTGATGCACGCGCAGGCGCTTGACGCACAGCTCGTCGTTGATGCGCGCGATGACGATGTCGCCGTCGTCGGCCTCGACGGCGCGGTCGACGACGAGGATCGAGCCGGGGTGGATGCCCGCCCCCATCATCGAGTCGCCGGAGACGCGCACGTAGAAGGTCGCCACCGGGTGCTTGATGAGGTAGCGGTTGAGGTCGAGGCGCCCCTCGACGTAGTCCTCTGCCGGCGAGGGCCAGCCCGCCGAAACCGACGCCATGAAGAGCGGCCGCGCCCAGCTCGTCGCGCGGTCGGGCCGGTAGACGGCCGCGACGTTGTCGTGTGCGATCATGCTCGTTTCACCCGTGGAAGATTGTCTAACCGGCGAGATTCTACACGGGAGCGCTGGGCGAGACAAGATTTTTCTTCGCGGCGGGCGGGGATGAAGAAGGGATGCTCCCGGCACGACTTGAACGTGCGACCCCTCGCTTAGGAGGCGAGTGCTCTATCCACTGAGCTACGGGAGCGTGGGCTAAAACTTAACAGACGCGCGGCGCGACCGTCCAGCCGCGGTCAGGACTGGTACTTGATGAGCGAGCGCACGTCGTAGCCTTCGAGCTTCCGCCGGCCGGGCAGGAACTCCAGCTCGACGACGAAGGCGAGGCCGACGACCTCGCCGCCGAGCTGTTCGACGAGGTTCGCGACGGCGCGGGCCGTGCCGCCGGTCGCCAGAAGGTCGTCGGCGATGATGACGCGGTGGCCGCTGCCGACGGCGTCGCGGTGAATCTGGAGCGCGTCCTGCCCGTATTCGAGGTCGTAGGAGACGGAGGCGCACTCGGACGGGAGCTTGCCGGGCTTGCGCGCCGGGACGAAGCCCGCGCCGAGGTGGTAGGCCATCGCCGGCGCGAAGATGAAGCCGCGCGCCTCGACGCCGACGACGGTGTCGACCCCGGTTCCTTTGAACTGCTCGGCCAGCGCGTCCACCGTCCGCCGCAGCCCCTCCGGGTGCTTGAGCAGCGTCGTGATGTCGTAGAAGTTAATGCCCGGCTTCGGGAAGTCGGGCACTTCGCGGATGAGCGACTTGAGTTGATCCATGATGTTCAAGTAGACGGTAGTCAGCAGTCAGTAGAAAGGCAGTCGCTAACGAACCGTCCGCGCGCCGGCGTCAACAGAGTTTGCGCGGGGCGCTGCCGGCTACCGACCGCTGCCTCTCTCACCTTTCGATACGGAATGTCGGGTAGTGGCCCGTGGGTTCGAGGCTGAGTTCTTCGACCTGTCCGACGTGGGCGTGCCGGGGGCCGGCGGCGAGGTCGTGCCTGAAGCCTTCGATGCCTTCGGGCGCGCCCTCGGCGACCACTTCGACGCGGCCGTCGGCGAGGTTGCGGACGTAGCCGACCACCTGATGGCGCGCGGCGACGCGCTGCGCGAAGAAGCGGAAGCCCACGCCCTGAACCTCGCCGCTGATGTAGTAACGACGCGCGACTCGCATGCCGTCAGAGACGCCTTTCGCGGCCTTCAGCCGAGGGCTTCGAGGCACCCGGCCAGCGGCAGCTTGCGGCAGGTGTACATCGGCGTGTCGCGCAGCGTGTACTTGCTGGCGCGCGTCTCGCGCAGCTCCTGCACGAGGTCGAGGAAGTCCGCCGGGTGGTCGGTCTCGAAGGCGACGACGAACTCCTGATCGTCGAGGCCGAACGAGTAGGTCGTGTGGAGCTTGACGGAGCGGTACTTGGAGCCGACGCGGATGTGCTCGTCCATCAACTCCTGCCGCTGCTCGACGGGCAGCATGTACCAGTCGCGCGTCTTGACGAACGGGTAGACGAAGAGGTACTGCGACTGGCCGGGCACGATGTGGAGGCGGTCTTCGACGTGTTCGGGGTTGTCCTTGTCGATATACATCGAGCGCTTGGTCATCGACAGGAAGCTCTGCGTCACGTCGAGGTGGCGGCCGAGCGCGGTCGCGTTCAGCTCGGCCGACATCTGCTGGAAGGGGTCGAGCGCGTAGCCGATGCGCCAGACCATGAAGTCCACGTTCGAGCGCAGGCCGACGATGGAGTAGGTGTGGATGAAAAGCTCGCGTCCGTACTTGCCGACGGCCTCGACGAACTCGCGCCGGGCCTCCTCCTTCTCGCGCGCGCCGAGGTGGCGCCACTCGGGCCGGGCCTTGTAAAAGGTGAAGGTGACGAACTGGCGCGGGAGTTGTGGCTTCGCCCCGGTCTCGTCGTCGTCGCGCGCCGACTTCTCGCCCTTGTTGGTGAGGCGCAGCGTCGGGCGGCTGTTCTGCTGCTCTTGTTCGGTGCTCATGTCGCGGATACCTCTCGGGGGTTGACGGTGTGGCCGCTCCTTCTCCTCTCGCGTAGCGTCGCGGGTCGGATGAAGCCCGTCTGACGCAAGGTATTTTGAAGCGCGCCGCGGCAGATTGCAAACGGCCACGGCGCGCGCCCTGACGCGCTCGCGCGGCCGCGCGAAGTCTTTGAAGCCGGCGCGCGGCTGGGCTATACTCGCGCCGCTTTTCCAACGCACAAGCCAGAGCGCATCCCGCTTCCGGAGAGCTTCGCCCGCATGAGAGCCACCAAGCTGCTCGTCGCCCTCATCGCCGCCGCATTCGCCGCCGCAGCCGCGGGCTGCGGCGACAGCGCCGCGCCCGACCCGACCGCCAACGCGCGCCCGACCCCCGCGGTCAGGCCGGCCGCGGGCTCGCCCGCCGGCGCGCCCGACGAGTTCGCCTCCACGGGCGCCGACTTCGCGCAGTTCTGCATCCGCTGCCACAAGGCCGACGGGACGGGCGGCGTCGCCGAGTTCGACGGCGGCAAGACTCTCAAAGTCCCGAACCTGCGCGAGCGCGGCCGCGACGATTCCGACGAGGAACTGGCCGAGCAGATTCGCGACGGCGGCGACGGCATGCCCCCCTTCAAGAACCGCCTCGACGAGAAGCGCATCAACGACCTCGTCCGCTTCATCCGCAAAGAGTTCCACGGCCGCGACGCCGCGGCCCCGCCGGCACGTTAAAGCGGCGCGGGTCGCCCGTGCTACTATTGCCCGCGCCAGAGCGAAGAAGCGCACCCGTAGCTCAGTTGGATAGAGCGTCGGCCTTCGAAGCCGCAGGTCGCAGGTTCGAGCCCTGCCGGGTGCATCTCAAGGCGGGGGCCCGGCCGCGCGGGAGGGCGTCTCAACTCTCATCAAGGAATAGTTGATGAGAGTTGAGACGCCCTCCCACGCGGCCGGGCCCCCGCTTTTTGTCTTTAGGCTTCCGAGCCGTTCAGCAGGGTGATGGTTTGCCCGACCGAGAGTTGGCCCGCGCGGAGGACTCGGGCGTAGAGGCGCGCGTCGCCGGGGTGGACTTTCTGCGAGATGCGTTTGAACTCGCCCCCGGCGAACGAGGCCGCGATGACCTTGCAGGGGACGGTGTAGCTGCTGATCTCGACGACGACCTCGTCGCCGAGCGCGAGCCGCGCGCCGGGACGCAGGCGCGACCAGTCGAGGCCGAACGTGGTGACGTTCTCGCCCGCCGAGCCGGGGAAGATGGGGTGTCCCTCGCCCTGCAATTCGAGGATGCGTTCGAGCGCGAAGAGGCAGAGGGCGCGCTCGGGGCCGCCGTGGTAGCGGCGGTCTCTCTGCCGGTCGCCTTCGAGACCTTCCGGCGTCAGCACGGCCTCGCGCACCGCCAGCTTCGGCACGCCACCGTCGGAACAGCTCAGTTGGAAGATTCGACCCTTCATCTTTTCTCAAGCCGCCCGAGAGTCATCACCCGGCCGGCCCTTCGGCATTAAAGACCTTCAGGATTTAAACCGCCCGCCGCATCCGACCCGCGCCGACACCTTGCGCCGCCTTAATCCGTTCGACTAACTGCGGGAAAGAATCGCGCGTGTAGACCGTCTCGATTGCCGCCGGCCCGCCGGCCGCCTCCCCGACTTTCAGCTCGCGGAGGAAGTTTTCGACGGCGCCCGGGTCGAGGCCGTCGTCAAGCTGCGAGAGGTAGAGGGCGGAGGCTTTCGACAAGACCCTGCGGGCCGTCGGCTTGATCTGCGGGCGGTCTGCGCGCGCGACCATGAGAGTGAAGTCCGCGTCGGCGTGCCGTAGGAAGCTGTTGCCCTCGACCAGCACGCCCTCCGACCGCACGCGTCCGAGCGCCGCCGCGAACCCCTGCGCCACCTGCGCGTCCGTCGAGACCACCCAGTGGACGTTCGACGCGCCCGCCTCCCAGTAGCGGCCCGTGTCCTTGCCTGCCGCGTAGGTCGCCCCGCGCCCCGAGAGCACGAGCGGCTCGTCGCCGAGCAGCGGGCTGACGCAGCAGGCGTGCGGGTCGCGCCCGCACGAGCGGTAGTGGCCGCGCGTCATCTTGATCGCCTCCCAGCCGGGCAGCGCCCGCAGCAACTCGCACACGAGCGTCGTCTTGCCCGAGTTGGAACTGAACCCGCCGACGGCGACGATTGCAGGCTTCATCTCTTTCGCGCCCTCGCGCCCCGATGCGGCGTCCCGGAGGGCACGAATGTTTTACCCCTTCCCGCGCCGCAAGACAAACGGCCCCGCCGCGCTGTAGATTGAACGCACTGACGAGGAGCCTGCGATGGGACACGAGTCTGACGAAGCGTATGAGACGGCCCGCGCCGTCTCGTCGGTTCTGGCGCGGCGCGGCGCTGACGCGACCGGCGGCAGAGACCCCGCCGAGGTCGCGCGCGAGTGGGTCGGGCAAGGCTTCGACGACGCCGAAGAGGTCGAAGCGTGGCTCGACGCAGGCTGCCTTGACGCCGCCGGGGCGCGCCGGCTCGAAGAGGCCGGCATCACGCCCGAACAGGCCGCGCTCCGCACGCGGGCCGGCGCGTCCGGCGAAGAGGACACGCTGGGCCGCAAGCTCTCGCGCGGCGACCTCAGCCTCGAAGAGGCCCGCCGCATCATCACCCGCGAGTTCTGGCACGACTGACGCGGGCCGCGCCGTCCCAGACCCGCAACGTCAACCCTCCCGCCCGCAGCGCGCGCAAGAACCGCCCGCGGCGGCGTTCTCTCTTCCGCCCGCACCCGGCGCGACGGCCCGGAAAAGAGAATTTTCCGCGCCCTGAAAAAAGTGCTTGACAACGTAAAGTGGTCTGCCTTATACATAGGCGTCACTTCGGGCCGGCTGTTCGCCGGTAGAGTCGGAAACGGATTAGGAACGGGAATGATGATGACGAACACGATTCACGACAGGTACACGCGCGCGTTCGCCCTGAAGGGCGACGGGCAGGCGACCGCCCGCTCCCGGGGCGAGCGTCGCGCCGCCGCGGCGGGCATGTCGCTGGCCGGTCGGTTCGTCTTCAAGCCCGCGCCGCGGTGCGCGGCGAAGCTCGAAGGCGCGCCCGTCGGGGGTCGCCTTAACCGGCAGATTCTGGACAACCAAGTTTGATTTAGCGGGGGCGGGCCTCCCGCTCCCAACTCTCTAACTAACACCTAGAGACTCGTTCGGAGCGGGCCTGCTTCCTGTCGGGAAGCCACGCGGGCCCGCTCTTTTTGTTGTTTGACAACCGAAGTATCTCGTGAGGGATGAAGGCGAGGGCCTCGGCCGCGGGCGCGAGTCTCGTCGCGGCTCTCAAGCGCGGAGGATGCCCCTCCGCCTTCATCATTATTGCGGAAGCATCAGACGCCGAATCGGACCGGCAGCAGTCTGTAAAGCTGTGGCTCTTGCGAGCGTGGGGGTTCGAGTCCCCCCTGATGCATGGCAAGGAGGGTCGGGCACGTGCGCGCCGAGCAGTCCCGAAAACTGTCGGAGCCTTCGAAAGCTCCTGTGGGTTCGACTCCCACACCTACCGCCAAAAGCAGTAGACAGTAGTCGGTAGAAAGAGAGTCTCCGTCGAATCATGACGGCGTCAACGCCGGTCGTCCCGGCGCGGGGCGGCTACCGGCTAATGACTACTTGCTCGAACCCGTAGCTCAGGCGGATCAGAGCGCAACCGTGCGAAGGTTGAGGCCGCACGTTCGAGTCGTGCCGGGTTCATCAGTGGTTCCGGGGTGGTCTAAAGATAGCCACGCCTGTCTGTGGAACAGGGGGTGGGGGTTCGATTCCCTCGCCCGGCATCAACTCGCGGGAGTGGCGCAACTTGGCAGACGCGCCGCCCTCAGAAGGCGGTTTTTGTGAGTTCGAATCTCACCTCCCGCATCCGCGCGCGTAGCCCAAACGGCAGAGGCGGCGGGCTTAAACCCCGCTCAGTGAGAGTTCGACTCTCTCCGCGCGCACTCCCCACGCGACCGAGGGGGCGTAGCATAAAGGTAATGCGGCGGATTCCAACCGAGTCGGGCCGCCCCCGCTCACTTCACGTCTTTCATTGGAACGGTGGCCGAGTGGTCGAGGCACTTGCTTGTCAAGCAAGACGACGCGGGTTCGAGTCCTGCCCGTTCCGTTCCGCCGCGCGCCGGAAGCTCAACGGGCTGAGCACCTGTCTCTTAAACAGGGGGCTGCGGGTTCGAGTCCCGCGCGGCGCATCAGGTCTGCAACGGGGTGTGGTGTAATGTTCGCATCCAAGCCTTGGGAGCTTGTGGTCAGGGTTCGATTCCCTGCACCCCGACCAACGCGTGGGCGTAGCTCAGTCTGGTTCGAGAGCGCCGGCTCGCCATGCCGGAGGCGCGGGTTCGACTCCCGCCGTCCACTCTTCGGGCCTCACGCGCGGGCGGTTAGCTTAACGGAACAAAAGCGGGTCGCTTCGAACGACTCCGGATGCGGGTTCGACTCCCGCACCGCCCTTCCCTGCCGCGGGAGTGATGTAAAGGCAACATC
>Ga0196978_1001322_pt1 | contig 11097 bp, 8 predicted proteins | sample S3v_2013CmetaG_FD_155491 | JGI IMG/M metagenome (GOLD analysis project Ga0196978, IMG submission 155491) | Soil microbial communities from Anza Borrego desert, Southern California, United States - S3+v_20-13C | ecosystem: Environmental > Terrestrial > Soil > Desert | place: USA: California... | reverse complement strand
GGTGACGCTGTACACCCAGGTTTTGAAATTATTCACCTGGTGGTGCCGCAAGTCGCGGAGAATGATCTCGAAGACTTCCATCACGGCGTCTTCCGTGTCTGCGCTGTTTTGCAGGTAGTTGTACGCCACAGCGGTGATCAGCTGGGTGTAGCGCTGGAACAGCTCACCTGCATACCAGGTATTGGCCGACTTCCTGTAGAGATCGATCAATTCCTGGTCGCTCAGATCGTTCTGTTTTTTCGACCAAAAGAATTTCAAGGTACCGTAGGATTAGATTTGTGAATCAGTTTTTTGCCAAAAACGTCCTCACAAGTTACGATACATTTTGAGAAATCCAAGCCCGCCGGGAAGCGCTTCTCGCGAGTAAGGGCGTGGAAGCCAGATTTTCCACAGAATGTGTGGAAAAAACTTTAGGATTTTCTGCAATTCCGAGGGTCCGGACCGGGGGCATAAAATTTATTCAAAAATAAAATCTTGTAAATCAATGATTTGGAAAAAATATTTGCCCTTTTTTATGGAAAGCCTGTGAACTCCGCCCTAATTGTCAGAATCAGTTGATCGGACATTCTAGACAGCCAAAAGCAGCATGACGTTCACCTCCAAATTTGCAGCAAGGACAACACTTCGTTCTTTGATCATCGCCGGTGCCCTTCTCGTGGCACTCCCTTCCTGCAAAAAAGGTCCCGATTGCGACGCGTACAAAGGCAGTGCCCGTGCCACGGGTAAAGCCAAGCGCAAGTCAGTGCAGATTGTCCGTCACAACCCTGCTCACCGTATCTCGTAGGGATCGGGAAGCAGAATTTCCACAAGTACTCCCGAAGGGCGAGTTTTCCGTAGGACGACCGTTCTTCACTTTTATCATGTGTTTCATGTGTTTGCCAAGCGAAGGAGTCCCGAAAGGGACTTCTTCGTTTATAATAAGTTTTGGGAAAAGGCTCGCAGTCCAGGTGCCGTAGTTACCTGCATACTGCGCGCTTATTTTTTCCAGGGCTTATTTTATTACGATCCGCGCTGAGGCTCGCGCGCCGGAGCTCGCTTCAAGAACGGCGAGAAGAATTCCGCAGGGCAATCCCGTTGCAGAAATGCTGATCTTTTGGGTTCCCTGCACTTCCAATGTTTTTACAGCTTGCCCGAGCGCTGAATAGAGCGTGAGCTTCCCTTTTTGCGCGTACGGCAACGTGCAGTGCAGGAGCAGCTGCTCTGCAGAAGGATCCAGCTGCACGCTGAGGTCGGGCGGCGTTTGCACCGGTTCAGGAATGCTCAACGCGCCGCAATTCATCAAATAGCTGTCGAAGCCCGTCGCAGTGGGCGGGTTGTTGATGTTCCAGGCGATGCTGTGGTCGGGGCAGACGACGGCGTAGGTGGGATAGCTGAAAAGGCCGAGCGCGGCATTGTAAAGACTGTCGACGGCTCCGCCGCCGCCCTGCAGCCCGCTCGCGCAGGGATTCGTGATGCCGTACTGCGTGCGGTACGCGGCGATCGCCGCGTCATTTTCCAGCGTGCCGCCGTTAATGCCCCAGTACTCGATGTTGCCCGCGCCCGCACCGTGATTCTGGTAGCTCTGCTCGATCACCGGCGCCCAGTACCAGCAGCCCTGGCAGGTGGGATAGAAAAAATCGAGCACGACGGTTTTTCCTTGCGCCAGCGTGCTGTACAGGTTCCGCGTTACGCCGTCGGTGGTAGTAATGGTGAAATCGGGTGCGGTCTGGGCTTGAGCGAGGAAGGGGAGAAAAAGAAAAGCGGGCAGCAGTTTTATCATGAGCGTTTCTTTGTAAAAAGAAGCACGCAGTTCCCGGGAAAAAGGTTGGGCGATTTTTTAAAGCTCCAGCCGCATGATCGGCCGCGTCTCCGATCGTCTCGCCACTTCTTTGAATCCCGCCGCTGCGAAGGAGGAGACGATGCCCGTGTACGCGAACACGTCAGGCATCAAACCTTTTTTCGGGATGACGGGATACCCTTCCAGGCATTCTGCGCCTTGCTCTTTCGCGTATGCGGCGGCGGCTTTCAGCAATTGCACCGAGACGCCTTTCCTTCTCCAGCTTTTTTCGATGAACAGGCAGCTCACCGACCACACGGGGCGATCGTCGACGCGCTGCAGCACGCGGGAATTTTCGATGCGGCGATAATGCTCGCGCGGGGCCAGCGCGCACCAGCCCACGGGGTTCTTGTTACTGAAAGCGAGGATGCCCGCAGGCGCGCCCTGCCGCACCAGGGCCTGCATGGCTTTGCGGTTGCCTTCGCCTTTTTGTTTTTCGTAATCGCCGCTGCGCAGTCGCGGGGTCATGCACCAGCAGCCGCCGCAGGCGCCGCGCTCGCCGAACAGGCTTTCGAAGGCGGGCCAGGTATCCATGCTCAGCGCTTGGAAATGAAGGATCATCGGGGGATGAGTTGGAGGAAGAAAGGTACGGATTGCGCCTGCGGGCGAACGTGTTTTTACGGAAACGGAGTTCAAAAAGTAGGAGCGGAGATTAGGCATTTCGGAAGGCTGCGCGTGATTTTCGGTTAATTGTTTTCGCGTTTACCGTTTTTTCGTTTGGCCGTTTTTCCGTTAGACGCTCAACGTTTTTTATTAACGTCAAACGGAAAAACGGCCAAACGAAAAAACGGGAAAACGTCGAAACGGAGCGGTCGCCTGCGCGCCGGAAAACCGTACATTTAGAATTCATTTTTTTAAGAAGTGAACCCGCCACGCATCACATTTTCCGAGCAGCAGATCCTCGACATGGCGCCCGACGCCTCCGCCGCGAAATCGGCAAAAGACCTCGCGCACGAATCGCGCTGGGCTTCCTGCGGCTCGGGCGATCGCGTGCTCTGGGGCGAGTGCAAAGGCAGTGGCGCGAAAAATTACCGCACGCAGATCGACCTTGCCGGCATCGCGTTCAAGTGCTCCTGCCCCAGCCGCAAATTCCCCTGCAAGCACGGGCTCGGGCTTTTTCTTCTTTTCGTGCGCGACGAAACGCTGTTCACCGAGCAGGCGCCGCCCGATTGGGTCGCCGAGTGGATGAAGAAGCGCCAGCAGCGCGAGGAGAAAAAAGCCGAGCGCGCCGACAAGCCCGTGGACAAGGAAGCGCAGGAGAAGCGGCGGCAGAAGCGCGGGCGGCGCGTGGAGGAAGGGATAGCAGACCTGCAGCGCTGGATCAAAGACATCATCCGGCACGGCATCGTCGCTGCTCCCGAAAAAGAAAAAACATTTTGGCGCGACATGTCGCGGCGCATGGTGGATGCGCAGGCGGGCGGGCTGGCCTCGCAGATCCGCAAGCTGGGCGAAACGGATTTCACGAAAGAGAACTGGCAAACGGTTTTCCTCGATCGCCTCGCGCAGCTGTACCTCGTCACCGAAGCCTTTTCCAACATCGAAAAATTATCTCCTGAAATGCAGGCCGAGGTCCGCTCCTGGGTAGGCTTCGGTCAGCAGATCGAAGAGTTGCGCGCACGGGAAGGTGTGCGTGACGAATGGCAAATCCTCGGGAGAAAGCTGGAGCAGGAAGACAACGTCGCCATCGTGCGCTACTGGCTCTACGGCATCCGCTCGCAGCAGTTCGCGCTCGTGCTGCAGTTCCACGTGCGCGGCCGCGCGCCGGCCATCTCGCTCGCGCCGGGCACGGCGGTAGATGCGGAGCTCGTTTTCTACGAAGGTGTGCTGCCCTTCCGCGCCGCCATCCGCACGCAGTTCGGGCTGAAACCCTTGAGCCCGCCGCCCGCTTTACCCGACTGGCAGGCTGTCGTCGAAGCGGAAACGGCGTGGAATTCCGTTTCGCCTTTTCTCGAGGAAAAACCGGTGATCGTGGATAAAATTCGCCCCGCGAAGCTCGGCGGGCGCTGGGCCCTGCTCGATGAAAAAAATCGCGCCATGTTCCTGCCGGATGATTTCGGGCAGTTCTGGAATTTGCTCGGGCAAAGCGGCGGACGCCCTTCGCGTTTATTCCTGCTCGGCAAAGAACATTCCTACACGCCGCTCGGCATCTGGTCGGGCGGGAAATACCAATTGCTCGGATGAAATTCTGGGACGACATCGTGCAGGCGGCCCTGATCGGCACAGCGAAGCAAGGACTGCGCGCGGAACATTTTCCCGCACCGGTTGCGGAGAAATTGCAGGCGGCCGCCGGCGACGATGCCGAATCATTGTTCTTAAAAGGGCTCGTGCTCAGCGCGCAGTTCCGCCGCTCCGGGGCATTGCCGGTCGACGGCAGCGTGGCCGAGCGCTGGGAATGTCCCGCCGAAACGCAAGCCCCCTGCTCCGAACGCGCCGCGATCATTTTGGAAAGCTTGCTCGACGAAGGCGAACCGATGCTCGTGCATTTCTGGCTCGATCAATGCCGTGCGCGGAAGCTGCGCGTGCCCGCGCACCTCGTCGCCCCGCTGCTGCAGTTCGTTTCCTCGCGCGAAGAATTGCAGGATGCTGCTGCGGCTTGCTGCGGCTTCACGGGCAACTGGCTCGCCACGTTCAACAGCGACTGGGATTTTGCGGCGGGCGTGGGCGGGGAAGAGCGCTGGCGCACGGGCAAAGCGCAGGAGCGTTTAGCGTTCCTTACGAAGCTGCGCAAGCAGGATCCCGCACGCGCGCGCACGCTGCTGATGGAAACCTGGGAAGAGGAGAACGCCCACCAGAAAGCGGCTTTCCTGGAAGTGCTCAGCATCCATCTCTCCAACGCCGACCTGCCCTGGCTCGAGCAATTGCAGGGAGAAAAATCGGAAAAGGTCCGCGCCGTGCGCTGCGAGCTGCTGAAGCGCCTGCCCGACTCGAAGCTGGTGCGCGCCTTCGCCGATGCGCTGCAGGCCAGCATCAGCATCACGCGCAGCAAAGTCGTGCTCGGCCTCATCGAGCAGTTGAACATCAGCATTACCAATCCGGTTTCGCTGTCGGATGAGGTGCAGGAAGCGGGCATCAAGCTCGTGCAAAGCGATATTTATTCCGCGCATCCCACGCTCGCCGCGCTTTTCAGGAGCACGCCGCCGGGCATGTGGGCGAATCGGTTCAATGAGCGCCCCGAAGCGATCGTTTCATTGTTCCGCAACCACGTTTACTACAAAAATTATTTGCCCGAGATCACCAAGGCCGTGCTGCATTTCCAGGAGCTGGCCTGGATCGACGTGCTGGGCCTGCGCAACGAAGCGCCCTTCGACGCGCTCATCGCCTCCGCGCTGCCCGCGCCGCTGGGACTGGAGTATGCCTGGAAGCGTTTCGCCAAGGCGCCGCGGGAGGTCGTGCTTTTTTTGCGCGACGCAAAATACCCGTGGACGATCGAGCAGGCGCGCACCGTGCTGCGCTTCACCACCGCCGAGCCGTACGGGTACAACAAGAATTTTTACCTGGGCATCGTCTGGCAATTGCCCGAAGAGATCCGCTTCGAGCTCGGCGCGTTCGGACCGGAAAACGTCAATCACTATTGGGATACGATCAAAGCCGAGATCGAAAAAATACTTTCACTCAAAGCACAAATTCTGCAATCCTTCTAAACATGTCAAACGTTTTACGTCAACACGCCGAACAGCAATTCGCGCACGAGCTGGAAGCGCTGAAAAAAAGCGATTCGGGCAAACGTCCGCACAACTGGGTGCTCACGCCGCAGGCCGTCTGCACGTACCTGCTCGGCGGAAAACTGAAAGGCGGCTTCGAGATCACGCCGAAATACATCGGCAACCGCCGCCTGATCGAGATCGCCGTGGCCACGCTCACCACCGACCGCGCGCTGCTGCTCTACGGGCTGCCCGGCACGGCGAAATCATGGGTGTCGGAACATCTCACCGCCGCGATCTCCGGCGACTCCACGCTGCTCATCCAGGGCACGGCGGGCACCAGCGAAGAAGCGATCCGCTACGGCTGGAACTACGCGCGCCTGCTGGCGGAAGGGCCTTCGGAAAAGGCGCTCGTCGTCACCCCGCTCATGCGCGGCATGCAGGACGGCAAGATCGTGCGCATCGAAGAGCTCACGCGCATCGGCGCCGACGTGCAGGATACGCTCATCACCGTGCTCTCCGAAAAAACATTGCCCGTGCCCGAGCTGAACACGGAAGTGCAGGCGAACAAAGGATTCAACGTGATTGCCACGGCGAACAACCGCGACAAAGGCGTGAACGAATTGTCGGGCGCGCTCAAGCGGCGATTCAATACGGTCATCCTTCCCTTGCCCGATTCCATCGAAGAGGAGATCGACATCGTTCGCCGCCGCGTGGAGAGCTACAGCAAAGTGATGGAGCTGCCCGCCGAACAGCCCGCGCTCTCCGAGATCCGCCGCGTGGTCACCATCTTCCGCGAACTGCGCGCCGGCATGACGCTCGACGGGAAAACGAAAATCAAAACGCCTTCGGGAACGCTGAGCACGGCGGAAGCGATCTCCGTTGTCACCAGCGGGCAAGCGATGTCGGCTTATTTCGGCGATGGAAGATTGAAGGCCTACGATCTCGCCGCGGGCGTGGTCGGCGCGATCGTGAAAGATCCCGTGCAGGACAAGATCGTGTGGCAGGAGTACCTGGAAACCGTCGTCAAGTCGCGCGACGAATGGCGTGACATTTACCGCGCCTGCATCGATCTGAAAATATGAGCCTGCATTTGCTCGGCATACGGCACCACGGTCCCGGGAGCGCGCGTCACGTCAAAGCGTTCCTGGAAAAAGTGCAGCCCGACATCATCCTCGTGGAAGGTCCGCCCGAAGCGGACGGCATCCTGAACTGGGTGATCCACCAGGAGATGCAGCCGCCCGTCGCCATTCTCGCGTTCGCGCCCGAGCACCTCGAGCAAGCGGCGTTCTATCCTTTCGCGGAATTTTCTCCCGAGTGGCAGGCGCTTACTTACGGCGTGTACAACAACGTGCCTGTTCGCTTTTTCGATCTTCCGCTCACGCACAAGTTCGCGCTGCAGGCGGAGGAAATAAAAAAGCGGCAGGCCGCCCAGGGAAAAAACGAAGCGCCGGAAGCGATCGCCGTTCCCGCAGGCGAAGAAGCTGAGGCGCAGGAGCTGCACCGCGATCCGTTGTCGCACCTCGCTGCCGCTGCCGGCTACTCCGACGGCGAGCGCTGGTGGGAGCGCCTGTTCGAACATCGCTTAAATGACGAGCAGGTGTTCGAAGCCGTGCAGGAAGCCATGTCCGCGCTGCGCGAAGCCTTGCCGGAAAAAAACGATCGCACCGAGCAGCTGCGTGAAGCGCACATGCGGCGCATGATCAAAAAAGCGCAGAAAGAAAATTACCGGGATATCGTCGTCGTCTGCGGCGCCTGGCACGTGCCCGCGCTCTCGAAAGAAGTTCCCCCGAAGGAAGACAACGAGCTGCTGAAAAATCTCCCGCGCATCAAAGTTGAAACGACCTGGATCCCCTGGACGTTCGATCGCCTCGCTTTTGAAAGCGGCTACGGCGCGGGAATTCACTCGCCCGGCTGGTACGCGCACGTGTGGCGAAACACGAAGGACGACGGCACCTTGTGGATGACGAACGTGGCGCATTTGTTCCGCAGCAAGCAGATGGATACTTCGACCGCGCACGTGATCGAAGCAGTGCGGCTGGCGGAGGCGCTGGCGGCTTTGCGCGGCTACTCCACGGCGGGGCTGGAAGAGATGAACGAAGCGGCGCTGGCGGTTTTGTGCGGGGGCGATGAAATTTTATTGCAGCTCATCCGCCGCGAGCTCATCGTGGGCAACGTGATCGGCAACGTGCCCGGTGAAGTGCCTAAGCCGCCGTTGCAGCGCGACATCGAGCAATTGCAGAAACGCCTGCGCCTGCCCGCGCTCTCGGAAGAAAAAGTGTACGTGCTCGACCTGCGCGAGACAAATGATCTTGCGCGCAGCGTGCTCCTGCACCGCCTGCTCTTGCTCGACATCGCCTGGGGGCAGAAGCAGCGCGCCGGCGGGAAAGGCACGTTCAAAGAGCAGTGGAAATTAAAATGGGAACCTGAATTTTCCATCCGCATCATCGAGCGCGGCAGTTGGGGCAACACGGCGGAAGAAGCGGCGACGAATTTCGTGAAGCTCACCGCGGCCGAAACCACCGAGCTGAAGGTGGTCGTCGACCTGCTGGAAAGATCATTACCGGCCGAGCTGGGCGATACGGCGGAGCTGCTCATGCAGCGCATCAACAACCTCGCAGCCGCCACCGGCGACGTGCTGCAGCTGATGGAATCGCTGCCCGGGCTGGTGAACGTGTCGCGTTACGGCAACGTGCGCAAGACGGATACGGAAATGCTCTTGCAGATCGTCAAAGCCATGACGGCGCGCATCTGCATCAGCCTGCCCAGCGCCTGCGCTTCGATCGACGACGAGGCCGCGCGCGACATGCTCGATTTGTTCGCGCAATTGAACAACGCCGTGGCCCTGCTGCAGGATGAAGAGCAGACGCAGCAGTGGACGAAAACATTGGAACTGCTTTCCGCCGCCTCGGGCACCGCGCCGGTGCTCGCAGGCTATTCTACGCGCCTGCTCACCGATCATCACGCGATCGACGCGGAAACGCTGGCCTCGCGCTTCAGCCTGGCCCTCTCGAAAGCCGCCGAGCCCGCGGGCGCCGCCTCCTGGCTGGAAGGATTTTTAAAAGGCACGGGAACAATTTTGCTGCTCGATCAGAATTTGTGGAACCTGGTGAACGGCTGGGTCGCGCAGCTGGAAGAAGAATTGTTCGTCGACCTGCTGCCGCTGCTGCGCCGCACGTTCTCGGAATTTACGCCGGCGGAGCGGCGCAAGATCGGGGAGAAGGCGAAGGGCGTTTTACAGCAAGGCGCCGGCGCCGGCGACGAAGCGTTCGACGCCGGGCGCGCGAAGCGTGCTTTACCCGTCGTCGCAGAATTGCTCGGTTTATAAAAAGATCTCAGGTCGTCGAAGCACAGCGCTTCGAAACCCGTACAATACCTTATGGAAAACGATCCTCTTTTACGCAAATGGCGCCTCATCCTCGGCGGTGATCCGCAGAAAGGCAGCGGCGCGAAAGGCGGCGCGCAGGAAGGCAGCAGCGACGGCACCGGCATGCGCCTCGAAGGCCGCGACCGCGAGATGGACGCTGCGCTCGACGCGCTGTACGGCGAAAAAACGAAAGGCGGTCTGCAGGCCTCCGCCCCCAACGTCAGCCGCTGGCTCGGCGACATCCGGAATTTTTTTCCTTCGCCTGTCGTGAAAGTCATGCAGCAGGACGCCTTGAAGCGGCTCAACTTAACTTCGATGCTGCTCGAAAAAGAAATGCTCGAGAACGTGGAGCCCGACGTGAACCTCGTCGCCACGCTGATGACGCTGAGCAAGGTGATCCCCGAAACGACGAAAGACACGGCGCGCGCCGTGGTGCGGAAAGTGGTGGAGGAGATCACGCGCAAGATCGAGAACCGCACGCAGCAGGCCATCACCGGCAGCCTCAGCCGCTCGGTGCGGCAGCGCAACCCGCGGCACAACGAGATCAACTGGCACAGCACGATCTTAAAAAACCTCAAGCACTACCAGCCGGATTATAAAACCATCGTGCCTGAGCAGCGCGTCGGTTACGGCCGCAAGCGCCGCTCGCTGAAAGACGTGGTGCTCTGCCTCGACCAGAGCGGCTCGATGGGCTCGTCGGTGATTTATTCCGGCATCTTCGGCTCGGTGATGGCTTCCATCCCCGCGATCCAAACACGCATGGTCGTGTTCGACACGGCCGTGGTCGATCTCACGGAAGAATTGCAGGACCCGGTCGAATTGCTCTTCGGCGTGCAGCTCGGCGGCGGAACGGATATTCAATTAGCGCTGCGCTACTGCCAGCAGATCATCCGCCGCCCCAACGACACCGTGCTCGTGCTGATCACCGATCTCTATGAAGGCGGTTCGGAAGAAGAGATGCGCAAGCGCATGGCCGGCATCGTGGCTTCCGGCGTGCAGCTCATCGTGCTGCTCGCGCTCAACGACGAAGGCGCGCCGTCGTACGATCACAACAACGCGGAATTTTTAGCTTCGATCGGCGTGCCCGTGTTCGCCTGCACGCCCGATAAATTTCCCGAGCTGATGGCGGCGGCGCTGAGCAAGCAGGACATCGGTTTGTGGGCGGGGCAGAATGACCTGGTGGTGAAGAGATGATCGGGGTTTCCCGGTACTTCTCGGCTGCGCTCGAATTGACTTTACTTCATGCGAGATTTAGTAAAGTCAATTCGAGCGCAGCCGAAGGAACGAGTACACAGCTTACTTCTTCCGTTCAAATATCGCCACCGTCCTGAAAAACTTCGCTTCGTAAAGCTGCTTCAATTGCGCGGGCGTAGGATTGATCAGATTTGTCTCTTTGCTCGTGCCCGGCCTTCGCGGCGCGATTTTCTCGTACAGCCTGAGCGTGTCTTCGAATTGCGGTGAAACGGTTCTGTTCTGTGTTCGGTATTGCGCTTCGAGCAGGATCGCCGTGCGCAGATCGTGGATCGGGAATTGAAGGCACAGCTTCCCGTCGTGCGTGAGATAAAACACTTCCGCCGACCACCAGGGTTTCGTATCGTGCGGGCGGTTGAAAAAGAAAACGGAGTCGTTCAGGCGGCGCAGCGAGGTTTTGCCACCGAGCGCATAAATGGTGCCTTCGCTTTTGGAAATGTGCAGCGTATCGTTGCGCTCCCACTGCCTCGGCGGTTCCCTGAAGCTGCCTTCATAACGCGATCGTGTTTTGTTATTCCAGTTTTCGTACACCTTCAGCAGCGAATCTGTTTTCGCCGTATCGCTGAGCGCTGCAGCGGAGTGGGAAATCATTGTCATGCGGATGAGCGAGTCGCCGATCTGCAGATCGATGCTGTCGTTTCCGAAGCTGAGCAGGTAGCGGCCGCGCAATTGTTCCGGGAAAACGTATTCGCTTTTTTGTCCGTACGGCTGCGGGCTTTCAAAGTATGTGCTGATGCAGGACTGGATCAGCAGCCCGGGAAAAACGATTACGAAAAAAAGAAAAGCGCGCAAGTGTGTCAGTTGATCTTCTTGAACGTCGCCACCGGCTTGAAGAGCCCTTTCTTCATCAGCTGCAGCAGCTGTTCCGGCTTTGCAGTCACCACGTATGCAGGCACATCTTCTCCTTCGAGAAGACGGAAAGGCGTAACGGAAGAGTAAAACCCGGTGGAGTCGGCGGCTTTTTCTTCGAGGCGTTTTTTCATTTCGCCGTGCTCTTTGCGATCGAGGTAAGGCACTTCGAT
>Ga0196978_1001321_pt1 | contig 11099 bp, 5 predicted proteins | sample S3v_2013CmetaG_FD_155491 | JGI IMG/M metagenome (GOLD analysis project Ga0196978, IMG submission 155491) | Soil microbial communities from Anza Borrego desert, Southern California, United States - S3+v_20-13C | ecosystem: Environmental > Terrestrial > Soil > Desert | place: USA: California... | reverse complement strand
ATTGATCATCGTGCCGAAGCTGATCATCGAGGGGTCCACGCCGACGCCGACGTACGAGAGCACCGCTTCCGCCAGCACCAGGCCGCTGAAATCCATCACGACCGCGATCAGCACGATGTGCATGACGTTGGGCAGCAGGTGCCGCGACATGACGCGCCAGTGCGAAACGCCGAAGGCCTGTGCGGCCTGGATGTATTCCATCTCGCGGAGCTTGAGCGCCTCGCCGCGCAGCAGCCGGCACAGTCCCGTCCAGCTCGTGATGCCGAGGATCACGCACAGCGCGAGCAGCCGCACGTCGGCACGCATTTCGGTCGTCGCGAATAGCTCGGGATGCGTCTCGATCCAGACCTGCATCGTGAGCACTGCGCCCGCGATGAGCAGCACGCCGGGGATCGACGAGAGTGTCGTGTAGAAGTACTGGACGACGTCGTCGACCCAGCCGCGGAGGTAGCCTGCCATGATGCCGAAGAGCAGCGCGAACGGCAGCATGACGAGCGTGGTCAGCGTGCCGATGATCAGCCCCGTGCGCACGCTTTTCAGCACCTGGTACAGCACGTCCTGACCGACCTTGTCGGTCCCGAGCACGTGGTAGTGCGAGGCGAGCGCCACGATGGGCCCGGTCACCATCAGCATCGCGAGCAGCGTGAGCAGCACCGCCCGCCACGGCACTTCCGTGTCGCCCCGCCACACCGCGCGCCATGCGCGGTTGAAGCCGCCGCTGCGGCGCGCGAGCAGCGCACACGTGAGCACGGCGAGCGCGAGCCACGCCACGAGCGCCCCCGCCGCACCGGCGGCGGTGCGCAGCGCCACGTCGGCGTGCCAGTCGCCCCGCGGGTCTTTCAGATGGGCGCCGCCATACTTCAGGCGCGGAAAATCGCGGACTTCGCGCGCACCCGGCTGTGAGATCGTTTCTTTCGCAAAGAGGTGCGTCGCCAGCGGCGCCGAATACGTCTTCTCACTCTTGGTCTTGAGCGGCGCGGCGACGGCGTCGAACACGCTGCGGACGTCGGTCGAGTACACCGGTTTGCCGTCGGCCGAAGAGACGAGCGCGCGGTAGTGAATCGAATCGAGCAGACCCAGCGCGATGAACGCCGCGAGCACGGTGAACGCGGCCATGCCGGTCGCGCTCCGCGCCACGCGCCGCCAGGGTGCCCGCAGGTGCGGCTGCCGACGCACGTACCAGGCGAACACGACGATGACCGCGACCAGCAGCCACACCAGCACGTCCGTCCACAGGTATTCGAGCTTGAACGGCATGAGCTAATCGAAACGCACGCGCGGATCGACGAGCGTGTACGAGATATCGGTCATGATGAGCCCGATGATGTAGAGCACCGATCCGAGGAACACCATCGCGCGCACGATCGCGAAGTCCTGCGACTGAATCGCGTCGATCGTGTACGAGCCCAGCCCCGGAATCCCGAAGAACGATTCCATCACGAGCGCACCGAGAAAAAGCGTCGGTATGACTACGACGACACCGGTCAGAATCGGGATCATCGCGTTCTGCAGCACGTGCCGGAACAGCACGCGCATCTCGGAGAGTCCCTTCGCGCGCGCGGTGCGCACGTAATCCCTGTTGATCTCCTCGAGGAAGATCGTGCGATACCACCGGGCGCTGGCGCCGAGACCATAGGCGATCCCGATGAGCACGGGAAGGATCAGGAACTTGACGGCGTCGCGCCCCCCTTCGTAACCGGAGATCGGGACGAGACTCCAGAGCTTCCCGACGAGGTACTGGCCGCCGATGATGTAAAAGAGGCTCGAGATGGACATCAGGAAGACACACAGCACGACGCCCCATAAATCGACGTACGTGCCGCGAAAAAACGCCATCAGCAGCGCGAACGTGATGAACATTGCAAGGCCGACTACGAACACCGGGACCTGCACAGCGAGGCTCGGCCACATGCGCGCGCGGATGTCGTAGCCGATATCGCGCCCCTGGTCCGAGCGCCCGAAGTCGAACGCGAAAAGCCGCACGGATTTATCGTAGAAGATCGTGTCGGTGACCTTGTAGACGCCCTGTGCGGCCGTGTTGACGAAGAGCGGCCGGTCGTAGCCGCGCTCGCGTTTCCATTTCTCGATCGCCTCGGGCGTCACGCGCTTCACGCCGAGCTGCGCGCGCGCCATGTCATCCGGCGAATTCAAGAAGAAAAACAGTCCGAAGGTGAGGAAGTTGACGCCGACCAGGATGAAGAACGAATAGATCAGGCGGCGAACGATGTACGCGCTCATGTGCTCCCCGCACCGGCGAGGCCGGCCGTGCGCCGCTCACGCCTGCGGTAAACCGCGATCGCCGGCAGGATGCTCAGCACGAGCACGGCGGGGATCGCGATTAGCGGCCAGACGACCGGATCGTTCCACTGCTCGCGCATCTTTTCCCTGAGCTGCGGGTCCAGCCGCTGGTACTTCAGCGTGTTGTTCGCCATCGCGTGCGGCTTGTCGTTGTACAGCCACGCGTGGCTCAGCGTGTAGTTCACGGGATGGTAGCTCCAGACCCACGGCGCGTCGCGGCGCAGGATCTCGAGCATGCGATCGATGATCTTCTGGCGCTCCGGCCCGTTCGCCATGTGCTTCATGCGATCGAACAACCTGTCGAACTCCGCGTTCTCGTAGTTCGAGGCGTTCTCCCCCTGGCTCTTCACCTTGCTCTGCGGCCCGTGCAGCAGAAACATGAAATTCTCGGGGTCGGGGTAGTCGGCGTTCCAGCCGAGGAAATAGAGCTGAACGTTGCCCTTGCGCAGCTTGTCCTGGAACCGGTTGTAATCGGTCGAGCGCACGACGAGCTGCAAACCGATTTTCTCGAACTGCTTGGTGTACCAGTCGAGCCGCGATTTCGCGCCGACGCCGGTGAGCGTGGTATCGAGGTGGACCAGAAACGGCTGGCCGGTCGCCGGATCGCGGCCGTTGGGATAGCCGGCCTCGACGAGCAGCTTGCGCGCGTGCTCGACCGACTTGCGGCGTGCGGCGCCGCCGGACCAGTCGTACACGTAGCGATTGATGCCCTCCTCGCCCGCGCGATGACCGAATATGCCGGGCGGGATCGGCCCGTGCGCCGCCAGGCCGCGGCCGTTCAGGAAGATCGAGATGAATTCCTCCTGGTCGATCGCGATCGTGATCGCCTGCCTCAACTTGCGCGCGCGTTCGCTGTAGCCGCCCACCACCGGATCGAGCATGTTGAAGCCGAGATAGAACAAACTCGGCGCGGGCGCGGTCGAGAGCTCGATCCCTTTCTTGCGCATATCGTCCGAGAGCACGACGTCGCCGTGGCCGGTGAACTGCACGGCCTGGTCGAACGTCTCCGAGCTGATGCCGGAGGCGTCGTAGTAGCCCTGCAGAAACTTGTTCCAGTACGGAATCGACTCCTTCTCGAGGCTGTAGACCACCTTGTCGATGAGCGGCAGCGGCTTACCGGCGTCCTCGAGCAGACCGGTGCGCGCGTCTTCCGGCTCGCCTTCGGACGGATAGGTTTCGCCCGTGTAGTAAGGATTGCGCTCCAGCACCATCTTGCGGTTTGGATTGTTCACCGTGAGCATGTACGGACCGGTGCCGATCGGATACCAGTCGAGGTTCAGGTTTTTCTCCGCCATACCGGGTTGGCCGTAGAAGCGATCGGCTTCCGGCGGTATCGGGGAAAAGAACGGCATCGCGAGCCAGTACGCGAACTGCGGATACTTGCCGCGCACGCGGATCACGTAGGTGTAACGGTCGATCACGCGCGCGCCTTCGAGCTCGAAGCGCGTGAGGTCGAGCGCCGCGCCCTCCGGCAGCGACTTCGCCGCTTTCGCAAGCTCACCCGCGAGAGTCTTGAGTCCGACGATGTACTCGCCCATCAGGCCCAGCAGCGGCGAATGGAGCTGCGGATGCGCGAGCCGCTTCACCTGGTGTACGTAATCGCCGGCCTCGAGCTCGCGGGTGCCGGTCTGCTTGAAATCGGCGAGCGTGTAACGCGGCTCGATGTCCTCGCGCGTGAGCGCGAGATACAAGGGCTTGCCCGAAGCGTCCTTCGCGAGCGCCGGATGCGGCTGGTACATCACCCCGCGTTTCACCCGGATCGTGTACTCGCTGTACACAACGCTCGCCGCGGCCGCGTTCTCGTCGAGCAATCGGCCGTCCGCGCCGTAGTACGCGATCGCGGGCATGGCTTCGGCGCCGAAGGGCACCAGCTCGTACGGACGCTTCAGATAGTGGTACTGGAGCGGCGGCTGGTAGATGTTGGCGATGAAGCGGTACTCGTTCTCGCTGTACGACTGAACGGGATCGAGGTGCTTCGGCCGCTCGTTGAAGGAGGAATACAGGATGTTCCTCCCAGACTCCAACGCGGGATACGGGTTGTTCCACTCCGTTCCGCTGCATGCCGCGAGCAGCACCAGTCCCACGATCGCGGCGAGCGCCGCACGGAAGACTGCGGGATACATGGGGCCAGTGTACCGGATCGGCCGCTATAATGCGGCGACCGCCCGCCTCGACAGAACAACGCGCTCACATGGGCTTCCTGCAGGACAAGAAGATACTCGTCACCGGGCTTCTTTCGAACCGTTCGATTGCGTACGGCATCGCGAAAGCGCTCGCGCGCGAAGGCGCTGCGCTCGCCTTCAGCTATCAGAACGCCGACTTGAAAGACCGCGTCACACAGCTCGCCGCCGATTTCGGCTCGCCGCCGCTCGTCGCATGCGATGTCGCCGACGACGCGCAGATCGACGCGCTGGCACCCGCGATCCGCGAGCACTGGGACGGGCTCGACGGGCTGGTGCATTCGATCGCGTTCGCGCCGCGCGAGGCGCTCAAGGGCGGATTCCTCGATGGCTTGAGCCGTGACGCGTTCCGCATCGCCCACGACGTGAGCGCGTACAGCTTTGCGGCGCTCGCCAAGGCGGCGCTGCCGCTCATGGACGGGCGCAACGGCGCGCTCCTCACGCTCACCTACCTCGGCGCGCAGCGCGCGGTGCCCAACTACAACGTGATGGGGCTCGCGAAAGCGAGCCTCGAAGCGTGCGTGCGCTACCTCGCGCAGGATCTGGGTCCCCGCGGCATCCGCGTCAACGGCATCTCGGCGGGGCCGATCAAGACGTTGGCGGCCGCGGGCATCAGCGGCTTCGGCAAGATCCTGAAGGCGGTCGAAGAGAACGCTCCGCTTCGGCGCAACGTCACCATCGATGACGTCGGCAACGCGGCGGCATTTCTCTTGAGTGATCTCGCCGCCGGCATCACGGGCGAAGTGACTTACGTGGACGCGGGTTTCAATACCGTCGTCGCCGGCACTGCGTAGGGCGGGGCAGTGGCCCACCGGCGGTGCGCTACCAGCGCACCCTACGACTTTCGTTCGAATTGTTCCTTGTTGATGCGCACCTTGCTCTTCTTCTTCAGGCTTTCCACGTAAGCCGCGAAATGCTCCTCGCCGAGGAGCTGCGCGACGCCTTCGCTCAATGAGTTCTGCTGCGCCCGGTCGATTTTCTCGGGATCGATGACGCGCGTGACCTTGAGCAAGGTAAAGCCGCCCCCCGGCGCCTCCACACCCGTATACGCCGGAAGCTTGGCCGTGTCGGCCTTGAACACCTGTCGCAGCACCGGCTCCGGATACCCTTTCGTATCGGTGCGGCTCACGAGTTGTGGCGAGGACCAGGACACCTTCACGTCCTGACCCTGGCGTAGCGCTTCGAGCTGGCGCCGGCCTTCCTGCGCCGCAAGCTGGCTCGCGCGCGTCTCGACGAGCTTCTTCTCGATGGCCGCCTTCACTTCGTCGAAGGGCCGCATTGCCGCGGGTTTGTGCTCCACGATGCGAGCCGCGACGATCACGCCGGGCGCGATCTCGATCGCTTCGGTGTTGCGCTTGTTGTTCAGCACCTCATCCGAAAAGATGGCCTGGAGGAGCTTCGGATTGTTGAGCTTCGCGTCTTCCGCGCCCGTGCGCGTGATCCAGCCGCTTTTCTGCGGTGCCTGCTTGAGCAGCTCCGCGGCGCCCGCGAGGCTGTCGCCCTGCTCGAACACGATGTTGTTCAGCTTTTCGGCCGTTTCCGCGAACGTGCGGCCGGCGACGTTCTTGCGGAGCTCCTTCTCGATGTCCGCACGCGCGTCGGCGAAGCTGCGCGCCTGCCCGGGCTGGACGCCGGTCACCTTGATGATGTGGAAGCCGTACTCGGTCTCGACGGGCGCGGAGATCTCGCCGGGTTTCATGGTGAACACGGCGTCGTCGAACGCTTTCACCATCGAGCCGCGGCTGAACGAGCCGAGCTCGCCGCCCTTGGCGGCCGAGCCGGGGTCCTGCGAATGTTTCTTCGCCAGCTCGGCAAAGCGCGCCGGATCCTTCTTGAGCTCTGCGGAAATCTGCTCGGCGAGCGCGCGTGCCTTCTTTTTCTCGGCCTCGCCCGCGCTCGTGTCCACCGCGATCAGTATGTGACTCGCCTCGCGCGTCTCGGGCACCGCGAACTGCCGCTGGTTCTGCTCGTAGTACTTCTTCGCCTCGGCCGGATCCACCGCCACGTTCGATGCAATCGTCTCCGCGGACAGTGTCACGTATTCGATCCGCACCTGCTCGGGGATACGAAATTCGTCCTGCTGCTGATCGTAGTACTTCTTCGCCGCGCCGTCCTCGAGCTTCACCTGCGCGACGAATGCATCGGGGCTCACCTGCGCCCGGCTCACTTCGCGCTGCTGCTGCGTGAGCCTGAGCAGACGCTCGGCGACGGTGCGCGGCACGAAGCTCGTGCCCGCATAGGCCTGGTTGAGCAGCGCGAGCATGATGTCCTGGCGCAGCCGGTTCTCGAACATCCCCGCGGTGGTGCCGCGCTCCTTCAGGAACTGCTGATAGCGCTCCATCGAAAACTGGCCGTTCTCCTGGAAGATCGGCGCCTGCGCAATGAACTGACGAAGCTGCTCGGCCGTCACGCCCAGGCCGGATCGCACCGCGTGGTCGACGAGGATGCGCTGACGCACGAGCCCTTCGAGCGTGGCGAAGCGCTGCTCGGGGCTATCCAGGAGCGCCGGATCGATGCGCCCGCCGGACATCGCTCGTAGTTGCTCCTGGCGCTCACGCAGCGCCTGCGAGAACTCCTGCTCGGTGATCTGGTAATCGCCGACGGTCGCGACCGTCTGGGCAGAGCCGCCATCGCGGAAGTACTGATCCATACCGAACAGCGCAAAAGGCGGGATGATCAGCACGAAGAGGCCGATCATGATCCATTTGCGGTACTTGGCGACGAGATCGAACATCGATGTCCGTGGCTGTTAGACGGCGTCTTGCAAGAAAAAAGGCGAACCAGCGTTCGCCTTTTTTCGGATCTGGCGGAGTGGACGGGACTCGAACCCGCGACCCCCGGCGTGACAGGCCGGTATTCTAACCAACTGAACTACCACTCCGGACAACCTGCGACGCGGCGTTCGCCGCGCCCTTACGTAACTATTGTTCTGGTGGGTGCTGAGAGGCTCGAACTCCCGACATTCGCCTTGTAAGGGCGACGCTCTACCAACTGAGCTAAGCACCCGCGGATCGTCGGCGCTCGCGTTCGCTCGGGCCTCGCCGCCTCACGAACAGAGGAAAACCCGGCAGGACGCGCACTGCACCGCGCCGTGTTCCCTCCGTAACCCCCTTTCCTGAATCGAGGCCGCTCTGGCACCGCGCCGACGATTCAAAATCGGAGCGCGATTCTAGCCCAACGCGCGTGCCATTTCCACCGCGTCAGTGTTTGACGGCCGCGGGCGCGGGCGTCTCGGCACCGGCGGGCAGCGCGGCCGCATCGGCTTCTTCCGGCAGCGCCTCGGGTTTGCGTTCGAGCGCCATCTCGAGCACCTGGTCGATCCACTTGACCGGATGGATCTCGAGCCGGTTCTTCACGTTGTCCGGGATCTCCGCGAGGTCTTTCACGTTCTCCTCGGGGATGAGCACCGTCTTGATGCCGCCGCGATGCGCCGCGAGGAGCTTCTCCTTCAGCCCGCCGATCAGCAGCACTTCGCCGCGCAGCGTGATCTCACCGGTCATCGCGACGTCCGCCCGCACGGGTATGCCGGTCAGCGCCGATACCATCGCGAGGCAGATACCGATGCCGGCGCTGGGCCCGTCCTTCGGCGTCGCGCCTTCAGGCAGGTGAATGTGGATGTCGTTCTTCTGATAGAAATCCTGCGAGATGCCCAGGCGGCGCGAGCGCGCGCGCACGACCGAGAGCGCGGCCTGCACCGACTCCTGCATGACTTCGCCGAGCTTGCCGGTCGTCGTCATCTTGCCTTTGCCGGGCATGGTCGCGGCTTCGATCGTCAGCAACTCGCCGCCGACTTCGGTCCATGCGAGACCGTTCACCTGGCCGACCTGATTGTTCTTCTCCGCCATGCCGAACGTGTAGCGGCGCACGCCCAGATACTTGTCGAGATTGCGCGCGCTCACCGTCACCTTCTTGTTCTCGCCCAGCTTCACGAGCTCCTTCACCACCTTGCGGCAGATCTTGGACATCTCGCGCTCGAGCGCGCGCACACCGGCTTCGCGCGTGTAGTAGCGGATGATGTCGCGCAGCGCGCTCTCGGATACCGCGAGCTCCTCGGGCTTGAGCCCGTGGTTCTTCATGAGCTTCGGCAACAAATGCCGCTGCGCGATGTTCACCTTCTCGTCCTCGGTGTAGCCCGAGAGCCGGATCACCTCCATCCGGTCGAGCAGCGCCGGCGGAATGTTGAGCGTGTTCGCGGTCGCGACGAACATCACGTCGGAGAGGTCGTACTCCACTTCGACGTAATGGTCCACGAACGTGTGGTTCTGCTCCGGATCCAGCACCTCGAGCAGCGCGCTCGCCGGATCGCCGCGGAAGTCCATGCCCATCTTGTCGACTTCGTCGAGCAGGAAGAGCGGATTGCGCACGCCGACCTTGGTCATGTTCTGGAGGATCTTGCCGGGCATCGAGCCGATGTAAGTCCGGCGATGGCCGCGGATCTCCGCCTCGTCGCGCACGCCGCCGAGAGACATGCGTACGAACTTGCGGTTCGTCGCGCGCGCGATCGACTGCCCGAGCGAGGTCTTGCCGACGCCGGGCGCGCCGACCAGACACAGGATGGGCGCTTTGAGCTTGTCGACGCGTTGCTGGACCGCGAGGTACTCGATGATGCGTTCCTTCACCTTCTCGAGCCCGTAGTGGTCCTCGTCCAGCACCTTCTCGGCGTTGCCGAGATCGGTGTTGATCTTGCTCTTCTTGCGCCACGGCAGTGAGACGATCGAGTCGATGTAATTGCGCACCACCGTCGCCTCGGCCGACATCGGCGACATGAGGCGCAGCTTTTTCAACTCCGCTTCCGCTTTCTTGCGCGCGTCCTTAGGCATGCGCGCGAGCTTGATCTTCTTCTCGATCTCGTCGAGATCGGCGCCCTCTTCCATCTCGCCGAGCTCTTTCTGGATCGCCTTCACCTGCTCGTTCAGGTAGTACTCGCGCTGGCTTTTCTCCATCTGGCGCTTGACGCGCCCGCGGATGCGCTTCTCCACCTGAAGGATGTCGAGCTCGCCTTCGACGAGCTTCAGCAGATGCTCGAGCCGGTGTTTCACGTCGAACATCTCGAGCACTTCCTGTTTCTGCTCGAGCTTGAGCGGAAGATGCGCCGCGATCGTGTCACCGAGGCGGCCGGCTTCGTCGATGCCCGCAAGCGACGTGAGGATCTCGGGCGGGATCTTCTTGTTCAACTTCACATATTGATCGAACTGCTGGATCATCGTGCGGCGCATCGCTTCGGTCTCGTGGTCCGTGGCGTTGTCGGCCGGCAGGGGCGTGATGCTGACCGTGAAGTGCGTCTTTGCGTCGACCACCTCGTCGATGCGCGCGCGCTGGCTGCCTTCGACGAGCACTTTCACGGTGCCGTCGGGGAGCTTCAGCATCTGCAGGATGTTCGCGATGCTCCCGATCTCGTACAGATCCTCGGGGGCGGGGTCGTCCTTGGCCGCCGATTTCTGCGCGACCAGCACGATGCTTTTTCCGGACTCCATGGCCGCTTCGAGCGCCTTGATCGACTTCGGGCGCCCGACGAACAGCGGGATCACCATGTGCGGAAAGACGACAACGTCGCGCAGCGGTAGGAGCGGAAGCTGTGTCGCGGCGGTGCGGGATTCTTCAGGAAGGGACATGGCGGTTCACCTTAGAGTCGGCAGACTTCGATAAATGGGGGGGAGCGCCCCGGAAATCAACCAGGGACGGGTCCCCGGAACGACCCGGAGACCTGCGCGGGCCATGTAGAGCTAGACCGTGGACCCAGCCACTTTCGGCTGGTCGGAATAGATCAGCAGCGGCGGCGCATCGCTGACGATCGTGCCCTCGTCGACAACGACTTTGATGACGTTTTCGAGGGAGGGCAGATCGAACATCGTGTTGAGCAGCGTGTTCTCGAGGATCGAGCGCAAGCCCCGGGCGCCGGTCTTGCGTTCCAGCGCCTTGCGCGACACCGCTTTGAGCGCGCCGTCGCGCACCTCGAGCTCCACGCCTTCCATCGAGAACATCTTCTGGTATTGCTTGAGCAGCGCGTTCTTCGGCTGCGTGAGGATCTGAATGAGAGCGGCTTCGTCCAGCTCTTCGAGCGTGGCGACGACCGGCAGCCGACCGACGAATTCCGGAATTAATCCGTACTTGATGAGGTCCTCGGGCTGAACGTCCCGAAGCGCCTTACCGATATCCCTGCGGTTGTCCTTCGAGCGCACTTCCGCGCCGAAGCCGATGCCGGCCTTTTCCGAGCGCGCGCGAATGATCTTGTCGAGGCCGTCGAACGCGCCGCCGCAGATGAACAGGATGTTGGTCGTGTCGACCTGCACGAATTCCTGATTCGGGTGCTTGCGACCGCCCTGCGGGGGCACCGACGCAATCGTGCCTTCGATCAGCTTCAGCAGCGCCTGCTGGACGCCTTCACCCGAAACATCGCGCGTGATCGACGGGTTGTCCGACTTGCGCGAGATCTTGTCGATCTCGTCGATGTACACGATGCCGCGCTGCGCCTTCTCGACATCGTAGTCGCACTTCTGCAGGAGCTTCTGGATGATGTTCTCGACGTCCTCGCCGACATAGCCCGCTTCGGTGAGCGTCGTCGCATCGGCCATGACGAACGGCACGTTCAGGAGCCGCGCGAGCGTCTGCGCGAGCAGCGTT
>Ga0196978_1001317_pt1 | contig 11104 bp, 13 predicted proteins | sample S3v_2013CmetaG_FD_155491 | JGI IMG/M metagenome (GOLD analysis project Ga0196978, IMG submission 155491) | Soil microbial communities from Anza Borrego desert, Southern California, United States - S3+v_20-13C | ecosystem: Environmental > Terrestrial > Soil > Desert | place: USA: California... | reverse complement strand
CAGCGCGATCACGAAGAAAACAACTGCGTAATGTAGCATGGGGTTACTCCTTGGACGGACGTTTGTCTGCACCCGTCGGGATCGAACAGGACCTCAGTGCAGACGTCTGTCTGCATTGTCGAGACTGGCCTCGAAGCTCGAGATTTCTTCCTCGACCTTCTCTTTGGCCATGCCGTACTTCTGCTGAAGCACGCCGGCGAGCTTGTCTCGCTTCCCGCCGATGGTTGTAAGCTCATCGTCTGTGAGCTTGCCCCACCGCTCCTTCACGCCACCCGAGAGTTCCTTCCACTTGCCTTCGATCTGATCCCAATTCATCGGGGTTTCTCCTATCTGTCCGTGTGACTACGACCGCGATCGAGCGTTGTGCCGCATCGTCGTGACACCCGGAGAACGTTCGATTAGACGCTCGTGCCAGTGACGCCTTTCAAACATACGGCACGATCTTCCAAGCGTGAAGAGGGTTGACGGAGACGCGCGGCCAGATGGGGCACGATGTCCCATGCATGGGGGACATTTTTGCGTGTAACTAGTGGAAAAACGGTTCAGTAGTACGGTTCGAGAATCCAGAAGATTGTCTCGCCGGCGCGCTTGAAGATGCTGCGACGCTGCCACTTCTCGTACTCCATCTCCTCGCAGTGCTGCAAGTCGCGCTGGAACATCGCCTCCATCGCACCGGCAAAGTCGCGATCATAGACGGACAAGCTCTCTTCTGCGTTGACCGACATCGAGCGTGCATCGAAGTTGATGGAGCCAATGGTGGAGAAGATTCCGTCGACCACCATCATCTTGCTGTGGATCATCGTGGGCGTGTACTCGCAGATTCGTACGCCGCCGCGCAGCAGCTCGGCATAGTGCATGCGCGAGTTGTGCCGGATCATCGGCAGATCGTTGTGCTCGCCCGGGACCAGCACGCGCACGTCGACCCCCCGCTGGGCCGCGGCTACCAGGGCTCTCCTGACCTGCGCGTCGGGAATGAAGTACGGGTTGGTGATGTGCAGGTACTGGCGCGCCGCCTGGATCGTCATGATGTAGAGCATCTTCGGCAGCGATGCCGAGTCGCCGGTGGAGGCCTTGATCGCGTGCGCGATCATCTTTCCGGTCGGCTGCAACGCCGGAAAGTAGTCGTCGCCGGCCAGGATCTCGGCCGTCGTGAACGTCCAGTTCTCGTTGAAGATGCCCTGGAGCTGGGCGACCACGGGCCCGGTGACGCGCACCTGAGTGTCGCGCCACTCGTCCTCGTTGCGGGCGTTGCCGAGCCAGCGCTCGTCCACGCCCAGGCCGCCGGTGTAGCCGATCCTGCCGTCCACGATCAGGAGCTTGCGATGCGTGCGCACGCCCGGACGGCGGATCGTATAGAAATGCAGCGGATTGTACTTGGCGATCCGCACGCCGGCGTCGACCATCTCCTTTTCGAGCTTGCCGAGGTTGGAACCCCAGTCGTCGACCGTCAGACGGACCTTGACGCCGCGGCTGGCGGCCTCGATGAGCGCGTCGGCGAAAAGGCGCCCGGCCTCGTCGTCCTCGAAGATGAAGGTCTCCATGTTGACCGACACCTGCGCGGCGCGGATGTCGGCGGTCATGGCCGGAAAGATCTGATCCCCGTTCTCGAGAAGGATGGCGTGGTTTCCGCCCACCATGCCTTCGCCGATGATGTGGAGGGAGCGGAAGAACTCCGGCTCCTCGACGACGAAGGAGGGGTGGAAGACGTAGTTGTTCTGCTTGCTCTTGGACAGAAGCGCGCTGCGAACGCCGTTGACGACGGTGTTCGTATAGACACAGCCGGCGTGGAGCATCGCCATCGCCACCAGTGCGGCGCACGTGAAGCGGCGCCACGCGGTTGCCGCGCGGGCAGGAGTTTCCGGCTTTGCCTTGGTCATCGGTCTGTCGAGCGCGTTTCCGGCAAGAGAGGACACGCTCCTGCGCTACTCAAGCACGGAACGAAGCGCCCGAGAAGACGCCCGGCCGGTATCAGAGCTCGGCCAGCCGCCTGCGCATCGTCGCCACCGAGCATCGTCGCCGCTTCATGTCGGCCCACGGATCGTTCGTCTGCACGTGCCGCAGCACGTTGGCGATGGTGTAGCTGTTCGAATCCAGGCTCTTGCGGCGCAGCTCGTCCCACTCGATAGGGGCCGAGACCGGACCGCCCGGCATTGCCCGCACCGAGTACGCCGCCACCGCCGTCTGCGCATAGGCGTTCCTGGCGATGTCCAGGTAGACCCGCCCGCGGCGCTTGGCCTTGCGGTGCTCGGTCGTCAGCTCCTCGGGATGACGGGTGGCCAGCACCTGCATCATGTCGGTGGCCAGGTCGCGGACCGCGTCGAAATCGTCCTTGCCGTTGAGCGGCACGACCAGGTGAAGCCCCTTGGAGCCGGTCGTCTTGAGGAAGACCGGCAGCTCGAGCTCGTCGAAGAGCTTGCGGCAAAAGCGCGCGGCCGAGCGCGCCTGCTCGAACTGACCCGAGGGCGGATCCAGATCCACCACCAGCATGTCGGGGTAGCGCACCCTGGCCGCCGTGCTCAGCCACGGGTGCAGCGTCAGCGCTGCCAGGTTGGCCAGGTACAGGAGCGTCGCGCGGTCGTTGCACACGACCAGGTCCTGCTCGCCGCCTTCCTTGGCGACACGCACCGTCTCGATCCAGTCGGGAAAGTGCTCGCTGGTCTGCTTCTGGTAGAAGCCGAACTTGTCGATGCCGTCGGGGAAGCGTTGCAGCACCAGAGGCCGGTTCTTCAGGTGCGGCAGGATCCAGGAACAGATCGAGTCGTAGTAGTCGACGATGGCGCCCTTGGTGATGCCATCGGCGGGGAACAGGATCTTTTCGAGGTTGGACAGCTCGAGGGTACGCGAGCCCACCTTCCTGGCAACAGTCGTGCGCCGGGCCACGTGCTGTCAGCTCCGCGGCCGCTCGCGGCGCACGTCCGCCGCCTTCTTGTCGCTGCGCAGCCCGTGAAAACGGGGATGGCGAAGCTTGCCGTCGCCCGTCCACTCGGTGAAGCCGAATTCGCCCACCAGCACCGGCCGGGCCCAATGCGCGCCCGGTAGCCGCGGCGGAGGCTCGAAAGGACACTGCTTCGTCGCCAGCCGCTTCAGTTTCGATCCGAGCTCGGCGAGCGTCTGCGCGCTGAAGCCAGTGCCGACCTTTCCCGCGTAGCGGAGCCGTCCGCGATCGTAGTAGCCGACCAGAAGCGCGCCGAAGCTCTGGCGCGCGCCAGCCGGATCGGTGTAGCCGGCGATGACGAGCTCCTGGCGAGCCACGCACTTGAACTTGAGCCAGTCGCGCGAGCGCTTGCACACGTAGGCTGCCGAGGCGCGCTTGGCGATCAGGCCCTCCCATCCCTGGCGGCAGGCCTGCTCGAGGAACTTCTCGCCTTTCTCGGCGCGATGCTCGGTGCCGACGATCGGACCGCTGAAGCGCAGCGCCCGCTCCAGCAGCCGCTTGCGCGCCAGCACCGGAAGCCGCGTCGTATCGAAACCGTCCAGCCACGGAATGTCGAAGACATAGAGATGGACCGGCACCGCGGCGATGAGCTCGGGCCCGGGGCTGCGCGTGCCGAGCCGTGCCTGCAGGCGTGCGAAGCTGGTTGCCTTGCCGTCCATGGCCACGATCTCGCCGTCGACGATGAAATCGCCGCAGCGCTGCCTGGCCAGGGCGGCGACGACTTCGGGATAGGTGGCGCTCATGTCGAGGCGGTTGCGCGACATCAGACGTACGCGACTGCCGCACCGGAACGCCAGACAGCGAACGCCGTCGAGCTTGCGCTCGAAGATCCATTCGGGATTGGAGAAGTGCCGGTCGGTCAGCGTTGCCAGCATGGGCTCGATCCAGGCAGGCTGCTTCCTGGCGCGCAGGGCCGCGCGCTCGCCGTCATCCAGGCACTTCCAGACGGCCGCCGAGGTCACTTCGAGGACCACACCTTTTTCGGCTCGGCAGCGATCTCTTCGATGGTCCGGCCCGACATGACGCTACGGGTCTGCTCGCCGACCGGGTCGGCTTCGGCATTCGCGCACTCGTCGCGCATCTTGATGAGCAGCCAGTTCTTCTCGTTCTGGCCCATGCGGCTGTGGACGAGCGCGAAGCCGCCGCGAATCTTCTTGCCCTCGAGCCAGATCTCGATGGTGCCCCGCTCGTAGGCTTCCTGCATGGACACTTCCTGCCCGTCGCGTTTCTTGATGCTGCGGTAGGGGCCGGCATCCCAGACGATGACGGTGCCGCCGCCGTACTCGCGCTTCGGAATGATGCCCTCGAAGTCGGCGTAGTCGATGGGATGGTCCTCGGTTTCGACGGCCAGGCGCTTGTCTGCCGGGTTCATCGAGGGCCCCTTGGGCACGGCCCACGACTTGAGGACGCCGTCCACCTCCAGGCGGAAGTCGTAGTGGAGGCGGCTGGCTGCGTGCTTTTGGATGACGAAGAAAGGATTCTTCCCTTTCTTCCACTTGCTGCCCTTCCTGCCCTCGGGCTCGGGCGTCTTGCCGAAGTCGCGTTTGCTTCGATAGACCGCGAGCGGGTCTCGTGTGCGCGCAGCGCGAGCGGACGTGTCGGACGTCGTCTTCTTCTTGCGAGTGGCTGCCATGAGCCGGCTCTCTCCTAGTCCTGCGGTGTCAGCAGGTGCACCCCGAACCATCTGCGCTGATCGGTCCAGAGCTCGGCGACCTTCCAGCCTCCTTGACGAGCGATGGCGGCAAAACCTTCGGGCGTGGGCTTCCAGCTGTCCTCGGTGTGGATGGTCTCGCCGGCGGCGAAGCTCAAACGCCGTCCTGCAACGCTCACCTCCTGGTCGCAGGTGGAGACGAGGAACATCTGCATGCGCCCCTGTTGGGCATCCCATGTCGCGAGGTGACGGAAGCGCCGCAGGGAGAAGCTCGCGCCGTACTCGCGGTTGAGCCGTCGCAGCATGTTCAGGTTGAACCTGGCCGTCACCCCGCTGGCGTCGTTGTATGCCGGCAGCAGGACCGACTCGTCCTTGCGCAGATCCACGCCAACGAGGGCCAGCGCGGCGTGACACCGAAACGATGCCAGCAGGCGCGCTGCCGCGTCCGGGCTCAGGTTGCCGATGGTCGAGCCGGGGAAGAACACGAACGAGCAGCGCGGCGCAGACCGGGTGCGCGGCATCACCCAGCGCCGCGTGAAGTCGGCGTCGACCGGCAGGATCTCCAGGTCAGGAAAGCGGAGACGGAGGCGGCGCACGCTGGAGGCCAGATGATCGGAGGCGACCTCGACCGGAACGAAGGCGACGGGGTCGACGAGCGCGGCCAGGAGCTGCTCGGCCTTCTCGCCGCTGCCGCTGCCGGGCTCGATCATGCAGGCACGGGCACCGATGGCCTGCGCCATCTCGCCGATGCCGGCGTCCATGATCGAGTGCTCGGTGCGGGTCAGATAATACTCGGGCAGTCGCGTGATCTCTTCGAAAAGCGCCGAGCCACGCGCATCGTAGAAATACTTTGCCGGCAGACGCTTGCGCGCGGCGGTCAGGCCGCGCAGCAGCTCACCCAGCAAAGGATCGCGCGGCAGCGGCCGCACAGGCGCAGGCTGGCGAAGAAGGGAAGGCTGCATCAGCAATCCTTTGCCAGTCGCAGGCCCGAGAACTGCCAGCGGCTGTGCGGGTGGAAGAAGTTGCGATAGGTGGCGCGCGCATGGCCGGGCGGCGTCACGCACGAGGAGCCGCGCAGCACCATCTGATTCGCCATGAACTTGCCGTTGTACTCGCCGAGGCTGCCCTGCTGCGGCCGAAACCCCGGATAGGCCAGGTACGCCGAGGCCGTCCATTGCCAGCACGCTCCGAACGCTTCGCGAAGTCCGTCGCGCGGATCGGCTCGCGGGCGAAGGTCGAGGCAGTGACGCACGGGCAGATCGCCCACGGCGGCTTCCCATTCCGCTTCGGTCGGAAGGCGGTGGCCGCACCAGCGCGCGATCGCATCGGCCTCGTAGAAGGAGAGATGCGCGGCCGGCGCATGATCGTCGATCTCGCAGGTGCCGTGCAGCGAGAAGCTGTGCAGCAGATCCTCGTGCCAGTAGAGCGGTCGCTGCCAGGCTTCACGGGCTGCGTAGGCCCAGCCGTCGGACAGCCAGAGCTGCGCGCGGCGGTATCCCCCATCGGTGACGAAGTCGCGAACCTCTGCATTGGTCACGAGCCTGCCTGCGATCGCGTATGGGTTCAGGTGGACCTTGTGGCGCGGCCGCTCGTTGTCGAACGTGAATCCGTCCCCCGCATCGCCGACCTCGACGACGCCATGCGGGCCCTCGATCCATTCGAGATCCCGCGGCGGCGATGCAGCCGGCGGCGGCTCGGGTGCGTAGCAGGGCTGCAGCGGGTTGAGCCAGAGCAGGTGCAGGATGTCGGTGAGCATCAGCTCCTGGTGCTGCTGCTCGTGGGCGAGACCGAGGGTCACCGTCTGCGTGACGGGTTCCTCGTCGCCGCAGTGCGCCAGGACGTCGTCCATCGCTGCATCGACGTGTCGGCGGTAGTCGTGAATCTCCTGCAAAGACGGGCGGGTGAGCATCCCGCGTCGCTCGCGAGGGTACTGGGCACCGACGCTTTCGTAGTACGAATTGAACAGGACCGCGTAGGCGGGATCGGGCGTGCGGTAGGAGGGAAAGGCGGCCAGCACGAACGTCTCGAAGAACCAGGTCGTGTGTGCAAGGTGCCACTTGGCCGGGCTGGCCTCGGGCATGCTCTGCACCACCGCGTCTTCTTCCGAGAGCGGAGCGACGAGCTCCAGGCTGCGTGCGCGCACCGACGCGTACGCAGACCGGAGCGCGGGCTCGGCGGCGCGCATCTCCATCAAGTCTCCTCGTGACAGGCCCAGACGAACGTCCGCCGAGGCTAGCCCCGGCAGGCGCGGGGAGTCAACGCGTTGCCCCTACGCGCGCACGAATCGGATGTTTGGCGCAAGAAATGACCCGGCATGAGAGTTGCCCTGAAACACGCGTGCTAACGTCGTCCACAACACGCCCACAGGAGGACGTCATGCCCAATCGAACCGATGCCATCTCGCTGCTGAAGGCCGATCACGAGAAGGTCCGAGGGCTGCTTTCGCAGCTCGAGAAGTCCACCGAGCGCTCGGCCGCCAAACGGGAAACTCTTCTGGCCCAACTCGAAACCGAGATCCTCGTGCATACCACCATCGAGGAGGAGATCTTCTACCCGGCCTATCGCGAGGCCGTTTCGAAGAAGGAAGATCGCAAGCTCTACCAGGAGGCCATCGAGGAGCACCACGTCGTCGACCTGGTCATGCCCGAGGTCAAGGAAGCCGATCCCTCCTCCGAGATCTTTGCCGCCAAGGCCAAGGTGCTCAAGGAGCTGATCGAGCATCACGCCGAGGAAGAAGAGAAGGAAATGTTCAAGCGCGCCAAGAAGGCGTTCGAGGCCGAGGAGCTCAAGGAGCTCGGCGAGCGCATGCTGGCACGCAAGGAAGAGCTGATGGAAGAGATGGAGGGCGGTCAGGCCGGCGCCCGCAAGTCTCGCCAGGGTGGTCGCGGCAAGCAGCGCATGGCCAACGGCCATGACCAGCACATGCCGCCGCGTTCCACTCGTCGAGGCGGTGCCTCGCGCGAACAGACCGCACACTGATCTGCCGGATCGAATCGAAGGGGCGGACGTCCGGGTCCGCCCCTTCGAGCCTTGCGTCGCTCATCCCCTGGCGAAACACACCACGCTGATGGCGACCGCGGCCGAGCGGGAGCTCGGATTGCGGTAGCCGTGCTTCTGATCACCGCGAAACACCAGGACGTCGCCGGGAGACAGCTTCCACTTCTCGCCTCCGGCGGCCAGCTCCACCTGGCCGCTCTCGCAGGTCAGGTACTCGCGCGTGCCCGGAGTATGCGGAACGCCGCTCAGCAAGCCTCCGGGCGCCAGTTCCATGCGCGAGACCTCCAGCCCGGAGATCGCCTCGGGCACCAGCGGCCGCAGCCGTGCACCCTGGCGCCGACGTTCGGGCACGTCGTGGGCGCGATAGAGCCTGCAGGCCGTGCGCGGCGCACCGATCAGCTCTTCGATCGAGACCTTGACGGCCGCGGCCACGCGCGTCAGCACGACCAGGGTCGGATTGGCACCGCCCGTTTCCAGACTCGCCCACGTCGCGCGCGGAATGCCGGCCAGGCGCGAGGCCTGCTCCTGCGACATCCCCCGCATCTCGCGCAGGCGGCGCAGATTGCTGGCCAGGTTGAGCTTCGGATCGTCGTCCATGTGCGGGCCGTAACAGGCGGCCGCGCCCGTGTCGACGCACGCGGCCTCCGACCAAGTGGAACGCTGCCAGTATGTCGTCGGATCGGTTGCCTGCCTGTCGGCAGGCGCGATAGGTCTGCTCCTGCGGCGATGCCGCGCGGAGGACCCCATGATCGAGATCGCAGGAGTCTATGAAGTGGCAGTCAAGGTTCGCGACCTGGACAGGGCGCAGGAATTCTACTGCAACGTCCTCGGGCTGGAGGTCGGCCTGCGTGACGAGACCCGGCGCTGGAGCTTCCTCCGCGCCGGAGGCCTCGGCGGCATGGTGGTCCTGCAGGAGGACGGCGGCCCATGGCCGCAACAGCACTTCGCCTTCACCGTCGCGCTCGGGAGCATGGACCGCGCCCTCGCCACGCTGTCGGCGCACGGCGTGGCGCTGGAAGGTCCGATGACGCACGACTGGATCCCCGCACGGTCCGTCTACTTCGCCGACCCCGACGGCCACGACGTCGAGCTGCTGGCGCCGATCACGAACGGCTGACGCGGCCCAATCCACGTGCCCATGGCCGCGCGGTTCGAGCGCCTGGTCGCGCGCAAGATCAGTTGATGGCGGTCGAGCCTTCGAAGGAGAGGACGGCGTACCATACGCCGGCCGTGGATCGCTTGACGGTCAGCTCGCTCGGGACCTTTTCGCCTTCCGCTATCGGCGCCGCGCGTCCGTCGGTCGGAATCTGGATCGTCGTCTCGTCGAGCCAGCGCGGAAGACCCGGGCCCCAGGTCCCCGGCTCGAGCGACCATTCCATCCTGGGCTTGCTGGCGTTCGCCGCGGTCCGATAGACGCGGATGGCGGCCGGCGTTCGAACCTTGTCGGTGGAGGTCGTGACGAAATAGGCGCCGTCGGGCGAGAAGACAGGAGCCGAATCGATCTTGGCCGATCCGCCATCGGCTCGCCGGATCAGCAGATGAGTCGATGCGTTCCTGGACTGCTCGAAGACGACGAACGAATCGGCGCTGCGAACGTAGTCGATCAGGCTGTAGCGTACGCCCTCGGCTGCCTTGTCCTGGAGGCGCCGTTCCTTGCCATCGGCCAGCCGCAACACCAGCGCACTGTCCTTGCGCTCGGCCAGGCGGTCCAGCTCGGACCATCGCTTCGCCTCGATCGCGCGAGCGCAGGCGCCGGCGTCGTCGCCGTCGGCGCATACACGCTCCTGCTGAATGGATAGGCCGACGCCCTGCCAGCGCTGAGGTCCTCGCCGCCCTGCGCTGCATCCGGCCGCGATCACGACCGCGAGCAGAGCCATGGCTACGTGACGGATCAACCTTTCCCTCCTTGCGGCATCCCACCCAGGCTGCTGCCACTGCGATGCCGTTTCGGACACTGGCAGATGCTCGGGCGGCAGGTCAAGCACCCCGCCCATGCACGACGCGTTCATTTCTCGAGCGCATCGAACTGCGGTGCATATCGGACGAGGCCCGCCACGCCATCGAGCGCGCCAGGCTGAAGCTCGAGTGCCATGAACTCGTCGCCGTCGGTGTAGATGCAGCGAAGTCCTGACTGCGCCGCCGGGCGGAATCCGAAGCGCGTGTAGAACGAGGGCGAGCCGAGCACCACGGCAAAGCCGTTGCCTGCCTCGCGCGCGCGAGCCAGACCCCGACGGGTCAGCAGTGAGCCGAGCCCAACGCGTTGAAATCGCGGCAGCACCGCCAGCGGCGCAAGGCCAAGGCCACCGGTGACGTCGCTTCGCTCGTCCACCGTCACCGGACTGAAGAGCACGTGTCCGGCCAGCTCGCCTTCGTACTCCACGACCAGGGATACGCGCGCCTGTCGCTCCTGGATCAGTGCGGCGACCAGATCGGATTCGGCGCGGGTCGGAAACGCGCAGGCATGCACGCGCAGTACCGCCTCGAAGTCGTGGTCACGGTAGTTGCGCAGCGTCGGCATCGAGCGCTTTGTATCGCTGCATGATGCGCTGCGCCACGGCGTGACGCCTCGGGGCGAAAGCGCTCAGCTCTTCCTGGAGCTGCGCTTGCGCGTCTTCTTCTTCCTGGTCGCGCGCTTCTTCGACGATTTCTTCTTCGCGACCTTCCTGGCCGAAGTCTTCTTCTTCGAGGCCTTCTTCCTGGTCGCCTTTTTCGTCGAGCGCTTCTTGGCTGCCGCCTTGCCGCCCTTCCTGCCACCTTTGCGGGCCGGTCCCTTGTCGACCTTCTTGCCCCGGCCCGAGCCGGACTTCTTGCCACCGCCGGTCATCTTGTTGACCGTGGCCCAGGCCCGAGCCTCGGCTTCCTTTCCCGACACGCCGCGCTTCTCGTAGCCTTCCTCGATGTGCTCGGCCTGTCGCTTCTGTTTGCCGGTGTAGCTGCGCTTGTCTCCTCTCGGCATCGTGAGCCTCCTTCGGCACGGATTCCGATCTCATCCTTCCTAGCATGCCGGCGCGGGTCCGGGCAGACCTGCGCGGGTACGAAGTGTCACGGAGCTACTTTTGCGAGGCGGCCGCGCGGCTTCGCGACAGGATCGCTTGCAGGTCGAGCCGATCCGAGGGCGTCGTGTCGGCCTTGAGCACCTTGCGGATCTGCTCGAGCGCGTGCTCGTTCTCCTCCCCGGAGTTGGAGACGGTGCAGTCCTGCGGGACCAGCAGCTCGAAGTCGCGCATGTAGGCATCGTTGGCGGTGAACAGGATGCAGATGTTGCCTGCGATTCCGGTCAGGATCAGCGTGCGCGCCCCGATGTAGGACAGCAGCGTGTCGAGCGTGGTCGCGTAGAACGCGGAATGCTTCGGCTTCAGGACGAAGTAGTCGTTCTCCTCCGGTGCCAGGATCCGCGCCAGCGGCGCCCCGGTGACTCCGTCCTGGAGGCAGTGCTCGACGACCTTGCGAAAATCCGATTGCCAGCGTCCGAAGTTGTCGTTGGCGTAGATGACCGGAATGCCCAGCTCCTTGGCATTCCG
>Ga0196978_1001316_pt1 | contig 11119 bp, 7 predicted proteins | sample S3v_2013CmetaG_FD_155491 | JGI IMG/M metagenome (GOLD analysis project Ga0196978, IMG submission 155491) | Soil microbial communities from Anza Borrego desert, Southern California, United States - S3+v_20-13C | ecosystem: Environmental > Terrestrial > Soil > Desert | place: USA: California... | reverse complement strand
GGCGAGCACCAGCACGAGTACTACCGCCATCTGTCGCAGTGGTCGCATGGTCAACCTCATCGAAAAAAAAGCGGGGGCCACCAGGGCCCCCGCTTCTTGTAGCAGGACACTGCCGCGGGCGCAGCCTTACAATCCCGGGCAGGGCGCTCCGCCCTTGCACGTGCCGTCGCCGTCGTCGAAGAACAGCGGATTGGAGAAGGCCAGCGCAAGCGCTCCTTCCTCGTTGAGGTTCCACGGCAGCGGTGCGCCATTGTCGGTCAACGCGGCCAGGGTGGTGTTTCCCGCCGACTCCAGGTCCTGCGGCTGCATCGGGAAGAGCGGATGCGAGACGCCGTCGGTGCCGCGCACGACCACGACCACCCAGCTGTCGGCCGAGACCGTCAGCGGTACGCTGACGTCGGTGACCTGCCGCTGGCCCGCGCCGAACGCACCGGCAACGGTGTTGACGGTAAAGCCCGCGCCCTTGTTGAGCGTCATCGTAGGCGCCACCGTGCAGGACGAAGGATTGACCACGCCAAGGAAGTTCCACTCGGACTGACACGACGGAACCGAGTTCACGTACAGCTCGATGCGGTCGTACTCGGCCCACAGCGGTGCCTCGACATGAATGCTCACGCTGTCGGTTCCGCCCCCGTCGAACTCGACCGTGCGCGAGGTGCCCAGCGCATGGCCTGCGGTGCCGCCGGAGTTGTTGTTGAGCTCGACGCTGAGGAAGGGGCCGTTGGTGCCGATGGCGCGCATGCCGTTGACGCTGACCGCCAGCGCCGCCGGGTCGATCGAGCCCGGGTCGTCGGTGGCCGAGGCCACGAACGTACGCGGACCACCGGCCTGCACGGTCACCGAATGGTGCGTGTCGGAGTCGGCCACGCCGGCCTTGTAGATGCCCTGGTTCAGCAGGTTGAACCAGTCCGACATGTTGTCGCTGCGCAGCAGGTCGGTTTGCGCGCGGCCGGCCTCGATCCAGACCTCGAGCGCGGTGAAGCCGTCGTCGAACGTGTTGGTGACCGACGGGTCCAGGCGCAGGAAATTGTTGGGATGACCCGCTGCCATGCACACGCCGCCGTCGTCGCAGGTGCGGCCGAAGCTCGGTGACGAGCACGTGCCGCCCGGACAGTTGGCGGGAATCGTGCACGAGGCACCGTCGTTGGCACCGCCGAGACAGATCGGGACCTCGCAGGGATTGCCGTCGAAGCTGCCGCCCACACACCGATACGCCACCGTGGCCGAGACGGGGGGAACCGCGTCGGTGTCGATGGCGAGCTGGTTGAAGTGCCCCAGAGAGTCACTGTTGAAGTGGTTGATCTGGATCACCTGCGAGGCCGGATTGAAGGACCCGAAGATCTCCGCCGGTGAAAGATCGTAGCTGCCATCGCTGGGATATCCCGCGCCATTGGGCTCGCCCGCCCGGCCCCAGTCCAGCGCGCCGCCGTCGACCTCGGCGGCGTTGACCGCCTGCGGCCATGCGTTGAAGTGACCATACTGGCTGGTGGTCATCTCTGCCGCGGGCGCGTTCGCCACCAGGTTGCCGACGCCCATGGCCGTGATCTCGTCGGAGAGATCGTGAATGAAGTCGTGATCGGTGTTGGCGAAGAAATCGACGCCTTCGGCGATCATCGTCAGGATGCGGCGCTCGCGCGAGACGGCGCTGTCGGGGCTGTTGAGCATGTGAACGTGCGTGTCGATGGAGACGAAGCCGCTCGTGTCGACGACACGGTTGACCACGGCCGACAGGTCGACGTCGTCACCGGCCTGCACCGTCAGGCTCTGGCTGTGCACGTCGTACTCGTACCCGCGCGAAGTGACGACCTGATAGGTGCCGGGCTCCAGCAGGAAATCGCCCGTCTGTCCATCGGCGCCGGCGAATTGAACGTCGACCAGACCGAAAGCATCGCCCTTGTTCTCGAACGGCCAGCCGAAGTAGCGGCCGACCATCTCGGCGATGCCACCCGCGAACTCACTGTTGAGAGGATCGGCCGCCTCGGGAACGCCGACGATGGAGACCTTGCCCGGTGACGGGTTGGAAAGATGGTCGGTGATCGAGATCGAGACCGTGGCGGTCCCGGGCAGATCCACGTCGAGCAGCGCCGTCTTCTTGTACTCGATCACGATCGGCGTCTCGGTAGGAGCGGGCTCGTTGTCCTCGAACGGCGTGCCCTTGGAACGAGTCGCGATGCGATAGCTCCCGACCGGGGCGTAGATCCGGTAGAACCCGGACTCGTCGGTCAGCGTCGAAGAGTAGACGTTGACGCAGTTGGTGGTCTCCGGACAGGCGCCCGGCTCGTTGATCCTGTTGTTGATCAGGGTCACGTGCGCACCGGAGACCGGAGCGCCCGCTACGGTGACCGTTCCCTGGACGGCCCCGGTTTCGCGAACGAACAGCTCGGAGCGAACCTTGGTCACGTCGGAGACGGTCTTGCCGATCACGAACCAGCGGCGCAGGGTGTTCTCGCCTCCGGCAGGAACCACGAAGGAGCCATCCGGCTTGTCGTCGGGATCGGAGAACAGCGTGTCGAAGAGATTCTGGTTGTTCAGCCACGCGAACACTCCCGACTGTGAGAATGAGCTGGTGTTGCGCGTCGTCATCGTACCCGTGGTCGTGGTCGGGAAGACCAGACCGTAGGTGACGCCGGCCGCATCGAACTGGCCCTGGAATGCCAGGAAATCCAGAGTCTGCCCCTGCGAGGCCGAATCGCTGCCGTTACGGATGAGCGTCTCGCCGTAGCCCTGTCCGGGACCGAACGGCTCGAGCTGACCGCTCGGATTGATGAAGTCTCCCACGTAGAGGCGCAGCGTGCTGGCGCCGAGGTTCTCGACCTTCGTCGCCACCTGCACATAGTTGCTGTACGGGCTCAGGATGAAACGCGTGCTCACCTGCAGCGGAAGGTTGCTGTCCACTGCGCTTTGCGGAACCGAAAGAGGCGGCTGCGTGAACACCAGTACGTCGGGCTGAATGGTATCGAACAGATCGTCGGGCCCGCTCGACTCGATGATCGCAGGCAATCCGTTGCTGCCATCGTTGACCACGACGATGCTGTCCGTCGCCTGCGTGGACGAGACGTTGATCATCGGCTGGATGCCCTGCCAGCTGTCGCGGTCCTGGCTTCCATCGAAGCGCGCGAGATCGGCGTCGATGAGCTGGCCTCCGTTGAGCAGGCTGAACGAGTGCTCACGGCCCAACCCGCGGATGACGGCGCGAATGTTGCCGTTGCGAATCATGTAGTCGCCGACCTTGCCCATCGCCAGAGGACCGCCGATGAGATCGCCGGAGTCGGCGATCTGGAACGCTTCGGCGCCCTGGGCGCCGGCCGTTGCCGGAAGGCAGGTCAGCTTGAACTTGGCCTTGTCCAGACTCGTCTCGTCGGCATCGACGAGAGTGGCTCCCACCAAAGCCTTGCTCGCGCTGAACGAGGGCAGACAGTAGTCGTCGCATTCCTGGTCGCTGGTGCAGCTCTGATTGGCGGGGGATCCGCATTTGCCCTTCTTCGCCTTGAGCTCGACGACCACGGGCAGATCCGCGTCGGTACAGGCCTGGCCGGCCGAAGGCAGGATGGCGTTGATGGCGTCCCCGATGGTGCGACGGTTGTAGACGGCGGTTGGCCGCTTGATGGCGTCGTTGGCGTCCTTGGCCGATGGCTTCGTGACGGTGAGCAGGTCGCCAGTGGCCGCCGCGCAACTCGCCGTCGGCACGTTGACGCAGGCGCCGATGCGGAAGTGGCACTTCCCGTTGACGGCGCCGTCTGCGTCACAGTCCTCTCCGTCCACGCACTCGATCTTCTTGGGATCGGCGGGCGGAGTTCCAGTGCCGTCCATGTCGACGGCAAAGCCGAGGCGGCAGTCTTCCTCGCTCTTGTCCACGAACAGGCAGTCGGCCGCGTCGTCGACGGTGTTGGTGTTCGGATCGATGCATCGCGCATGGGCGCTGCCGGCGCCAAACGTCAATGCCACTGCGGACAGGCCGGCAAAGCCGAGCCGGAATACGAATTTCATGAGACCCTCCCCAGGATCGTGAGAACGTGCCGCCGCGCGGCGTTCCGCCAAGCGAAAGCTATGGCGCCCCGGCGCTGCCTAAGTCAAGGAAGCGATTGAGCTGCGGCCGCCAATTTCGTGCATTCGGGACATGATCCGAGCGCACGCTCGGACTGCCGGAGGAGAGGCCCGTGGTTCGCCCCGCCCTTCACTCGTTGCCCGAAGCCTCGGGGGATGGGCGGTAGTAGCTCGGGCGCGCCGCCGGCAGCCCGCCGGGGCCGACCGGCACGCGTTGGTGCTGGCGGCGCGCCAGGCGCAGCAGCACCTTCAATGAATTCTCGAAGTCCTCGATGGGGCGCACTTCCAGCAATCCCGCATCGATCATGCCCTGCATGATTCGCCGCCCAAGGTCGGTGCGCGTGATGGTGATGGTCCAGTCCATCGACCCCACCCCTCCGCAGGAGATGTCGGCGAGTTCGGCGGAGAAATCACCGCAGTGATGGCATTCGGGACGCGCATGCTCCTGCGCGTCACGCAGGTTGATTTTCACGAGCTCGCCGTCCTTGCGGTAGACGAGCACTTCGCCCTTGACGTTGAACTTCTTGACGTCGGTAAGGGGAATGCCCAGCTCGCCCTCGATCTTGCGCACCATCAGGCCTTCGAAATCGAAGACCTCCGAGCACAGCAGGCCGATCCGGAGAGCGATACGCTCGACCGGGTCCTTCAGGCTCCGGGTCTGGCGATCGATCATCTTGTCGCGCTTGGTCTCGGTGTGGATGAAGCCCGTGTCGCGCAGCTCTGCCTTGCGCACCGGCGTGATCTGGCAGGGCACGCCTACGAACGCGACGCGCTGGCAGTCCTTGTCGACGGCCTGCTGGAGGGCGAGATCGTTGGGAACGTAGGTGTACCAGGAGCCGGCGGCCTCCACGATCTCTTCGACGGTGGTCGCGCAGACGGGCTTGGGCGCGCAGGGCCGCTCCGGGTCGGGCGCCGAGACGATGGCGCCGTCGATCTCGCCCTTCTGCATCAGGTGCACGAGCAGCGCCGTGACCACGCCACCGTCCTGGCAGACCTCCAGGATGCGCGGATCCTTGGCACGCGCGGCGTAGATCTCCTGGTAGGTTCCGAAGCCGCCGCGGTAGAGCCTGCCCTCCTGGCCGCCGAACACTGCCGAAGGAAGATGGAACTCGCGCGGAGCCAGGCGCGGACAGACCTGGGCGCAGACGTCGCAGCCGATTCCTTCGCTGATGCCGCAGTAGTCGAAGGCCGCGCTGGCCTTGGCGGTCTGCTTGGGCTTGCCGTCGATGTACTCGATGACGTTGTGCGGACACACCAGGACACAGGATCCGCATTCGCAGCAGGAGCCGTACTCGACCACGTCGTTCATCATGTCCTTGAACGTGGGCTTTTCTTTGAATGGATGGTCTTTCATCTTTCCTGCTCGGCCGCCGATAGCGGCGGATCTGCTGCGTTGGCGGCGGGCTCGCGTGCTCAGCGGGCAGCACCCCGCCTCCGCGCGCTCCCTCCGCCGCCGCCTTGCATCTCCACCACTCTCGGCGACCTCGGGTCGCGGTGCGCGTCGGAGAGGCATCGCTTCGCTCGCCTTCCGGGCGGCATCGCTTGGCTCGCCTTCCGGGCGGCATCGCTTGGCTCGCCTTCCGGGCGGCATCGCTTGGCTCGCCTTCCGGGCGGCATCGCTTGGCTCGCCTTGGAGTAGCGCGGGCTGGGCGGCTTGGCGTGATGCCGTTCGATCAGTCGTAGTGGAGGAGTGCAAACGTTGGGGTTGGGGCAAGGCGGGCTTTGCCGCCCAGGAATGCGAGCTCGATGAGGAAGCCGCATTCGACGACGGAGCCGCCGGCGGCCTGGACGAGCTCGACGGCGGCGCGGGCGGTGCCGCCGGTGGCCAGAAGATCGTCGAGGACGGCGACGCGGCCGTGGTGCGGGAGCGCGTCCTTGTGGATTTCCAGCGAGTCGCTGCCGTATTCGAGATCGTAGGTGACGGTGTGGCGGTCATGCGGCAGCTTGCCGGGCTTGCGTACGATGCACAGGCCCACGCCGAGCGCGTAGGCGACGGGAGCGCCGAGCAGGAAGCCGCGAGACTCGATCCCCACCACCGCATCGATGCGACCGCGGTAGCGCTCGGCCATGCGGTCGACGACCCAGGCCAGCGCCTCGCCGTTGGCGAGCAGCGGCGTGATGTCCTTGAAGAGGATGCCGGGCTTGGGGAAGTCGGGAACGTTTCGGATCAGGGCGGCGATGTCCATGCGTCAACCTGCTGGCGCCGGCTCACGGCCAGCTCAGATGAAGAGAAGCCAGCGCCTTCATCGATTCGTAGTTGGTCAGGTCCAGATGCAGTGGGGTCACCGAGACCAGGCCGTCGCGGATGGCGGTGAAATCGGTGCCCGGCTCGTCGTCGAACTCGAGCTCGGAGCCGCCGATCCAGTAGTACTTGCGGCCGCGCGGGTCGAGATTCTCGACGATGGCGTCGCCGTAGCGGCGCTTGCCCTGGCGCGTGATCGCAAAGCCGCTTGGTGGCTGCTCGGGTACGTTGACGTTCAGGAGCGTATCGGGCGGTAGCGGACGTTCCTTCAATGACGCGACCAGCACGGCGGCAAACGAGGCGGCGGCGTCGTATTGAAAGGTCACGCGTCCGACCTGCGAGAACGCCACCGCCGGGATTCCGAGCAGGACCGATTCCATCGCCGCCGACACGGTTCCGGAATACGTGATGTCGTCGCCGAGGTTGGCGCCGCGATTGATGCCCGAGACGACGAGCCAGGGCCGCTGGTCGCGAAACAGGCCATTGAGCGCCAGGTTGATGCAATCGGTCGGCGTGCCGTCGACGGCGAACCAGCCGGGGCGGATCTCTTCGGAACGCAAGGGCCGTTCCAGGGTCAGGGCGTGACTGACGGCGGAGCGCTCGCGATCGGGCGCGACCACGACGACCTCGTCGATCTTGCGAAGCGCTTCGACCAGCGCCAGCAGGCCCGCCGATTGGATTCCGTCATCGTTGCAGGCCAGCAGCATGGGGGGCGAGATGATTCCTTCGGTGGTGGCGGACGTCAAGGTGACCGGAGTCGTCCCGCAGCCCGGGAAAGGACGGGGACGGGCGCCATCTCGGAAGGCCGAAATGGAGCCAGTCCCCTAGTGGTCGGGGTGACTGGATTTGAACCAGCGACCACTCACACCCCAAGCGAGTGCGCTACCAGACTGCGCCACACCCCGACGAGAGGCCGCGGAAAATAGCAGGCGATGTCCGCAAGGCAACTGGCTACAGGTCGTAACCTGTCTCGCCGTGCGTGGTCAGGTCGATGCCGTGACGCTCGTCTTCCTCGCTGACTCGCAGCCCCATCGCCGCGTCCAGGACCTTTGCCAGGATCATCGTGACGACGAAGGCGTAGGCGATCGTAGCCGCGGCGCCGGCCAGCTGCACGCCGACGCGGCCGACGTTGCCCGCGTCGAGAAGACCGCCCGCCTTGTCCGGCGTCAGCGCCGTCAGGCAGAAGATTCCCGTGGCGATGGCGCCCCAGGTCCCGCCGACGCCGTGGACGCCGAAGCTGTCGAGCGAATCGTCGTAGCCGAGCCGGTGCTTGAGCATGACACCGCCGTAGCATGCCAGGGCCACCGTCACGCCGATGGCAAGCGCGCCGCCCACTCCGACGAAGCCGCAAGCCGGTGTGATTCCCACCAGGCCGGCAACCGCGCCCGATGCGAAGCCGAGAGCGCTGGCCTTGCCGCGATGCGTGGCTTCGATGATGGACCAGGTGATGGCGGCGGTAGCCGCGGCCACGTGCGTGACCACGAAGGCGTTGGCGGCGGTCGCGTTGGCGCCCAGTGCGCTGCCGCCATTGAACCCGAACCAGCCGAACCACAGCAAGGCGGTGCCGAGGAGAGTCATGCCGAGGTTGTGCGGCTTCATCGGCGTATGCGGGTAACCGATGCGGCGACCCAGCAGCAGCGTCAGGGCCAGCGCCGAGACTCCCGAGCTGATGTGCACGACCGTGCCGCCGGCGAAATCGAGCGCGCCCATCTTGAACAGCCAGCCGTCCGAGGCCCATACCCAGTGGCAGATCGGATCGTAGACCAGGGTTCCCCACAGCAGGATGAACACCACATAGGTGGAGAACTTCATGCGCTCCGCCACCGCACCGCTGATCAGGGCCGGCGTGATGATGGCGAACATCATCTGGAAGATCATGAAGACGCTGTGAGGGATCGTGTAGCCGGGCCACGGCGAGTCGTTGGCCACGCCATCGAGCAGCAGATAGCCGGTGCCGCCGATGAACGCGTTGCCTTCGCTGAAGGAGAGCGAGTAGCCGAGCACCACCCACTGCACGGTCATGACACCCATGGCCACGAAGCTGTGCATGAGCGAGGACAGGACGTTCTTGGGCCGGACCATGCCGCCGTAGAACAATGCGAGGCCCGGCGTCATGAGCAGCACGAGCGCTGCCGACATCAGAACCCAGGCCGTATCGCCCGTGTTCATGATGATGGGAACCTCCTCGGCCAACGCCATCGACGGCGCGGCGAGCGTCCATGCCGCCAGCACGAAGACAACGCATGCGGCTCTGCTGGCCATCCTCACTCCGTATCAGGAAAGGGAATCGCGGATCTGAACGAGCGTGTCGCGAATTTCGCGCAGGGTATCCATCTCCACCGCGGCGGACGCGCCGCCTTCGGCCGCAGCGTCGTTGCGAAGCTGGCGGCGCGCGCCTTCGATGGTGAAGCGCCGGTGATGCAGGAGGTCCTTGATGCGAAGCAGCGTCTCGACGTCCTTGCGGCGGTACAGACGGTGCTTGGAGCGGGTCTTGCCCGGCTTGATGACGCTGAATTCGGACTCCCAGTAGCGCAGGACGTAGGGCTTGACCCCGACGATCTTGGCCACCTCTCCGATCTTGAAGTAGAGCTTGTCGGGCGGGAGGCCCGTGCCCTCCCCCACTTCGACGTCGAGCTCGTCCTGGCCCTCGTCCTCCTCGATCACGCCGCGCCGTCCGAATTGATGGTGCGCTTGAGGACTTGGCTCGGCTTGAAGCTGAGCACGCGCCGCCCCGTGATCACGATCTCTTCGCCGGTCTGGGGATTGCGGCCCTTGCGCGGCCGCTTCTCGTTGATGACGAAGTTGCCGAACCCCGAGATCTTCACTTTCTCGCCCTGCTCGAGCCGGGCCTTGATGACTTCGAAGATCGACTCGACCACCTCGGCGGCTTCCTTCTTGGAAAAACCGACGCGTTCGTAGATGCGCTCGACGATTTCGGCCTTGGTCATTCGCGACGCCTCGTGTGCCGCCCAGGGAAGATCGGGAGCTGTCATGTACGAACTCGCGCCCGAAGTTGCTCGATCAGCACGTCTAAAACCTTCTCATGCAGGGCCGAGACCTCGGCGTCGGTAAGCGTACGGTCGGCCGCCCGGTACACGATGGTGTACCCGAGTGCCTTCTCTTCCTGAGCGATTCCCGCGCCGCTGTACTCGTCGAAGACGACGATGCTCTCGATGCAGGGATCCTCCAGTCGCTCCACCACCTCGACCGCGGCATTGGCCGGCGTCTGGCGCGGGACGAGAAGGGAAACGTCTCGCGTCGAGCTCGGGAATCGCGGGATCGGACGCAGCCCCTGATGGCGCGGAGAATACTCAACGACCTCGGGGTAGTCAATCTCGGCCAGAAAGATTTCTTCAGTAATTTCCAGCTCTTCCGCGATATCGGGATGCAGCTTGCCGAGGTGGCCAACGACCGCCTCGCCCACCTGAACGGTGGCGCAGGAACGCGGGTGGTACTCCCCTCGCGCACTCGATGCAACGAAACGCATGGTCGCTGCGGGTGCCAGCAGGGCCAGCACCTTCTCGACCACGCCCTTGAGGTCGCCGAAGGCCGGCTGCTCGAGGCGGCCAAGCCTGCGGCCCGGCCGCGGCCCGCACAGCACGATGCCGAGAACGGAGCGCTGCTCGACGAGGTCGCCGCGGCGCGCGAAGGTCGAGCCGATCTGGAACAGATCGATGCGCGACTGGCTCGCTGCGACGTTGACGGCGACGGCGCTGGCGAGCGAAGGCAGGACACTGCGTCGCAGCTCGTCTTCGCCGGCACGGACCGGATTGAGCAGGCGCACCGCTTCGGGCGCGTCATGCAGGCCGGGGAAGCGCCGGTTGTCTGCCGCGGTCGCGAACGTCATCGCCAGATGCTCGCTCAGCCCGCTGGCGGTCAGCAGCGATCGCAGATCGCGCGCTGCCTTTTCGGTTGCCGATACGCGCACAGGCAGCATCGGCATGTCGGGCAGCACGGCCGGAATGCTTTCGTAGCCGCGCACGCGCGCGACCTCTTCTATCAGATCGATCTCGCGCTCGAGGTCGGTTCGGTGACCCGGCACCAGGACGTCGAAAGTCGGATCCTCGCCCACTGCCGACACCGTGCAGCCGAGAGCGTCGAGCACCGACTCGATCTCTTTCGGCGTCACCGCCGTCCCGATCACGCGTGGCACACGCGAGGAGCGCAGACGGATGCGCGCGCCCGATGTCGGTGCGATGCCGTCGCCGGCAATGGCGTCATCGACGCGGCCTCCCGCGATGTCGCCCAGCATGGCTGCAGCCCGCGCGAGTGCCGACTCGACCGCCGTGGCGTCGACACCGCGCTCGAAGCGGTAGGACGAGTCGGTGACGATGGTGTGGCGGCGCGAGGTCCGTCGCACACCGCCAGGATGGAACACGGCGGCTTCGAGAAGAATCTCCCTGGTCGCGGCGCTGACCGCACTCTCGTGTCCGCCCATGACACCGGCCAGTGCCACCGGAACGCGCGCGTCGGCGATGACCAGATCGTCGGCATCCAGCTCGAGGTCGCGCTCATCGAGTGTGCGCAGGCGCTCGCCGGCACGAGCCAGCCGCACGCGGATCTCGGGGCCCGCAACCAGTGCCAGGTCGAACGCGTGCAGGGGCTGTCCCAGCTCGAGCAGCACGAAGTTGGTGACATCGACGACGTTGTTGATGGAGCGCAGGCCGGCGCCGGCAAGGCGCGTACGAAGCCACGTCGGCGACGGCGTCACGGCGATGCCGCGCACGACGGCGCCGCGATAGAGCGCGCACCGGTCGCGAGCTTCGATGGTGACGCGCACGGCCGCGGCATTGGAAACGCTGGCGCCAACTTTGGGCAGCGGACGCAGCGGTA
>Ga0196978_1001315_pt1 | contig 11121 bp, 8 predicted proteins | sample S3v_2013CmetaG_FD_155491 | JGI IMG/M metagenome (GOLD analysis project Ga0196978, IMG submission 155491) | Soil microbial communities from Anza Borrego desert, Southern California, United States - S3+v_20-13C | ecosystem: Environmental > Terrestrial > Soil > Desert | place: USA: California... | reverse complement strand
TCGGCTACTCGGGCAACACCGGTTACTCGTCAGGGCCGCACCTGCACTTCATCGTCTCGAAACCGACTGTCACCGACGGCAAGGTTGCGCGCCAGTCGGTGCCCGTGCTGTTCTACGCGAGCGACCCATCCGTGCGCTTCGCCGCGCAAGCAGGGGTTACGTTCACCGCGAACTACAAGTCGTCCACGCCTGCGCCGCAGCTCCAGCAGGCGCGTCAGGACACCGCGACCGCCACCGGCGGCAGCCAGTAGGCGGCGACACCTGCGAGGCTCTCTGCCTCGCGCACACGCAAGTAGCTTTGTAGCTGGATTGAGACATGCGCGGCCGCGCGCGCTGTTGGTGGCGTTTTTCACGCCGGCACCAACCTTGCTCAGTCACAGTCATGAAGCGCATTCCCACGAAATACCCGCACATTTTTAACGCCGACGGAACAAGGCGTTACGAGCGGTGCCGCGGATATCTGGAAATCGTGTCCGACGCGAGCGGCGTCTACGTCTGCTGCAACGAGTGCGGCGAGGGCTACCGTTTTCAGTTCATCATGCGCCGCAGTGACGAGTTGGCCAACGGCAGCGACGGCAAGATCTTCTGACGCTGTTTTCCGCGTGAGATGGAGCCGGAAAGCGTAAGTCTGCGTAAGTGCCGAAGCTCCGGCTGCGGTTGTACCGTGCAGGGCGAAGAGACTTACTGCAGCGAGCACTGCGAAAATCAGGCGCGCAGCGCGATCCTCGCCGGCCAGGGATGCGAATGCGGTCATGCCGAGTGCCGCAACAACAAGCCGCCCGCGGTGTAGCGGTACTCATCTCCGGCTCGAGCCTCACTTTCCTTTCCTTCGCAGCATGCCGCGCGCGCGATGTCGTAGCATTGCGCCTTTCGTCGATGTCAGAAGCGCCGTGTTCTTTCGACTCGTTCTGTCCCTGCTGCTGGCGGTCGTCGTCCTCGACACCGCACGCGCCCAGAGCTATCCGCTAAAACCGGTGCGGATCATCTCACCGTATTCGCCGGGCGGTCTCGGCGATACGGTGCCGCGCGCGATCGCGCTGGGGCTGACCGAGCTCCTGGGCCAGCAGGTGATCGTGGAGAACCGCCCGGGCGCGAGCCAGATCATCGGCATGCAGGCCGCCGCCAAGTCGCCGCCCGACGGTTACACGCTCGTGTACGGCAGCGTGACGAGCCTCGCGATCAATCCGAGCGCGCACAGGAACCTGCCGTACGATCCGCTCAGGGATTTCGCGCCGGTGGCGCTGTGCGTGACCACGCCGCTCTATCTCGTGGTGCATCCTTCGGTGCCCGCGAAGTCGGTTAAAGACCTGATCGCGATCGCGCGCGCCCAACCGGGCAGGCTCGCGTACGGTTCCGGCGGCAATGGCTCGTCCAATCATCTGGCTGGCGAGCTCTTCAAAACGCTCGCGCAGGTCGATCTGCTCCACGTCCCGTACAAGGGCGCCGGCCCGGCGATGATCGACGTCATGGCAGGGCACGTCGACCTCATGCTCGGCGCAGCCGGCCTCGCCGAAGCGCGCGCCGGCAAGGTACGCGTGCTCGGCGTCACCAGCGCGAGGCGCAGCGCCGCGGCGCCCCAGGTGCCGACGCTCGCGGAGAGCGGCGTGCCGGGCTACGAAGCGACGATCTGGTTCGGCCTGCTCGCGCCCGCCGGAACGCCGACCGCCATCGTCAAGCGTCTGTCGGCCGACATCGGCAAAGTACTGTCGCAGTCGCGACTGCGCGAGCAATTCAGCACCGTCGAGATGACGCCGAGCACCCCGGAGGCTTTCGCCGCGCACATCGCGCGCGAGATTCCGAAATGGCGGAAGGTGATCCAGGGCGCGAAGATCGCGTTCGAGTGAGATGAAGATCGCCATCATCGGGGCGGGCATCGGCGGCCTCGCGGCCGCTTCGCTGCTCGCGCGCGCGGGCCATCACGTTCAGGTCTACGAGCAGGCGCCGCGCTTCGCCCGCGTCGGCGCCGGGATCCAGATGGCGCCCAACGCGGTCAAGGTGCTGCGCGGGCTCGGCATCGAGCCGCGCGTGAGGAAGATCGCGTTCCAGTCGGAAGTCGCGCTCTCGCGCGAGTGGAACACCGGTGAAGTCAGCAGTGAGCTCAAGCTGGGTCGAGAAGTCGAGGAGCGCTACGGCGCGCCGTACCTCTTCATGCATCGCGCGGAACTGCACGCCGCGATCCTGTCGGTGGTGCGACCGGACAGCATCCATCTCGGCATGAAGCTCGCCGGGCTCGACCAGAGCGCACGCGGTGTCACGCTCGCGTTCGCCGACGGCACGCGCGTCGAAACCGACATCGCGATCGGCGCCGACGGCGTGCACTCGGTCGTGCGGGAGACGCTGCTCGGACCCGAGCAGCCGCGTTTCACGGGCCGCGTCGCCTACCGCACCACGTTTGCCGCCTCGCGCCTCAAGGCCCGCATCACGCCCGCACGCACCAAATGGTGGGGACCCGACCGGCACATGGTGGTGTATTACGTGACCGCCGCGCTGGACGAGCTGTATTTCGTGACGAGCGTGCCCGAGAGCGCGGAATGGATGACGCCCGAGTCATGGTCGGCGAAAGGCGATCTCGAAGAGCTACGCGCCGCGTACGCCGGTTTTCATCCGGAAGTGCAGGCGGTGCTCGCCGCTTGCCCGGAAGTGTACAAATGGGCGCTGCTCGATCGCGATCCGCTACCGCGCTGGCACGAAGGGCATGTGGCGCTGCTCGGCGATGCCTGTCACCCGATGACGCCCTATATGGCACAGGGCGCGGCCTCGGCGCTCGAGGATGCGGCGGTGCTCATGCGCTGTCTCGAAGGCGTAGAACAGGACGGCGTCGGCGACGCGCTCGCGCAGTACGAAGCGACGCGCAAGCCGCGCGCTTCGGCGATTCAGACCCACTCCAGCACGAACACGTGGCTGCGCGGCGCGACGGACCCGGGCTGGGTCTACGGCTACGACGCGTGGACGACTCCGCTCCGCGCAGCGTAGCGGCGCAGCCGACGACGCAAGCGTCATCGGCGGCCGAGCGCGGGAGTGAATTACTCGATCCTGGCGCCGGAGATTTTCACCACCTTCGCGAACTTCGCGAGGTCGCGCCGGATCAGTGCCGCGAACTCGGCGGCGTTCGCTGATCCGGGCACCGCCCCCTGCTTCTCCAGCGTCGCGCGCGTCTCCGGCGCGTTGATCGTCTGCGCGAAAGCCTCGCTTATGCGCGCGAGCACGGGTTTCGGCGTCTTCGCGGGCGCGAGCAGCCCGAACCAGGTGATCGCTTCGTAACCGGGGACACCCGCCTCCGAGATCGTCGGCACTTCCGGAAGCTGCGCCGCGCGTTTGCCCGCGCCGACCCCGACGGCGCGTATGCGATCGGCCTTGATGTGCGCAAGCACCGGCGGGATCGAGTTGAACATCATATTCATGTGTCCCGCGAGCACGTCGCTGACCGCTTGCGGTGCGCCTTTGTACGGCACGTGCGTGATGCTCACGCCCGCCATGCTCTTGAAAAGCTCCATCGCGAGATGGTTCGCCGCGCCGCTGCCGGCTGAAGCGTAGTTGAGCTTGCCGGGATGCGCGTTCGCGAGCGCGATGAGCTCCTTCACCGATTTTGCCGGTACCGACGGATGCACGATCAGCAGGAACGGATTGCTGGCGATCAAGCCGATCGGCGTGAAGTCGTGCAGCGGATCGTAAGCGATCTTCTGCATGTGCGGCAGGATCGTGAGCGGGCCGGGGCTGCTTACGAGCAGCGTGTAGCCGTCGGGCGCGGCCTTCGCGGCGGTGTCAGTACCGATGAGGCCGCCGGCACCGCCGCGGTTATCCATCACGAGCGGCTGCCCGAGCACGCGCGACATGCCGGTGGTCACCATGCGCGCCATGATGTCCGGCGTGCCGCCGGCGGGCACGCCGACGATGACGCGAATCGGGCGCTCGGGATAGCTTTGTGCCGACGCGATGCACGCGGCGGCAAGCGGCAGCGCCGCCAGGATCTTCAGGAGGAGGCTCATGGGCGGATGGTATCCTCTCCGCCCCATCCGCTGAAAAGGAACATACGATGACGACCGAGGGGAAAGAGCTTGCGGGGAAGGTGGCGCTGGTCACCGGCGGCGCGCGCAACATCGGCCGCGCGATATCCACCGAGCTCGCACGAGCCGGCGCCGCCGTTGCGGTGAATACGCGCGCCTCGGTACCGGACGGCGAAAGCGTGGTGCACGAAATCCGCAGCGCCGGCGGACAAGCGGAGCTCTATGTCGCGGACATCGCGAACGAGCAAGCCGCCAGAAGCATGGTGGCAAACGCGCTGAAGCGCTTCAGCCGCATCGACTATCTCATCCTCAACGCCTCCGTGCGTACCGAGCGCCCGTTCCTCGAGCTCTCCTACGAAGAGTGGCGCACGCCGCTCTCCATCACGCTCGACGGCGCATTCTGGCTGACGCAGGCTTGCGTGCCGTCCATGCTCCAGAACGGCGGCGGCGCCATCGTGACGCTCGGAGGCATGATGGCGCTCTCCGGCGCGGCCCGGCGGGTACACGGCTCGGTTGCCAAGCACGGGCTCGTCGGCTTCACGCGGGCGATCGCGCGCGAATTCGCGGACCGCAACATTCGCGCGAACTGCATCGCTCCGGGACAGATGGACACGGAACGCGCGCCGGGGCGCACCACGCGCACCGCGGTCGATTCGATCCCGCTCAAACGCAAAGGCGATCCGGAAGAGATCGCCACCACCGTGCGCTTCCTGGTGGGACCGGGCGCAAGCTACATCACCGGCCAGTCGCTGCAGGTGAATGGCGGCGTGATGATGTTCTAAGTCGTGGGGTGCGCTGGTAGCGCACCGGCCGATGCGTCATCGATGCACCCTACGTGTTTCCAGCGCCTCGAACGCTCGACACGCCGCGCTCTTTGCGGAGACGGGCGCGCTCGTTGCCGGGTTCTGATCGGGCATCGACATATAATAGCGCCTCCTTCCGCTGGACCCCGATCAGCCCTTTGAAGACTTTTGCGCCGGCGCGTCATTCACGCGCGCTTCTTGTTTGCGCCGTGACGAGCGTCCTTTTCGCGCTCGCAGCGTGCGGCAGGAGCGGCGACGATGCCGCGAAGAAAAAAGACGCGGCTGCAGCGCCGCCCGCGATTGCCGTGACGGTGGTAAGCGTGCAGCCGCAACGCGTGCCGATCACGCTCGAGGCGGTGGGCCAGGCAGAAGGCTCGCGTGAAGTCGAGGTCCGCGCCCGCGTCACCGGCATCGTCGAGAAACGTCTCTACAACGAAGGCGCTGCGGTAAAAGCGGGCGCCGTGCTCTTCGTGATCGACCGCGCGCCGTACGAGATCGCGGTCGCGCAGGCGAAGGCCGCGCTCGCGCAGGAGCGCGCGCGACAGGACCTCGCGGTGCGCGAGGCTGAGCGGCTGAAGACGCTCGCCCAGCAGCGCGCGATCAGTCAGCGCGAGTTCGAGGAAGCCCAGTCTTCGGTCCGGCAGATCGCCGCGGCCGCCGAAGGCGCACAGGCAAAGCTCGCCGAAGCGCAGTTGAATCTCTCTTACACCAGCGTGAGAGCACCGATCAGCGGCATCACGGGGCGCGCCGTGCGCTCCGAGGGCAGCCTCGTGACCGCGAACACCGAGTCGGCGCTGCTGACGACACTCACGCAGGTCGATCCGCTGTGGGTGCGCTTCTCGCTCGCGGAGCCGGATTTCGAGCGCATCCGCGCGAGCGCAAAGGGCGCGCAGGTGAACATCGTCAACCAGGACGGCGGCATCGCGGCGAAAAACGGCAGGCTCAATTTCGCAGGCTCGACCGTCGATCCCAAGCTCGGCACCGTGCAGCTCCGCGCGGAATTTCCGAATCCCGGCAATAAATGGCTTCCCGGCCAGTTCCTGAAGGTGCAAATCCTCGCCGGCGAACAGGACGCGTTTCTGGTGCCGCAGGCGGCCGTCGTGCAGACCGAGCAGGCGCGCATGGTGTGGATCGCCGCAGCCGACGGCAAAGCTTCGATGCGGCCGGTGCAGACCGCCGGTTGGCTCGGCACCGATTGGATCGTGACCGGCGGACTCAAGGCCGGTGAGAACGTGGTCGTCGACAACCTCATCAAGATGCGCCCGGGCGTGGCGGTGAAACCGCGCGCGCCGGGCGCGGCTCCGCAGCCGGCGTCGAAGTGATCTTTCGTTTGCCCCTCACCCCCAACCCTGCCCCCACGGTCCTGGGGAGAGGGGTTTTCGTGCTGAATGGGTAACTTCTCGCGGTTTTTCATCGAGCGGCCGATTTTCGCGAGCGTGCTCGCGATCATCATCACCATCGCGGGGCTGGTCTCGTCGGTCGCATTGCCGGTCTCGCAGTACCCGGAGATCGCGCCGCCGACGGTGACGATCAGCGCGAGCTACCCGGGCGCGAGCGCGGAGACGCTGGCGAAAACAGTCGCGGCGCCGATCGAGGAGCAGCTCTCCGGGGTCGAGAACATGATCTATTTCTCGTCCTCGGCCGCAGCGGACGGTAGCGTCGGCATCACGGCGACCTTCGAAGTCGGCACCGACGTGGATAAGGCGGTGTTCCAGTTGAATAACCGCGTGCAGCTCGCGCTGCCGCGTCTGCCGGAAGAAGTGCGCCGCAACGGCGTCATCGTCCAGAAGCGCTCGAACGACATTCTGCTCGTCGTCGGGCTCATGTCGCCGAAAGGCTCGCGCGGGACGACATTCCTCGCCAATCACGCGCAGGTGAACATGTTGGACGAGCTGAAGCGCGTGAACGGCGTCGGGGACGTGACGCTGTTCGGTTCCGGCTATGCGATGCGCATCTGGCTGCAGCCCGACAAGATGGCCCGGCTCGGCGTCACGCCGACCGATATCGCGAACGCGATCCGCGTGCAGAACGCGCAGTACGCCGCCGGAAAGGTCGGCGGCGAGCCGGCGCCCGCGGGCCAGGCGCTCAATTACACGGTCACCGCACAGGGCCGCCTGGTGCGTCCGGAGGAATTCGGCAACATCGTCGTGCGCGCGGGCGGCCCGAGCGGCGTGCTGCGGATCAGGGACGTTGCGCGTGTCGAGCTCGGGGCGCAAACCTACGACATCAGCACCACGGTGGACGGCAAGCCCGCGGTCGGCATGGCGGTCTTTCTTCAGACCGGCGCCAACGCGCTCGACGTCGCCGGCGCGGTCAAGCAGCGCATCGCCGAGCTCGCGCGCGGCTTTCCGGAAGACGTCGAGTACCTGATCCCCTTCGATACGACGCGCGTCGTCGAGGCCTCGATACACGAGGTCGTGGTGACGATCGCGGAAGCCGCGGTCCTCGTGCTGCTGGTCGTGTTCGTGTTCCTCCAGCACTGGCGGGCGACGCTGATCCCGATGATCGCGGTACCGGTATCGCTGATCGGGACCTTCGCCGGGCTGCTCGCGCTGGGCTTCTCGATCAACACGCTGACGCTGTTCGCGATGGTGCTCGCGATCGGTATCGTGGTCGACGACGCGATCGTCGTGCTGGAGAACGTCGAGCGCCTCATGCGCGAGGAGCACATGAGCGCAAAGCAGGCATCGATCGAGGCGATGCAGGAGGTGTCGGGCGCCGTGCTGGCGATCGTGCTCGTGCTTTGTGCGGTGTTCATTCCGGTCGCCTTCCTCGGCGGCATCGCGGGCGTGCTCTACAAGCAGTTCGCCGTGACCGTCGCGATCGCCGTGGTCATCTCCGGCTTCGTGGCGCTCACGCTGACGCCGGCGATGTGCGCACTGCTGCTCAAGCCCGGCGATCACGAGTCGCGCCTGTTCAGGCCATTCAATACCGGATTTCGCAAGCTCACCCAGACCTTTCTGGCGTTCGTCAATCGCGCCCTCAGGCACCGGGTGCTCTCCGGGCTCGCCACGCTCGGCGTCATCGCGCTCGCGGTGCTGCTCTTCTACCAGGTGCCCACGAGCTTCGTCCCGCCCGAGGACCAGGGCTACGTGATCAGCTCGATCGTACTGCCGGACGCGGCGACGCTCCAGCGCACCGCCAGAACGGGTGAGGAGTTTCAGCAGCGCGTTTCGAAGGATCCTGCGATCGATCACATGTTCGTCGCGCCGGGCCGCGACTTCATCGGCGGCGGCAACAAGCCCAATGCGGCCACGAGCTTCATCCTGCTCAAGCACTGGGACGACCGGGAGAAGACCGGCGCGCAGCTCGCCGGCGAAATCTCGCGCATGGGACAGACCTTCACCGACGGCATGGCCGTCGCCTTCAACCCGCCTGCGATCCGCGGACTCGGCGCCGCCGGCGGCTTCGAAGCGTTCGTGCAGGCGCGTGCGGACTCCGACCCCCGACGCCTCGCGCAGGCCGTGCAGGGATTCACGGCCGCGCTCATGAAACATCCCGATCTGCAGGGCATCAACACGTTCTTTCGGCCCACGGTGCCGCAGCTTTTCGTGGAGGTGAACCGCGAGCAGGCGATGGCGCTCGGCGTACCGATCGATCAGGTTTTCGACGCGCTCCAGAGCACGATGGGACCGCTGTACGTGAACGACTTCAACATGCAGGGGCGCACCTACCGCGTGCAGGTCCAGGCGGACGCCGCGTACCGCGCGCAGCCGGACGACGTCGGACAGGTGCACGTGCGCTCGAATACGACGGGCGAGATGATTCCGCTGCGCGCGCTGGTGCGCACTTCGACGATCACGGGGCCGGAGCAGGTCGAGCGCTACAACGGCTTCCTCGCGGCGAAGGTGTTCGGCAGCGGGAGAGCCGGCGTGTCCTCCGGGCAGGCGATCGCCACCGTGGAGCGCATCGCGCAGGAGACGCTGCCGGCGGGCTACACGATCGAATGGACCGGGCAGGCGTTCCAGGAAAAGCGCACCGGCGCCGCCTCGCTCTTCGCGTTCGGCTTCGCGATCGTGATGGTGTATCTCATCCTCGCCGCGCTCTACGAACGCTGGCGCCTGCCGGGCGCGGTGGTACTCGCGGTGCCGTTCGCCGTGCTGGGTGCGCTCGTGCTCGTCGCGCTGCGCGGCATGGAGAACGACATCTACTTTCAGATCGGGTTGGTCGTGCTGATCGGCCTCGCCGCCAAGAATGCGATCCTGATCGTGGAATTCGCCCAGCAGGGGCTCTTATCGGGTATGCGCGCGTCCGACGCCGCGCTGCAGGCCGCGCGGCTGCGCTTCCGGCCGATCGTCATGACCTCGCTCGCGTTCGTGCTCGGCGTCCTGCCGCTCGCCGTCGCGACCGGCGCGGGCGCCGGCGCGCGCCGTTCGATGGGCACCGGCGTGGTGGGCGGGATGCTCGCGGCGACATTCATCGCCACCGTGTTCGTGCCGCTCTTTTTCGTGTGGCTCGCGCGCCGCCAGAAAATGGGCGAGACCCCGGCGGCCGACACCGACGCAGCGGGCGACCTGTGAGCTTGGACGTGCCCGTGAGGGGCAGCATCACCACGCTCGTCCTCACGCTCTCCCTCTCCGCCTGCACCTTGGGCCCGAACTTCAAGCTGCCGTTCCTGAACCTGCCGAAGGCCTATCCGCAGCCCGAGGTGACGACTACCGCGGCGCCGCTGCCGGTGCCGGCGAACTGGTGGCGCCTGTACGGGGACCCGGTACTCGAGAAGCTCGTTGCCGCCGGGCTCGAGCACAACGTCGACGTGCGCATCGCCGTCGCGCGCATCGAGGAAGCCGAAGCGTTCCTGCGCGAAGTGAACGCGGCATCGCTGCTGCCCGAGATCGAGGGCGAGGTGGGTGCCGGGCGCTCGCGCTCGAGCACCCGCACCGGGACGCTTCCGGCTTCGGCCGCACCGATCCGCAACGATTTCCGGCTCGCGGCCAACACTTTTTTCGAGCTCGACGTGTGGGGGCGGCTCCGCCGCACGCGCGAGGCCGCGCGCGCGCAGTACATGGCGACGCGCTACGCGCGCGACACCGTCGCCCTGACGCTCGTCGCCGGCATCGCGCAGACGTATTTCAACGTCCGGGGTCTCGATGCGCAGATCCTCGTCTCGGAAGAATCGCTGAAGGCCGCCGAAGACACGCTCGACATCGCGCGCAAGCGCGCCGACGCCGGATTCGTTTCCGATCTCGACGTCAACCAGTCCGATGCCAATCGTGCGCAGATCTCGGCGCAGTTGAAGGACTTGAGGCGCCAGCGCGCTGCCGCGGTCCATCAGCTCGGCGTGCTCACCGGCGGGCTCGATCTCGCGATCGAGCCCGCCGATCTGCGCGCGCTGCCATCGCCGCCGCTGCCGCCCGCGGGACTGCCTTCGACGCTGCTCGAGCGCCGGCCGGACATCCGCGAAGCCGAATCGACGTTCGCCGCCGCGAACGCGCAGATCGGCGTCGCGCGCGCCGCGCAGTTTCCGACGTTCAGCTTGACCGGCGCACTCGGTCGCCAAAGCCGCGAGCTCTCGACACTCTTTTCGACCGGCGCCGGTATCTGGTCGGTCGGACTCGACGTCGTCGGCCCGATCCTCGACTACGGCCGCTACAAGGCGCGCACCGAGCAGGCCGAAGCGCGCGCGCGGCAGGCGGCGGCGAGCTACGAGAAGACGGCGCAACGCGCGTTTCGCGAAGTATCGGATGCGCTGTCGAACGTGCGGCTCGCCGCCGAGGGCGAAGCGGACCTGCGGCGCCGCGCGGAGGCCGCGGCCAACACGCTGCGGCTCGCGACACTGCGCTACGAATCCGGCTACTCGGCCTATCTGGAAGTGCTCGATGCGCAGCGCACGCTCAACGACGCGCAGCTCGCGCTGGTGCGTAACCGGCAGGCGTATCTCGCCTACACGGTCGATCTCATGAACGCGCTGGGCGGCGGCTGGGTCGGCTATTGACGCTGTTGGGCCGTTCAGGGTTCGACACGCTCATTACGCTAGCCCACCATGACATAACCGGTTTCTTCGAGGCTGCCCGCGCCGGTATAGACGCCGATCACTTCCAGCGTTTCGGTGGCGCTCGTGTTCACCATGAAGTGCTCGACCCCTCTGCCGACGAAGTGCACGTGACCGCCGCGCACGTCGCAGCGCGCGTCTCCGGCGCCCACGACGCCGCGCCCGCGAATCACGTAGTAGAGCACCTCGCAGCGATCGTAGCGGTGACGTCCGTGAACGTCGCCCGGCGCGAGCTTCGCCCAGAACAGCGCGTTCGCACTGCCGTTGTGACGGCCGATCGGCAGGCGGAAATCCGCGATGCGCCAGCCCTGCGCCGCGTCCA
>Ga0196978_1001312_pt1 | contig 11135 bp, 11 predicted proteins | sample S3v_2013CmetaG_FD_155491 | JGI IMG/M metagenome (GOLD analysis project Ga0196978, IMG submission 155491) | Soil microbial communities from Anza Borrego desert, Southern California, United States - S3+v_20-13C | ecosystem: Environmental > Terrestrial > Soil > Desert | place: USA: California... | reverse complement strand
CGCCTGCCGCTTCACCGAGCAGGTGTTCTTCCCGGAAATGGAGCAGCGCGGTCTTTACATCCGTCGCGACGAGCAGGGCGAGTTCATCACGAGCAGCGACCGCACGGGTTACGTCTGGGCGCCCAACCAGGGCTTCTCCGGCACGATGATCATGGAGCTCCTGCGCAAAGACGTGCTCGCCCGCCGCATTCCGCTCATGCAGGAAACGATGGTCACCGCGCTGCTGGTGAACGAAGGCCAGGTGGTCGGCGTCGTCGCGCTCGACATCGTGCGCGGCGAGATCCTCGTGATCCGCGCGAAGGCGGTGATCATCGCGACGGGTCCGGGAAATTACCTCGCAACGCGATCCACGGCTACGCGCGAGCAATGCGGCAACGGCTTCGCCATGGCGTATCGCGCGGGCGCGCAGATGCAGGATCTCGAGATGCAATGGTTCCACGCGTCCGACATCGCCGCGCCGAAGGCCTGGATGCGTCTGCACCTGTATCCCAATCCGATGCCGGCGACCGACAAGACCCTGCGCCTGTACGGATCCGACCGGCAGATGTTTTTCGAGCAGGCGATGTATCCGCTGGTGAAGCAGCCGTATTACCTCCAGCTTCGCCGGTTGTATCAGCAGGTGCGCAAGGGCAACGCACGCTGGCACGGCGGCTTCTACGGCGGCTACACGCACGTCGAGCCGGAGGTGATGGAGAACTACAGCTACCAGACGCAGTTCTTCAGACATCTCGGATTCGACATCAATACGGAGCTGATCGAGGTCGGCACCACCTGGCACCTCACTTTCGGCGGCATCCGCACCGACACTCACACCTTCGCGACCAGCATCGAAGGTCTGTACGCCCCCGGGGGCGTCGGCAGCCACGGCGTCGGCTCGATCACGTACGTCGCCTACGACGGCACGCTCGCCGCGGAGCACGCCTGCGAGCGCGCGCGCCGCACTGCGCTGCAACCGCTGCCCGAAGGAGAGGTTCGCCGCGAGAGCGGCCGCTTGCTTGGCCATCTGCGCGTCAAGTCCGAAGCAGGACCCCTGCCGGCACAGGTCAAGAAACGCATTCGCGCCATCATGACCGAGAAGATGGGCTACGCGAAAAGCGAAAGCCGCATGACCTCCGCGCTCGACGATCTCGCGCACGTGCGCGAGACGATGCTGCCGCGCATGGGCCTCGCGTCCGCGACGCGCAACTGGAACTACGACTGGGTCGAGGCGATGGACGCGGAGGACATGCTGGATCTGTGCGAGCTCACGATTCGCTGCTGTCTCGAGCGCAAGGAAAGCCGGGGCTACTTCTTTCGCGAGGACTACCCGTACATCGACAACCGGAACTGGCTCAAGCACACCGTCGCGACGCGCGTCGGCGACGACATCCGATTCGAGTTCACGCCGGCGGTCCAGAAATACGCGCCGCCCAATGAAACCGACGACTTTCTGACCGCGGATTACTGAAGCGACGATGACGGCCACGCACGTGAGCGCCAGGATTTACCGCTACGACCCGAGCGTCGACGCGGCGCCGCGTTACGACACCATCGAAGTGCCGCTCGAGCCGCGCATGCGCGTGCTCGACGTCCTCGAGTACGCCGTGGATCACTGCGGCATCGGTCTCGGTTTCCGCCATTTCTGCGGCGTCAAGCGCTGCGGCATGTGCGGCGTCAACGTGAATGGCAAGCCGACCCTCGCGTGCTGGGAAGAAGCGACGCCCTCGATGGTCATCGAGCCGCTCGGCAACATGCCGGTGATCCGTGACCTGACGGTCGACCGCGGCGCGTTCGAGCGCGCGACGGTCGAGCTCGAGCCGCGTCTCGTGCGCAAAGCGGCGTACGCGGGCTTCCCGGAGCCGCTGACACACGCCGATCTGCAGCCGAGCTTTCCACTCATGAACTGCATCGAATGCTACGTGTGCAGCTCCGCATGCCCGGCCGTTGCCGCGACGCCCGGCGACGATGCGAGCGGCCACGCGTTCGTCGGCCCCGGCAGTCTCGTGCAGCTCGCGAAGGTCGCGCTGCATCCCAAGGACGAGCTCGACCGCAGCGCACTCGTCGAAAAAGCCGGCATCGAGAATTGCATGACCTGCTACCGCTGCGAAGAAGTCTGCCCCGTGGGCATTCCGGTCGTGAGCGGCGCCATCATGCCGCTGCGCGCGATCGCGCTCGACGGGCCGAACGGGCAGGCCAGCTTCCCGCGGGATTTCGCCGAGAACGTGCGCGCCAACGTGGACGTCCACAGCGCATCGCTGTTCCTGAAGACGCGCGGCTTCCTGCGCGCAATCGCATCGGTGCCGCTCGCGTGGCGCATGTTCGTGCGGCGCAAGACGCGGCTGTTCGCGACGGCGAGCGACAGTGCAAAGCGCAGCATACGCGCGCTCTTCGAAGCGGCAGGCGAGACGGGTTCGAGACGATGAGATTCGCGTATTACCCCGGCTGCACGTCGAAAGGCAGCACGCGCGAAGCGCACCTCGCCACGCAGTGGCTCGCGAGCAAGACCGGCGTCGAGCTGGAAGAGCTGGTTGACGCGGGCTGCTGCGGATCGTGCGAGGTGAAGGCCGTGAACCCGGCGCTGCATTTCATGCTGAACGCCCGGATTCTTTCCATGGCGGCCGCGCGCGATCTCGAGATTCTCACGATCTGCGACACCTGCCAGGCGAATCTGCGCGAGACCGGCCGCAAGCTCACGGCCGAGACGCCCGCGCGCACGGCACTCGTCGAGAAATTGAAAAGCGCCGGCGTGGCGTATGGAGATACGCCGCGCGTGCGCCACTTCGCGAGCATCCTGGCCGAGGAGTTCGGGGCCGCGGCGCTGAGCCGCCACGTGATCCGGCCGTTGACCGGGCTCAGGGTCGCGCCGTTCGCGTGCTGCCATGCGTTTCGCGGGCCCGGAGCCACGCCCGGCAGCCGCACGATCCTGGACGAGCTGGTGGCGCTGTCCGGCGCGACGTCAGTACCGGTGAGAATCGACAGCGACTGTTGCGGCTTTCACATCCTGATGGTGAACGAGGCGGCTTCGGCGCGGACTTCGGCGCGCTTTCTTACGCGCTGTGCGGACATGAACGTGGACTGCGTGGTCACCACGAGCCCGCTGTGCCATACCGCGCTGGACATCTACCAGGGCAAAGCGGAAAGCGTCAGTGGCCGCCGGATCGCCATCCCGGTGCTGCACCTCGAGCAGTTACTGGCGATTGCGTTCGGCGCGTCAGTGTCCGAAGCGGGTCTCGATCGCCACATGGTTTCGACCGATGGGCTCATGAGAAAGCTCTAGAGGAGGACGCATGACAACCGACGGCTTCATTCGTATCGCGGTAGTGCTGTGCATGTGGGTCGTTTCGGGCCCCGCCGCCGTGCAGGCAGCGGCGTGGCCGGCCAAGCCGGTGCGCATCGTCACGGGCTGGTCACCGGGCGGCAACGCGGACACCATCGCGCGCCTGCTGGCGGAGGACTGGGTGAAACGCGCGCCCGAGCCGGTCGTCGTCGATAACCGGCCGGGCGCCGCCGGCACGATCGGCGCCCAGATCGTGGTGCGCGCGAGACCCGACGGGCACACGCTGCTGGTCGCCAGCATGTCCGAAGTGACCGTCGTGCCGCCGATGACGGTGCAGCAGATGCAGTACGACCCCGAAGTGGACCTTCAGCCGGTGACCTTGATCGGCCGTTGGCCGCTCGTGCTCGCCGCGAGCGCGGGTTTCCCCGCCAGCACCATGGCCGATCTCGTCGCCCACGCCAAAACGAAGTCCGGCAAGCTGAATTACGGGTCGAGCGGCGACGGCACGATCAACCACCTCTCGGGTGAGCTCCTCAAGCTCGCCGCCGGTATCAACGCCACGCACGTGCCGTACAAGGGCGGCGGGCCGATGATGACCGATCTCGCGGGCGGGCAGATCGATTTCGCGTTCGATTCGTACGGCTCGATGCAGTCGCTCATCCAGGCCGGCAAGGTCAAGCCGCTCGCGGTCGCCGGTCCCACGCGTCTGCCGACACTGCCCAACGTGCCGACGACGGCCGAAGCCGGGTTTCCGGCCGTCGTGAGCGGCGTCTGGATCGGCGTGTTCGTGCCGGCGAAGACGCCGAAGAACGTCATCGACGCCATCTACGCCGAGTCGCTGCGGGCGCTCAAGACGCCGAAGATGCGCAAGACGCTGGAGGACCGCGCGATGGAGCCGGTCGGCAACACGCCTGCGGAATACCGGAAGCTCATCCGCGAGGAGACGGCAAGGAAGCGCGAGATCGCGGCGCGCGTCGGCATCAAGCCGCGGTGATTCGGCGCGACTGGAGCGTGGTTCATGTACTCCGGCGCGCTTCGACGTCGTTATACTTGGCGCGTTTGACCGAAACAGGGGATTTCAAGATGCATCGAATTGCCGCGCGTGCGATCGCGCTGGTGGGCTGCCTTGCGGCACTGGCTCTGACAGGCTGCGCGACGCCGGGCTCCGGGCCCGACGGCGACAAGGACGCACTGAATAACGCGATTGCGACCGACCACGTCGCGCCGATCCGCGGCGCGATACAGACCGGAGCGCTCACGCCGAATTCGAGCATCTCCACGCCGGGCTATCCCGACGGGGCGCCGCTCCTCGCGATCGCGGCGCGCGTCGCGGCCCTCGAGGTGATGCGTTTCCTGATCTCGGCCGGCGCGGATCTCAACGCCCGCACGCCCGTGCATGAGACGCCGCTCATGCTCGCGGCGTTCTTCTTCGACGAAAGCGAGCAGGGTCCGCAGGCGTTCGACCGGCACGAAAAAGCGGTGCGCCTGCTGGTCACCTCCGGTGCCGACCTCGAGAACTACCCCGGTTACTACACGCCGCTCGCGTACGCCGCCTATCGCGGCAACGAGCGGGTGGTGCGCTACCTCATCGAACGCGGAGCCAACGTGAATTCAGGCGCGGGCCGCGGCGGCGCGTACTCCAACACCCCGCTCATGATGGCGGCGATCCAGGGTCACGAATCGATCGTGATGCTGCTGCTGCGTGCCGGCGCCGACGCGGACATCCGGATTCTCGGCGGTCACAATGCCGCCGAGCTCGCGGCCAAGTACAACCACCGCCGTCTCGCGCAGATCATCCAGTGCGCGCAGAGACAATACGGCGCGGCCGGCCCTGAGTGCAGGCAAATCCTGGGATCGGCGCGCTAGCGGGTCGCCACGTCCCCGGGTCCCGTGGTCTTTCTGCCTTCCTGTTCCCAGATCACGTCCGCGCCGCTCTCCGCGGCGCGTTCCAGCAGCTCGATCAGCGGAAACGCGCGCTGACTGAGATTCACCGGCGGCTCCTCCTCGCTGTCGCGACTCGACGCGCGCGCCGGCTCGCGCTCGGCGCCGACGCCCGCGCGTAGACGCTCGACGGCCGCGGGGATGTCCGCCGCGAGGATCGCGCCCGGAACGCCGCCGCTCTGGCCCATGAGCCGCAGCAGCTTCACGGCGACGTCGCCGAACGTCGTCAGCGTTCCCACTTTCGAATCGAACCGCACCAGCATGGACAAAGCCTCCTTATTGTTGTGACCGCGCGCCGTGTGGTTACGCCTTGTGCTCTGCGGCAAGGCGCGTGCCGTCCGGTGCGGGTGCAGGCGAAGCGGGATCGACGTCGAGCGCGGCTTGTCCCGCGAGGATAGCATCGAGCGCGTCGCCGACGAGACCGGCGGTCGCGGATTGCCAGTCGCGGTAGGGGTTGTATTCGACCACTTCGATACCGGCGAGGTTGGGATGCCCGCCGTGTTCCGCGAGCGCCGACATGAGCTCGGGCCCGGGGAGGCCGCCGGGCGCAGGCGTGCCGACACCCGGCGCGTCAGTCGGGTCGATCGCGTCCATGTCGAGCGTGATGCCGAAGCCGCCGCTCGCGCACGAGACGAGCGCAAGCGCTTCGCGCAGCGTCTGCCGGATGCCGCGGCGCTCGATCTCGTCCATGAAGAACACACGTACCGCGAGGCGATCCAGCAGCTCCGCTTCGCCTTGCTCGAAGCTGCGCACGCCGTAGAGACATACGCACTTCGGGTCGAGCGTCGCGCCGTCCGCGATCGCAGTGAGCTCCGGATAGCCGTAACCGAGCAGACACGCCACCGGCATGCCATGCAGCATGCCGCTCTCGGTCGTCTGCGGCGTATGTGCATCCATGTGCGCGTCGATCCACAGCAGGCCCAATAGCCCGCGATCGCGCCGCGCATGTGCAACGCCTTTCCACGTGCCGATCGCGCTGGTGTGATCGCCGCCGACCACGATCGGCGTGTCGCCTTCGTCAATGATGCGCTCGACGCGCTTGGCGAGTCGCGTGCAGACCTGCGCACCGATTTGAGGCTGTCGGCGCGGTCCGCAGCGGGCGGACGGATCACGTCGGCCCAGCGTGCACTGAAGCCGCGAGCGCGCAGCCGCGCCGTGATGCGCATCGCGCGCAACGCGTCCGCGCCTGCCTCGCAGCCCGTATCGCGCGCCCCGCAGCCGGAAGCGACACCGACCACTTGCAGGGTCTTCGAGCGATGTGGCCGAGACATGTCGTTCACGCGTGTCTCCCGCTGCAGCTTGCTGGTTTGCGGATGTACTCTCGGTTCGACGCGCGCGCAAGCGCTTTCGTTCGCGTCTGCACGCGCAAAGCATCATCGCAGCAAGAGTAAGGCCGCGCGCGCGGATTGCTGCGATGCAACGTGCGGGGAACGGGGCTTGCATGAGACAGTCCAATCCGGATGCAAGGAGCGGAGCAGCCGTATGGAATCGCGACACTGGCAGGATCGCGCGAACCTCGTGCTCGGAGCGTGGATCTTCGCTTCGCCGTGGGTGCTCGCGTACACCGGCAGCGTCGCGGCGTGGAATGCGTACGCGATGGGCGCGGGCATCATGCTATTCGCATTGATCGCTTCGTACATGCCGAAAGCATGGGAGGAACTGATCAACATCCTGTTCGGCGTCTGGCTGGTCGTGTCGCCCTTCGCGCTCGGTTTTTCAGCCGATACCGTGGTCGCGCTGCACACGGTGGTGGTGGGGATACTCGCGACCGCGTTCGCGATCTGGGCGATGTCCAACGAAAAAAGCTTCTACAAGCGCTGGCACAGCGGGCACTCCGTATGATCTCCACGGTGTGACCGCCGGCGTGAAGCCGGCGTTGTAGACGAGCCGCGCGGCGAGAGCCGCGCGGCTGCCTCCCGGCAGCCACGCCGGCGCGGCCGGTGAACGCACGGAGTGACACCGAGGTTTCCCTCCGTGACCTCCTTTTGTTAACGGCGTTTACGCGAGCTGCCGCCGAGCAGCGAGCCCAGCACGCCACGCACGAGCTCGCGCCCGAGCGCGGAGCCGATCGCGCGCGAAGCGCTGCGCGCCGCGGCTTCGATCGCGCCTTCGCGGCGCCCGCCGCGCGGCCCCGTCGTGCCCCCGAGGAAATCCTTGAGCGAATCCAGGACGCTGCGCTCACCTGCCGCGCCGCCCGCCGCGGGCGCTGCATCGGGGTGGCGCTGCGCGAGCTTCTCGTAGGCCGATTCGCGATCGACCGTCTTGTCGTACGTCGTGCCGACTGCCGAGCCGCGGATCACCTCCGCGCGCTCGGCCGCGGACACCGCGCCGAGCCGGCAGCCCGGCGGCACGACGAACGCGCGTTGTACGACCGAGGGCCGTCCCTTCTCGTCGAGCAGCGAGACGAGCGCTTCGCCGACTTCGAGCTCGGTGATCGCGGATTCGACGTCCAACTTCGCGTTCGTGCGCAAGGTGGTGGCCGCGGCTTTCACGGCTTTCTGGTCGCGCGGCGTGAACGCGCGCAGCGCATGCTGTACACGGTTACCGAGCTGCCCGAGCACCGTGTCGGGGATGTCGAGCGGGTTCTGCGTGACGAAGTACACGCCGACGCCCTTCGACCGGATGAGCCTCACGACCTGCTCGATCTTGTCGAGCAGCGCTTCGGGCGCGTCCTCGAAGAGCAGATGCGCTTCGTCGAAGAAGAAGACGAGCTTCGGCTTCTCCACGTCGCCGACCTCGGGGAGCTGCTCGAACAGCTCGGCGAGCAGCCACAGGAGCAGCGTCGCGTAGAGCTTGGGCGAGCTCATGAGCTTCTCGGCGGCGAGGATGTTGACGACGCCGCGGCCGCCGGCGGTCTGCATGAGATCACTCAAGTCGAGCGCCGGCTCGCCGAAGAACTTGTCCCCGCCCTGCTGCTCGAGCGTAAGGAGCCCGCGCTGGATGGCGCCGACGCTCGCGGCGGCGATGTTGCCATAGCGCGTTTGATAGCCCTTCGCGTTGCCCGCCACGTGCGTGAGCATCGCGCGCAGGTCCTTCAAATCGAGCAGGAGCAGCCCCTCGTCATCCGCGACCTTGAACACCGCCGTCAGCACGCCGGCCTGCGTCTCGTTGAGATCGAGCATGCGCGACAAGAGGAGCGGTCCGATCTCCGAGACCGTGGTGCGCACCGGGTGGCCGAGCTCGCCGAAAGCATCCCAGAACACGACCGGGCAGGCCTCGTATTGGAAGTCTTTGAGCTTCAACTTCGCGACGCGCTCGCCGATCTTGCCTTTGGCTTCGCCCGGCTGGCTCATACCCGCGAGGTCGCCTTTCACATCGGCCATGAACACGGGCACGCCGATGCGGCTGAAGCCTTCGGCGAGCCGTTGCAGCGTGACGCTCTTGCCGGTACCGGTGGCGCCGGCAACGAGCCCGTGACGATTGGCGTACTGCGGAAGAAGCTCGAGGAGCTCGCGCGATTTCGCTACTGCAAAAGGCTTGGCCATCGAAGGGCGATGAGACGGCGTGATAAAATTCCGAGCCATTCTAACGAGTTGCGTCTGAGGTATGGCGGGCCATAGCAAGTGGGCGAACATCAAGCACCGCAAGGAGCGGCAGGACGCGAAACGCGGCAAGATCTTCACCCGCCTCATCAAGGAGATCACGGTGGCCGCGCGGCTCGGCGGCAGCGCCGACCCTGAAATGAACGCACGGCTGCGGCTCGCCATCGATAAGGCGCAGCAGCAGAACCTGCCGAAGGACACGATCGAGCGGGCGGCGAAGCGCGGCGCCGGCGGCCTCGAAGGCGCGAATTATGAAGAAGTGCGCTATGAGGGTTATGGCATTGGCGGCGCGGCGGTGATGGTCGACTGCATGACCGACAATAAGACCCGCACGGTCGCGGACGTGCGTCATGCGTTCACCAAGCACGGCGGCAATCTCGGTACCGACGGCTCCGTCGCCTTTCTCTTCAAGCACTGCGGCCAGATGGTGTTCGCGCCCGGCACCGACGAGGACAAGCTCATGGAAGCGGCGATCGAGGCCGGCGCCGAGGACGTCATCACGAACGACGACGGCAGCATCGAAGTCGTCACCGCGCCCAATGATTTCACGCAGGTGCGCGAGACGCTGCAGAAGGCCGGCTTCAAGCCGGAGCTCGCCGAAATCACGATGAAACCCGCGACCGAGGCGAATCTCGCCGGCGAGGAGGCCGCGCGCATGCAGAGGCTCCTCGATGCGATCGAGGCCGTAGATGACGTGCAGGAGGTCTACACGAACGCGGTGATGGAGACGTGACGCGCATCCTGGGCATCGATCCAGGCTTACGCATCACCGGCTTCGGCGTGCTGGAGCAGGTCGGATCCAATCTCATCTACGTCACCAGCGGCTGCATCCGCACGCCGCAGCAGGGCGAGCTCTCGACGCGGCTCAAGGCCATCCTCGATGGTCTGGCGGAAGTGATCGCGGCCAGCCAGCCCCAGCAGATCGCATTGGAAAAAGTGTTCGTGAACGCGAACCCGCAATCCACCCTGCTGCTCGGACAGGCGCGTGGCACCGCGATCTGCGCGGGCGTCATGCATGATCTGCCGATCGCGGAATACACGGCACTGCAGGTGAAACAGGCCGTGGTCGGCAACGGCCACGCACGCAAGGAGCAGGTGCAGGAGATGGTGCGGCGGCTGCTCAAGCTCGGCGGCTCACCCAGCCCGGACGCGGCCGATGCGCTCGCGTGCGCGATCTGCCATGCGCACGGCGGACGTGGATTCGGCACCGTACTGACGGCCGGCCGTCGCGTGCGCAAAGGCAGGCTGGTGTGATCGGCCGCATCGCCGGCAAGCTCGTCTCGAAGCATCCGCCGCAGATCCTGGTCGACGTGCAGGGCATCGGCTACGAGCTCGACGTGCCGATGAGCACGCTCTACCAGCTCCCGGCGACCGGCGCGGACGTGGCGCTGCTCACGCACCTCATCGTGCGCGAGGACGCGCATCAGCTCTACGGCTTCGCCACCGAAAGCGAGCGGACGCTCTTTCGGAAGCTCCTCAAGATCTCGGGCGTCGGCGCCCGGACAGCGCTCGCGGTGCTTTCGGGCATGAGCGTTGCCGACCTGCGCGACGCGGTGAGTCGGCAGGAAAGCGGGCGGCTCACCCGGATTCCGGGCATCGGCAAGAAAACGGCGGAGCGTCTGCTGCTCGAGCTCAAAGACAAGCTGGACGTCGCGGTGATCGCCGTGCGCTCGGAAACCGAGGGCGCCGGCAATGACGTGGTCAACGCGCTGCTCGCGCTCGGCTACAGCGACAAGGAGGCGCAATTCGCCGTGAAGAACCTGGAAGCCGGGTTGAGCGTGACGGACGGCATCCGTCAGGCGTTGAAAGTTCTGTCGAAAGGGTGACACTGCATTCGCGCCTCGCGCGGGAATGACGGCTTCTCATGATCGAAACGGATCGGCTGATAGCGGCGGCACCGGCCTCCCCCCAGGAGGAGGCGTTCGAGCGCGCGCTGCGGCCGAAAGCGCTCGAGGAGTACATCGGGCAGGAAAAGACGCGCGGTCAGCTCCAGATCTTCATCGAGGCCGCGCGCAAGCGGCGCGAGGCGCTCGATCACGTGCTGCTCTTCGGACCGCCGGGGCTCGGCAAGACCACCCTCGCGCACATCATCGCGCGGGAGATGGGCGTGAACCTGCGTCACACCTCCGGCCCAGTGCTCGAGCGCGCCGGCGATCTCGCTGCGATTCTGACGAACCTCGAGCCGCGCGACGTGCTCTTCATCGACGAGATTCATCGCCTGTCTCCGGTGGTGGAGGAGATCCTGTATCCCGCGCTGGAGGATTTCCAGATCGACATCATGATCGGCGAAGGTCCTGCCGCGCGCTCGGTCAAGCTCGATCTGCCGCCGTTCACGCTGGTCGGCGCCACGACTCGCGCGGGCATGCTCACCAACCCGCTGCGCGATCGTTTCGGCA
>Ga0196978_1001309_pt1 | contig 11172 bp, 10 predicted proteins | sample S3v_2013CmetaG_FD_155491 | JGI IMG/M metagenome (GOLD analysis project Ga0196978, IMG submission 155491) | Soil microbial communities from Anza Borrego desert, Southern California, United States - S3+v_20-13C | ecosystem: Environmental > Terrestrial > Soil > Desert | place: USA: California... | reverse complement strand
TCCTGTCGGGCCGCATTCCCCGCGTCCTTTGCGAGGTCAACGTCGAGGACATCCCGGCCGACCTGTGCGGCCGCGACTACACAGCCGACGACATCCACCGCGAGCGCATGCAGATCTGGATCCGCGAGCTGTGGGCGCAGAAGGACCGGAGGTTCTCGGCCCTGGAGGCGCAGGCTGCCCCTGCCGACGCCGCTTCGCGCAAGCACCGCCGCGCGGCCTAGACCGGGCTGCTTCGTATTCCGTTCGAAAGCGGTCTCGGCTACAGGCCACAGCCATGCGTTCCGCAGAACCTGTTGCCGTCGTGCTATCGGCCCTCATCCTGTCCTGCTCGCTGGCCGCGTCGCCCTCGTGCGCAGTCGCGGAGGAGGAGACGCCGGTGGCGCCGGACACGGCCCGGCAGGCCGCCACCGAGTCGGACGTAGAGATGAGGCCGAAGTGGGAGCTGGGCGTGGGCTCGGTCTTCTATACGCAGCCGGATTACATCGGCTCGGACGAGTACCGGTTCCGCATCATCCCGTTTCCCTGGATCGTCTACCGTGGCGAGCGCTTCCGCGCCGATCGCGAATCGATCCAGACCAAGATCTTCGGCACCGACCGCATCCGCGTCGACATCTCCACCAGCGGCCAGATCTCAGTGGACAGCGACGACAACGACCTGCGCCACGGCATGCCCGACCTGGACTGGATGTTCCAGATCGGTCCGTCGCTGACGATCCATCTGTTGCGCAGCGACGACGGGCGCTCCGCCCTCGAGGTCGATCTCCCGATCCGACCGGCATTCGCCATCGCCTTCGACCACTTCAAGTACGAGGGCTTCGTGGCCAGCCCGCAGCTCGAGTACAAGCTCAGCAGCGGCCCCTATCAGTTCACGGCCCAGGCGGGACTCGAGTTCCAGGACAGCGAGTACAACGACTTCTTCTATGGCGTCGACCACCGCTTCGTCACGCCCGACCGGCGCCAGTACGACGGCGACGGCGGCTATGGCGGCGTTCGCGTCGCGGCGGGCGTAGCGCGCTACTTCTGGGACCGCTTCTACCTCGGCATCTTCACGCGCTACTACAACCTGGACGGCGCCGCCTTCGAGGACAGCCCGCTGACCAACACCAGCCATACCTTCGTCGGCGGCATCGCGCTCGGCGTGGTGCTGATGAAGTCGGACGAGCTGGTGGCGGTGACGGCCACCGAGCCCAGGCGCAAGGACCTCGGCGGACCCGGAACGCTCATGCCTGCGCATGACGACACTCTGAGCGAGCCGCCACCCCAGCAATGACGCGCACGACGCAGCCCTGCCGTCTGGCGGCGCTCGGGATGATCAGCGCGCTCGGCAATGGCCCCACCGAGACCTGGCCTCGTCTGATCGGCGGCGACACTTCGCGCCTGGTGCGGCGCTCCGACCTGGTTCCCGATCAGGAGCTCATCCTCGGCATGGTCGGAGATGCGCTTCCGCAGGTCCCCGAGCATCTGCGAGAATTCGACTGCCGCAACAATCGGTTGCTGCTGGCCGCGCTCGACCAGATCGCCGCTCCGATCTCGGCAGCCGTCGAGCGCTTCGGCCGGGCACGCATCGCGGTCGTTGCCGGTACCAGCACCGCCGGCGTTGCCGACGCCGAGGAAGCCATTCGCCACCAGGTCCGCACCGGCAACCTGCCCGAGCGCTTCCGCTACGCGCAGCTCGAGTTCGGCGGCACCTCCGATTTCATCGCCGCCTATCTCGGCACCACCGGTCCGGCCTACACGCTGTCGACGGCGTGCTCCTCGGGCGCAAGGGCCCTGGCCTCGGCCCGCTCGCTGGTGGCGATGGGAATCGCGGACGCCGTCGTCTGCGGCGCAGCCGATACATTGTGCGGCGTCACGGCCAACGGCTTCAGCTCGCTCGGCGTGGTTGCGCCCGAGCTGACCAACCCATGCAGCCTCAATCGGCGCGGGCTGACGCTCGGGGAGGCGGCGGCGTTCTTCCTGGTCACGCGCGACGAGGGCGGCATCCAGCTCGTCGGCGTCGGCGAGTCGAGCGAAGCGCATCACATGTCCTCGCCCGATCCCGAAGGCGCCGGCGCACGCGCCGCGATGCAGGCGGCGCTGGCCGATGCAGGCCTTGCAGCGACGGACATCGCCTACCTGAACCTGCACGGCACCGGTACCTCCATCAACGATTCGATGGAGTCGCTGGCAGTGGCCGAGGTCCTGGGCGGCTCGGTTCCGGTCAGCTCCACCAAGACGCTGGTGGGACATACCCTCGGAGCGGCCGGTGCCATCGAAGCGGCGTTCTGCTGGCAGATCCTGGATGACTACGACGGCCGCGAGCTGTCGCTGCCGCCGCATCGCTGGGACGGCATTGCCGATCCGGCGCTTCCTGCGCTCGACCTGGTCGAAGCAGGCCGGCGTGCCTGTCCGCGCGAGGTTGCGCGCGTGATGACCAACTCCTTCGGCTTTGGCGGCAACAACTGCACGCTCATCCTGGAGCGTCGCGCTGCGCCGGCAACGACGGCACGCCCATCGCGCAGCACTGCGCTTGCAGAGGCGCCGGGCCCGCGTTGATCGAAGTCGTTCTCCAGCAGTGGGCGGCATGGGCGCCCGGTCTGAGCACGCGCGAGGCGTGGGCGCACTGGTCGGCATCCCCGGCTCCGCTGACGAGCCAGGAAGTCGCCGATGCCAGCTTCCTGCCCGCAATGCTGCGCCGGCGATGCACGCCGCTGTCACGCGCGATGCTGGCGGCCGCCTACGGCTGCGCGCCCGCCGCCGACCTGTCGGCCGTGCGGACCGTGTTCGCGTCGCGGCACGGCAGCATCAACGAGTCGGTTCCGCTGTTCCACAACATCGCGCACGGCGAGCGCATGTCGCCTTCGCGCTTCACGCACACCGTGCACAACGCGCAGTCGGGATTGTTCTCGATCGCGGCCGGCAACCGCATGGCTTCCAGCGCGATGTCGGCGCGCGCCGAGACGTTCGCATGCGGCTTCCTCGAAGCCGCCACGCACCTTCACCGCGATCCCTCCGTGCCCGTGCTGCTGGTGGTGGGAGACGTCGCGCTCTCGGACACGTTCGCGCCGCTGATCCAGGAGCCGGACGCGGCCTACGCGGTGGCGCTGCTGCTGGCGGCCGCCGGAGAGGGCACGCCGCTGCAGTTCGACGTCGAAGGCAGCGCGGAGATGCCCGCGCCGGGCGTGCCGGTGGCCGAGTCCGATGCGACCGCACGCGGCTGGCCCGATGCGGCCGAGATGGTGCGCTGGCTCCATGGCCGCGAGCGCGAGCTGGTGCTGCGAGGCAATGGCCGGCGCTGGCGATGGCAGCGCGGCCGGCCTGGCGCCTGACGCGCAGGCGCCTCCTTCGCTGCTGCGAAGCGAGGAGGTCCGCAAGAGCGCGAAGGACAGGAGGTGCTGAGAAACCGTGAGTTCAGTACCTGACCCCGCTGCTTCGGTCTGCCATCCGCTCGATCGGCTCCATCGGCAGCTGACGTCGTGGGACGCCACGATGCTGGTGGTCTCCTCGGTCATCGGCGTCGGGATCTTCCTTACGCCCGGCGCCATTGCCGAGGCGCTTCCGCATCCGGGAATGTTCCTGCTGGCGTGGCTGGTGGGCGGGCTCCTGTCGCTTACCGGTGCGCTGGCCAACGCCGAGCTCGGCGCCATGTTTCCGCACGCCGGCGGCGACTACGTGTATCTTCGCGAGGCGTGGCATCCGGCGGCCGGCTTCGCCATCGGATGGCTTTCGTTCTTCGTCATCTATGCAGGCACCATTGCCACGCTCGCGGTCGGCTTCGCCGACGGCATCGGCGATGCGGCAGCGATGGATGCGAGCGCGCGCACGGCCATCGCCGTGGCGATCACGCTCGGCGCCAGTCTCGTCAACTACCGCGGCGTGCGGCTGGGCGCCTTCGTCAACAACGTCACGGCGGTGGCCAAGATCGCTGCGCTGGCGGCGCTGGCGCTGATCGGCCCGCTGCTCGGCGGCGGCGAATTCGCCAATCTTCGTCCGCTCCTGGCGCGCGCGGGCGACGTCTCGCTGGCTTCGTTCGGGCTTGCGCTGTCGCCCGTGCTGTTCAGCTATCTCGGCTGGAATGCCTCGGTGTTCGTGGCCAGCGAGGTGCGCGATGCGGAGCGCAACATCCCGCGCTCGCTCTTCCTGGGCCTTGCCATCTGCATGGCGATCTATCTGCTGCTCAACGTGGCCTACCTGCACGCGCTGCCCATCGACGTCCTGCGCGGCGACAGCCGCGCCGGCGAATCGGCGGCGCGCGTGTTCTTCGGTGACACGGGCGCCGCGATCACCTCGGTCCTGATCCTGGTCTCGGTCGTGAGCTGCCTCAACGCGACCATCCTGGTGGGCCCGCGCATCGTCTATGCGATGGCGCTGGATGGACTGTTCCCGCCCGCCGTGTCCGCCGTGCATCGTCGATTCCAGACGCCGCACGTGGCCATCGTGGTGCAGGCGCTGACGGCCACGGCGCTGATCGTGCTCCTGCGGCGGTTCCCGAGCGTGCTCGACTACACAACGTTCGCCATCGTCCTGGCCACCATCGCCGACACCGCGGCGCTGTACGCGCTGCGCCGCCGCCGTCCGCAGCAGGCGCGTCCTTATCGCGCCTGGGGCTACCCTGTCGTGCCGGGCATGTATCTGCTGGCCAACGTCGCCATCGCCGTGACGATGCTGCAGGCGCGACCGCTGGAATGCCTCGTCGCGCTCGCGGTCGCCGCCACCGCCGCACCCGCCTACCTCGTGCTGACGCATCGGCGCAGCGCAACATAAGGGGACTGTCCCCTTTTACCGATCATCGCGGCGCGCTAGCTATGAACGTATGGCAGTCCACATCCTGGCTCTTCTGCGCCACCGTGCGCTCGCGGCGGCGGTGACGCTCCTGTCGTGTCCGATGACGTTGCCGGCCGCTGCGCAGACGGAAACACAGCGAACGGCGCCGTGCGGCGGGCCCTTCGAGGCATGGCTTGCCGGCTTCCGCGACGAGGCGATCGCCAAGGGCATCAGCGCGGCGACGCTGGCCAAGGCGGCGCCGCTGATGCGAGTGGATCAGGCGGTGCTGTCCAAGGATCGCGGCCAGCAGGTCTTTACCCAGACCTTCGTCGAGTTCGCCGGCCGTATGGCCGAGGGATATCGCCTGCCGCAAGGCAAGGAGCGCATCCGCAAGAACGCCGACACGTTCGCACGCATCGAGCGCCAATACGGCGTGCCGGCAGCCGTGATCGTCGCGTTCTGGGCGCTCGAGACCGACTTCGGCGCCAACATGGGCGACGTTCCCACGATCCGCGCTCTGACCACTCTGGCCCATGACTGTCGCCGACCCGCGCTGTTTCGTGACCAGCTGCTGGCGGCGCTACGCATCCTCCAGAATGGTGACCTGACGCTCGATCAAATGAAGGGGCCTTTTGCCGGCGAGCTCGGTCAGCTTCAATTCCTGCCCACGCACTACTTCGACCACGCCGTCGATTTCGACGGCGACGGACGACGCAACCTCATCGCCAGCACGCCCGATGCCTTGGCGTCGGCAGCGGCGTACGCAGCCAGCCTCGGCTGGCGGCGCGGCGAGCCATGGCTGCAGGAGGTCAAGGTACCTGGCGATCTTCCGTGGCACGAGAGCGGCCTCGACGTCGAGCATCCGCGCTCGCAATGGGCGCGCTGGGGAGTATCGCTCGCCGACGGCTCTCGCCTGCCTGCCGATGGATTGCCCGCATCGCTGATCTTGCCGATGGGACGCCACGGCCCGGCGTTCCTGGCTTATCCGAATTTTCGCATCTACCTGCAGTGGAACCAGTCCTTCGTCTATTCGACGACGGCCGCCTACCTGGCCGCGCGCATCGATGGCGCGCCGCGCATGGACACTTCGCGAAAGGTCGCTTCCCTCAGTGTCGACCAGATGCGCGCGCTGCAGCAGGAGCTGAGCCGTCGCGGCTTCGACGTAGGCAAGATCGATGGCGTTCTGGGATCCCAGACCAGGCTGGCCGTGCGCGAAATGCAGAAGCGCTACGGCATGGCCGCCGACGCCTACCCGACGACCGAGTTGCTCGAACGGCTGCGCTCGGATCGCGGATGAGAAAAGGCGTCAGGACCTTTTTCCGGCTGCCGGAAAGACCTGCCCCGCTTCGCAAAAAAAACCGGCCCTGCCTCGAGCTTCCTCGAAGCAGGGCCGTGTTGTCCCCTTGCGTCCCCTCGATCAATCCCAGTCGCGGTGACCATCGCGCCGGTCGCCCCAGCGCCTGCGATCGTTGTCGTAACGATCGTAGTCGCGGTCGCGCCGATAGTGGCGGTGGTGCGAGGAGTGAGGGCTGCGGTAGTAGCGCGTCGTGCGTCGGCCCGTGTAGACCGGCGATGCATAATAGACGCCGCCGTGTCCGTAGTAGCCGGCGCGGCGATGATACGGGTCATGGACGACGCAGGCAGACAGCGCCGTCGAGACGATCAAGCCGGCGATGCCGACAAGAAGAGGTCGGGCTCGCTTCGTGGTCATTTGCTCACCTCCGGGACGGCGGCGGGCGATTTGCCCAATGGCGTCCGTTCGCAGTTTCTGACCCTGCGCCATCCGCCGATGTTCAAGATCGGACGAACTTGATCGACGTTGAGGGGCTCGCCATCGCCTGAGCGCCGCCGGGCGCAGCATGAAAATTGGGCGGATCGAGCAATAAGGGCCGGTCCGGATGCGAAGCCCCTTCCGACCATTGGCGCGGCGCGCCGTATTGATAGAACACTCGACTGGGTGGGGAAAAAGCTCTTCGATTCCACGGACATGGTGGAGTCACCCCACGCGGCGTGCCTTTCCAAACATTTTTTTCATTCGCAACAGCAAAGCTCTGGCCCTTGCTTCGCGAATGGGTAAACTCCGACCCAGGCCGGGCGGCTCGATCGAGTCCGACACGGCTGCGGAGGCGGTTCCGGCAGGAGCGCCGCCGCTCACAACCCGCCGCGGCATCTGGCTGCGACGGAGCAGGCGGTAAGAAGGTTCGTCCCACCTGGCCCATGGCCACCGCCGGAACGGAAATTGGAAAGCTATGTGGCTGACGGCCACGGCTGCCGAAGGAGAGGCAGCAGAAGTTTTGGGGGAACGATGCGCACGCACGAAGGGACGACCGAAAAGATTTCCTACCTGGCACGATCGATCTGGCACGCCGCAGCTGTGGTGGCTGCGCTGCTGATCAGTGCCGCAACCGCAACCGCCGAAGAGCCGCCGGCAGGCGCCGCTGATGCGCAGGACGTGGCGATTCTCCGCGCACTGCTCGGTGTCGCGCCGCCGCCGGCAGCCCAGGCCGCCGCGGCGCCGCAGCCGGCCGCGCCTGCTCCGGCCGCAACGATCGAGCCCGTCATGGCTCGCCTCGCCAAGATTGCCGCGCAACGCCAGACCGTCGCCGACCAGCCTGGGTCCGCGCCGGCCGACGACATCAGCGGCGAGGGCGACGATGGCCAGGTAAGCGCCACGTCCTCGCAGACGGCCGATGCGCTGGCTCTCGGCTCGGGCCAGATCGCCGGCACTCCGGGCTACCAGCTCTCGCGCGCGCTGGATGCAGCCAAGACCGCTTCGGAGCGGCTGCAGCTGGCAACTCCGTAAAGCCTGCCGGCAATAGTCGAACGGCCTATTCGGCGGAGCCTGCCTGGTGACGCGCGGCGCGATGGGTCTCGGCCCGTCGCGCCAGTTCCTCGCGCATCAAGTGCATGTAGGCCATCGAGCGGCGGCCGCGCGCCGTCGCCTGTGAGGGAAAAATGCGCGCCAGCAGCCGGTCCAGCGGGCCGTTGCCGTAATATCGGAACCAGGCCTTTCGCCACACGAACTCGGCGGCGACGAAGATCGCCAGGACGGTCCAGAAGACCCAGCCGCACCAGGCTCGCCAGGCCTGCGTCCATCCGCCCAGTGCCAGGACGGCCGTGATCGCCGCGCTGGCGCCGAACAGCGCGGCCCACACCACGGTCAGCTTGCGGCAATAGGGCCCGATGAAGTCGGGTGCCAGCGGATGCCAGACGCGTGCGGTGCGCTCGATGATGGTCTCGCCCTCCAGGCTCGACAGCATCAGGCGGGCAACGGCGGCGTGCACGAGCGCCGGCAGCAGGCGGATGGCGAGTTCGCTGCCGGTCAGCACGGCAATGGCCAGGATCGCCAGCAGCGTCGCGCGCTCGTTGGACGATAGCGAAACCTGCGAAGGCGCGCCGCGCATGGTGATGGCGGCGATGAGCGCCGGCACCAGCATCAGCAGCGCGAAGCCGCGCACGCCGAGGGCGGCCATCAGGCTTCCACCGGCAAAGGAACTCAGCAGGATCAGTCCCATCACCGCCAGCAGGCCGATGCCCTGGCCCGGCGTCACGTCGGCCGGCGGTGCGAACATCTGCCTGGCCGTCAGCGGAACCTCGCGGCCGTGATGCTCGGCGATGTAGCGGGCGTGACGATCGAGAACCTCGCGCCGCGCCACGTCGATCTCAAAACCGTCGGGCGAGGGTTGGTGCCGCGTGGTGCGCGGCTGATCCGGTGGCCCGCTCACGCGCGCGTACGGCCTACAGCATCGGCTGGTCGCCGATGAAGGCGGTCAGCGGTAGCGGCGGCATGGCCTTGATCGGCTCTTCCTGCCGCAAAAGGGCAAGTGCGCTGCTGCGCACGGTATTGAAGATCTGCGCCTGCTTCTCCAGCACGCGTTTGCGCGAGCGCGGCAGGCCCACCTCGCTGACGAAATCGATGTTCTCCAGGCCATAGGAGAAATGACCGAGGTTCTTGGCGAAGAAGCGACCTTCCTTGCGCAGCGTGCGCGCCACCTCGCCGAAGAGATCGGCGAAGTTGTTCAGCGCGCTCAGGATGAGCGGCTTCATGCGCAGCTGGCGCTTGAGCCACATGCGATCCAGGTGCTCGTCGCACATGTAGGGCGTCACCCACAGGTTGAAGTAGGAGGCGATGTCCAGGTCCCACTTGACGCGCGACAGCTCGTAGCTGCCGAAATCTCCATACTGCCCGCGATACAGCGCGATGGTGGCCTCGTGCCGCAGCTGCACGAAGTCGTTGTAGAGCATGGTGCGCTCGGCGATCTCGTCGGCGCCGCTGCCCCCGATGTCGCGCACGATCAGATCGGTCAGGAAGTCGTTTTCGAGCGCGATGAAATCGGTGCCGGGGCTGTAGAGCGGGTCGGCCGAGGTCGCAGCCTCGCCGGTCAGGCCCCAGCGGCCGGTGCTGAAGAACTGGCGCGTGCCGTAGGCGATCTGCGTGTAGCTGCCGATGTCGACGGCGCTCGATCCGTGCAGCAGCGTGCGTACGGCGCCGTGCTCGTCCAGGAAGGAGCGGAACGTCTCGGGCGTGCGGATCCTGGCGATCTGCTCCGCGTTCAGCCCCACCACGCCGACGCTGGTGATGCCGTTGCGCAGCGGGATGAACCAGATCCAGTAGCCCGGATACCAGAAATGCACCGTGGACAGGCCGCGCACCGAGTGCCGCACGCGCTCGCGAAATTGCGGAGGCCCGTAGCTGTCGATGTCGACGACGTTCTCGAAGCGGCCCCACACCGATCCGATGCGATGGCTCTCCTCGCGAACGCGCAGCCCCTTGGCGCGCGCCAGCAGTTCGGCGCGGCCGCTGGCATCGACGAGCCAGCGCGCGGTGTGCTCCTCGGTGCCGCTCGCGCTCTCGATGCCGAAACGATGCATGCCGCCATCGTCGCGAACCTCGAGCGGGCGGGCGATGACGCCGCTTCGCACCTCGATGCCGGACTCGGCGTTCATCACGGCCAGGTCCTCTTCGATGCGCGCCCGGTCGATCTGGAAGGCGGCGTGAAAGGGCAGGTTGATCGGCCCGATCTCGCTCAGCGCCTCCAGCGGCGCATTGCGTTCCTGGTTGTCGAAAAAGTAGCGCAGGCCGTTCTTGGGATAGTGCCGGTCGTACATGTAGCGCAGCAGACCCTGCCGCCGCACCAGGTAGTTCGCGCCGATCTCGACGGTGGCCTCGCCTACCTTGAAGCTGGTCTCGGTGGAGCGCTCGAAGATGCCGATGCGCAGGCCCGGCATCGTGCGAAGCAGCTGGCGCGCCAGCATCTGGCCGGCAAAGCCGCCGCCGAGAATGGCCACGTCCCACTTCATCGAAGGTACGCCTGCGCGACCGCCGCGGTCGTCGCACCGGACTTCGGTGCCATCGCCGACGTCACAGCATTCCCCCGTTCACGGAAATCACCTGGCCCGTGATGTAGGAAGCGCCCTCGGAGAACAGGAAAGCCACCGTCGCCGCGACCTCCTGGGGCCGGCCCAGGCGCTTCATGGGAATCATCCTGGTGATCTCTTCGATGGGAGCGCCTTCGATCATGTCGGTTTCGATGAGGCCGGGGGCCACGCAGTTGACGGTGATGGATCGCTTGGCCAGCTCCTGCGCCACCGACTTGGCGGCGGCGATCACGCCGGCCTTCGAGGCCGCATAATTGGCCTGACCGCGGTTGCCCGCAATTCCCGCGATCGACGAGATCGCCACGATGCGTCCGCCCTTGCGAGCCCGCACCATCGGCATGACCAGAGGCTGGACCAGGTTGTAGAAGCCGTCCAGGTTGGTGCGCACGACGCTGTCCCAAGCGTGCGGCTTCATCGCCGGCAGCGGCGCGTCGGAATGGATACCGGCGTTGGCCACGATTCCCCAGAAGGGTCCGCCTTCGGAGAGCTCGGCGGCAAGGGCTGCAAATGTCGCCTGCCGATCGGCGACGTCGAAGCGGATCATGCGCGGCTGCCGCCCGGTCGCTTCGCGGATGGCCGCGGCGATGGCGGCAGCGGCGTCGGTTCCGCTTCGGTAGTGGACGACGACGTCGAAACCGTCACGGGCAAGAGCCAGTGCAATGGCACCGCCGATCCCGCCGCTGGCGCCGGTGACCAGCACGCGACGTTCCGAGCTATTCTGCATCGTCACGATCCTGCCCGAGGAAGTCGGCGCCGAGCGCCTCGAAGCTGTCCACCAGATAGACGTTGAGGATGCCCGACACCAGCACCTCGGTGCCGCCTGGAGAGCGAAGCGAGCAGTCGAAGGCCATCATGTGCGCGCTGCCGCGCAGATGACGGGCGCTCGCTTCGAGCACCGTGCCGGGCGCGAAGCCGGCAACGGTAAAGGTCAGGCGCCGCGAGCCGAGAAAAAGGCCGGGGCGAGGCCGGCTTGCGCTGCCGCGGTCGAGCAGTCCGCCGTGGGCTGCCACGGTCTGCGCCATGTACTCGAGCCCGATCCATGCAGGCACG
>Ga0196978_1001308_pt1 | contig 11175 bp, 10 predicted proteins | sample S3v_2013CmetaG_FD_155491 | JGI IMG/M metagenome (GOLD analysis project Ga0196978, IMG submission 155491) | Soil microbial communities from Anza Borrego desert, Southern California, United States - S3+v_20-13C | ecosystem: Environmental > Terrestrial > Soil > Desert | place: USA: California... | reverse complement strand
GCCGGGCGCGCATCCGTCGGCGAGCTCATCGACGGCCTGACCCGCATCAAGGCCGAGGCCCCGCTCTCCGAGCAGGCCTGGCTCGGCCTGGCCGCGTCCCAGTACGTCGCCGGCGAGCCGAACGCCATGCGCTCGACCCTGCTCGACGCGCTCGACGCGCTGCCGGCGAACGTCAACGCCGCCCGCCTCGCGTTGCAGCTGTTCCTGAACGCCTCGATGCCGGAGGACGCGCTCGTCGCCGCGCGGGCGCTGCGCGAGCGGCTTCCCGTCGCCGATTTCGGGGTGGACCTCACCATCGCCCAGCTGCTCACGCAGCTCGGACGCGCGCAGCAGGCTCTCCCCGTGCTCGAGCCGTGGCGATCGCGCATCGCCGCCGCGGGGGCCGAGCGGCCGAGAGACGTGGTCGCGCTCGGAGCCGCTCTCGCGGCGAGCGGCAACGTCGACGCGGCGGACGAGCTGCTCTCACAGCTCGTCACGACGCACCCCCAGGGGGCCGCGCTCTACACCGCCGCGAGCGAGCACGTCCGGGACCCGGCCCTGCGGCGCGCCTGGCTCGAGCGGGGGACCCCGCTGGCCCTCGAGGACGGGGAGCTGCCCGTGCTGCTCGACCTGGTGAACAGCTGGTGGGACTTCGCCGCGACGACCCGGGCCGACGGCGACATCCGCCGGGTAGCCGAGGTCGCGGAGGAGGCGATCAAGCGCGGCGGCGGGGATCGGATCGAGTTCCGGATGGCCGCGGCGACGGCGTACGACGCGCTGAAGGAGCCCGCGAGTGCGTTGCCTCATTACCGGGTGCTCGTGGAGCTGGCGCCGGACGCGCCGATGTGGCACAACAATCTGGCGTACGCCCTTCTGGCGGCGAAGCAGAGCGCCGCGGACGCGCTGGCCCACGCGAACCGGGCGGTCGAGCTGGAGCAGGCGGCGGGCAAGGAGAGCCCTGCGCTCCGCTCCTACCTGGACACGCAGGCCCAGGCGCTGCTGGCGAACGGCCAGCCCGACGAGGCCGCGGCGATCTACCGTTCGGCGCTGGCCTCCGATAACCGTTGGGTGGTGGGCCTGCTGGGCCTGTGCGAAGCCCTGGCCGCGAGCGGACAGACCGAGGAAGCGAGGGTGCAGCTCTCGACCCTTGAATCGATGGAATTATCGGACGATCTAAGTTCTCGGACCAACGCCGTGCGGCAATCGCTCGGCAGGAACTAAGGTCCGGATTCGTCTTCCGCCGGTGCGCAACTTATGCCTATCTCCCCGTAAACCAGGAATTTGCGCGCGAACCCCACGGAAAGCATTGCCCGCGCTTTTTGTGCGGAGTATGCTCATGCCGGACTAGACAGCCACTGGGAGGCGGTCGGCCAGACATCTTGTTCTTTGTGTCTGCACCGGTTGTGGGAGAAGAGTTATGATTCGCGCACCCTTTGTGGCGGCCGCGGCTGCGGTCGTCGGGATGGCTGGCGTTGCATGCGCCGAGCCCACGGTTGTGTTCGCTGACGGGCCCGGCAGCACGCAGGGCGGCATCTTTCACGCAGCGACGACCGCGCACGGCAGCTTCGACACGTTCTGCGTCGAGATCGGGGAGGGCCTGAGCTTCGGGTTCACCTACGAGTACACCATCGACACCGACGCCAAGTACAACGGGCAGGACCAGAATTTCACCAACCCGCTCGACGCCGACACGGCGTTCATCTACACGGCGTTCCGGCAGGACCAGATCCGCACGCTGCTCGGCAAGCCGAACATGACCGACGAGGAGCTGGCCAACGCCGTGCAGCTCGCGGTGTGGGCGATCGAAAACGCCCAGAGCACCAACAACGCCGACGCGCTCAGCCTCGTGCAGGCGGCCGCCGACGCCATCGACGGCGGCGAGTGGAGCGGCCTCGGCTCGGTGCGCGTGCTCAACGTGTGGGATCCGGGCCACGTGGGAGATCCGGCCCACGCCAAGCAGGACACCCTCGTGATCGTCCCGCTCCCCTCGGGCGCGGGGCTCGCGGGCGCGGGCCTGCTGGCCGTCGGGCTGGTGTCACGGCGCCGGGAATAGATGTGGTGGAAAAAGCACGAGCGGGAGGGCCGCTCGCTTTGGGTCGCAGCGCCCGGCGGATGCCGGGCGGGGAATCGGGAGGTTTCAAGTGAAGCGCTCGCACGCAGGATTCGCGTTGTGCAGCGTGATCGCCGGGGCTGTTACGGCCGCTCACGCGGACCAGGTGTTCGTCGAAATCCAAGGCACTCAGGGCAACGTCGGGAGAGGGGTCGCGGTCTCGCTCGCCGGTGGCATGACGTTCTGGGACGGCAGCACCAGCAAGGTGATGTGGGCCGGCCAGCGCAGCGTGGCGGTTGACGGCCAGCTCGTCAAGACCTACGCGGCCGAGATCACCGCCCGCGCCGGTACCGGGTGGCATGACAGCGCCACGGCGGAGCAGTCGCTCAGCGCCGCCAAGGCGGGGGCCGTGCAGGCCCTCTTCGGGGGCGCCTCGCGCGGCCAGTTCGCCCGCCCCGACGAGGCCGTCGCGTTCCAGACGCTTCTCTGGGAGATCGTCTATGACTACGACGGCACCGAGACGAGCATCGACCCCGCGGCCGGCAGCGTGAGCTTCGGCGCCGTGGACCGCTCGATCTTCGACGCCATGAAGTACTCGGCCCTCCGGGGTGGCCCGTCCCCCGAGGTCCACGTGCTCACCAGCACCTTCCACGGCGACCAGTTCCGCATCGTGCCTCTGCCCTCGGGCGCCGCGCTCGCCGGCATCGGCCTCTTCGGCCTGTCGTTCCGTCGGAATCGCGTCTGATTCTCCAGTCACCCTGTCGGTCGCCCTCTCTGCGCCGCAGACCCCCCACCCCGATCGACGTGCGCTGGCTCAGCGCCCGCGCGATCCGGTGTCGAGGGACAGGTAAACCGGAAACGACCGGTGATCCGCGGCCTCGGGACGGCGCCCGCAGTGCGCCATGCGGCGCGCAAAGGAAGATAGTCATGTTCAAGAACAGCAAGACACTGAGTTGCACGCTCCTCGCCGCGACGGCCGCGATGGCCGGCGCGGAGCCCACCGTGGTTTTCAGCGACGGCCCGGGAAGCACCCAGGGCGGGATCTATCGAGCCGCGACCACGGCCCACGGCTCGTTCGACACCTTCTGCCTTGAGACCGGCGAGGGCCTGTCGTTCGGGTTCGTGTTCGAGTACACGCTTGGGACGGACATCCAGTTCCAGGGGCAGGGCCAGGTCAATCCCCTCGATGCCGAGACCGCGTTCGTCTACACCCGCTTCCGCGATGGAGAGATCCGCGACATTCTCGGCAAGCCCAATCTGCCCGACCAGGATCTCGCCAACGCCGTGCAGCTGGCGATCTGGAACATCGAGGAGGGCCTCGCGACCAACAACGCCGACGCCCTCAAGCTCGTGCAGGCGGCCGATGACGCGATCGGCGGCGGGCAATGGAGCGGCCTGGGCTCCGTCCGGGTGATGAGCAACTGGAACCCGGGGCACATCGGCGACCCGGCGCATGCCAAGCAGGACACCCTCGTGATCGTGCCGCTGCCTTCCAGCGGAGCGATCGCTGGGTGCGGGCTTCTGATCCTCGGCGCCCGCCGCCGGCGGTAATCTGGCCAAGAACCTTTCCGCGCGCCGGGCGGCATGCCGCCCGGCGTTGCTTTTTGCGCCCCGGATGGATTAAGCACGGGCCGATGCACAATTGGCCACCGAGCGCAACAAATTCCGCGGATGAAGAAGCTTTCACGCGAGATTCACACCGGCATGGGCGTCGTGGCTCATCTTTCCCCCGAGTGGTGCTGGAAACACCATCGGAGTGACGGTCGGTCCTCGGACCCTAGAGAGCGGGAGTAATCGCTATGCGTCTTTCTGAACTCGTGGCGGCCGCGGCAGCGGTCAGCGCAGCGGGCGGCCTGGCATGGGCGGAACCCGTCGTCACCTTCGCCGACGGACCGGGGACCACACAAGGCGGGATCTACATCGCCACCACCGACGAGTTCGGGGTGTTCGACACGTTCTGCCTCGAGACCGGTGAGGGCCTCACGACGGGCTTCACCTACGAGTACACCATCAGCACCGACATCATGTTCAAGGGGCAGGGGATCGTCGATCCTCTGAACGAGGAGACCGCGTTCCTCTACACCGAGTTCCGGGAGGGGGACATCCCCGACCTGCTCGGCGATCCCGGTATCGACATCGTGGACCTCGCGAACGCGATTCAGCTGGCGATCTGGTTCATCGAGGAGTCGAGGGCGACCGACGACGCCAACGCGCTCGAGCTCGTGCAGATCGCCCAGGACGCGGTGAACAGCGGGCAGTGGGACGGCCTCGGCGACGTTCGCGTGATGAACGTGTGGGACCCGGGGCACGTGGGCGAAGAGGACCACGCCAAGCAGGACGTGCTCGTGCTCATCCCCGCCCCCTCGGCACTCGCCCTCGCAGCGCTCGGAATTCTCGGCGTCTCGCGTCGCCGTTCGTAGATCAGGCCGGGCCCTTCGCCCGCCCGCAGGCACAAGGCCGAGCCGCACGCCGGCCGTTGAATGAATAGGAGGATCGAAGTGAAGCGATCACTGGCAACTCTCACGGTCTGCGGCGTGGTCGCCGGGGTCGTGGGTTCCGCGCACGCGGATCAGGTGTATGTCGACTACATGGGCACGACCGACAACATGGGCAACGGCGTCGCCGTCTCCCTGTCTGGCGGCCTGACGTTCTGGGATGGCAGCACGAGCAAGACCCTGTGGGCCGGCCAGCGGTCCATCGAGGTGAACGGAGAGCTCGTGAAGGCCTATTCGGCCGAGCTCACCGACCGCGCCGGCACCGGCTGGCACGACGAGATGCAGGCCAACGAGGCTCTCGGCGGCATGAAGGCCAGCGCCATCGACAACCTCTTCGCGGCCACCGACGGCGGGGCATTCGTCTCGGCCGAGGAGGCCGTCGCGTTCCAGGCCCTCCTCTGGGAGGTGCTCTACGACTACGACGGCAGCTCCGAGAGCGTGGACCTCCACAGCGGGCGCGTCGCCTTCGGCATGGTGGACGAGTCGGTGTTCGAGGCCCTCAAGGCGTCGCTCGGCATGCGCGGCGGGTCCGACCCGCAGCTCGCCGTCATCTCCAGCGAGGTCTTCGGCGACCACTTCCGCTTCGGCGGCGACCCGCGGATCATCCCGCTCCCCTCGGCCGCGGCGCTGACCGGGGCCGGCCTGCTCGCCCTCGGCGCCCGGCGCCGTCGGGCCTGAGCCAACCCGCGTGTTACTCCCGACCATCACCCCGTGGGGCCAGAAGGCCCCACGGGGGATGTTCTTTACGAAGCTGCCCCGCAGTGGCTGACCTCCGAGAGAGCTTCCGGCGCCGGACGGATGATCGCGCGCCCAACCTAAATGCAGGGCCTGCACGAAGATGTGGCGCAATTCACGCGGATTACATCAGCGTGCTAAGACAGTGCGGTAGCTTCGAGGAGCGGTGATAGAGCACCACATGGAGGCACGGAACTTCTTCCGCAGAGTGGGAGTATAGAGCATGGTTCGCACGACATTTGTAGCATTCGTCGCGACGGTTACCGGCCTGGCGGCCACAGCGATCGCCGAGCCGACGGTGGTTTTCCAGGACGGCCCGGGCACGACCCAGGGCGGGATCTATCGGGCCTTCTCCAGCGACCACGGCAACTTCGAGACCTTCTGTCTCGAGATGGGCGAGGGCATGACGTTCGATGTGCCCTTCGAGTACACGATCGGCACCGACATCAAGTTCAACGGCAACAACACGGTCAATCCTCTGGACTCGGAGTCCGCATTCCTCTACACGATGTTCCGCGAGGATCGGATCCGCGACATCCTCGGCAAGCCCAACCTGCCCGAAGCGGCGCTGGCGGACGCGGTCCAGCTGGCGCTGTGGAACATCGAGTGGGACAACGCGACCAACAACCAGGATGCCCTGGCGCTCATCCAGGCCGCCGCCGACGCCATCGCGAACGGCGAGTGGAGCGGCCTCGGGCTCGTCCGCGTCATGGGTGTGTGGAATCCCGGCCACGTCGGGGAGCAGGGCCACGGCAAGCAGGACGTGCTCGTGATCATCCCGCTCCCGTCCGCGGCTGGTCTGGCGACCGCCGGCGTCCTCGCCCTGGTCGCGGCGCGGCGGCGGATCTAAGTTCGACCTGGACTCTCTCTCCGGGCCCCGAAAGGCGTCGCGCGGCACGCCTTCCGGGGCCCATTCCGATAAGGCGCGTTTCCCCACGCCATAGCGGAAAATCCAGGGGTCGCTCTGGACCGCCCGGGGCTCTCCTGGTATAACTTCGCTGCCGCTGCCGCCTGCCTCGCGCCGGCTGCAGCGTCGGTCGAGTCGAAGAGGAGAGAACCTGTCTCGGGCCTGGAAATCCGGGGCAAAGAGGGGAGCGAAAACATGTCTGCGAGATTTGTTCTGGCCGGCGCAGCCGTGGCTGCGGGCATCTCCGTTGCCGCTTCGGGCGACACTGTCAGCGTGGTTTACCAGGGCACGTCCGGTAACCTCGGGCAGGAGATCACCGTCAGCCTTTCCGGCGGCCTGTTCTTCCAGGACGGCGGGTCCAACAACAACGTCTGGGCCGGGCAGTACAGCCAGTCGATCGACGGCGCCGCCGTCAAGACGTACTGCACCGAGCTGACGCAGTGGGCCGGCTCGGGCGAGTTCGACGTGGTCTCACTCGATCAGGCCCCCAACCCCGGGCCCGGCATAGGGCAGCTCAAGGCCGAGGCGGTGTATCAGCTCTTCAACGCCACGAACCGCGGCTCGGACATCGACACCTCCGCCGAGGCCGCCGCGTTCCAGGCGACGCTGTGGGAGATCGTGTACGAGTACGAGGGGCAGGCGTCGGACCTCGCCCTCGGGGCCGGGCGGGTCCGGATGAGCGGCGTGAACAGCGCCCTCTTCGACCTGTACAAGGGTCTGGCCGCGGATTCCGACGGCGACAAGTCCGCGGTGGTGACCGCGCTGGTCAACCAGAGCCGCCAGGACCAGATGCGGATCGTGCCGCTGCCCGGCGCCGCCGCGATGGCGGGCCTGGCGCTCGCGGGGCTCGCCGGGGCACGCCGGCGCGGCTGAACCGCCGAGACGCGAGTTGTTGAAACCGGAGCGGCACGGGCGCGACTGCCCGTGCCGCATATGTCCGCCGGGCTATCAGACCCGACCGCCGTTCCGAGAACCGGAATCCGCGCCGGGGTGAGCCCGATCGCCTCGATTCAGCGGCGGCATGGTGTACTGTCTGCCGCGACAGAAATGGTGTGTCCCCCGAGGGGCGCGCCCAAGAGAAGAGAAGGGATCAGCCGTGAAGAAGTATGTTGTCGCAGCCGGCGCGCTCGCCGCCGGCCTGGCCGCCTCCGCCTCCGCCGACTCCGTCGCGGTCACGTTCGACGGGGTGGGCGGGAACTTCGGTCAGAACGTGAGCGTCGCCCTCGCGAACGGCCTGACGTTCGCCGACGGCGCCTCCAGCAAGAGCATCTGGGCCGGTCAGCTCAGCCACTCCATCGATGGCGACGCGGTCAAGACCTTCTGCACCGAGCTCAATCAGTGGGCCGGCTCGGGGGTGTATGACATCGTCGAGGTGGAGGACGCGCCCTCGAGCGGGCCGATGGGCCAGGACAAGGCCGACGCGATCTACCGGCTGTTCAACGCCACCGGCGGCGCCGCCGATGTGGACACCAACAGCGAGGCCGCGGCGTTCCAGGCGGTGATCTGGGAGATCGTGTACGACCTCGACGGCGGGATCAACATCTCGGGCGGTCATGTCAGCATCAGCGGCATCTCCTCCGGGCTCTTCAGCCTGTACAAGGGGTATGCCACGGCCGCGAACGGCGACGCCGCACCGAGCGTGATCGCCTTCACCAACGATGACCGGCAGGACCAGCTGGGCACGCGCATCGTGCCGCTGCCCGGTGCCGCGGCGATGGCGGGGCTCGGCTTGGGCGGGCTCGCCGCGCGCAGGCGGCGCGAGGCGTAATCGGATCCGGAAGAACGCAGCAGCTCCCCGGGGGGGACGGCCGAGGCCGTCCCCCTCCTTCTTTGCTGCGCGCGCCCGCAGAGCGGCGCGCCGTCGGCCGCAACTCTGGTGCACGCCGCGCACGGCGCCGACCGGTGTGCCCGACCGGGAGCCTCGCTCCCGCGGCGCGCGCCGCACACCGCTGTGGGTGCCGCCACATGAGCGTTGCGACTTCTCATCTCCATCGCGGATTCTAAGAATTTTTTCGATCGAGGCGAGTCGGTCGCAAGCCGTTATCTACCGATTTCTTAGCTTCGCGCGCCCGTGCGCCGCGCAGCCCGCCTAGCCCGGATTACCCATGGTACCCGCTTCATCCGCGCTGTACGGTGACAGCCCATGTCCGGGTGTGTCGCCCGGGCCATCGTGGTGTGCCAACGGAAGGAGATGAACCAATGCTCGCCAGGAAGTACCTCTGCGCCCTCGCCGCGTGCGCCTCCGCCATCGCGATTGGGGCGGTCGCCACAACGCTGGCGGCCAACCCGGTCGCGCCGAACGCCCCGACGGGAGAGTCGGTCAAACCCGCGTATTGCCTGATGGCCTTCAGCAAGGACATCTGCGACGGGTACCTGATGGACGGATTCGGCTACAGCTACACCTGCTCGACCGGCACGACCGACTGCGCCTCGCTCCACGTGGAGGGCGCCACGCTGAAGCTCTCCCTCAAGAGCAATTCGGAGCTCTGCGATTGCAGCACCTTCGGCGACTGCGGGCGGTGCGACGAGTCGCCCAAGCTCGACGGCACGCTGGTGGGCCTCGTGAACTATGACCTGCGCCTGAACCGACCCTGCCCGTACCGGGGCTGCCTGGACGGCGACGCATCCTTCACCACCGTCTCGGGGGCGGTGTTCCGCGGCACCATCACGGGCACGCTCGGCGTCGGCACGCACCGCAAGATCGCGTGCCACACGCTCCACCAGCGCGACTGCGAGACCTGCCTCGACACCGAGCTGATCGCCGACACGGATCCGGCGACGTGGCGCATCGGCACCGAGCTGGTCTTCAAGGGCATCCGCGCCGATATCGACACCGGCGAGGAGCTCTGCTTCAGCCTCTCCGGCGACTTCTTCACCCCCGCCGCGGACGACGGCAGCATCGCCGACCCGATGACGTACCGCACGTTCACCGGGGCCGCCGACGGCGTGCACCTCGATCCTTGCTCCTGATCACCCACACACCCCGCCGCCCCTGACCGGGCGACGGGGGCTTCGCTTCGGGAGCCCCGTGCGAGGGCGCGCCCCGGCTCACCGGGCGCCGTACTGGCGCTCGTAATACTCGCGGTACTCGCCGCTGCGCACCCGCTGCCACCATGCCCGGTTCGTCCTGTACCACTCGACCGTGTCCCGGAGAGCCCCGGGCCAGGCGGAGCGGCTCGGGCGCCAGCCCAGCTCGCGCTCGATCTTGCCGGCGTCGATGGCGTAGCGCCGGTCGTGGCCGGGGCGGTCGGCGACGTGCTGGATCATCTCGTGGCCGCACCCCATAAGCCCGAGGATCGACCGCGTGAGCTCCAGGTTCGAGCGCTCGTTGTTGCCGCCGACGTTGTAGACCTCGCCCGAGCGGCCCCGCTCCGCCACGGCGAGGATCGCCTCGCAATGGTCGTCCACGTGGAGCCAGTCGCGCACGTTGAGTCCGTCGCCGTACAGCGGCACCCTCTTGCCCTCGAGCAGGTTGGTGACGAAGAGCGGGATGACCTTCTCGGGGAATTGGTAAGGCCCGAAGTTGTTGCTGCAGCGCGTCGTCACCACGTCCATGCCGAACGTGTGGTGGTATGCCCGGCAGAGCAGGTCGCCGCCGGCCTTGCTCGCGGCGTACGGGCTGTTGGGCGCGAGCGGCGTCTCCTCCGTAAAGCGCGCGTCCCGGTCCTCCAGCGCGAGCGAGCCGTACACCTCGTCGGTCGAGACATAGAGGAATCGGCTCGCCCGCCCCGCCCTGCGCACCGCGTCCAGCAGCGCTTGCGTCCCGCCGACGTTCGTCTGGATGAAGGGCGCCGAATCCATGATGGAGCGGTCCACGTGGCTTTCCGCGGCCATATGCACCACCAGGTCGGCTTCCGACGCGAGGCGCCCCGTGAGGTCGGCGTCGCGTATGTCGCCGCGCACGAACCGGTAGCGGGAGTTCTCCTGCACATCCGCGAGGTTCTCGAGGTTTCCGGAATAGGTCAGCGCGTCGAGGTTGACGATGCGCCAGTCCTCCCGATGACGGAGCACGAAGCGGACGAAGTTCGCCCCGATGAAGCCCGCCCCGCCTGTCACCAGCATGGTCCTCATGCGTCGCTTCCCCTTGACACCTCTCGCCGGCCCAGCCTAGGCGCCGGCCCGGAGCCGCCGGACCACGTCGGCGACGGCGCTCTGCCACGGGATCATCGGACCGACCGCACGCTCGGTCTCCCCAATATCGAGCACGCTGTAGGCCGGACGCGGCGCGGGGCGCGGGAACTCGGCGGACGTGCACGGCTCGACCGCGCACGGGGCGCCGGCCAGCCGCACGATCTCCCGGGCGAGCTCGAACCACGTGCACTCGCCGCCGTCGGTCGCGTGCCAGATGCCGCTCGCGCCGCGGAGCACAAGGCCGAGGCTCGTCCTGGCCAGCCCCTCGGCCGACGTGGGGCGGCCGCGCTGGTCGTGCACGACGCGCAGCACCGGGCGCGCCGCGCCGGCGATGGTGCGAACGAAGTTCCTCCCCCACGGGGCGTACACCCAGCTCGTGCGCACGCACAGCCATGGGCCGTCGACCTGACGGAGCAGCGCCTCGCCGGCCGCCTTGCTCCGGCCGTAGGCGTTCACGGGCCGGTGCGGGGCGTCCGCCGGGTACGGCCGCGACGCGAGCCCGTCGAAGACGTAATCGGTGGAATACGTCACGAAGCGGGCGCCGGATTCGGCGCACCGCCGCGCCAGCGTCCCCACCGCCGCGCCGTTCACCGTGTGCGCCCGCGCCTCGGCGGCCTCGGCGTCGTCCACCGCCGTCCACGCCGCGCAGTTGATCACGTGGGAATAGCCGGAGAGACGCAGGGCGCCGACGGCGGCGAGGTCTTCGAGATCCAGGCCTTCTCGCCCGAGCGGCTCGAAGGGGATCCCGTGCGCGCGGAGCAGGCCGCACCAGGCCCTGCCAAGCATGCCGCCCGCGCCGATGATCAGCACTCGCTCGATCGTCACCGAACCTCCGTGCGCGCCGGCGCCGCCCTCCCGCGCCCCGCGGATCACTTGTG
>Ga0196978_1001307_pt1 | contig 11183 bp, 9 predicted proteins | sample S3v_2013CmetaG_FD_155491 | JGI IMG/M metagenome (GOLD analysis project Ga0196978, IMG submission 155491) | Soil microbial communities from Anza Borrego desert, Southern California, United States - S3+v_20-13C | ecosystem: Environmental > Terrestrial > Soil > Desert | place: USA: California... | reverse complement strand
CACCCATATTCTGGATGGCCATGCGAACCACTCACTTGACCTATCTTGCGCCAACGCCGCAAACGCTGCCGCGAAGCCAGAGCTGCGACACGCCGCAGCACCGGTCGCGACGCCGCCGGCGTCGCCCCACTCCCACTGCCGGCGAACACCGTCGCGATGACCAGCAATGCGATGGCTATCGGCCGATCGCGCCGGTTTCGGACGCTATGACTGCATCACGTTTCGATAAGAACGAATATCGAGAATGCGCAAACAAGTTACGGACGCAGCGCATGTGCAACCGGCGCCGCTGCCGAGGAGATCAGACGTGTGTTGCCGCGATAAGCCGCACCGCGCGGGCTTCACATCAGTCAATTAGGCCCAAGTATCCCTATGAGATTCATTGCGCGGAATGTCGTTAGCGCCGAACCGTTTATTTGTGATGAGCGATAGTAGCGGCCGATGCGACCGCGCGCCACGCAGCGTGCGATGCATATATAAAACGCTCGCACGTTGCTCTCACTACTTTCGACAGCGCAGGGCACTCAGGCAGCGGGAGCTACTGCCCATTTACTGCCCAAAACCTACGCGAATATGCGTTTTCCTGCGCCGGTGAGGGACCGGCTAAAACGCTAAGTGCTTGATGTAACTGGCGTCCCCACGGGGATTCGAACCCCGGTTACCGCCGTGAAAGGGCGATGTCCTAGGCCTCTAGACGATGGGGACTAAAGGACTTTCAAAAAATGGGGTCAGACCCCAAGAAAACGGGGGCTGACCCCATTTTTGTTGGTGGAGGTAAGCGGGATCGAACCGCTGACCTCTTGCATGCCATGCAAGCGCTCTCCCAGCTGAGCTATACCCCCACGCGAGCCGCGAATTATAGCGGCGCGCGCGAGTCGCTGTAAACACAGGAAATACAAAGGACTAGAGTGACGGCCGCGGCAAGTGCCGGCGCATGCGCGCGAGCACCTCGTCCTTACCGACGAGCTCGAGCGTCGCATCGATGGAGGGTGTGTGCGTCGTGCCGCAGACCATCACGCGGAGCGGCATCGCCACTTTCGGCAGCTTCAGCGCGTGCTCGCTCACCAACGCCTTGATCGCGCCGTTGATCGCGCGACGCTGCCATTCGATGGCCGCGAAACGCTCCGCCAGGGTCTGGAGCACGGGCACCATTTCGGCGCCCAGATGCTGGGCCAGAAGCTCTTCGGGCGCATCCACCGCGCGATAGAAATAGACCGCGGTATCGGCGAGCTCCTTCACCGTGCTCGCCCGCTCTTTGAGTAGGGCGACCACGCGGTCGAGTGCCGGGCCCGTGGCAGGATCGCAGCCGTCCGCGATCAGAAACGGCTTCACCAGCTCGGCGAGGCGCGTGTCATCACACTCCTTCAGATACTGCGCATTGAGCCATGTGAGCTTCTCGGGATTGAATCGCGCGGGCGACTTGCTGATGTGCTCGAGATCGAACCACTCGACGAGCTGCTCGCGCGAGAACTTCTCTTCGTCGCCGTGCGACCAGCCGAGCCGCGCAAGGTAATTCACGAGCGCTTCAGGCAGGTAGCCCTCTTCGAAGTACTGCATGACGCTCACCGCGCCGTGGCGCTTCGACAAGCGCTCGCCGTCCTGGCCGAGAATCATCGGCACGTGCGCGAATTCCGGAAGCTTCGCGCCCAGCGCCTTGTAGATGTTGATCTGGCGCGGCGTATTGTTCACGTGATCGTCGCCGCGGATCACGTGCGTGATGTCCATGTCGATGTCGTCCACCACGACGCCGAAGTTGTAGGTGGGAATGCCGTCCGAGCGCACGAGCACGAGATCGTCGAGCTCGGCGTTCGCGACGGTGATCTCGCCCTTCACGAGGTCCCTGAACGTGACCTCACCGTCTTCGGGATTGCGGAAGCGGATCACCGGCTGCACGCCGGCGGGCGGCGTGAGGCCGAGCCGCTTTACGTTCTCCGGACGCCAGCGGCCGTCGTAGCGCGGCTTCTCGCCGCGCGCGCGCTGCTGCTCGCGAAGCTGCTCGAGCTCTTCCTTGCTCGCGTAGTCGTAGTACGCGTGGCCGTCGCGCATGAGCTGCTCGGCGACTTCACGATAACGCGGGAGGCGCTCCATCTGGAAGTGCGGGCCGTCGTAGTCCATGCCCAGCCATTGCATGCTGTCGAGAATCGCCTGGACGGATTCCTGCGTCGAGCGCTCGCGGTCGGTGTCCTCGACACGCAGGATGAAGGTGCCGCCGTGTTTTTTCGCGTAGGCCCAGCAGAAGAGCGCGGTGCGCGCGCCGCCGATGTGGAGGTAGCCGGTGGGGCTGGGGGCGAAGCGGGTGCGGACGGTCATCGATGTGGTTCTGGATTCCCGTCTACGCGGGAATGACGGTTGGTGCGCTACCAGCGCACCCTACGAGCATCACGATACATTCGTCGGGCATCATGGCACATCAATCGCGACGCGGTCATCGCATTCATGCAGGCACCGGCACGCGCTGCTTGAACTCTTCGACCGTGTGATCGACGCGCTGGAACACGCCGCCCTCTTCCCTAATCGTGCGGATCAGGCGCTCGAGCATCATGATGCGGTGGCCGCGGCCGATGATGAACGGGTGACACGTATAGGTGAGCACGCCCCACTCCACCGCCTGCTTCATGTAGCGAAAGTCGTGAATCCAGTTGTCGTAGACGTTGCCTGCATTTTGCAGGCCCTGCCGCACGCTCTGCTCGGTGCGCACGAACTCGAAATGCGGCGAATCGTCGGTCGACCAGTGGATCGGCATCTCGACGAGCGGCGTGTGCGCGCCAAACTTCGCCGGCGATTTGAGCTCGATCAAGTCGCCCTGCCGCGCGTAATAGGGCGTGTAGTCGTCGCCCATCATGCTGCTGTCGTACACGAATCCGTGCTTCAGCATGAGCTCGACTGAATGTGGGCTCAGATCCCACGAGGGCGAGCGATAGCCGCGCGCGTACTCACCCGAGATGCGTTTGATCGCGTCGTTGCCGCGGACGAGCTCTTCCTCTTCTTTCTCGCGCGTCAGGCTCGCGGGCGGCCGGTGCGTCCAGCCGTGGTGCGCGATCTCGTGGCCGGCATCGGCCACGGCCTTCACGGCGTCCGGGAACGTCTCGATCGTATGGCCCGGCACGTACCAGGAGCTCTCGATGCCGTGCTTGCGCAGCAGCGCGATCAACCGCGGCGCGCCTACGCGCGGACCGAACTCGCCGCGCGAGAGCCAGCCCGGCGTCGTCTGCCCGCGCGCGATGAAACCCGAGAGCGCGTCGAAGTCGAACGTGAGGCAGACGATATGTTTCGGCATGGGAGCGTGCGATTATAGCGGCACCCCTTTTCACCCTCACGTTATGGACACTCAATCATTGATCCGGGCCGTCGAGGCCGCGATGCCGCTCGCGCAGTCGATATTCGACGACGTGCGCGCGAAGACGGCGGACGTCGAAGGCGTGAGCCGCCAGCCCTATACCGCCGGCGAGCAGGCCGCGACGGACCGCATCGCCGCAGCGGCGCGCGAGCTCGATCTGGCGATCACGGACGATCCGTTCGGCAATCTCTACGTGACGCTTCCCGGCACGGACGCGTCGGCGCCGGGCTGGATCGTCGGATCGCACGTCGATTCGGTACCGCGCGGCGGCAACTACGACGGTTTTGCGGGCGTCGTCGCGGGCGTCAGCGCCATCGCCGCGTTCAGACACGCCGGCTTTCGCCCGCGCCGCAGCGTGACCGTCATGGCGATACGCGCCGAAGAGCTGAGCTCTTGGTACGGCGGCGCGCACGGCGGCCACATCGGCAGCCGCGCTGCGCTCGGCATGCTGCCGCCCTCCGAGCTCGACACCGCGATCGAGAGCGTCACCGGCGCGACGCTGCGCCAGCAGATGCGCAGCGCCGGCTTCGACCCGGACGCGGTGCAGCTTGGACGCACCTACATCGAGCCGTCACGCTATTGCGGTTACCTCGAGCTGCATATCGAGCAGGGCCCGGTGCTCGAGGAAAAGCAGATACCGGTCGGCATCGTGACCGCGATCCGCGGCGCCGCGCGCGCCCGCAGTTGCCGCTGCCTCGGCGCATATACGCACTCCGGCGCGGTGCCGCACGAATATCGCAGCGATGCGGTCATGGCGACGGTGGAGCTGATCCACGCGCTCGACAACGAATGGACGAGCGTGCGCGAAAGCGGCGGCGATCTCGTGTTCACGGTGGGCAAGCTCTACACGGACGCGGCACAGCACGCGCTCACCAAGGTGCCGGGGGAAGCGAGCTTCGGGATCGATCTGCGAAGCCAGGATCAGCCCACGCTGGAGCGACTTGCGGCGCTCACACAGGAGCTTACGACGAAGATCGGCAGAAAACGGCGCGTTACGTTCGAGCTGAGCCCATTCTCGTTTCAAAAACCTGCCGCGATGGACTCAGACTTTCGCGCGCGTCTGCACGAAGGCTGCGGCACGCTCGGCATCTCCGCGATGGACATCCCCAGCGGTGCGGGACACGACGCGCAGGATTTCGCGCACATGGGATTCAAGTCCGCGATGATCTTCGTGCGCAACGCGAACGGCAGTCACAATCCGCACGAAGCAATGGACATGAGCGATTTCGCGCTCGGCACGCGGCTGCTCGCGTGGATGGTCGCGACGCAATAGCCGGCGGGTCACCGCCGGTGACCCACCCTGCGGTGCTTTAATCGTAGGGTGCGCCAGTAGCGCACCGCGAGTGCTGGGCCACCGGCCCAGCCTACGCCGATGCAGCCTCACGCTGCTATCATCTTGGCTCCCCGCGACACCGGCACCAACACTCCCATGCTCGAGCATCTCGTCCAGAACTGGCGCGTACGCAAGCCTGTCGCGCAGACCCGCGGCGGCATCGTCGCGACTCAAAATCGCGTGGCAGGAGAAGCCGGCGCGCAGGTGCTCGCCGCGGGCGGTAACGCCGTCGATGCAGCAGTGGCGACCGGCCTCGCGCTCGCGGCGGTCGAGCCGTGGAACAGCGGACTCGGCGGTATCGGTTTCATGCTGGTGTATCTCGCAAAGGAGAATCGCGTCGAGGTCGTGGACTTCGGACCGATCTCGCCGCGCGGCCTGAATCCCGCCGACTATCCCCTCACCGGCGGCTTCACGAGCGATCTCTTCACCTGGCCCACGGTGAAGGACGATCGCAACGTGCACGGGCCGAATTCGATCGCGGTGCCGGGGCACGTCGACGGGCTTGCGCTCGCGCTGGAGAAATTCGGCACGCTGCGCTTCGCGGATCTCATCAAGCCGGCGATTGCGCTCGCCGACCAGGGTATCGCAGCCGACTGGTATCTCACGCTCAAGGTCGCGACGATGGCGAAGGAGCTCGCGCGCTATCCGACGACGCGCGATGTCTGGCTGTCGGATGGCTACCCGCCCGTCACGGCGGCAGGCGCGCCGCTCGGGCGTCTCGTGCTGAAGGGCCTCGCCGCGACGATGCGCCGGCTCGCCGACGCGGGTCCGCGCGATTTCTACGAAGGCGAGATCGCCGCCAGCATCGCGAAGGACGTCAAGGCGATGGGCGGGACGCTCGCGCTGGAGGATCTCAAACAGTATCGCGCGCGGATCGTCGAGCCGATCCAGACGAAGTACCGCGACGCGCTGTTCTCACTCGCACCGGGACTCACCGCCGGACCCACGATCAAGCGTGCGCTCGGCAAGCTCGAAGAAGTGAAGCTGCATGCAGGCGGCCCGCACGCCGATGCGTTCCTCGCGTACGCGCGCGTGCTGCGCGAAGTCTATTCGGAGCGGCTCGCGACGATGGGCGAGACGAGCGACCATCGCGATCCTTCGACGACGACGCATCTCAACGTGATCGACCGCAACGGCAACATGGTCGCGCTCACGCAAACGCTGCTGTCCGTGTTCGGCTCGAAAGTGGTGCTGCCTTCCAGCGGTGTGCTCATGAACAACGGCATCATGTGGTTCGACCCGCGGCCGGGCTCGCCGAATTCGCTCGCGCCGGGGAAACGGCCCCTCACCAACATGTGCCCGATGATCGTGAGCCGCGACGGCAGAGGCTGGTTCGCGATCGGCGCCTCGGGCGGACGCAAGATCATGCCCGCGGTATTCCAGATCTCGTCGCTGATGATCGATCACCGGCTCAGCCTCGAGGACGCGTTCCACCATCCGCGCATCGACGCGAGCGGCGGCGACACGGTCAGCGTGGACCCGCGGCTCCCGGATGCCGTGCGCACCGCGCTCTCGGATGCGTTTCCGACGCTCGAGACGGAGCTGGTCGTCTACCCGACGAACTACGCCTGCCCCAGCGCCGTCATGCAGGACAAGGACGGCATGCACTTCGGCGTGAGCGACGTGATGTCGCCGTCGTCCGGCGCAGTCGCGGAGCCGTAATCGAAGCTTTCACTTCAACTCACTAAAACAGATGAAAACAATACTCAGCGCATTACTCGTAGTCTCGTGTGTGGGCGCGCAAGCGCAAGGCGTCGAAAACTATCCGACCCGCCCGGTCCGCTGGATCGTGCCGTTCGCACCGGCGGGTCCGACCGATCTCATGTCGCGGGCGGTGGCGGAGAAGCTGTCACAGCGCTTTGGCCAGCAGTTCGTCGTCGATAACCGTCCGGGCGCGGGCGGCAATATCGGCGCGGAGCTCGTCGCCAAATCGCCGCCCGACGGCTACACGCTGATGATCGGCCACGTCGGCACGCACGCGATCAACGCGACGCTGTATCCCAAGATCGGCTTCGATCCGGTGCGCGACTTCACGCCGATCAGTTTGATCGCAACGTATTCGCTGGGACTGTTCGTGCATCCATCGGTACCGGCGAAGACGCCGAAAGATCTGATCGCGTACGCCAAGGCGCATCCAGGGCAGATCAATTTCGCGTCCGCCGGCAACGGCGGTCCGACGCACCTCACAGCGGAGCTCTTCAAGTCGTCGGCAGGCATCGACATCGTGCACGTGCCGTACAAAGGCAACGCCGCCGCGCTCACCGATCTCATCGCCGGCCGTGCGCACATGTTCTTCAGCAACCTGCTGACGGCCATGCCGCACGTGCGTGCGGGCAAGCTGCGCGCGATCGGCATCTCGGGATCGAAGCGCGCACCGCAGGCGCCGGATCTGCCCACGATCGCGGAGTCGGGCCTGCCGGGGTTCTCGGTGGTGCCGTGGTACGGCGCGCTCGCACCCGCCGGCCTGCCCCGGCCGCTGCTCACGCGCCTCAACAGCGAGATCGTGCGCGCCATCGCCGACCGCGACCTGCAGGAGCGTTTCGTGCCGCAGGGCGTGAACCTCGAGTCGAGCACGCCCGAGCACTTCGGCGCGCTCATCAAGTCGGAAGTCGTGCGCTGGCGCAAAGTCGTCCGTGAAGCCGGCGCGAAGGTCGATTAGCCATGACACACCACTGGAAGCTTGTTGCAGCAGCCGCCGCGCTCACGGCGAGCACGAGCGCGTTCGCTCAGAGCGCCGAGAGCTTTCCGTCGCGGCCGCTGCGTCTCATTACCGGATTCCAGCCCGGCGGCGTGAGCGACACTGTGGCGCGGGTGACCGGTGAAAAGCTCGGAGAGCTCCTCGGCCAGCGCGTCATCATCGACGGCCGGCCCGGCGCGGGCGGCGTCCTCAGCATGGAGATCGCGGCGAACGCGAATCCCGACGGACATACGCTCTACCTCGGCCAGCCGGTCATCACGATCAGCCCGAACTTCAAGAACAAGCCGCCGTTCGATCCGCTGAAGACGTTTGCGCCGGTGTCGCTGATCGGCTTCGGCCAGTCGATCATGGCCGTGCACCCGAACACGCCGGCCTCCTCGGTGAAGGAGCTGATCGCGCTCGGCAAGTCGCAGCCGCCGGGCTCGCTGCGTTTTGGTCACTCGGGCGTGGGCTCGACGAACCACCTCGCAGGCGAGCTCTTCGGCGTCATGTCCGGCATCAAGATGACGCCGATCGCATACAAGGGCGCGGCGTCGAATCAGCTCGCGCTGCTGCAGGGCGAGGTTCAGATCTCGATGCTGCCGGTGCTCGCGGCGCTTCCCCAGATCAAGGCCGGGCGGTTGAAGGCCATCGCGGTCACCGGGGCGAACCGCTCCCGTGCCGTGCCCGACGTTCCAACCGTCGGCGAGACGCTGAAGGGTTACGACGTGCCGGTGTGGTACGGCTTCGTGATCACGGCGCGTACGCCGACCGCGATCGTGGACAAGCTGCATGCCGCCACGCAGAAAGCGCTGCAGACCGATGTGAAGGATCGGCTCTTCTCGCAAGGTGTCGAGACACAGCTCATGTCGCGTCCCGATTTCGGAAAATTGATCCGGGAAGACGCCGTGCGCTGGGCGAAGCTCGTCAAGGAAGCCGGTCTTTCGATGGAGCAGTGATCATGATGCACGCGCTACGTATCGCATGGGCCGCCCTTGCAATACTCGCCTCCTCGTTACCCAATGCGTACGCGGCCGACACGAAGTACCCCAGCCGCCCGATTCGCTTCGTCGTGGGTTTTCTGCCGGGCGGTCCGAGTGACACGATCGCCCGCGTGGTCGGCGCGAAGCTCGCCGAAGGCCTGGGGCAGCCGGTGGTGGTCGAGAACCGTGCCGGCGCCGGCGGCAACGTGAGCGCCGATATCGTCGCCGGAGCCAATCCCGACGGTCATACATTGCTTCTCGGCACCGGCGGACCGCTCGTGATTGCATCGATCATCGGCCAGAAGGTCCAGTTCGACGCGGATCGCGATTTCGCGCCGGTGTCGATGCTGGCGGGCTCGATGAGCATCCTCGCCGCACACCCGTCGCTGCCGGCGAACAACGTGAAAGAGCTGATCGCGCTCGCGAAGGCGAAGCCGGGCGAGATCAATTACGCGTCCTCGGGCGTCGGCGCCGCGAATCATCTCGCTGCAGAGCTCCTGTCGTCGATGACGGGCATCAAGCTGACGCACGTACCGTACAAAGGCAGCGGCGCGGCGCTCCCCGCGCTCATCAGCGGCGAGGTGAAGCTCGGTTTCGGTCCGATCCTGCCCGCCATACCGCACGTGAAAGCCGGCCGCATCAAGGCGCTCGGCGTGAGCGGGCTCAAGCGCTCGAGCGCCGCGCCGGACATAGCGACGATCGCCGAACAGGGTCTCCCCGGCTTCGAGGTGAACTCGTGGTACGGCCTCTTCGTTCCGGCGAAGACGCCGCGCGCGGTCGTGATGCAGCTCAACCGCGAGCTCGGACGCATCCTCGCGCTGCCGGACGTGAAGGAGCGCCTGTCTAGCAACGGCGTCGATCCTGTCGCCAGCACCCCTGAAGCGCTGCAGCGCCTCGTTCAGACCGAGAAGAAGGTCTGGTCCAAGGTGATCCGGCAGGCGAACATCAAGGTCCAGTGATCAGCGCATAAAGCCGTAGAGCTCGCGCGCTTTGGCCGCGCTGATCTTGCCGTTCGCGACGTCCTCACCCACACCCGTGCGGCGCTTGGGTTCGCCGTAACCGCCGCCCCCCGGCGTCTCCACGATCACGCGATCGCCGCGATTGAGCACGGTCAGCGCCTTCGACGGGATCACTTCCTCCCGGCCGTCGGCGCGACGAATCACCGAATGGGCGCTTCCGCCAGCCAACGCGCCGGCCAGCCCCGGCGCGCTGCTGAAGTGGCGCTCGCCGCGATGCGTGAAGGACACGCCATCGGCGAGCACCTCGTACTCGCGGATCACACCCAATCCCCCCCGATACTCACCCGCGCCGCCCGAATCGGGGCGCAGCGCCACGCGGTGCAGCCGCAGCGGTGCGTCCATCTCGAGCGCCTCGGCCGGCAGGTTCATGCAGTTGCTCGCGTCGGTATCGACGACGTCGACGCCGTCGCGATCCCGACCCGCACCGCTGCCGCCGGCGATGAGCTCGCCGACGATGAAACGCTCGCCGCTCTGGCGCAGGCCCGCGAACGCAACGACCAGCAGCGTGCCGGCCGCGGGCGCGCTCACGCGGTCGGGCAGCGCCTGCGCCAGCGCGCTCACCATGCAGGTCGCGATGCGCTTGATCGTGGAGGTCCGCGCGTTCACCGGCGCGGGCTCCTTGGGATTCGCGAGCGAGCCTTCCGGAAGCTTGAGCGTCACGGGCCTGAAGCAGCCGCCGTTGGTGGGGATCGTCGCGTCGGTCAGTACCCGCACCGCGAAGTACGCGGCCGCCTGTGAGCCCGAGGGCACGCAATTGAGCGGGCCCTTCAGTTGCCCGTCGGTGCCGGCGAGATCGAACTCGATGGTGCCGTCGCGCACGGTCACCGCCACTTCGATCCGCACCGGCTTATCGAGATCGATGCCGTCGTTGTCGAGGTAATCGACATAGCGGTAGGTGCCTTCGGGAATCGCGCGCAGCGCCGCGCGCGTCATCGTCTCGGAGCGGTCGAGGAGCTCCTCGAACACCGCCATCAGGTACTCGCGGCCGTACTGCTGCGCCAGCTCCTTCAGCCGGCGGCCGCCGACGGTGCACGCCGCGAGCTGCGCGTTCAGATCGCCCATCAGCGTATCGGGCAGCCGGCTGTTGAGCCTCAACAGCGCGACCAGCGTCTCGTTGTATTCGCCGGCCTCGCGGAATTTGAGCGCCGGAATGCGCAGCCCCTCCTGGTAGATCTCCGTCGAGTTGGGCGGCAGCGACCCGGGCGAATAGCCGCCGACGTCGCCATGGTGCGTCATCGTCGCGGTGAGCGCGATCACCTGTCCGTCGTGAAACACCGGCGTCATGATCGCGATGTCGGGCAGGTGCGTGCCGCCGCAGTACGGGTCGTTCAGGATGAACGCATCGCCCTCGCGCATCGTCGCAATGGGGTACTTCGCGATCATCGTCTTCAATGCGGGAATGAGCGTCGCGAGATGGACGGGAATCGCGCACGCCTGGGCGAGCGTCTCGCCACTCACGGTGAAGAGACTGGCGGAGGTGTCGAGTCCCTCCTTCACGATCGGCGAGAACGAGCTCTTCAGAAGCGTGAGCTCCATCTCGTTCGCGATGCCTTCGAGCTTGTTGCGGATGACTTCGGTCGTGATCGGATCCACGACCTCGATGCGTGCGAGCGTGTTCATGTCCGTTCTTCTCCGGGCGCCGCGAGGATGAGGCTCCCACTGGCGTCGATCTCCGCGGTCCATCCCGGGTCGATCACGGTGGTGGTATCGGCCTGCTCGACGATGGCAGGACCGCTGAAGCGTGTGCCGGACGCGATGCGTCCGCGCTCGTACACGCGAGCCTCCACGAAACCGGCGGAACCCGCCGTCAGGATGCGCCGCGTGCCTTTGGCCG
>Ga0196978_1001303_pt1 | contig 11206 bp, 11 predicted proteins | sample S3v_2013CmetaG_FD_155491 | JGI IMG/M metagenome (GOLD analysis project Ga0196978, IMG submission 155491) | Soil microbial communities from Anza Borrego desert, Southern California, United States - S3+v_20-13C | ecosystem: Environmental > Terrestrial > Soil > Desert | place: USA: California... | reverse complement strand
CCGACGACGATCACGACGCTGCCGCTGGTGGTGAAAAATCCGCAGTACGACGTGCTCAAGGATTTCGCGCCGATCTCGCAGATCGTCGCATCCGCGCAGGCGATCGTCGTGCATCCTTCGGTCGCGGCGAAATCGCTCGCCGACCTCGTGGGACTCGCGAAGCAGCGGCCGAACGAGCTCACGTTCGCCTCACCCGGCGAAGGCAGCGTCCCGCATCTCGCGGTGGAGCACCTGAAGATGCTGTCGGGCGCGCAGATGACGCATGTGCCATACAAAGGCGTCGGCCCGGGTTTGACCGACGTGATCGGCGGCCGGGTCTCGGCGATGCTCGTGACCGTCATCTCGGCGCGCCCGCATATCGATGCCGGCAAGCTGCGCGCGCTCGCCGTGAGCAGCCGCAAGCGCGCCGAGGCGCTCCCGAACGTGCCGACCGTGAGCGAGAGCGGTTTTCCCGATTACGAAGCGCTGCAGTGGTTCGGGCTGTTCGCGATGGCCGGGACGCCGCAGGCGGTGCTCTCGAAAGTGCATGCCATGACGGTGGCCGCGCTCAAGGATCCGGAAACCCGCAAGCGGCTCGCCGACCAGGACCCGATCGGTAACTCGCCGGAAGAGTTCGCCAGAGCGATCCGCGCCGAAGTGGCCAAATGGGCGAAAGTCGCGAGAGCCGCCAACATCCAACCCCGTTAGTTGAGATGTCATCGCGAGGAGCCGACAAGGGCGACGTGGCGATCCCGGAGCGTCCGATAAAACGTGCGCCACGCGATTGCTTCGTCGCCGCAGTCGCGGCTCCTCGCAATGACCCGAAGGACATCAGATGAAACTCGAATGGCCGAACGGCAAGCGCGTCGCGGTCCTCGTGAGCGTGCTGCTCGAGACGTGGGCGGAAGGCAGGTCGCCCACCTATTTCCCGCGCACGACGCCGCTGAAAGCCGGCACGCCCGACCTCCCGGGCCATCAGTGGTCGCAATACGGCGGCGCGGAGGGCGTCTGGCGCATCGTGTCGATCCTCGACCGCGCCGGCGTGCGCGGCACGGTGTTCGCGAACGCGCTGAGCGCGGAGAAACATCCGGAGCTCATCCGCGCCATCGTGAAAAGCGGCCATGGCCTGCAGGCGCACGGCTATGCGCAGAACGAGTACCTGCTCGACATGAGCGACGAGGAGCAGCAGAAGACGATCCGCCGCTGCCTCGACGTCCTCGAACGCGCGTCGGGCACGCGGCCGCAGGGCTGGGTGACGCCGGTCTACGGCTCGAACGCGATCACGCACGAGCTCCTGGTGCGCGAGGGATTGAAGTGGCACGGTGACGCGCTCGACACGAGTCTGCCGCAAGTCGAAAAAACCCCGAGCGGCTCGATCGTCGCGCTGCCGTGGAGCGATTTCGTGGACAACCGCGTGCTGCGCGCGAGCCCGCGCGACTATTACGACGCCTACGTGGAGACGCTCGACTACCTTTCCGAGAACGAGCGCCTCGGGCTCGTGAACGTCGCGATCCACGGCCATTTCGGCGGCCGGCCGCTCATGAGCGCGGTGTTCGCGCGACTCGTGGCGGAGCTGTCGAAGCGGTCCGATGTGTGGATCGCGAGCTACGGCGAAATCGCCGAATGGTTCACCGCGCTCGGCGTGGACCGGATTCCAGCGGCGGAGCGATTCGCTTAACCGAGCGCCTCGGGATTGCTTCATCGCGGCGGCGGCGGCTCCTCGCAATGACATCAGACAGGGTCATCGCGAGGCGCGGCCAATGCCGCGCCGTGGCGATCTCGTGGCGCACGTGAGGGCCGGCTATTGCTTCGCGAGCCCGAGATCGACCAGGACGGCCTTCATCTCTGCATAGTCCTTGTCGAGATCGTTCCTGAACTGCTCGCCGGTCACGAAGTCGTTCGACCAGAAGTTCTTCTCGATCCCCGCTTTCCACTCGGGTGCTTCGGTGGCTTTTCTGAGCACGCCTTCCCAGTAGGCGACCTGCGCGGGGGTGAGGCCCGGCGGCCCGACGATCGCGCGCCAGCCGCCGAAGACGAGGTCGATGCCGAGCTCCTTCCACGTCGGCACATTGGACAGCGGCCCGCCGAAGCGCTGCGGCGCCGCCACCGCGACCACGCGCATACGACCGTTCGCGACGTGTCCCGCGGCGTTGCCTGCGGCGGTGGTGACGAGGTCGATGTGACCACCGAGCAGGTTCGTAATGGCCTCGGCGGAGCCTTTGTACGCCACGACCTTGAGATCGCGCGGATTGCCGCCGAGCGCCTTCATCAGCAGGCCGGCCGCGATGTGGTTGTGACTGCCGAGCGCGGTCGCGAAGCCGATCGTCACCGACTTCGGGTCCTTCCTCAGGCGCTCCGCGAGGTCCTTGCCGTCCTTGATCGCCGAGGCCGCGTTCACCGCGAACACCACGTAGTCGTTGAACAGCGAGGCGATCGGCGTGAAATCGGAGTGTCGCAGCGTGCTGCGGCCGGTGATGTGGTTGCTGAGAAGCGCCGTGGTGCCGATGAGCAGCGTGTGCCCGTCGCCCCGTCGCTGGTTGACGTGCGTGAACGCGATGCTGCCGCCGCCGCCCGGCCTGTTCACCACGGTAATCGTCGTCGGCACGAGCTTGTTATCGACCAGGATGCGCTCGACGGTGCGCGCGGTCTTGTCGTTGCTGCCGCCCGGCGCGGAGCCGACGACGATCTCCACGTTCTTCTGCGGAGCCCAGCCCTGGGCATGAACGAGGGCGCTCGCTGCGAGGAGCGCTGCGGCCAGCACGATGCGTGAGAGTCTCATGGCTACTGTTTCTTGATGTTGGCCGCCTTGACGACTCTCGCGTACTTGTCGATCTCGGCACGGATGAATTTCGCGAACGATTCCGGCGAACCGCCTTTGGGCTCCAGCCCGTCGTTGATGAACCGCTTGCTCAGATCCGGGCTCTTGAGGATCTTGTCGACCTCGGTATTCCAGCGCGTGATGATCTCTTTCGGCGTCTTCGCGGGCGCCATCAGCCCGAACCAAGTCGTCGCTTCGTAACCTTTCAGGCCGGACTCGTCGAACGTCGGCACGTCCGGCAGCGCCGGGAAGCGCTTGAGACTCCCGATCGCGATCGCGCGCACGCGTCCCGAGTTGATGTGCGGCACGAGCGCGGGCACGCCGCTGAAGTTCATCTCGACGTGGCCGCCGAGCAGATCGGTGATCGCCGGCGCATTGCCCTTGTACGGCACGTGCACGATGTTGATGCCGGCCATCACCTTCAGCAACTCGCCCGCCATCTGGTTGGAGCTGCCGAGGCCGCTCGAAGCAAAGTTGAGCTTGCCCGGCTGCGCCTTGGCGAGCGCGATCAGCTCCTTGAGAGTCTTCGCGGGCACGGACGGATGAACCACGAGCACGTTCGCCCCCTGCACGCAGAGGATGACCGGTTCGAAGTCGCGCAGCGTGTCGTACGGGAGCTTGTTGTACATGCTCATGTTGATCGCGTTCGAGGCGCCGCCCATGAGCAGCGTGTAGCCGTCGGGCGCCGCGCGGGCGACCGCTTCGCTGCCGATGTTGGTGGCGCCGCCGGGGCGGTTGTCGACGATCACCTGCTGCTTGAAGATCGGTCCGAGCCGCTCGGCGATGGCGCGCGCGGTGAAATCGGTATTGCCGCCGGGCGCGTACGGCACGATGACGCGCACCGACTTCGCCGGATAGGTCTGTGCTGCGGCAGGTGCGGCGCTGAGAGCGGCCGCGACGGCGGCGATCAGGATGGTGTGCTTCAAGTCGTGTTCTCCTCGGAGTTCGGTTGGACTTCATTGATGAGCGTCTCGCCCCGGTGCCAGCGGGCGAGATTCTCGACGAATATCTGGTAGATGCGCCGGTCGTTCCCCTCGGCGGCGCCGGCGTTGTGCGGCGTCACGATCACGTTCGGCAGGTCCCACAGCGGTGAAGCCGGCGGCAGCGGCTCTTCCTGAAAAACGTCCAGATACGCGCCGGCCAGTCGCCCGCCGCGCAGCGCATCGATGAGCGCGGCTTCATCGACGATCTCGCCGCGCGCGATGTTCACGATGCGTGCACCGCGCGCAAGCCGCGCGATCACGTCCGCGCTCACCAGGCCTCGCGTTTGACGCGTGAGCGGGCAGGCGATGACGAGCCAGTCCGCGCGCGCTGCGATTTCGGCCAGCCGCTCGGGCGGGTGCATCTCATCGACGGGATCGTCGGGCCCGCGGGGATGACGGCGTACGCCGACGACCTTCAGGCCGAGCGCACGCGCGAGGCGGGCGATCTCGCGCCCGATATGGCCGATGCCGAGCACCACCGCCGTCTGCCCTTCGAGATCGCGCGGGAGCGCGGTGCGCATCGGTTCCCACCGGCGCTGGCGCTGCGCGTCGAGCCAATACGGAAAGTTGCGCGCGAGCATGAGCAGTCCCGTGATCGCCGTCTGCGCGATCGGCACGGCGGCCATGCCGGACGAGGTCGTGAGTCGCACGCCGCGCGCGAGCATCTCGGTGAAGATCGGGTGATCGACGCCGGCATTGAACACGTGCAGCCAGCCGAGCTTTGGCGCCTTGCGGACCGCGGAGAAGAACTGCCGCGAATGCGCCGGCAGAACGTCGAGAGAAAAGTACGCGAGATCCGCTCGCGCGCACTCGCTCTCGGGCAGCCGCGCTTCGCTGTCCGCCGGCAGCGGCAGGATCTCGAGCGCGAGCCCGATGTCGTGCGCACGGCGCGCGATGTCGCCGCCGTGCTCCGCGTACGCGCGGTGTGAGACGAGCAGTGTGGTCATGGGGGAAGCATCGATTTTCTCTTAGAATCGGCGAGGTGAATACACTGGAATTCGCCCGGGCGCTGATCGCGCGTCCCTCGGTCACGCCCGAAGACGCCGGGTGCCTCGACATGATCGCGCGCCGCATCGAGCCGCTCGGCTTCACGTGCGAGCGCTTCGATTCCAACGGCGTGAGCAATCTGTGGGCGCGCCGCGGCACGGCGTCTCCCGTCCTCGTGCTCGCGGGCCACACGGATGTCGTGCCGACGGGGCCGGTCGAGCGCTGGCAGAGCAATCCCTTCGAGCCGGTGATACGCGACGGCGTGCTCTACGGGCGCGGCGCGTCCGATATGAAGAGCTCGATCGCGGCGTTCGTCGAAGCGGTCCGCGAATTCGTAAGCGCGCATCCGAACCATGAAGGCTCGATCGCTTTCATGCTGACCTCCGACGAGGAAGGGCCTGCGACTGACGGCACCGTCAAGGTGATCGAGGCGCTGCGCGATCGCAGGGAAAGCATCGATTACTGCATCGTGGGCGAGCCCACGTCGGTCAAGCGCACGGGCGATATGATCAAGAACGGCCGGCGCGGATCGCTCTCGGGCGAGCTCGTCGTGCAGGGCGTGCAGGGACATGTCGCCTATCCACATTTCGCGCGCAATCCCGTGCACGAGGTGGCCTCGGCCATTGCCGAGCTGGCGCAGGTCGAATGGGACCGCGGCAACGAGTATTTTCCGCCGACGACGTGGCAGGTCTCGAATTTCAACGCCGGCACCGGCGCGGGCAACGTCATCCCCGGCACCGCCACGATCCGTTTCAACTTCCGCTTCTCGACGGCGAGCACGGTCGAGACGCTGCAGACGCGCGTGCACGGCATCCTCGACCGGCACGGCGTTCAGTACGATCTCAGGTGGAGCTACGACGGGCGCCCGTATCTCACCGGCCGGGGCGACCTCGTCGATGCGGTGGTGCGCGCGATCCGCAAGGAGACCGGCATCGAGACCGAGCTCTCGACGACCGGCGGCACTTCCGACGGGCGCTTCATCGCCGACATCTGTCCGCAGGTCGTCGAAGTCGGGCCGACCAATGCGACAATCCACAAGATCGACGAATGCATACGGCTCGAAGATCTCGAGGCGCTGCCGAAGATCTACCGGCAGATCCTCGTCGAGCTTCTGGTGCGGTAAGGCGCGATGTCCCGTTCCGACAATCTCTACGAGCTGCCGAAAGACCTGCCGGTGCCGGAGAACGACGGCGGCTGCAATCACCTCACCGGCATGCGTATGCCACAGGTGCTGCTCCAGTCCACCGACGGCACGCAGGTAGACATGTCGGCGCTGCCCTCGCGCACGATCGTCTATTGCTATCCGCGCACCGGACGGCCCGACGAGGAGTCACCGACGGGCTGGAACCAGATTCCGGGCGCGCGCGGCTGCACGCCGCAGGCCTGCGGCTTTCGCGATCATTACGAGGAGCTGCGCGCGTTCGGCATCGACGCGGTTTACGGACTGAGCGCGCAGTCGCCCGCCGACCAGCGCGAAGCCGTGGAGCGGCTGCACCTGCCGTTCGCGCTGCTGTCGGACGAGAAGCTCGAATTCGCGCAGGCGCTGCGGCTGCCGACGTTCGACGTCGCCGGCATGACGCTGATCAAGCGCCTCACGCTGATCGTGACCCACCGCCGCATCCAGCAGGTGTTCTATCCCGTGTTCCCGCCGGACGCGAGCGCGGCGCAGGTCATCCACTGGCTGGTGGAGCGCACGACGGCGGGACACTGACGTCATCCCGGCGAAGGCCGGGATCCAGTCGAACGGCTTTCCGGGTCGCGGCCTGCGCCGGGACGACGACGACAAGGAGGAGGCATGAAGTCCGTTGTGCGCACCGGTCTCGCCGTCGCCGTGACTGTCGTGAATCCGGCCATGGCACAGGAACAATATCCCTCCAAAGTCGTCCGGCTCGTCGCGCCGGCCGCGGGCGGCAACGCAGACATCGTCGCGCGTTTTGTCGCGACCGGTCTCACCTCCGGGCTGGGGCAGCAGGTCATCGTCGATAACCGCGGGGCGATCGCGCCCGGAGTCGTCGCCAAGGCGCCGCCCGACGGCTACACGATCCTCGTGACCGGCAGCCCGGCATGGCTGCTTCCGATCATCAAACCGGGCGTGCCGTGGGATGCGAAAGACTTCGCGCCGATCACGCTCGCGACGAGCTCGCCGAGCCTGCTCGTCGCGCACCCCTCGGTGCCCGTGACGAGCGTGCGGCAGCTCATCGCGCTCGCCAAAGCCCGGCCGGGCGAGCTCAATTTCGCGTCCGGCACCGTCGGCGCCACGCCGCAGCTCGCCGGCGAGATGTTCAAGCAGATGGCCGGTATCAACGTGACCGGCATCGCGTACAAGGGCACCGGTCCTGCCGTGACCGCGGTCATGACCGGCGAGGTGCATTTCATGTTTCCCGGCGCGCCTGCGGCGATGCCGTACGTGAAGCAGGGCCGCTTGAAAGCGCTCGCCGTGTGCAGCCTCGAGCCTTCGCCGTTCGCGCCCGGCGTGCCGACCGTCGCCGCGACCGGATTGCCCGGTTTCGAGTCGATCTCGCCATTCGGCATCATGGCGCCGCGTGGGACGCCCGCCGCGATCGTCGAGCGCCTCAATCAGGAGATCGCGCGCACGCTCAACAACCCGGATGTGAAGTCGAAGCTCTTCAACGCCGGCAGCGAAGTCGTCGCCAATTCGCCCGAGGCGTTCGCGGCGAAGATCCGCGGCGACATCGAGCGCGTGAGCAAGCTCGTGAAGACGATGGTCGTGCCGAAGCCATGAGCAAGGCACGCCAGCTTCGGACGCTGCTGCGTGAGCGCGCTTATCTCACCACGCCGGGGATCACGACCGCGCTGCACGCGATGATCGTGGAGCAGGCCGGATTCGAATACGTCTATGCCGGCGGCTACGACGCCTCGCTCACGCTGCTCGGCGAGCCCGACGTCGGGCTCATGACCGAAACCGAGATGGTTGCAAACCTGCGCAATGTCGCGAAAGCGACGTCGCTGCCGGTGGTCGCCGACGCCGACACCGGCTACGGAAACGCGGTCAACGTGATCCGCACCGTGCAGGATTACGAAGCGGCCGGCGTGGCGGCGATGCACATCGAAGACCAGGTGGCGCCGAAACGCTGCGGGCACGTCGCCGGCAAGATGGTGGTGCCGCTGGAGGAAGCGGTCGGCAAGATTCGGGCAGCCCTGGATGCGCGCCGCGATCCCGACTTCGTCATCATCGCGCGCACCGATGCCGTGGCGGCAGCCGGCGGCGGCTTCGACGAAGCGGTGAGGCGCGGGAAAGCCTACGCGCGCGCTGGGGCGGACATGGTGTGGGCGGAATTTCCGAGCGCGGATCCCGAATTGCCGCGGCGTTTCGCCGAAGCGATCCATAGCGATTTCCCGTCGCTGCCGCTCTACTTCAACTACTCGTCGAATCTCAAGTGGTACGAATCGGGCGTGAGCTTCGAGGCGCTCGCCGCCATGGGCTACAAGCTCATGCACGTGTCGCTGGTGGCGATGCGCGTGATGATGCATGCGTTCTGGGATTACGCGGTCGCCATGAAAGCGCACGGCGCGCAGGCCGAGATCGATTTCCAGAAGCGGCTCGCGGGACATCCGATGGGCGCCTTCCACGAGCTCGCGGGCTTTCCGCGCGTCAAGGCACTGGAGGAGACATACCTGCCGGCGGAAGAGGTGCGGCAGAAGTACAGCGGGTCGGTGGGCTTGTGAAGCGGACCTTGCTGCTGACGATCGCTGCGTGCGGCGCGCTCGCCGCGCTCGCGGATGCCGCCGCCGCGGAGCGACGCGGGAGCGCAGCCGGCGCGTACCCGACGCGCCCGGTGCGCCTGATCGTGCCGTTCGCGCCCGGCGGCTCGGACGTACCCGCGCGCATGCTCGCGCAAAAGCTCTCGGAGCGTTTCGGACAGCCGTTCATCGTGGACAACCGGCCCGGTGCCGCCAGCGTGCTCGGCACCGACATCGCATCCAAGGCGACACCGGACGGCTACACGCTGATCTTCTGCACCGCGTCCCATGCGGTCACCGCGGTGTACTACCAGAAGCTCCCGTACGATCCGATCCGGGATTTCGCGCCGGTGGGGCAGGTCGGCGGCGTCCCGTTTTCGCTGACGACGCATCCCTCGGTGCCCGCGGCGTCGATGAAGGACTTCGTCACGCACGCCAGAGCGCGTGCGGGTCAGCTCAACTACGGCTCGCCCGGCACCGGCAGCATCGGCCATCTGGCGAACGTGCTGCTGCTGAAACAGATCGGTGCGCAGGCGACGCACGTTGCGTACAAGGGCACCGGGCCGATGGTCACGGCGCTCCTTGGCGGCGAGATCCAGTTCGCGATGCCGAATCTGATCGGCGCGCTGCCGCACATGAAGTCCGGGAAGCTGCGCGTGCTGGGGGTCGCGAGTCTGAAGCGCGCGCCATCCGCGCCGACGGTGCCGACGTTTCGGGAAGCCGGCGTGCGCGACGCGGAGTCCGGCACGTGGTACGGGGTGCTCGCCCCGCGCGGGACGCCTCAGGCGATCGTCGAGCGGCTGAACCGGGAGATCGTGGCGCAGTTGCAGACGCCGGAGCTGCGCGACCAGTTCGCGGGGATCGGCGTGATTCCCGAAACCAGCACACCGCAGCAGCTCGCGAGCTTCATCCGCGAGGAGATGGACAAGTGGAGCGGCGTCATGAAGTTTGCCGGGATGAAACAAGAGCAATATTGACAGCGGCGCGCAGCCCGCCGACCGAGGAGACGTTCTTGACCACGGATTCACCGCTGTCGCGCTTGCGCGCGCTGATGGCACGCCCGAAGTTCATTCCGGCGCTCGGCATCTGGGATCCTTACACCGCCCGCGTGGCCGAGACGCTGGGCATCGAGTGCGTGCATATCGGCGGCTACCAGCTCGGCACGCATTACGTGACGAGCGAGCCGCTGCTCACGCTGACCGAGCTCGCGTGGACGACCAGGTACGTGTCGTCGGCGGTGAAGATCCCGGTCATCGTCGATGCGGGCGCGGGCTACGGCGAGCCGCTGCACGTCATGCGCTGCGTGCGCGAGCTCGAGAAAGCCGGCGCCGCCGGCATGCACATCGAGGACCAGATCTATCCGAAGCGCGTGCACTACCACAAAGGCATCGAGCACGTGATTCCGCGCGACGAGATGGTCGCGAAGATCAAGGCCGCACTCGCCGCGCGTGCGAATCCGGATTTCTTCATCATGGCGCGCACCGACGCGATGCACACCGACGGCTTCGCCGAAGGCGTCGAGCGCGCGAACCTCTACCTCGAAGCCGGTGCCGAAATGGTCATGGTATTCCCGGACAAGCTCGACGAGGCGAAGCGCGCGCCGAAGGAGATCCACGGGCCGGTCGCGTACACCAACAGCGAGGGCAATCGGCTCCGCCGTCCGTTGTTCTCGGTGCAGGAGTTTCAGGACCTTGGCTACAAGCTTTCGACGTATCCGACGGCGCTGCTCTGTCCCGTGACGCAGACCTTGAAGCGCGTCGTCACGAGCCTGGTCACCACCGGCGTCTCCGGCAACGACCCGGAGGAGATGATCGGCTGGCGCACCGAGGTCGAGACGCTGATCGGTCTCGACGAGATGTACAAGATCGAGAGCGCTACCGTTGAAAAGTGACGCGGTGACGACGTGCGCAGTGACGCAGTGACGCAGTGACGAAGTGATGAAGACCCGGCCCTCCCCCGCTCCAGAGAGACCAGGACTCGGGTGAGGGGGAGGAAACACATGCCCGCCTACTGGCTCGCCCGTTGCAAGGTGAACGACCCCGTCGAGTACAAGAAGTACACCGACCGCGTGCCCGAAATCATCACCAAGTACGGCGGCAAGGTGCTTGCGCGCGGCGGCAATTATCAGATCATGGAAGGCACCGAGCGCTTCCACCGCTTCGTCGTCATCGAGTTTCCGACGATGGAGCAGGCGCTCGCATGCCACCGCTCGCCGGAATACCAGGAAGCGGCCGCCTTTCGCCGCGCGCCCGGCGTCGGCGAAGTCGAGCAGGTCATCGTCGAGTCCGGCGATGCCACGCGGTAGAGCAAGAGGTGACGGGGAAGAGGTGACGGAGAAGAGGTGACGAAAAGAGGTGACGGGAAAGAGGTGACGATAAGAGGTGACGGAAAGTGGTGCGCGGTCGTGTGGGCTGCGCTCATGCTGTGCGGGACGGTGACGCAGGCCGCCGACTACGCGGCCGCCGCGCGCGAAGTCTGGACCGGCACGTATCGCTGCGGCCCGATGGGCGAGTCCCCGGGCTACACCTCGAGCATCACCATGCGAATCGAGGGTGGCGCGGCGAATATCTACAAGGAATCGGCGCAAATCCGGGAGACGCTCAGCGGACAGGTCGCCGCCGATGGCACGCTCAGACTGCAGGGGGCGGGTGCCCGGAAGAGCGGCGGACCGGTGTGGCGTTATCGCTACGACGGCCGCTTCGACGGTGCGCGGTTCAACGCGCAGGGCGAGATGCTG
>Ga0196978_1001302_pt1 | contig 11211 bp, 9 predicted proteins | sample S3v_2013CmetaG_FD_155491 | JGI IMG/M metagenome (GOLD analysis project Ga0196978, IMG submission 155491) | Soil microbial communities from Anza Borrego desert, Southern California, United States - S3+v_20-13C | ecosystem: Environmental > Terrestrial > Soil > Desert | place: USA: California... | reverse complement strand
GCTCGGCGAGGGCATCGCGCTGTGTACGCCGAACTTCCGCGCTTCGTAGCTCGCCGCGGCGACAACGCCCCGCTTGCTCGACCCGCCGACGAGCACGGGCTTGCCGCGCAGCGCGGGGTTGTCGAGCTGCTCGACGGACGCGAAGAAGGCGTCCATATCGACGTGGAGGATGGCGCGGGGCTGCACGGGCCATTGTTCGCTCGCCGCGACCGGCCCAGCGTTATTCTGGGCCGCCCTGGTTGCACGGGCACGACGAGAGCGCCACGAAGGGAAGCCGCATGACGGGCGGGGGATCGCATTGGAAGGTGTGGGGAGCGCAGCGGGAGTCCGGTGCGGACATGGAGATCGTGGTGAGGGCCGCGGACGGACGCGCGGCGGAAACGGAAGCGGTGCGGTTGGGCATCCTGGTCAGCCGAGTCGAGCGCGTGGACTCTCCCGCCTCGGAGCCGACGCACGCCACGCCGCCAGGCGCGATCGTCCCGGCAGTCGGCGAGCGGCTGGTGCGGGTGTATGCGACGAGGCCGCGGGACCACCTCTACATCGGCTGGATGCTGCGCCACCGCAAGCAACTGGTCGTGACGAGCCATCGGGTGGTGCTGCACGAGCGGTTCCTGTTCTCGTCGCGCACGGCGACGCTGGATGTCGGGGCGATGGAGGGTGCGCTCGTGGGGCGGGTGGTGCGGTGGCGGGTGTTGATCGCGACGGCGCTGCTCGCGGTCTCGGGTGTGCAGGTCGTGCCTTTCCTCTTCCTCGCGAGCTCGGGCCTCGCGCTCGTGGGGCTGGCGACGCTTGGGGTGGCGGTGCTGATCGGGCTGGTGCTGTCGCGCCCCGACTTTGTCGGGGTGACGAGCGCGGGCGGGCGTCTCGGACTCGTGCGGCACGGAGTGGGGCGGGGCGTGGGCGAGCGGTTCCTGACCGACGTGCACTCGGTGCTCCGGGCCGGCTCGGACGCGGGCCTGCTGGGCCAGGTGCTCGCGGAGGGGCTGCGCGAGCAGGACCGCGTGTGCCCGGCGTGCAGGTACCCGCTCGCGGGGTTGGAGCATGCGGCGGTGTGCCCGGAGTGCGGAGTGGGGCTGACGCCGCGGAGCGCGGTGTGAGCGGCATCACTGCGCGGGGAGAGCGCGGAGGAGGGAGTAGCAGTGGGAGGCCGCGAGTGATGGCACCCGGTGCACCGGCCGATCCCCGGCTAGCCGGTGTCGCGGGCGATGATGTCGGAGAGGTACCAGCGGTTCGGGCGGTCGGGCCAGTAGGTGCGGCGGACGAGGATGAGCTTGCAGCGCTCGATGCGGCCGTCGGCGTGGGTCCAGGTGACGGTGCGGGTGGCGGAGTCGCTGTCGGTGTGGAAGGGGTAGAGCTTGCGGGTCCAGCCGCCGTCGCTGGGGCAGCGGCAGGCGGGGCTGGAGTCGAGCTTGCGCTTCATGGGTTCCCAGCCGCTGGGGTTCTTTCGGATCTCGAGGTCGATCGCGCCGCAGACGGCGAGGTAGCCCCGCTCGCCGGTGGGGTTGGGGAGGCGCTCGAGACGGTCAAGAATGCGCTCGGAGAGGAGCTCGGGGGATTTGGAGAAGCGATCAGGGAAGCCGCAGGTTTGGCCGGCGTCGATCTTCGCGAGGGTGGCGGGGGTGAGGGGGTTCTCGTCCTCTTCGCGGGCCGCGGCTTTTTCGGCGGCGAGGGAATCGGCGACGGAGGCCATTGAGTCCTGGAGGCACGCGAGGTAGACGGGGTCGTGGGCGTCGCCGGTTGACGGGGGTGTGCGGTGTGAGGTGTGGGGTGTGGAGTGTGAGGTGTCGGGGGAGGGGGCATTGGATTCGCGGCGGCGTGACGAGGGGCGGGGAGGGAAGGACTCCTCGCTCGCGCTTCGGGCTCCGTGACCCTCGCTGGCGCTTCGGGCTCCGCTTGCGACGCTCACGCGGGAGCGGGTGAGGGCGCGGAGGATCTGAGAGGCGGCGCGGCGGCGCTCGGGGAGGTCGTCGGACTTCTGCTGGACCTCGGCGAGGGTTTCGATCGCGGCGCGGAGGTGGCGCTCGGCCCACTGGCGGCGGAAGTGGTCGTCGAGGGCGAGCATCGCCTGGTAGGCGGTCTGGATGTCGGACCGGGCGAACCAGAGGGCGAGTTCGGGGTGAGAGAGGTTGTGGGCGGCGGCGACGGAGGCGGGGGTGGCGGAGGGGGAGAAGAGGGAGGAGAGGAGGGCGGAGTCGGAGGGGGAAATAGCAAAGGGCAAAGGGGCAAATGGCAAATCCGGAGGCGAGAGCGCGGGAGCGGCCTCCGAGGCCGGTGTGGGAGAGCCGGGGAAGGGCTCAGGGCCGTCGAGGAGGGTGAGAATGGGCTGAGAGGCGATCATCGAACGGTTTTTGTTTGGCTTCCGCCCGCAGAATACCGAACGTTTTCCGTCTCGTCAATGGGATTGGGCGGAGTGCCGCGAGATTGCGCGCAGATGTGGATGTTCGTAGCGCTGGCTGGCTGGCGTGGCGTTGGGCCTGGGCTGAGCCGCGGCGGGCCGGGTGACTGGTGGCGAGCGGCGGACTTTGACATCTGTTATGCTGGCCCGGTTCATCGACCGGGGGCACACGTTTGGCGGAACCGAAGGTCATCTGTCCTCACTGCCGCAAGAGCTTTGAGCTCACGCAGGCGATGGCCGCGTCCATTGAGGAGCGGCTCCGGGCGCAGTACGAAGCAGATGCGAAGGCCACCGAGGAGCGGGTCGCCGCGCGCGAGCGGGAGCTGACCAAACAGGCCGCTGCACTGGACAAGCAGAAAGAGGCTGTCGAGGAGATGGTGGCCGCCAGGCTCTCCGCCGAGCGCAGCAAGCTCAAGGAGGCAGCCGAAGCCAAGGCGCGGGACGCCCTCGGCATCGAGCTGAAGGCCGCGCACGAGGAGGCGGCTGAGAGCCGGCGCAAGCTTGAAGAGGCGACCAAGCGCGAGCTGGATCTTCGCCGGCGCGAGCGCGATCTGGAAGAGCAGCAGAAGGCGCTCGAACTGCAGATGCAGACCACGCTCGACGCCGAGCGCGCCAAGATCGCCGAGCAGGCGCGGGCGGAGGTCGAGCAGCGGCAGTCGGGCGAGCTGAAGTCGTTGCGCAACGCCCTGGAGGAGAAGGCCGCGGCGCTTGAGACGGCGCAGGAGGCCGAACTCACGCTGCGCAGGGAGCGCAACAAGATCGAGGAAGAGAAGCGCGAGCTGGCGCTCACGATCCAGCGCCAGGTGGATGGGGAACGCGAGCAGATCCGAGCCGCGGCCTTCAAGCTCGCCGACGAGCAACACCGCCTGACCGACGCCGAGAAAGACAAGAAGGTCGCCGACATGCTACGGCAGATCGAGGATCTCAAGCGCAAGGCCGAGCAGGGCAGCCAGCAGGCCCAGGGCGAGGTGCTGGAGATGGAGCTGGAGCAGATCCTCCGCGCGGCCTTTCCACTCGACCTCATCGAACCCGTACCCAAGGGCGTGCACGGCGGCGACGTGATCCAGCGCGTTCGCAACGACCTCGGTCAACTCTGCGGGATGATCCTCTGGGAGAGCAAGCGCACGAAGGCGTGGAGCGATGGCTGGCTACCCAAGTTGCGCGATGACGGCCGCACGGCCAAGGCGGACGCGTTCGCGTTGATGACGATGACGTTGCCGAAAGACGTGTGCAACTTCGCGAATATTGATGGGGTGTGGGTGACCAACCGCGATTGCGTGCTCGGCGTCGGCGCCGCCCTACGAGCGGCGCTCGTGCAGTTGGCAGATGCCAAGCGGGCTGTCGAGGGCCAGCATGGCAAAATGGATTTGGTCTACCACTACCTTACCGGCCCGCAGTTCCGCCAGCGCGTCGAAGCGATTGTCGAGGCATTCAGCACGATGCAGGATGATCTTGACGCTGAGCAGAGGGCGATGAAGCGGCTTTGGGCCAAACGGGCGAGACAGATCGAGCGGGCCGCGCTGAACGCGGTAGGGATGCATGGCGACTTGGCGGGAATCGTGGGTGGGGCGCTGCTGGAACTCCCGTCCTTGGCGTTGCCTGAAGGGGAGGACACGGAAATGCTAATTGAACGAGCCGACGACTGATAGCACACCATCCAGGGGGAAAGCTACTTGGATACCACTCATTGCCCATACCGACAATCATCGAAGATCCAGCAGGCGCTCGCCTCCGACAAGATGAAAATCGGCTTTTTACTCGGCGCGGGATGTCCGCTCGCCGTTCAAGTCGTCGACGGCAGTGGGCACAAACCACTCATTCCAGATATCGTGGGACTCACCAAGATCGTCTGTGGCAAACTCACCGAGGAACCGGACCATAAACCGGTGCTTGACTGTGTGTGCAAACGTCTTGGCGACTCCGGGGTCTCAACGCCCAATTTGGAAGATCTACTGAGCCACATCCGGGCAGTTGCCGCCGTTGTCGGGAAGGGTAGCCTGGACGGCCTGACCGAGGATTCGCTTCGCGCCACAGACCGCCGAATCTGCGGTGTCATTCAGGAAGCTGTATGTCAGACACTTCCCTCGGCCGGTACTCCTTACCACGCATTGGCGAATTGGATCCGCGGCATTCCCCGTCGACAACCCATCGAGATCTTCACAACGAATTACGACTTGCTGATGGAACAGGCACTTGAAGGTAGCCAAGTGCCATATTTCGACGGCTTTTCCGGCTCAAATCGGACCTTTTTCGACTTGGCATCAATTGAACAAGACGGATTGCCGCCCCGCTGGGCTCGGGTCTGGAAACTGCATGGCTCCATCAACTGGCGGCAAGGCGCGGACAGCAGAGTTTCGCGCGGGGAGCACATCAAGGACGACGAGCGTCTTTTGATCCACCCGTCGCATCTGAAATATGACGACAGCCGACGTATGCCGTACCTAGCGATGCTTGATCGCCTTCGAACATTCCTATCAAGCGGTCAAGCCGTCCTGATCACCTGCGGGTACTCATTCAGCGACGACCACCTGAATGATGTCATGCTTCAGGCGCTAGCTGGCAATGCCAACGCGATCGGATTTGCGCTGCTTTACGGCAAGCGCTCGGCTTACGTCAAAGCTGCACGAGCCGGTCACGTTTGTCCGAACCTCGTCATCTTGGCATTCGACGGTGCCGTTATTGGCACCCGCGAAGGAGCGTGGGGAGCCGAGATCGACCTCGAGCATCCGCTCAATGGGATAGCCGTGACGGAGGAGAAGTCGCCCTCGGCGTCGGCAGGGCCGCCGGAAGTTCTGCGCTTTCGTCTAGGCGACTTCGCTCGACTAGGTGCGTTCCTTCTCAGGGAACTGGGCAGTCCGGGAGCCGAGGAGAGCTGAGCGGTGTCACGCCTTGGAACTATCTTGGGAACAGTACAAGATGTTTCGGGTGCCACCGTCAGCATCTCGCTGGATGAGTCGACCGCAACTGGACTGGCCTTCGTCGAGGGAGAGGGGTACCGCGTCGGCCAAGTGGGCAGTTTCGTCCGGATACCAGTCGGGTTCGTGGACCTTTTCGGTGTCGTCTCGCATGTCGGCGCAGGCGCATTGCCCGACCGTCTGCAACAGGCGCACCCATATGGGCATCGCTGGATACGTGCTCAACTCGCTGGCGAAAGCGTCCATGGTGGCCAGTTCAAGAGGGGCGTATCGCAGTACCCCACCATTGGCGACCCGGTCCATCTAGTTACCGAGCGAGACCTCTCCCGAATCTACGCGCCGCAGTCACCCGCGGGATACATCAAGATCGGCAACATCGCGAGTTCCGAGTCAATCCCGGCCCTCATCGATGTGAATCGATTCGTGTCGCGGCATGCGGCTATCGTCGGCGCAACCGGCTCGGGTAAGTCCACGACTGTGGCAGCGCTCCTCCGGGCCTTGAGTGAACCTACGCATTTTCCGGCTGCTCGCATCGTCGTCTTAGACATTCACGGAGAGTACGCGTCTGCACTCGCCGACAGGGCTGCGATATTCCGCACTAGCCCGTGCCCCGGGGGCTCCGAGCTCTCGCTCCACCTGCCCTATTGGGCGCTGAGCTTTGACGAACTCGTCGGCGTGACACTCGGCGCACTCGAAGGTGCGAATCTCGCGATCGTACAGGATCGTCTGCTCCGCCTCAAGCTCGCGGCTTTGCCGCCCGCTGCCGCTTCAGCGGAGCGCGTCACTGTGGATACGCCAATCCCATTCAGCATCCACCAGTTGTGGTATGACCTCCACTGCGAGATGAACGCCACCCATCGTGAACTGCCGGGTCGGCCACAGTCACGCGAGACTTGGGCCTTGTCAAAGGGAACGGACGGCCAAGATTTGATTGGCGACCCCGGGCGAGCCGTTCCACCGACTTTTCTTCCGATCAAAGACGTCGCGGCCGATACGGAGAAGATCCGGCTGAGCAAATCGGCTTTGTCGATTCGGCGGCAGGTCGATGCGCTCGGAGCGAAGTTGCGCGATTCGCGATTCTCCTTCCTCTTTAACCCTGGCCCGTGGTCACCCAATCTGGCAGGATCTGTGGCCGCAGATCTTGACGCGCTGCTGTCGCAATGGCTCGGAGCTGATAACCCAATAGCCGTGCTTGATCTCTCCGGCGTGCCATCCGCTGTTCTTTCCGAATTGGTGGGGGCACTCTTGCGGATCCTCTATGATGCGGTGTTCTGGGGCCGCTATCTCCCAGAGGGTGGGCGTGATCGCCCGCTCCTGCTGGTCCTCGAGGAAGCACACGCATACCTCGCGACGGGCAGCAATGGACCTGCAGCCTCCGCAGTGCGGCGTATTGCACGAGAGGGACGAAAATACGGGGTCGGTCTAGTGGTCGTGAGCCAGCGCCCTTCCGAGGTCGACAGCACCATCCTGTCGCAATGCGGAACGATGATCGCAATGCGCCTCTCTAACGCGTCGGATCGCTCGCATGTGACGTCTGTGGCTTCGGACAACCTGGAAGGTCTTTTCGCAATGCTCCCTGTTCTCCGCACGGGTGAAGCTCTTGTCGTTGGTGAAGCTGTGAGCATTCCCATGCGAGTGATGGTGGACCCGCCCCCATTGCACAAACGCCCGGACAGCAAGGACCCAAAGGTCGTCGTCAGGACCGAAGTGCGGGACGCGCACGGACGCCCCTCTGGGTGGAATTCAACGATGCCCGGCAAGGACTATCGCCAACTCGCCGAGTCGTGGCGGTGGCAGGATCCGAAAGGGTCTGGACCGCAAGATCTCGTAGCAGACCCTGGCGACGACCCTAGACTGGAGGGCAAGTGATGGAACGCGTCACCGTGATTTCATCGAATCTCGTCTCGGTAGGATTCGATGCCGATGCGAATACGCTGGAAGTCGAATTCAAGGGCGGAAAGGTGTATCAGTACTTTGATGTGCCTGCCCATGAACACGAAGCTCTGATGCAGGCACCGTCCCATGGAATATACTTCAACCAGAATATCCGAAAGAGCTATCGGTTCGCTGAGCTCTAATCATCGGATTATGGCGCGTGGCGCTACATGTTCGCACTACTGGGATGGACCGGCGACCAAGTCCGCGGAGCTGTGGCAACTACCTCGCGGCTGCGGAGTTGCTGGTGCTTGCCCGAGTGATTGGGCTGGCTTCGATCCAAGGGGGAACCGCCATGGCCATTCCGAAACGCGTCTGCGACCGAATCACCGGCTGCCTCAAGCCGTACCAGACCGTCCTCGCCCAGCAGCGGGACCGCGACGTCTCCGAGGCGGACACGGTCACCATCATCAAGGACCTGCTCTCGGACCTCTTCGGCTACGACAAGTACGCCGAGCTGACGAGCGAGCACAGCATCCGCGGCACGTACTGCGACTTGGCGGTCAAGCTCGACGCGAAGCTGGCATTCCTGATCGAGGTGAAGGCGATCGGCGTCGAGCTGAAGGACGGGCACGTCAAGCAGGCGATCGACTACGCCGCGAACCAGGGGGTGGATTGGGTCGCGCTCACCAACGGCATCGAGTGGCGGCTGTATCGGGTGCTCTTCCAGAAGCCGATCGACAAGCAGGAGATCGCGACGTTCAACCTGCTGCAGATGAGTGCGCGGAACAAGGGCGACCTCGAGAAGCTCTACCTCCTCACGCGCGAGGGGTTCACGAAGAGCGCGCTCGCCGAGTACTCGGATCGCAAGGAGGCGACGAGCCGGTACATGCTCGCGGCGCTCATCCTCGGCTCGGAGGCGGTGAAGACCACTCTGCGGCGGGAGATACGGCGGGTGAGCGACCTGCTCGTGGAGCCCGAGGTGATCGACAGGATGCTGCGCGAGGAGGTTCTGAAGCGCGACGCGATCGAGGGGCCGGAGGCGGATGGGGCGGCCAAGCGGGTGGCGCGGCGGGCGGATCGGAATATCACGAAGGCGGGCAAGGCGGCGCCTGCCGCGGGGATGGAGTTTCATCCGCCGGGTGCGGGTTTGGCGGGGGAGACAGGGGTGGCGCGGGGGTGAAACCGGGCCGATACGGCCCGGCTCGCGGGGGATGGGATGATCGGGGGCGCACAGCTGAGACCCCGGCGCGCCGGGTGCTACCGGAGGTCGTCCGGTCGGGCGCCTGGGACACTGTGGCAGCCGCGAATCCAGGGCGGTGCCTTTAGGTTCTCGGACAGCACAGCCGAACTTGACTCGCCGCCTGCATTGACAATCTTTGCCAATCACGGTATTCTCTGGAGACTGGCCTGCGGACGCGAGAAGGTGATCACCGTGCCCACCCAAAATGTCAACCTCCCCGAGCATCAGTCGCGCTTCATCCGCGAGCGGGTGGAGAGCGGGCGGTACCAGAACGCCAGCGAGGTGGTGCGGGCCGGGCTGCGGCTGCTGGAGCAGAGGGAGGCCGAGGACGCCGAGCGGCTCGCGGCCCTGCGCCGGCTCGCGGAGGAGTCGTTCGCGGCTCTGGACCGCGGTGAGTACACGGCGTACACGGGGGGGACCGTCGAGGAGCTCGCGGCCGCGATCGATAGCGATTACCGCTCGCGTGCGCCGCGGGGCTCGCGGTGAATGGCCTATGAGCTGCGCATCTCGGCGCAGGCGTGGCTCGATATCGACGCGGTGCTGGACTGGACGCTGCAGAGCTTCGGCGAGGGACAGCGCGAGGCGTATTGGGAGTTGATCCTGGCGGCGCTGGCCGACTTGGCGCGCGACCCCGAGCGGGCGCGGCCGCGGCCGGAGATCCACGCGAGCGCGCGGACACTCCACATCGCCCGCATGGGGAGAGCGGCGCGGCACTTCCTGCTCGTTCGGATCGTCGATCCCGGAGTGGTGGAGGTTGGGCGGTTGCTCTACGACGGCATGGACATCTCGTTGCACCTGCCGCCTGAATACGAACCCTGAGGCTATTTGGGAAAGGGCCACGTCGCCCGGGGTGGGGCCTTTGGGTCGCCCCCGTTGGGGCTCTCGGGACATGTGGCGGGGCGGACCCAGGGCGGCGCTGCGCTTTGCCCTGGGCTCGGGCTGGGTCACGCCGTTTGCGTGAGGGATCCCGAGCTTGCGCTCGGGGCTCGTAGAGGCAGGAAGACCCGGAGCTTGCGCTCGGGGCTCGTAGAGGCAGGCGGTCAGGCCTGGTGCTGCGCCGGCTCGTGCCTGCTCTGCGCTGTCGCCGACGGGTCCAACCCCTCGGGCGTATCCGCCGGCAGCACGATGCGGAAGGTGGTGCCCTTGCCTTCGGCGCTCTCCATCTGGATGTGGCCGCGGTGCTCCTCGACGATGCGCTTGGTGACGGCGAGGCCGAGGCCGGTGCCCTTGGTGCCCTTGGTGGTGTTGAAGGGCTCGAAGATCCAGCGCTGGCGGTCGGGGGGGATGCCCGGGCCGTTGTCGATCACGTGGACCTCGGCGTAGGCGTGGCCCTGGCCGAGGAGCGGGTCGGTGACGCGGAACATGGAGCGCACGGTGACGACGCCGGTGGTCGGCGCGACGGCCTCGACGGCGTTGGAGAGGAGGTTCATGAGCGCCTGGTGGATGAGGTTGCCGTCGATGGGCACCGGCGGCATCTCGGGGTCGTGGTCGACGATGAGGGCGACGCCCTTCTGGCGGCAGCGCGACTCGAGCAGGCTGGCGCAGTCATCGATCAAGAGGCCGAGAGGCTCGAGGGCGAGCTCGACGCCGTGCTGGCGGCTGAAGGTGAGCATGTTCATCGTGAGGCCGACGATGCGGTCGAGGTTGCGCTTCAAGATCGTCCAGCCGCTCTTGGCGAGGTTGAGGTCGTCCTTGCGCAGGCCCATCTCGACCACATCCGCTCCGCCACGCAGGCCCTGGAGGATGTTCTTGATCGAGTGCGAGAGGCTGGCGACCGTTTCGCCCGCGGCGGCGAGGCGCTCGTTGTGGAGCTTCTGGCCGTAGTGGTCGGCATTGGCCATGGCGAGGCCGGTGTGCTGGCCGATCGCGTTCATGAGGGCGAGCTGCTGCTCGGTGAAGGTGTAGTTGGCGATCGAGGAATCGATGTACACGACGCCGAAGACGCGGTCCTGGAAGCGGATGGGGGAGCAGATGGCGCTGCGGATATGGAACTGCTGCACGCTGTCGCCCGCGGCGAAGCGCTTGTCGGTCATCGCGTTGGAGCTGAGCACGCCCTCGGAGTTCTTGAGCACGTGCTGGATGATCGTGCGGGAGACGCCGATCTTCGCGTCGCTCTTATCCTTCGGCATCGTCTTGTGCTTGACGACGGCGGGCTTCATCGGGGCATCGGGGGTTTCGCCGGCGAGCATGATGAAGCCGCGCTCGGGCTCGAACTCGCGGAAGACCAGCTCCAGCACCGACTCGAGCAGCTGCTGGCGGTCCATCACCTGGGTGGTGAGGGTGGTGAGCTGGTAGATGATGCGGAGGTGGTCCACGGCCGCCGCGGCGGGCTCGGGCTCGGCGAGGATCATCGAGTCCTCATTAGACGGCAGCGAGCGCTCGATCGAGAACTCGAGCTCGCTGGGGCGGAGGAGCTGGATCGTCTCGGCGTCGACGGTGTCGTCCTGTCCAAACACCACGAGCGTGGAGCCGGCGCGGATCTGGTCGCCGGGCTTCAGGCGCTGGCGGCCCTCGATCTTGATGCCGTTGACGTATGTCCCGTTCTGCGATTGCAGGTCGCGGATCCACCAGATGCCCGCGTCGGGGGTGAGCTCGGCGTGGCGCCGGCTGACCGTGTCGTCGGTGATGGGCAGCGCCTCGCTCGACCGCCCGATGAGCTGGGGCTCGTTGGGCGGGAGCTGGTACTTGCGCCCCTTGTCGGGGCCCTGGAGGACGGTGAGGACGAGCATTCCTCCACGATACGGGCGGGGGAGGCGGGTGGGTCCGGCGGGCCGGGTTTCGCT
>Ga0196978_1001301_pt1 | contig 11222 bp, 9 predicted proteins | sample S3v_2013CmetaG_FD_155491 | JGI IMG/M metagenome (GOLD analysis project Ga0196978, IMG submission 155491) | Soil microbial communities from Anza Borrego desert, Southern California, United States - S3+v_20-13C | ecosystem: Environmental > Terrestrial > Soil > Desert | place: USA: California... | reverse complement strand
TCAGCCGCTCGTGCAGGCCGCCGACCGCATGAGCAAGCTGATCGACGACCTGCTGCTGTACTCGCGCACCTCCACCGAGCCGCGCAATTTCGAAGAGGTGAACCTGAACAAGCTGATCGATGATATTCTCGTCTCCCTGCGTGAAACCATCGAGGAGCGTCATGCGAAGATCGAAGTGGGCAAGCTGCCTGCGCTGCGCGTGGTGCCGGTGCAGTTCCAGCAGCTGTTCGAGAACCTGATCGGCAACGCGCTGAAGTACCGTCATCCCGAGCGCCTGCCGCTGATCAGCATCCGCGCAGAAAGCATCGCCGCCTCCGACATCAAGGAAAAAGAGGCCGAGCCCGGCCGCACGTATTGCAGGATTTCGATCAGCGACAACGGCATCGGCTTCGACCAGCAGTACGCCGCGAAAATTTTCGAGCTCTTCCAGCGCCTGCACGGCCGCAGCGAATACACCGGCTCCGGCGTAGGGCTCTCCATCTGCCAGAAGATCGTCAAGAACCACGGCGGCTTCATCAGCGCGGAAGGCAAAGCGGGCGAGGGCGCCGTCTTCAACATCTACCTGCCCGAATCGACGGTCTCCGGGAAAGAGAAGAACACGGCGGCGGACCAGGCGGGTTCGAGGCAGAAAGTGTAATTTGCCCCGATGCCGGCAGCCATGAATTTTACGGAAGGGAAAACGATCTTCGCGCGGCAGCAGCGGCTGATCACGCTGCACACCCTGAAGCTCGACGTCGATGAAACGCTGATCGCGGAGGCGGAGCAGGAGCTTTTGCAGCGCAGGCAGGAACGCCGGGAAGAAGGTTTCGTGTGGGGCTACCTGCTGGGTGTAGAGTTCGGCGAAGAAAAAGAATTCCCGAAAGCGCAGCTGCTCATCCGCGAAGTGCTGCGGCAGCTCGGCCGCGAAAAAGAAACCCGCGATTTTCAATTCTCTTTCTGCAAAGCTTGCAAAGGCCGCTCCGCTTCCGACGCAGAAGGCGTGCACTACGAAGGCATGCACCTCGACACGCATCCGGACATCACCGATGAAAAAGAATTGCTGCGCTTGCTCTTCAATTTCTTCCCGCGCCGCCGCCAATTCCATTTCGCGCACGCCGACCGCCGAAGCCTGCAGCAGCAAGGACTGGAGCTCGACCGGAAATTTTACAAAACCCTGGAACTGCCCGGAAACGTTCGCACGCAGGTGATCGATATTCCCGGCAGGGAAGGGAACACGGTTCATTTCCTGCGCTTCTGGGCGAGCGTCGTGCCGCACGTGGGCATCACGGAAGAGGAAGGCTATTTTCTCGTTTCGTTCGAGACGCTGCGGGAATTCAACTTGTCACCCTGAGCGCAGCCGCCACCCGTCACCCTACCTGTCACCCTGAGCGCAGTCGCCACCTGTCACCCTGAGCGCAGTCGAAGGGGGACTACGTACTTCATGTACACGCATCAGCACCTACTCATCCCCCTTCGACTGCGCTCAGGGTGACGAGTAATTACTCCAACTCCCGCAAATAAAGCTGGATCGTATTCTCCAATCCGAAATACAGCGCATCCGCCACCAGCGCGTGGCCGATGGAAACTTCCAGCAGCCCGGGAATTGTTTGCCTGAAATATTTCAAATTCTCCAGGCTCAGGTCATGCCCCGCATTGACGCCGAGCCCTAAAGTTTGCGCCAGCTTCGCCGCTTCGAGATAAGGCGCGATCGCTTGCTCTTTTCCTTTCGCATAATCGCGCGCGTAGCTTTCCGTGTACAGCTCGATGCGATCCGTTCCCACGGCCTTCGCGCCTTCCACGAATTTCACGTCGGGGTCGACGAAGATGGAAGTGCGGATGCCGTTGCTTTTGAACAGCGCGATAATTTCCGTGAGATACTCCTTGTGCCGGATCGTGTCCCAGCCGTGATCGGAAGTGAGCTGTCCCGAAGCGTCGGGCACGAGCGTGACCTGGTGCGGTTTCACTTCGAGCACGAGCTCGACGAATTTCTGCTCGCGCGGGTTGCCTTCGATGTTGAATTCGGTGCGGATGAGCGGGCGGATCGCGCGCACGTCGCTGTAGCGGATGTGCCGTTCGTCGGGCCGCGGATGCACCGTCACACCCTGCGCCCCGAAGCGCTCGCAATCCACGGCCGCCTTCGTCACGTCCGGCACATTGCCCCCGCGCGAATTGCGCAGCGTAGCGAATTTGTTGATGTTGACGCTGAGGTGGGTCACGGTTGTTCGTTATTCGTTGTTGGTGGTTCGTTCGTTACTCGCTGTGATTGCGTTCGTAATTGTTACGCTCTTAAAGTTGAGGGTGCCCCGTGCGCGGAATAATCAATAACTATTCGATCGAATTCAATTTCACCATCTTTTCCCAATCGATCCCGCCTTCCAGCGTGCAGAAATCGAATGCGAACTGCTGCGTGAACCGCTGCAGCACCTGCGCGTAGGCGTGGCTGAATTCCTCGTTCCGCTGTCCGGCCGCATGACCTAAGGGTTCCAGCAATTGCACGTACATGCCCGGATCGCCGGAAATGAATTCCCAGAAGCGCTGCCCGCAGTATTTGAAGTAATCGCCTTTGTCGGGCTGGCCGTCCTTGCCGTAGCAGCAGCCGTTCACGGCGATCACGTTCAGGTTCGAGTTGCTGGTGCGCAGCGTTTTTTTCGCCGTCTTGAAATCCGCCTCCATCTTCGCGATCTGGCTGCTGTTGCCCCAGTTCGGACCCGATTTGATCGTCACGATGTAACGCACGCCCTCCCTGTCGAACTCGAGATCGATGCCGGGGATGCCGGATTTTCTTCCGCCGTAAACTTTCCCGTTGATGAAGATCGCAAGCCCTTCGAGCCAGTTGCCGAAAATGGTTTCTTCCTGCGAGGAGATGTGCGCGTCGACGAGGCTTTTCACGATGTCCTGCGGCGAGTGGAACGATTTCGCTTTGAAGAGATAGGGATTTTTGCGCCGCAGCACCTGCACCAGCTTCAGGCCGTCGAGGCTTTCGATGCGCCGCCGGTGAAAGTCGCCGATGTGGGCTTCAACGTACTCCGTTACTTCGCTTAAGCGCAGCGTGTCCATTTTTCGTTTTTGCTTCGTTCAGCGAAACCACGACCGCGGGCTGCACCTGCTCCTTCACCATGCGGAAATAATCCGGCAGGATCTCGATGCCGATGGCGTGGCGCTTCATGCGGTTGGCCACGATCACGCTCGTCCCCGATCCCATGAACGGATCGAGCACCGTGTCGCCTTCCTGCGTGAAGAGCTTGATGAACCACTCGGGCAATTCCTCGGGAAAAGCCGCGCTGTGATTTTTGTTGTTGCATTCCGTCGCGAGGTGCAGCACGTTCGTCGGGTACGCTTTATCGCGGTTCAGCCAGTTGGAAACGTTTTTCCCGAAGCCGCTGCCCACTTTCGAATTGTCGCGCGCCTTGTCCGTGTCGCTCAGTTTCTTCAGCCGCGATTTCGCCCAGTCGCCCATCGGCACCATCACCTCTTCCTGGTACATGCTGAATTTCTTGTCCTTGTTGAACTGCAGCAAACGCTCCCAGGCGTCGCGGAAGCGGTTGGGCCATTTGCCCGGGTAGCAATTTTTTTTGTGCCAGATGAATTCTTCCGTCCACAGCCAGCCCTGCCTGCGCATTTCGAGAATGAGCTCGAGCACGTAGGTGCTGCGTTCGCCCTCGTTCACTTTTTCCTTGATGTTGAGCATGAAGGTGCCCGTGGGCTTGAGCACGCGCAGCAATTCGGCGGATATCGGAAGAAACCATTCCACGTACTTCTCCGCGCGAATGCCCCCGTACGTCGCCTTGCGCTGATCCGCATACGGCGGCGAGGTCACGATCAGGTCGACGGAATTATCCGGCAGCCGCTTCAGCTGCTCTTTGCAATCACCCAGGTAGAGGTCGGCTTTGATGCGCATAAGGGTGTACAAATGTAAAGCATCCTGCATGCGTTCCGGAGAAGATGCGAAGCCGGTTTTCAACTAATTGTACACGAAATTCGTCAACCGGCTGCACTGCGCTCGCTCCACTTTCGTTCTGCGAGCTTCGTTCGCAATGGCTGGTTGGCGCGGGTAGCGCTCCCTCGCAGGCCTGTTTAGAAGAAGCGCCACTTATCGACCCTTTTCAACCACCCGCAAACTCCTTCCCCTCCGACCGTCGAAAGCCGCAACTTTTCTTAAGTTTTCCCGTACTTTTGTTTATGTACGCATTATAGTTTGGCAAGTCATTTGAACGTTCACCCCGTAACGAAGAATATTTTTTATGCTCACGACCACCGACCTCATCAGCGATGATGTACCCCCGCTCAAGCTGAGCGATACCGGAGAGAAAGCCCTGCGCTGGATGGACGAGTTCCGCGTTTCCCACCTGCCGGTGGTCGACGGACCTTTGTTCGCCGGCATCGTTTCCGACGACGACATCTTCGACATGGACGATCCGACGCTTCCCCTCTCGGAAGGAAAGCTGGCGCTGATCAAGCCCGTGCTGCACCCGCACCAGCATCCGTACGACGCGCTCAAGCTCATGGCCGAGCTCGGGCTGACCGTGCTGGCGGTGACGGACGAGAACCTGAACTACGTGGGCGCCATCTCGGTGAAGAATCTGGCCGTGCGCCTCTCCAACATGGCGGCCATCCGCGAGCCGGGCGGCATCATCGTGCTGGAGGTGAACCACGTAGATTATTCGCTTTCGCAGATCGCCTCCATCGTCGAAGGCAACGACGCCAAGATCCTGAGCATGTACGTCAGCTCCGAAGCCGATTCCAACCGCGCCGAGATCACGCTCAAGATCAACAAGGAGGATCTTTCCCGCATCCTGCAGACTTTCGCGCGCTATAACTATTCGGTGACCGCCTCGTTCCACCAGAGCGAGTTCATGGACGATCTCCGCCAGCGCTACGATCAGCTGATGAATTTCATGAACCTGTAATGATTTCGGATTTTCGATTTCGGATTTCGGATATGCGCGCAACCTGCCGCACCGCAAATCCGAAATCCGAAATCCAAAATCCGAAATTCTACCGCCGGGCTTTTCTGCTTGCATTTTTTCTTCTCCTCGTAGTTTTCTGCAATGCGCAAACGGTCATCTCCATCACCGATACCGTTCCTCCTTCTTCGAACAGGCCGTCCATCATCGGCGACATCACGATCAGCGGCAACCGCGTCACCAAGCCCCCGATCATCCTGCGCGAGCTCACCTTCAAGCCGGGCGACACGCTCAACGGCGAAGAGCTGCTGAAAAGAACGGCGCGCTCGCGCGAGAATTTGCTCAACACCTCGCTCTTCAACTTCGTCACCATCTCCACCGTGCTCCGCCCCGACTCGCTGCGCCGCGACGTGCACATCGAGGTGAAAGAGCGCTGGTACACCTGGCCGGTGCCCATCTTCGAGATCGTGGAGCAGAATTTCAATACCTGGTGGAACAACGGGCACAACCTCGAGCGCGCGAACTACGGCTTTTACCTCAACCGCGATAATTTCCGCGGGCGGCGCGAGACGGTGAGCTTAGCGTTCCGCTTCGGTTATGCCGAGCGTTACGGCATTTCGTACACGATCCCTTTCCTGAATAAAAAGCAGACCTGGGGCGCGGGATTTTCCGTGGCGTACAACCGCAACCACGAGATCGCCTACCGCACGCAGAACAACAAGCTGCAGTTTTACAAAAGCGACGAACGTTACCTGCGCGAAGAGTACGGCGGGCGCGTCACGGTGAGCTACCGGCCGCAGCTGTACATCGGCCACAACTTCGAGCTGCGCTACGTGCACAGCCTCGTCGACGATACGCTGCAAATTCTCAACGACGAATATTTCGTGAACGGCGATACGCGCATGGAATACCTCTCGCTTTCTTACCGCTACGCCCGCGACCACCGCGACGCCAAGGCGTATCCCCTGCGCGGCTGGTTCTTCGATGCGGAAGTGGGACAGCTGGGCCTCGGTCTTTTGCCGAATGAAAACCTCGACGTCACGTATTTCGTCTCCAGCTACCGCCGCTACTTCCGCCTCGCCGAGCGCGTGTACGCCGGGGCCAGCATCCGCGGAAAATTCTCGCCGCGCCCGCACCAGCCGTATTACGTGCAGCGCGCTTTCGGCTTCGGCCTTTACGTGCGCGGCTACGAGTATTACGTGATCGACGGGCAAAGCTACGGTCTCGCAAAAACGCAGCTGCGCTTCCAGATCATCAAGCCGCAGGTGCGCCGCATTCCTTTTCTCCCGTTCGAAAAATTCAACACCCTCCACATCGCCCTCTACGGCGGCATCTTCGCCGACGCCGGTTACGCCGACGACCGTTTCAGCGATCCCATCCTCAACAACCGCCTCTCCAACGCCTTCCTTTTCGGCACCGGCGCCGCTCTCGATTTAGTGACGTATTACGACATCGTGCTGCGCCTGGAATATTCATTCAATAAGATCGGGGAGCAAGGATTGTTTTTGCATCTCGGCGCGCCGCTGTAAAATCCTTCGCGCATCCTTCGCGCGCAGATGTGCGGATAAACAGATGCACCACGATCGAACCTGCCTATCCGGGACCTGCGCACCTGGAAGCTGCACATCATTTCGGAATACCGTACATTTGATGCACGATGAAAATCGCCCTCTACGGCCGCATCCTGACCGAGCCGCTGCCCGAGCGCCTGCAGATCCTGTTCGACGAGCTGGAAAGCATCAAGGCCGAGCTTTACCTGCATAAGGATTATCTCAAGTACCTCTCCGGGCAATTCCGCATCAACGGCAAGGTCGAAACGCACAGCGATTACGAGAGCATCCGCGGCAAAGCCGACTTCCTGCTCAGCATCGGCGGCGACGGCACGCTGCTGGAGACGATCGCTTTCGTGCGCAACTCGGGCATTCCCATCCTGGGCATCAACGCGGGGCGCCTCGGCTTCCTGGCGGCGATCGCGGCGGACGATGAGATTCGCGCGGCGATAAAGGCTTTGAAGAGCCGCAAGTTTTCCCTCGACAAGCGCAGCCTGCTCAAGCTCGTGAAGCCCGACGACCTGTTCGGCGACGTGAGCTTCGCGCTGAATGAGTTCACCGTGCAGCGCAAAGATTCCTCGGCGATGATGACGATCCACACCTACGTGGACGGCGTGTTCCTCAACTCTTACTGGGCCGACGGGCTGATCATCGCCACGCCTACCGGCTCCACCGCTTATTCGCTCAGCTGCGGCGGCCCGCTGATGGTGCCCGAGGCGCGCAGCTTTTCCATCACCCCGCTCTCCCCGCACAACCTCAACGTGCGCCCCCTCGTCGTGCCCGACGACTGCAGCATCACCATCCGCGTCGAAGGCCGGAGCCCGCAGTACCTCGCCGGCCTCGATTCCCGCACACAAGCCTTCGACGCCGGCGCCGAGCTCACCGTGCAGAAAGAAGATTTTAAGATCAACCTCGTCCGCCTCCCCGGCCAGCATTTTTTCAACACGATCCGCAACAAGCTGATGTGGGGACTGGATCGCAGGAATTAGCATCCGCACCTCCCCTTGCCCGCCGGATATGCAGATTCCAGGTGTGCAGATGCCATCCCTATTCGCCATCTGCACATCTGAAAGTACGCGCAAGAATTTCGGTCAACGATCGTTTTAATTAACACTTCTTCACAGGCAACCTTCCCCCCTTTTTGCGTCTCAGGTTCAAGGGGAAAAGTGGTATATTTGTCCAATGGCCCTGCCTGCATCCCCGGGAAGAAGCCGCGAACTGAAAAACGGCGAAAATTCGCATGAAAAAAGCTTTCTTTTTCCTGCTTGCTTTGCTTCCGCTCCTCCCCTGCGCGGCGCAAAAACGCACGCATGACCTGGGCATCTTCCTCGGCGGCTCGTATTACACCGGCGACCTGAACCCCAACGGCCACTTCAACAGCCTGACGCGGCCCGCGGGCGGGGTCGAGCACCGCTTCAATCCCAATCCCCGGTTCACCTGGCGCAACGGCATCGCCTTCGGCACCATCGCCGGCGACGACGCCCGCTCTTCTTCCTTCTCGCAGCAGCAGCGCAACCTCAGCTTCAAATCGCGCGTTTACGAATTCCATTCCGTAGCCGAGTTCAACTTTCTCGAATACGAGATCGGCGACGAAAAGCACATGTTCACGCCTTTCATGTTCGCCGGCGTCAACGTTTTCAACCACGATCCCAAGGCCCTGATCGGCAACCAGTGGGTCGGGCTGCGGCGCCTGCACACCGAGGCGCAATCGAAAGCTTACAAAGCCACGCAGGTCGCCGTTCCTTTCGGGGCGGGCATCAAGACCATGCTGGCCAAGCGTATCGGGCTGGTGGTGCAGTGGGGCTTGCGCAAAACCTTCACCGATTACCTCGACGACGTGAGCACCGTGTACGCCAATCCCGCCGACGTAGCCCTTTACGGCGGACACATCGGCGTAGCGCTCGCCGACCGCAGCCTCAGCACCGACCCGGTGAGCAACATCGGCCGGCAGCGCGGCAATCCCCGCACCAAAGACTGGTACTCGTTCGCAGGCGTGACGCTCTGCTTCAAACTGAAAGAAAAAGTGCAGCAGTGCTCCAGCTATAAGTATTGAAAATATCCCACACCACTCCGGGCCGCGGATCACGCGGCCTTCAGAAGCAGCATGAGCTATAAAGAACAGATCGATAAAGCGCGCCTTCCCCGACACGTGGCCGTCATCATGGACGGCAACGGGCGCTGGGCGAGCAAGCAGGGACAGGTGCGCGTCTTCGGCCACCAGAACGGCGTGACGGCGGTGCGCGAAACGGCGGAAGCCGCGGCGGAGATCGGTGTGGAATACCTCACGCTCTACGCTTTCTCCACCGAGAACTGGAACCGCCCGAAAGAAGAGGTCGAGGCGCTCATGCAGTTGCTCGTGCACACCATCAACGCGGAAACGAAAACGCTCAACGATAACAACATTCGCCTCGAAGCGATCGGCGATACCGAGAGCCTGCCCGAAAGCTGCCGCCGCGAGCTGGAAGAAGCCATCCGCAACACCGCCGGCAACAAGCGCATGGCCCTGGTGCTCGCGCTCAGCTACAGCTCGCGCTGGGAGATCACCCGCGCCGCCAAACGCATCGCGCAGGAAGTGCAGGAAGGCAAGCTCGATCCCGCAGCGATCACTTCCGACACGATCGGCAACTACCTCTGCACCGCGCAGTATCCCGATCCCGAATTGCTCATCCGCACCAGCGGCGAGCACCGCGTCAGCAACTTCCTGCTCTGGCAGATCGCTTACTCCGAATTCCACTTCACCGATACGCTCTGGCCCGACTTCGGAAAAGAAGATTTTTACAAGGCCATCGTCGATTACCAGGGCCGCGAGCGCCGCTTCGGCAAAACCAGCCAGCAGGTGCTCGATCCCAGCCACGGAACATTATGAGAACGATCAGATATTTCGTCTTTTTCTTTTGCCTCCTGCTCGGCGGCAGCGCCTTCGCGCAGGTCACCCTCGGCGGCGACAGCGCCGTGAGCTATGCCAACCCGCGTGAATTCACCCTGGCGAAGTTTCGCTTCGAAGGGATCAAGACCCTCGACGAAAATATCCTCAAGCTCATCACCGGCCTGGCCGAAGGCGACAAGATCGTCGTGCCCGGCGAAAAAACAGCCGATGCGATCGACAAGCTCTGGGCGGAAGGATTGTTCGACGACATCCGCATCGAAGTGGACAAGATCGAAGGCGACTACATCTGGCTCAAATTCGTCGTGCTCGAAAAAAGGCGCATCAACCGCTTCAGCTTCAAAGGCGCGAGCAAAAACGAGGTGGACGATCTGAAAGAAAAACTGAAGCTCGCCAAAGGCCGCGTGCTCACCGATTACCTCAGCGCGTATATCGTGCAAACGGTGAACGACTTTTACATCGCGAAAGGTTTTCTCAACTGCAGCACGACCCTCACCTGGGAGTTCGACACCGTCGGCACGAAGAAGGATACGCTCACCAGCGGCATCTGGCTGTTCATCAACATCAAGACCGGCCCGAAGGTGAAGATCAAGGAGATCAACATCGACGGCAACCAGGAGATCAGGGACGGCGCGCTGCGCCGCGCGATGAAAGACACCAAGCGCAAACGCTTCTACCAGGTGATGAAGTCCGCGAAATTCATCCAGGACAACCTCACGAAAGACAAGCAGAACATCATCAGCAAATACCACTCCCGCGGCTTCCGCGACGCGCGCATCGTGAAGGACACCGTGCGAAAAGTGAGCGAGGACCGCGTGGAGATCGACATCAGCATCAGCGAAGGACGCAAGTACCGTTTCCGCAACATCACCTGGATCGGCAACACGAAATATTCTTCCGAAACGCTGACCAAGCAGCTCGGCATCAAGAAGGGCGACGTGTACGACAAGGATCTCCTCGAGCAGCGCCTTTACATGAACGCCAACGGCAACGACGTGAGCTCGCTGTACATGGACGACGGCTACCTCTTCTTCCAGATCAACCCGGTGGAAGTGCGCGTGGAGAACGACTCGATCGACTTCGAGATGCGCATTTACGAAGGGCGCCAGGCCATCATCCGCAACGTGACCATCGTGGGCAATACGAAAACGAACGACCACGTGATCATGCGCGAGATCCGCACCCGCCCCGGCTACCTCTTCCGCCGATCCGACGTCGTGCGCTCGCAGCGCGAACTGGCTTCGCTCGGCTACTTCAACCCGGAAACCATCCAGGTGAACCCCAAGCCCGACGCAGCCACCGGCACGGTCGACATCGAGTACGTGGTTGAAGAGCGTCCTTCCGACCAGCTGGAGCTTTCGGGCGGCTGGGGCGCGGGACGCATCGTAGGCACGCTCGGCGTTTCGTTCAACAATTTTTCGATCAGGAACATGCGCGACAAAACGATGTGGACGCCGCTGCCCTCCGGCGACGGGCAGAAGCTGAGCATCCGCGCGCAATCGAACGGCCTCTTCTTCCAGTCGTACAACTTCTCCTTCACCGAGCCCTGGCTGGGCGGCAAGAAGCCCAACTCGCTCACCTTCGGCGTGTATCATTCCGTGCAGAGCAACGGCCAGCCGCGCTTCGTGAAAAACGACGACGGCATCAAAACGCCGAACCCTGCACGCCAGGACCTGAAGATCACGGGCGCTTCGCTGGGCTTCGGCATGCGCCTGAAAAAGCCGGATGATTTCTTCCAGTTCTACGCGGAAGGCAATTACCAGTATTACCAGCTGAACAACTTCTTCTCCGTCTTCTCTTTCGCCAACGGCTACGCGAACAACCTCAGCGTGCGCCTCTCCCTCTCGCGCGACAACACCGATCAGCAGATCTACCCGCGCCGCGGCTCGGTGGTGCGCGTCTCCG
>Ga0196978_1001299_pt1 | contig 11239 bp, 7 predicted proteins | sample S3v_2013CmetaG_FD_155491 | JGI IMG/M metagenome (GOLD analysis project Ga0196978, IMG submission 155491) | Soil microbial communities from Anza Borrego desert, Southern California, United States - S3+v_20-13C | ecosystem: Environmental > Terrestrial > Soil > Desert | place: USA: California... | reverse complement strand
GGATGCCGCGGTCGCCGACCTTCGTGTCGAGCTTGTCGGGGAAGCTTTCGATGAAGCCGAGCGCGTTGGCCTTGCGGGCTGCGTCGATGATCTCGGCGTCGTTCGCGCCGGGTTTTCCGTAAGCGAAATTCTCACGGATCGTTCCGCCGAACAGCAGCACGTCCTGCGGCACGATGGCCATGTTCTCGCGCAGCTCAGTGAGATCGTACTCGCGCGCATTTTTTTCGTCGAAAAGAATTTCTCCTTTGTCCGGATCGTAAAAGCGCAGCAGCAATTGCGCGATGGTCGATTTGCCGGAGCCGCTGTGGCCTACGAGCGCGATCGTTTGTCCCTTGCCCGCTTCGAAAGTGACTTCCTCGAGCACGGTGAATTCTTTGCGCGTGGGATAAGAGAAGCCCACTTTGCGGAACGCGACCTCGCCCTGCAGCTTGATGCTGTTTTTTTGCTTCGCCGGGTTCGTGTTCACCGGCTCGTGCGTTTCCGACAGCAGCTCGAACAAGCGCTCAGACGCGCCCACGGCTTTCTGGATCTGCGCATACTGCTCGGGCAAGCCGCCGAAGGACGCGCCGACGAAAACCGTGTAGAACATGAACTGCAGCATCTGCCCCGCCGTCAGCTCGTCCTCCACCGTCATGCGCACGCCGGCCCAGACGATGAGGATGATGGAGCCGAAGAGGCAGAAGATGATGAAGGAGAAAAAGAGCCCGCGCGCGCGGGCGAACTGGATCGCCGTGTCGACGATGCTGTTGGTGCTTTTGCGGTAGCGCTCGATCTCGTAAGCTTCGTTCGTGAACGACTTCACGTTCGAGATGCCGGTAAGGCTTTCGCCCACGATGATGTTCGAATCGGCGATCCGATCCTGCAGCTGCCGTGAAAATTTCCGGATGCGCCGGCCGAAGAACACGGTGATCAGCGCGATGGGCGGCACCACGGCGAGCATGAGCAGTGATAATTTCCAGGACAGCACGCAGATCATGGTCACGCCCCCGGCGATGATGATGAACTGGCGCAGGAATTCGGCCACAGCCGTAGTTACGGTGTCGCCCAGTTGCGAGATGTCGGCGCTGATGCGGCTGTTGAGCTCGGCCACCTGGTTGCGGGAAAAAAAGCTCATGGGCATGCGCACGAGACGGCCGTAAACATCCTGCCGCAGCCCGGCCAGCAAATTTTCGGTCGCCTGCGAGAAGAGCAGCACGCGGAAAAAAGAGAAAACGGCTTGCAAAGCGAAGAGCACGAGCAGCTGCAAACCCACCACGTTGGCCGCGGCGATGAGCTGGTCTTTGGTCGATTGGTCGAGATAGGTGTTGTTCAGCTTCTCGATCAGGTTCTTGTTCAGGCCCGACATGCCGTTGCGCGCATCCTCGCCCCCGACGAGGCCCATGAGGTCGCCGATGAGGCTGGGGAAAATGAGGGCGGTAGCGGCGGTGAGGGCCAGGAAGACCATGCCGAGGTAGAACTTCCACTTGTGCCGGCCCATATAATGGAACAGGGCCAGGGTGCGGCGCAGGGATTTGATCGTGAGCTTCGTCTTCGGGGTTTTGTCGTCCTCGTCCGCCGTTTCGTTCCGGAAAGTTCTTCTTTTTGCCATAAGGTAAAATGCTCGCAAAGGTAACCAGAATCGGCCTTGCCGGGTCGCTGATTTATCGATGCGCCGCCGTGCCGATCCGCGCGAACGCCGGGTTCCTTGCCGGCCGTGCTGCCGGGCCAACATACCGGCACATCGATAACGTACTTTCGGTCAGTCGCTTTTCCCCTGGAATTATTGTATTTACGGGCTTTTTACCCGAAAAAATGCAGCTAAATTTGCGCATTCCGAAAAGCTGCCTATCTTTGCCGACCGATTAAAGCAGAACCGTCATGAAAAGGACATTTCAACCCTCGAAGCGCAAGCGCCGCAACAAGCACGGCTTCCGCGAGCGCATGAGCACCGCCAACGGCCGACGCGTCGTTGCCGCACGCCGCAAGCGCGGACGCAAAAGACTGACCGTATCGAGCGAGAAGCGCCACAAGAGCTGAGCGTTTTCTCCAACGAGATAATGAAGGCATCCTGGACAAGGGTGCCTTTTTTATTGTTGGTCATCCCTTCGGGACAGTTCGTCTGAACGAATATCGAACATCGAACACGGAATAATGAATTTCGAAGTCAGGCGTTCCCAAATGAAACACTTCGATGTTCGTTATTCCGTGTTCGATGTTCGATATTGATTTACCTTTTCCAGGTCAAATCTCATCATGAAGCTTTTTGTTGTTGCGTTGCTGCTTTTCATCGGCCGGCCGGCATGCGCTCAAACGGCGGCTGAGCCGGATACGCTCGTTTGGTCGTACGAGCTTCCGCGCGGGCAGCGGGTGTTGTGGGATTCGCTCTACGAGCCGCTGCGGAAACAATATCGCGAGCTGCTGCGCAAGGCTGGGGTTATACCGAACTGCGCGAATTGCGGAAGGGTATCGCTGAGCATGCAGATCGAGATCGGTGCGGATGGAAAAATGCAGGCGTGCAGCATTTTGCAAAATAACATCTATTGCGGGCGGAAAAGCGCGAAGGCGAAAGAGGTGCTGTACGACGGCGTGCGCGCGCACTTTGAAAAGCTGGTTTTTCCTGCGGAACTGCGCGGGAGAAAGATCGCGTTCCAGGCGGGCGTGGCGCTGAAGTGCTGAGGCTTATTCTACGGTGATCACGAGCTCGTTCGAGACCAGCTTGCCCAGTCGCCATTGGATGCGATACACACCGGGCTTTGTGAATACGTAGCGCGGAATGTCGAAATTATAATCGATAGCGGGAGATTTTACCACGAAGCCCTCATATATGCCGTAGACGAAAGGATCATCGCCTTCCATGTAAGCGCGCGAGACGAGGCTGTCGTTGATGAATACGCCCATCGGTTTTTTCGGCCCGAGGACGCTGACGATCAGTCCCGTGTCCAGCGCTTCGTACACGTGCACGACCGACAGCGTATCGCCGGTGCGAATGCGTGCTTTGGCGCTCATGATGCTCAGGCGCTGTTTCTCGTGAACAGGGCCTTTCGAAGCAAATTCCGGGTACGTGCGCACGAGGTTTTGTTCCTGCACAGGAGCTTCGACCACTTTCCCGGCGGCGTTGCGCATGTAAATTTTTTCCTCCTGGAACTTATTGCTCGTTTGATAAAGCGGAGCCTGCGCGGACAAGCGTATGCAGGATAAGACAAAAACGAGAGACAAGCATTTTAATCGCATCGATTCATTTTTGTAAAGCATAGAACTTCTGCTCGATGGTTCCTTCCGTCGCTCCCGGATCCGAATCAAAACCGTCTGCGCTTGCTTTTCCGCCGGCTTTCGAAGAGAAGGTCGAATAAGGAAAGCCTGCAAATTTCTCGTCGTCATTTTTTATCATGTCAGACGTCCGCTCGAGTATCTCGTTGACCCTTTTGTACCCCGAATTCTTCACCGCCACTTCGTTGCTGCCCGAACGGTTATCAACAAAAGAATGCGTTTGGTCGATCTCTATTTTGCCGGGCCTGATATCGTAAATGGTATAAACGTGCCTGTCCATAAACCCGTCGCTGCCCCAAAGCTTCTTTTCCTTTTTCTGCTTCGTGATGCTTTCATTTGTCCAATCTTCGAAGAAGCCGCTTTTGGATGTAATGTTGACGTGCTCCCAAACCCTGATGGCGTTCAGATCATCGCTCTTGGCGCCGGTGCCGGGTTCGCTGTCGGATTCTACAAACTCTTCCACGTAAAATCCCCGCTCATTGCCGAGAATGGTCACGTCCATTTTTTTTGAATGCCAGTTTTGAGGGATCGCCGAAACGGAAAACCCGTTGCTCACGGCTTTCTCTTTTTCCACGTTCTCTTTGTCCGCCTGCGTGGCTACCAACTTCAGGTTTCCGCCGTTGCCACCGGTGGAAGTCTGCTTTTCCCCCTTGAGCGATAACGTATAGGTACCGTTCGCCGCAACGGTGTAAGACTCGAGACCATTAAAGCTGGCTTTCCCGTTGCTGCTGTTCTGGTTGCTGATCTTGAAGCTCACCGGCTTGCTTTTTTTCTTCATGCCGCTTACGGTCACGCTGACGTCGGTAGCTACTCTCGGCGGAATGCGCTTTGCGGTCATCGCCTCGGGCGTCGTGGGTGAATCCACTTCGGAGATCGTGACGTTCGCTTCGCCGCCGCCCCCGGCCTCGGATTTGTCGCCGGCTTCCGCTTCGTCTTTCGCGACGGGTAATGCATCTGCTGTGGCGTCCGGGTTCGCCTTCTCGCTTTTCATTTCCGGCAGCGGGTCTTTCGGCGTTGTGGCGGCTTGGGTTTTTGCGGCGGGAGCGAGCATGCTGCTTTCGCTGATCTTCGGAGCCGCAAGATTTTCTGTTGTGTAAGGCATGTGGATCGGGTTAAAAATTCATTGCAGTGAGTTGCGGCACAGTCAATGAAAGATACGTCTAAAATCGCGGGAAGTCAAGCCCTGATTCATGCACGCTCAGGTGTTTTGCGCGGGAATTGCGGGTTTTGCATTCATCAGCAGCAATTGCAAATAATAGGCTGTGACCGAGAGCGGCCCGGACGAATAAAGTTCAGCCGCCTGCGCCTTTTCCATTTTTACGACTTCTCCGTTCATAACGATGCTGCTGCAGCAAAGCCAGCGTAAAGCCTTCACCCGCTGCACCGCATCCTCTCCCGCCGCCACGAAAAGGAAAGTTTGACCCGTCGGTAAAAAAACGCCCGAGGCCGGCCCGCGCTGCCCGCCCGCCAGGGGCGACACGCGATCGCCCCCGCGCATCAGCAGCTTTTCCAGCGACAAAGGCTTCACCTGCGGCAGCAGCGCCAGTCCCAGCAGCAGGCGATCATAAAAGCCCAGCTTGTTCTCCGTCACGATGCCGTAATACGCATGATCGCCGGGCAGCAGATCGGGCGGTGCGGCGGCTTCGATCGAACCGGCGGCGCAGATCGCATCCAGCATTTTTTTCTTTTCACGCGCCATCAGGTCGCCGGCGAGCTTCCAGGTCCAGCGCTCGTCCAGCTCCGGCAATCGCCGCTCCAATTCCGGCAGGCTGAGCGCGCTGCGGTAAAATGCGGGAATGCCGGTGGCGCTTTTCGGCAGCCAGCCCGACAAGTCGCCCGGGCTGCCGCTCTGCCAGCTTTTGGCCGAGGCATAAGCCACGCTGCCTTTGCCGGAAAGCTGCACCCACTCTTCAAGCACTTCGATCGCGCGTATCGGCGAGTTGAGGTGAAGGAGCTTCAGCTGCTGGCTTTCCGCTTGCACGGCGGCGCTGTCGGAAATGCGCAGTCCCCGGAAAAGCCGGTTGGACGGCCCGTTCGCGTCGATGAGGTGCGCGCCGGGGCTGAGCGCGGCGGGTTCGAGGGAAAAACCTTCCGAAGGATCACGTTCCTGCTGCCACCCGGATAAATGCAGGCGACCTTCGGTCAGCGCTTCCACCCAGCTCAGCTCTTTAAGAAGGTTCCAGGTGTTCAGGGTTTGCGGGGCAAGTTCCATAAGGGGGATTTGAATGAAATATACATCAGCGGCGAACGAAAGTCAACTACGCGTTGATAATCAGCGCGGCGCCCTTTGTTCAAAAAATGTTCACATCCCGCAACGGGGTTTTTTCAAAAAATCCGCCCCGAAAGCCGTATCTTCGCGCGGTTTATTACAATTCCTGCCCGGCAGGACGATCCAAGAAATGCAGCTTCAGAAAAACAGAGAAAAGACGGTCACCCAGCGAAGCCCGTTCCTTTTCCAGGACGATAAAGCCTCCGTTTTCAGCGGGGGCTTTCTTTTGAAAAGCATTTCGGATATACGATCTCGGATTTCGGATTTGCGCACGCGCTGCGCGCAACCGCGTGGGATATGTGCGCAAATCCGAAATCCGAGATCGTATATCCGAAATTATTCACGTACTTTTTTTTAATATCAGATCATGCCTAAAGACACTTCCATCAAATCCGTTCTCATCATCGGCTCCGGCCCCATCATCATCGGGCAGGCTTGCGAATTCGATTATTCCGGCTCGCAGGCGGCGCGCTCGCTGCGCCAGGAAGGCATCGAGGTGACGCTGATCAACAGCAACCCGGCCACGATCATGACCGACAAGGTGACGGCGGACAACATCTACCTGCTGCCGCTGACCACGGCCTCCATCGTGAAGATCCTCGAGAAGCACAAGATCGACGCGGTGCTGCCGACGATGGGCGGGCAGACGGCGCTCAACCTCGCGCTGAAATGCGAAGAGCTGGGCATCTGGAAAAAGTACAAGGTGCGCATGATCGGCGTGGACATCGACGCGATCCGCGTGACCGAAGACCGCGACATGTTCCGCGCGCGCATGGAAAGCATCGGCGTGGCCATGGCTCCCTCGCACATCGCCAAATCATTTCTCGAAGGAAAAGAGATCGCGCAGCAATTCGGTTTCCCGTTGGTGATCCGCCCCTCGTTCACGCTGGGCGGCAGCGGCGGCTCGGTGGTGTACAGCAAAGAAGATTTCGATAAAGCGCTTAACCGCGGCCTGCAGACCTCGCCCATCCACGAAGTGCTGATCGACAAAGCCGTGCTGGGCTGGAAAGAGTTCGAGCTCGAGCTGCTCCGCGACAAGAACGACAACGTGTGCATCATCTGCTCGATCGAGAATTTCGACCCGATGGGCGTGCACACCGGCGACTCGATCACCGTAGCGCCCGCGATGACGCTTTCCGACGCCACCTTCCAGCGCATGCGCACGATGGCGATCAAGATGATGCGCGCGATCGGGAATTTTGCGGGTGGCTGCAACGTGCAGTTCGCCGTGAGCCCCGACGAGAAAGAAGAGATCATCGCCGTGGAGATCAACCCGCGCGTGTCGCGCTCCTCCGCGCTGGCCTCGAAAGCTACGGGTTACCCGATCGCCAAGATCGCCTCGAAGCTGGCCATCGGCTACACGCTGGACGAATTGCAGAACCAGATCACGCAAAGCACTTCCGCGTACTTCGAGCCCACGCTCGATTACGTCATCGTAAAAATCCCGCGCTGGAACTTCGACAAGTTCAAAGGCGCGAACCGCGAGCTGGGCTTCCAGATGAAATCCGTGGGCGAGGTGATGGGCATCGGGCGCAGCTTCCAGGAAGCGCTGCAGAAAGCCGCGCAGAGCTTGGAAATAAAACGCAACGGCCTCGGCGCCGACGGGAAAGAAATCACCAACCAGCAGGAGTTGCTCAACGCGCTGGAGCGTCCCTCGTGGAACCGTTTGTTCATGATCTACGACGCGCTGAAGCTGGGCATCCCCGTGAAGACGATCCACAAGCTGACGAAAGTGGACACCTGGTTCCTGCACCAGATCGAAGAGCTCGTCGCGCTGGAAAAAGAGATCGAGAAATACGGCATCGACGACATCCCGCGCGGGCTGATGTACGAAGCGAAACAGAAAGGCTACGCCGACCGCCAGATCGCGCACCTGCTCGGTTGCCTCGAGAGCGAAGTGTTCAAGAAGCGCGCCGAGGACATGAACATCCGCCGCGTGTACAAGCTGGTGGACACCTGCGCCGCCGAGTTCGAAGCGCGCACGCCGTATTATTATTCCACGTTCGAGGACGAGAACGAAAGCGAGCGCAGCGACAGGAAAAAGATCGTGGTGCTCGGCTCGGGCCCCAACCGCATCGGGCAGGGCATCGAGTTCGATTACTCCTGCGTGCACGGCGTTCTCGCGGCGAAAGAGTGCGGCTATGAAACGATCATGATCAACTGCAATCCCGAAACGGTGTCGACGGATTTCAACGTGTCGGACAAGCTGTACTTCGAGCCCGTGTTCTGGGAGCACATCTACGAGATCATCCTGCATGAAAAGCCGGAAGGAGTGATCGTGCAGCTGGGCGGGCAGACGGCGCTGAAGCTGGCGGAGAAGCTCGACCGCTACGGGATAAAAATCATCGGCACGGATTTCAAATCGCTGGACCTCGCCGAAGATCGCGGCAGCTTCTCAACGCTGCTGAAAGAAAATAATATTCCCTACCCGGAATTCGGCGTGATCGAAGATGCCGACCAGGCGCTCACCCTGGCGCGGCAGCTCGGCTTCCCGCTGCTCGTGCGCCCCTCGTACGTGCTGGGCGGACAGAGCATGAAGATCGTGATCAACGAGCAGGAACTGGAGCAGCACGTGGTGAAATTGCTGCACGACATCCCGGGAAATAAAGTGCTGCTCGACCATTTCCTCGACGGGGCCATCGAAGCGGAAGCCGACGCGATCTGCGACGGGAAAGACGTGTACATCATCGGCATCATGGAGCACATCGAGCCCGCCGGCATCCACAGCGGCGATTCGTACGCCGTGCTGCCGCCGTTCGATCTTTCGGAAAAAGTGATGCGGCAGATCGAGGCGCACACGAAAACGATCGCGCTCGCGCTGAAAACGGTGGGACTGATCAACATCCAGTTCGCCGTGAAGAACGAGACCGTGTACGTGATCGAAGCCAACCCGCGCGCCTCCCGCACGGTGCCGTTCATCGCCAAAGCTTACGATGAGCCGTACGTGAACTACGCCACGAAGCTCATGCTCGGCGCCAACAAGGTGAAGGATTTCAAATTCACGCCGAAGAAGCACGGCTACGCGATCAAAATTCCCGTTTTCTCCTATGAGAAATTCCCCGAAGTGCAGAAGGAGCTCGGCCCCGAGATGAAATCAACGGGTGAGGCGATCTATTTCATCGAAGACCTGAACGACGAGTATTTCCACCAGATCTACTCCGAGCGGAATTTGTATTTGTCGAAGTAGGGAGCCGGGAAGCTGTATTTAAGTAAAGCCGATTCGAGCGGATCGAAAGGTTTTTACCCGCAAAATGTGCGTTTTGTACATCCCGAAACGAGTTCTTTGCACTGCGCTGCCGCTGCTGTTCGTTTAGTTTTGGCGCATGCGCACTCGCCTCGCTCTCCTGCTTTTTCTTTTTCCGCTCGTCCTTTTTTCCCAAAGCGATTCCGCGCGCTTAGGCGAACGGCTCAAGTACGCCGAGCGGCTTGCCCGCTCCAAAGCCGATTCCTGCCGGCTGCTGCTGAGGGAAGTGGAGCGCGACCCGGCCTTCGCACAATTGCCCCCGATCCAGGGCGCTTATCATCGCCTGCTCAGCATCTGGCACCGCGAGCAGGGTGACTATCCCACGGCGATGAAGCACATCCGCGTGGCGCTGCAGATCTTCGTCGACCTGGGTTACCAGAAAGAGCAGGCGGCCTGCGAGAACGCAATGGCGAATATTTTCATCGAGGAAGGTGATTATCCCGCTGCGCTCGAGCATTACCTCGCCTCGCTGAAGCTGCAGGAGGCGATCGGCAACCTGTCAGGCGTGGCGAAAGTGCACAACAACATCGGCGTGGTGTATCGCAATCTCGGCGACGATCCGAAAGCGCAGGAGCATTTCAGCAAAGCCTACGAGCTCGCCAAAGCAAAGGGCGACAAGAGCACACAGTCCAGCGCGCTCGACAACCAGGGGAACGTCTATGGCTTCCAGGGCAAATACGCGCAGGCGCTGCAGAGCTACGAAACGGCGCTGAAGCTGCGCCGTGAAGTGAACGACCTGAAAGGCGTGTCCAAGCTGCTGTGCAACATCGGCAACACTTACGGCATGATGCGCAAAGGCGACCTGGGTTTATCGTATCTCGACAGCTCGCTGCTCATCCGTGAAGAGCTGAACGATCCCTACGGTATCGCGATCTGCCTCATCAACATGTCGGCCATTCACCTGGAGCGGGCGCGGTACGATACGGCGCTGCTGCTGCTGCAGCGCGGGCTGAAGATCTCCGAAGAGATCGGCAGCCTCGACAACGTCAAGGAGTGCTGCAACAACTTGTCGAAGGTGTACGAGCAGATCGGGCAGCCGGCGGAAGCGCTGAAGTATTACAAGCAATTCATCGCCGCGCGCGATTCGCTTTTCAGCGAGGAACGTTCGAAAGAGATCGTGCGCCGGGAAATGCAGTTCAGCTTCGATAAGGAAAAAGCGGCGCAGGATGAAAAGCTGCAGCGCGGGAAATTGATGAACCTCAGCCTGAGCGTCGGCATCGTGCTCGTGCTGCTGCTGGCGCTCGTCGTCGGCTACGGCCTGCTGCGCAACCGCAGGCAGAAACGCCTGCTCGAGCAGAAGAACGTGGAGCTGGAGCGCTTGTCGATCGTGGCTTCTGAGACGGAGAACGTGGTGCTGATCATGGATGCGGAAGGCCGCGTGGAGTGGGTGAACGAAAGCTTCGTGCGCCTGAACGCGATCTCGCTCGACGAGCTGAAGCAGTTGAAGGGTGAAACGATTTTCGAAATCAGCAACAATCCCGGCATCCGCAAGATCGTGGAGGATTGCATCCGCACGCGCAAGCCGTATACGTACGAATCGTTCAACCTCACGCGCGACGGCAAGCGCGTATGGGAATCGTCGACGCTCACCCCGATCATCGATGCGGAAGGCCAAGTGCGCAAGCTGGTCATCATCGATTCGGACGTGACCGAAGCGAAGCTCGCCGAAGAAACGATCCGCCTGAAGAACAAAGACATTACCGACAGCATCAACTACGCGAAAAAGATCCAGGACGCCAACCTGCCGAAGCTCGCCGACATCACGCGGCACCTGCCCGAATCGTTCGTGCTGTTCCGCCCGCGCGACATCGTCAGCGGCGATTTTTACTGGTTCTCAAAAAAAGAAGAGCACCTGCTGCTGGCTGCAGCCGATTGTACAGGCCACGGCGTGCCCGGCGCGCTGATGAGCATGATCGGCGGCAGCCTGCTGCACCAGATCGCCAATGAAAAAACGATCAGCGATCCCGCGCAGGTGTTGCTGGAGCTCGACCGGCAGATCACGCGCGCGCTGCAGCAAACCGGCGCGGAAGGCGAGAGCAGGGACGGCATGGACATCGCGTTCGTGGAGATCGCTCAGCGAACGCGAACGCTCCGTTACGCCGGCGCCAACCGCCCGCTGTACCTCGTGCGCGGGGGCGAACTGCAGGAGCTGAAGCCGGATAAATTCCCGATCGGCGGCGCAGGCGAAAAGCAGTTCGCCGTGAGCACGCTGGAGCTGCAGCGCGGCGATATCATTTATGTATTCTCGGACGGTTATGCCGACCAGTTCGGCGGACCAGGCAATAAAAAGATCACTTCGCGCCGCTTCCGCGAGCTGCTGCTGGAATTGTCGCCGCTGCCGATGGAAGAGCAGAAGACGCGGCTGGAGCGCTACCTGGCGGATTGGACGGGTGCATACCAGCAGACGGATGATATTCTCGTGATGGGTGTGCGGTTTAGCTGATAAAGCATCTCCAGGCCGCGCTCTTGCATACGTGCAA
>Ga0196978_1001296_pt1 | contig 11275 bp, 8 predicted proteins | sample S3v_2013CmetaG_FD_155491 | JGI IMG/M metagenome (GOLD analysis project Ga0196978, IMG submission 155491) | Soil microbial communities from Anza Borrego desert, Southern California, United States - S3+v_20-13C | ecosystem: Environmental > Terrestrial > Soil > Desert | place: USA: California... | reverse complement strand
CTGCGACCTCTGTCACCCCGCTCGACTCGTTGCTGCCGTCGTCGGCGAGATCGAGGACGATCGAACTACCACCGCCGGCGGGCAGCGTGGTCCACGCGCCTGCGCCATCGCAGTACTTCCCAGACGCCGCGGTGCCCGTGCACAGTCGCGCCGGATCGAACACGCCAGAGGTCGTGTCGCCCGCGGCAAGGCCACCGATCGAAGTGCCGTCGTGGGTATGACCCGGGTTGGCCCCGCTGGTGACGTTGCCTCCGGTCACCGTGCCGGCGGCGACCGTTCCCACAACCGTCAGGTCATCCGGAAACCGCGAAGGCACCGTCGCCACGTTCGTGATGACGTCGCCGACGGTAGGGCCTGTAGCGTAGAAGCCCACGTGATCGTCGGTGATCGTCACCGAGTTCGGTGTGTCCTCGATCGTGACAGTCGCGCCCTTGGCGGCGGCGCCGATGACGGTGTTGCTGTGGCTGTCCTCGGTGAAGTTGATGAGCTGCAGGTCCCCGTTGCCGCCCTCGATACCGGAGAGCAGTACCCCCTTGCAGCCCAGCTTTCCGGGCCTGCCGCACTGCACTCCGCTCTCGACATGCTCCGCGTTGATTCGCGTGTAGGCGCCGGCGTAGACGTCCTCGAGCAGCAGGCCGACCGAGTTGCCCAGCGTCACGGCCGACTGCGTCGAGAAGGTCCAGTTGTCGATGCCCTTGTGGTCCGCGTGCGCGCCTTCGACGAACATCGCCGCGCACACGTTGGCGCCCGATGCGCAACCGCCCGAGGACTCCGCCACCGAGCTGAGAATCGATTGGCCGTTGGTGAACGTGTAGTTCTGCGCGGTCGCGTTGACGTTGCCCGCCTGGATGTGGATCCCGTATTTGTTGAACCAGGACACCACGACGCCGTCGGTACCGCTCTGCTCCTGAGCCCGACGCGTGAAGAGGCCGACCGATTGCGGATCGGTATCGCCCGTCTCGGACCGCACGACCAAGTTCCGCAGTCCGGCGCCGAACGCGATTTCGCCCACCGTACCGGTCCACCTGGCGCCCGATGCAACCGTGGGCGTGCCGGTGCTCGTTGCCGTCGTTGTGGCGGCGAACGTGATGTTGGTCGAGCTCGGCACCGAGGCGACGTACTTCTCGCCATTCAGCTGCGCTTCGGGGATTCCGTTGCAGACGTCTGACGGACACTGGATCCCGTCGATCGTGATGGTGTCGTTGTTGGTCCCGGTGGTCAGGTAATGGGCGCCGGGGAACGTGATCGTCACCGTCGCCGAGCCGTTGGTCGTGGAGACCGGGTTGGCACCGAGCGTGCCGGCCAGCTCGTGCAGGACGCCAGAGCCGTCCGGCGCCCAATTGTAGTCGCCGATCACGACGCAGGCCGCTTTCTTCGCAGCGCTGCCTCCGAGCACCGCCTCGGGTGACGGGAACATCGTCGAGCCGGTCAGGGCTCCGTATTCCATCGAATCGTCGCACTCGATGATGCTGCCGCCGCGCGCGTATCCGTCCAGGGTTACACCGCCGGGAATGATGATCTGCTCGTTGACGACCCACTTGCCTGGCGGGATCTCGACGTCGCGATAATCCTCGGTCCCGGTGCCGCCGTTGGCGGCCGCCTTGCCGTAGGCCTCTTTGATCTTGCCCATCAGGCAGGAGGTGATCGTCGAGGCTGAGTCGGTCACCGACGCGCAATCGCCGAGAGAGACCATGCCGCGCAGGCCATCCTCGATCTCGCTGGCTTGATAGTCGTCGTCTGCGGCCGTCACCGCACCAGTGCGGCCTTCGAACGAGTCGACATCGCCCGAGCCGAGCCCGGTCACGCAACCGAACGCCTTCGTCGACCGGTTGAAGTTCAGCGCCATGCCTGCGCTGTCGCAGTCCGGAATCGCCGGTGTCTCGCAGAACTTGTTGCCCTGGCCCATCAGGACCGCGAACTCCAAGCCGGTGTTGGTGGCGCAGTAGGTTCCGCCTTGCTCCAGACGCGAAGGCGCAGCGACGGCGGCGGTGGTGCAGACCAGGTGCAGTAGCGCGAAGGCGGAAAGGCGGACAGGCGTGCGAGAAAGCATGCCCGCCACGCTACCGGGATTCGTCAGACGTCTGACAAATCCGGCAATGGGTAGGTGCTACGGCGTAGCACCTACATCGTGTGCGGCCAGACGATCAGGCGCATGTCGTCGACCACCGTTTGGTAGGCCGCCGCATCGTCGGTGCGTAGCGAGACGTTCAGATCCAGGAAGCGTCCGTGGAAGATGCCCTGCCGCGTGCGCAGTAGCATGGGATTCACGGCGTAGTTGTCGGAGGCGGTGATCTCGACGGTCGTCGCGGCCAGGTGATTGTCGCGGCCTCGCCCGGCCATCGTCCAGGTCGCAACCTCGAGATCGTCGAAGCTCGGCGACACCGGGCCAGCCAGTGCAGTAGCGGTCGTGGCACTCGACCCGCCCACGAGATCCTCGTCGGCGATGAATGTGCCGGACACCGGTCGCAGGTACAGGTGGATGGACGGAGCGGTCACGGCCACGACGACGCGGCCAGTGGCGCCGCTCGTCCCGCCGGTGACGAGCTCGTTCTCCGCGAAGCCGTCGCCGTCGATCGCGCCGATCGGCAGCTTCACGACGTCATACGTAAAGTTCAGGCCTCGCTGTGTCGGGCTGCAGCAGAGCATGTACTGCCAGTCCCGGTCTTCGCCGAGGTCAACCCCCTGCACCAAGTACTCCGCAGCCGCCAAGCCGGCGTCCGCCTCCAGTCGACCGTATGCGTCGACCGCGCACTGGATCTTGAGTCCCGGCCATCCCAGGTCTCGCTCGCTGCGGTCCAGCACGATGCTCGAGCTGTGCTTGGGCGGGATGGTCACGTAGATCCCCGCAGCCGTCTCGCTCTCCTGGCCGTACGTGTCGATCGCCTTGACGATGAGATGCTCGCCTCGGGCCCACACCGGGAGCTGCACACTGGTGCCGCGGGTCTCGGCGACCTTGACGCCGGTCCGCCACTCGATTCCCCGCCGGACCTCGTAGACGCGCAGGTTGCGGTTTCGCGGCTGGCCCTCGGCGTCCACGGGCGGATCGGACCATTCCAGGTAGAGAGCATCGCCTCCCGTGACGACCAGGTCGACTGGCGGTAGCGGTCGTTGCGAGACTGGCTGGTAGACCAGTGTGGCCTGGGGCGAGTTCTCCGGATGCGCGCGATCGCCTGTCTCGGCGACGCCCACCACGGCTACGTCGTAGGAGGTGCCCGCAACCAGGTCGCGTGCCACGAACGCCTCAACGCCCGTGACGCGGCCGGCGCTCTCCCAGTGCAGGTCATCGGTGTCGCGAACGAAGATCTCGTAGCGGCCGGCGGCCTTCTCCAGCGCTGGCGTCCAGTGCACGCGCAACCCAGACCGGGCGCTACCGTCGACGCCTATTCCAACGTCGGCCGTCAACGACACATCAGTCACCGCCGACGGGAAGCGCGTGGCCGCATTCGGAATCACAGTACCTGGGGCATCCAGGATGTGGCCGAGCGTGTCGGCGATCTCGAAGAGCTCGGGGTCGTAGTTGATCAGCTCGACCTTGCGCGACAGGTCCTGCGCTCGCGAGATGCGGCCGATGATCCAGTCCTGCAGGCCAAGGGCCTGCTCGTAGATGACGTACAGATCATGGTGCGCCGGCGCGCGCGGAAGGTCGGACGCCAGCTCGATGGAGTCGCCCTTGGCATAGGTCCCGGCCGGCGAACTGATCTCGACCGTCGCGCGCTGATCGTTCGCGCCGAACATTACGTCGATCTCGTAGACCTTCCCCTCCTCGAGGATCATGGACCGATCCAGGATCACCGAGTCCGCCGTGCAGCCGGCCGCCAGACGGCCAGAGAAGCCCGTGTTCGGTACATCGTGGACGCCTGTGACGACGTCGCCGGCCTCCGCAGCCAGCGCCGAGAGCCCCACGGTGTGGCTCGCTCGCATGTATCCGAGCTTGCCGAGGTACCCGATGAACTTGGCCTCACGATGGGCCTGGCCAGGCCGCGTGATCCCTGGCAGCGGTACCGTCCGGGTCACCAGCGGCTCGCCGGCGTCCAGGTATTCGATCATGTCGATGATGGCCGCATCGTCCTTGTGATCGCGCTCTCGGTTCCGGTACTGCACGATGACCTGGTTCGCTGCTTCGGCGGTGTTGACGAAGCCCATCTCCCAGGTCCCCTCGGTGATGGTGCCCATGTGCATGTGCTGCGAGCTGGTGCGCGGCTTTTCCGTCTTGAAGCGGATCTCACGCTCCGAGACGATTGGCGCCGTCCTGCAGGTCTGACCAATGCGCCGCAGTACTTCCCAGGCCGGCATCTGCCCGATCAGATCGTCGAATCTGAAGCGCGGTTCCGTTCCACCGCGACCATCGTCGACGAGCTCGTCGGCATGATCGGCCAGCTCCTTCAGGGACTCTAGGCCTGGCGTCGCCCGGTCAAGGTAGTTCCCGATCGAATACCGGGTGTTCGAGCACACATCGTACAGGTGCCACGCCGGGTTGTCTGTCCACTTGTGCGCGAAGACCGGGGCTGCCGGATCGACACCGTCCCAGATCGGAACCTTGCGCCCCTTCAGCAGCAGCGTAACGTCCGGCAGGGACCCATTGGTCTGGCGCACGTCGATGCCCTTGAACGCGATCAACGCGATGCACGGGTACGAGAGAGCGATTTCCAGTATCTCGTCCACCGCCGAGAAGATCATGTCGTTGTTTCGCTTCGACGGCGCGTGGCGGCTCCAGTCGCTGTCGGACACGCTCTGCTGACTCCGATTACGACGACGGACGTCGATGTCGTACCGGTTGCGCTCCAAGGTCAACATCAGCTCAGACGTGAACGGCGCCTGTCGCTTCGTTCGCACCCACACCGGCAAAGCATCGTCTTCCACGGCGGTGACCGTGTAGGCCTTCGTCTGCCTGTTCCACCGGATGTATTGCCAGTCGCCGGGTGTCCCCCCGCCAACATCGTAGATGCGGTAACGTACGTCGTAGAAGGCCTCGAAAGGCTTCACCTCTCCGGAGTCGGCGACGTAGTAACAGCCGGCTGGGAAGCTGATTCGCAGGTTCGCTCTGTCCACGTCGCCGGCGGTGGTGTGCCGGCGCCATGGCCCGGGTCCTTCACCCGGATCGTTGCTCCAGGCGTATAGCGGCTGTGTTAGCGCTTGCGAGTTCGAACGGACGTTATGCACCTCGTGAAAGCCGGGGATGACCGACTGATGTAGTTCGCCCGGCCTGAACGATACCGTCACGCCGGGGTAGCTCGACAGCGCGTTCTCGTTGAGGCGTATCGATTCGAGGTCAGGATCATCGTGGGCCTTGTTGTTGAACTCGCCCACCAGGTCACCGATGCCTTGAACAGGCCCTTGGCCTAGCCCCAGCAGCACGTCGAGAAAGGTGTTGCCCTGCTCGTCAGAGCGCGCGACGACGTTGAGTACTTGGCCAGGGACTCTGGGCTCTCCATAGGGAACGGGGATTGGTGTTCCGCGCTTCGTGCCGTTCCTGAAACGATCGAAGAGGCCGCCGGGGTCGGTGTCGTTCGACGTGTCGGGTTCACCGATCAAGGCCTGGATCGCATACGACAGCGCCGTCGATACGACCGCGGCGATCACATAGGGCCCGATGTACGCCCAGATCGCCGCCAGGTAGGCAAGGACGACCACGATCTCGTACCCGATCTCCGGGATGAAGATCAGCTCATCGCAAGGGCCTGGGCAGATGACGTCCACGGCATCGCCGCGAACCGAGACGCCATTCCACACAACGAAACAGTTGGTCTTTCCGAGATGCAACGGCCGGTAGTAGGAGAGCGCCTTGCCTTCCACCCACAAGGCAGTCTCGTCGGTGCCGCTGGTCTGGTGCCCGGGAAGGAAGCCGCGTGTCTTTATTCGCAGCATGCAGGCTCTCGGTAGCGGAACACGGAAACGATCGGCAGCTTCAACGAGGACAAGCGGTGGCGGATGACGCCCAGGCTCTTCGTCGCCTGCAACAGCCAGAAGCCATTGTCGTCATCAATGACCCCGACGTGGAACTGCTCCTCCCTGGGAAGCCACAACAGCACAACGTCGCGACGACGGTACGGCCGCTGCACGCGCACCCAGAGCTGCTCGAACTTGTCGAGGTAGTCCATGTAGGCTTGCCCGACCATTGCGCCTGGCGGCCGCTGCACGTCCGGCAGCTCGATGCCGTCGAGCCTGAAGTACTCGACCATCACCCCGAAGCAGTCCCATCCAGGATCTCCGCGGCCGCCCCATTGCCAGGGCTTACCGACGAGCGCTGTCGCCTGGATCGTCATTCCGGTTGGCCGGGGAACCCGCCGTATCGCCCGGGGTGGAGGTTGGAGTCGACGCCGTGGGCGACGCATCCGTTGGCCGTGGTCAGGCCCTTGTCGCACGTGAGCAGCGCGCCGGCGTAGAGGCAGACAGGGCCCCGATAAAAGTGCCTGCATCGCACGATGTATCGCTCGCTGGCGAACGGTGCTTCCAGGAAGTTGCTGTGTCCGAGCGACAGCGTCACCACGTCGGCACGGATCGGATCGCAGGCCAGCACCTTGTAGACCGACTCGATCTTGGACAGCGGGTCGTCCAGGTGCTCCTTGTGCACGATGAGGATGCGCACCCAATGCCCCACGAAACCTCGCGCCTCCATCAGCTTCGGCATGATCGCGCGCGTAACGTTGGCGATGTGGACTGGCACGACGTTCAGATCGCCCTCGCTCGTCTCGTCCTGCTCGCCTATGGCTATTGGGCACGGCCGATAGAGCGTGCCGTCGTAGACGACGTCCTCTTGCGACGGCGCCACGAAGCAGAACTTCTCCGAGCCGTCCTTCACCGCGTCGAGCTCGTACAGATAGAGCCACGGCTCGGTCTGCTGGAGCTTGTTTTTCTCGCGGATCTGCTGGGGTGTCAGCGTCTTCATGCGGCCCTGGCGTGGAAGGTCACGAGCTCTTCCAGAACGACGGTCACCGAGTACACGCCCGTTGCGTGCATCGTCTTCTTCACCTCCGGGTTGCGCAGGTGCCAGCTGGTTGCGACTTCGTCGTCGGGAGCGAGCCAGGAGAACTGTTGGTAGGGGCCACGGCGGGCCTTGAAGAAATCGACGAGTGCATCCGCCTCGGCCTTCGGTCGATTGCCGAACGTGCACTGCAGGGTCCGGCGCCCCTTGGTCATCATGGGGAATGACTCGACGTGCCCTGATTCGAATTTGCGCACTACACTGGCGAACTCCTCGCTGGCCGAGATGACGTAGTCTGCCGCGGCAGACAGCGTCGACTCGAACAGATCGGCGCGAACCATGTCGCACTCGAGGTCGTCCTCGTCGTTGGGCGCCAAGCCAAGCGTGACCACGTTGCCTGACACGCTGAAGGCGGTCTCGTCGGTCGAAGGATCGCCCGGCGTCATGCTGTAACCGCTGAGGACTGGTACCAGTTCACTCGGCGAGTTCGGCGGGAAGGGAAGTACAAAGCGGCGGTTGCTGCCGTCGCGTGTGCCTGCGGCCGCTGCGCCGAAGACCGGGTTGTGCGCGACAGCGCCGACCTTGACGTAGTCGACCTCCAGGACGTCGTCGGCGAACGGCGCGGTGCCAAGAAGAACCAGCTTGCCGGCGGGCTGTGCGAATCTTCCGTCGCCCGGATCCCACGTCTCCTGGTAGTGCACGCGCCTGCCGTTGTGCCGCACGCGGATGGCGCCTTGGGCGTACGGCGCAGTGGCGATGGCGAACAGGCGGTTGTTGCCGTCCTTGGTGCCGACGGGGACCTCGTTCAGCACCAGGTCCTCGTTCTCCGCCTCTGCTACATCGACGCGTAGCGTGTCGCCGAGCTGGGGCGCGACGCCGAGCGTGATCGTCGCGTCGCCGACCTGCACTGAGTACTTGCCTGGATCGACAGAGCCGGTGGTCCGCTCGAGGTAGTGCCCGTTGTGGCGCGGCACCACCGATGCGGCGCCGGCTGGGGTTACGGGCAGATCAAATACCGTGCGGACACCGTCGATCTGATCGCTGAGGTCGACACCGAATTGGAAGTACCGAGGGATGGCGCCGACGTCCTCGTCGGCAATGGGGAGGTTTTCGAACTCGTCCTCTTCCGCGGATCCGTCAGTGAGTTCGAAGTTGTCGATCTTCAGCGAGCCTGTGCTGCCGATCGGACGCGCCAGGTAGAAGCCCACCTGCCCGGGCTGCACGAGCTGGGTAAGGGACTTGTCGATAAGGCTTCCGATCAGCGTGCCGTTCGCCCTGAGCTGCAGGGTCGTCTGCGTCGCCGCCGTTTCCACTGTGAGCTTCAACGCGATGGCCACGTTCGCGCTGAATCCGCCGGCGTCGAAGCTTGCGGTCTCCTCGACATCGCCGTCGAGGTATTTCCACAGCTGCACGTTGTCGGTGGAGCTGCCGATCTTCAGCGCTGCCAGATAGCCGGTGAATCCGCCAATGCCCTCGGCGCCATCCGGCTTGCCGGCGCGAGCGACGAACCCAATCCACTGGCGCTGAAAGTTCGGAAACGTGACGTCGGCCTGTACCTCGTAGTCCGCCGTGGCGGGACGGACCTGGAACAGGACGATGCGATCGCCGGTTTCGCTGCCGTAGGAGAGTTGGCCGCCCGACGTCGGCGCTCCGGCTGCGACATGCCAGAGCGACCGAAGATAATAGTCCGCCGACGATCCGAGGCGATTTGGCCGATCGAAGTCGTCGGACATCACCGCCGTACCGTCCAGCTGGTCGATCTCGATCTCCCGGATCGATGCGCGCGTCTGACCATCGGTCGTCTTCCCGCACGAGGTAAGGAAGCCGCACGCGCCGATACCGGTCAGAGCAGACGCGGCAGGATCGACCACGCGAAAGATGATGTCGCCGTCGAGGATCGCGGAAAGCCGCACCGACCCGTCGCCCAGATCGTTCACTCGCAGCTCGGGAATACGGTTCTTGTCCTCGGGCCAGGCCAGGTCGGACACGGACTGCATGCTCGTCTTGACGCCCTGGTCGACCCGATAGACGGCGAGCTCGGCGAGCTCGGTCTCCGGATCGATCGCGACCTCGAGGATGTAGGCGTCGCCCTCGAACCACCGCTCGGGCCCGGTGGCGGTGCCGGAGATGTTCTGGAGCCGAGCCATGACGCCGCACGTGACAGGCTGCCGATCGCCGGCGACGTGCCTCCAGAAGAAGCGGCTGCGCACCCGAACCTCTGCCGTGGGCGGCAGAGCCCTGCAGGCCATCCAGCTCGAGGCCGGCACCGTCGACGAGGCGTAGATGACGCCGGTGTCGAGCCGGCCGTATCGGTTCAGGGTTCCGTAGGCCGCGACAACCTTGTCGACGGCGACGTGGTCACCCGGGATCCAGAGCGCGCCGTCGGACGGGATGCTGCCAACAAGCGGTGTGTAGACGTCTGTACGAGGGAGGGACACGGCGGTGGCGCGAGTATGCCACTGGTCACCGAGTCTCCGCGGGGATTCGCGGGGCGCTAGGTGCTACGGCGTAGCACCTAGCGCTTCCGCGGCAACCTCAGCGATAGCCCAAGCGATCTGTTCATCGGAGGCGTCGGCGGCGAGCGTCCGGTCGAAGAATGCATCGCTCGCCTCGCTCAGCTCGTGATCGCCGGGCTCGTGGTACGCCGCGTAGAAATGCCGGCTCCATTTGCCGTTATAGCCGAGGCCAGCGCGAGTTTTTCGTCCAGGCTGAGCTCGGCCATTGTCCTAACTCCCATCGCGTCACCCTCTATTTTTGGTCGCGGCTGATCCTGGATAGGCGCCGCTCGACCGTCTGCCGCAGCCAAGCTGACACGTCGATCGACTCCGCTGCCGCTGCGGCCTGTACACGCGCGCGGAGCGACGGCGGGACCTTGGTTTTCAGCTCGGCGGTGGCGCGCTGATCCTCGGGGAGCGGGGGACGGCCCCGCTCCCGCTTTGGGGCGGTGGCTCTCATCCTGCGTAGGCGTTTCCGATCGTCGCGCCGCGATCCATCGCCTCGGCGCATCCGTCGCACACCGCATACCCGTCGCGCTCGGTGGTCGCGTCGTAGGAGCGGCAGGACTCGCAGGCGGTGTCGGCCTTGCGGTCGGCGGTGGCGAGTTCGGCGGCCTCGTCCAGCGCCTCGATGGCCTCTTCGGCCGTCAGCGTCGGGTCGGTGGTCAGGACGGCGCGGATCGCGGCGTGGCCGTCGTCGCAGTCCAGCGCGGGACGCAGGCGGAGTACTTCGGCGGCGACATCGGCGGGGAAGGTGTTGGTGGTCGTCATGGTGGTCTTTCCTTTTGCGCCCGGACTTGGGACCGGGCCGTGCATTACCGCGGGGCCTCTGGCGCCCCGCGCCCCTCTGCATCAGTCAATCTCGGCGACGACGCCTTCGCCATCGGCGAGGTGGCGCGGAATGTCGACGGCGATGCGCCGCGTCTCGGCGTCACGCGGTAATTAATAGGGCCTCGGAAATGACTACGCAAGGGGATTCGGTGACTTTTTTCGGGGCCTGGAAAATAGATCGGGGCGCGGCGTTCGCGCCGGTGGGCCTTGACACCGCTCAGGCAGCCACCTAACCGGACACGCCATGTGACGCGGGCTACAGCAGCCGCAGCTGATGCTGAGGCACAATCCAGAGGCCTACCTGGCGGAAGGAACGAGCTCGCCAGGATCGCTCTTGAGGAGCTCCTGAAACGGGGTAAGCCATGATCGGAGATGTCTGCTGCTTCAGACCTGGCCGCGCTCGAGGAGGACACACGACGTGAGGACGATCTTCCGGCTGTTCGTCGCGTTCTTTGCCTTCAGCCTTGTGGCTGGCGCGGTCACTTCGGAGTATGGCCCGGCCGACGCCTTGACACTTGGCCTGGTGGCCGGCGTCGTCGCATACGCAGCGATTGGCCGGCGTTCATCGGTCGCCGGCTCTAGCTTCTCGCCACTGCGGGCAGGCGAAGAGGTCGATGACCCGGTTGCCATCGGGAGGGTGCGACTAGCCATTCGGGATGCCATCGACAAGGCTTGCGACGTCGCGATCGATTACCAGGCCCCGGGAGAGGAACCGGTAACACATCGCCGCATCACGCCGCTCGACATCGAAGACGGAGCTTACCTGATCGGATTCTGCCATCTCCGAGACGCGGAGAGGACATTCAAACTTTCCCGAATCCAAGACATCCGCCACTGCGAACGATACGGACGCGGCCGTCGCGCTTGGGCTCGATGGCAGAAACAGACGGGAGCGACCAGCGACAACCGCGTACCTGTCACCGCCGATTGATCCGCCGGCGGTAGTTCGGCTTGCTCGAAACCGCCCCCGCCACGATATCCTCGATCAACGCCCGCTTCTCGACGAGCATCTGTTCGACGGACCGAC
>Ga0196978_1001295_pt1 | contig 11279 bp, 12 predicted proteins | sample S3v_2013CmetaG_FD_155491 | JGI IMG/M metagenome (GOLD analysis project Ga0196978, IMG submission 155491) | Soil microbial communities from Anza Borrego desert, Southern California, United States - S3+v_20-13C | ecosystem: Environmental > Terrestrial > Soil > Desert | place: USA: California... | reverse complement strand
CGCCGGAGCAGCGCACGCAGCTCGAACAGCGTCGTGAGCAGCGCAAGCAGCGCCGCGAGCAGCGCCGCGGTCAGGGCGGCGGCGAAAGCGAAATGTTCTAACACTCAAAGGGCGTCGGGGGCCGGGCGTCGGGTGTCGGGGTAAAGACAAGTTGCTTCCCCCGGCGCCCGGCCCCCGACGCCCGACACCTTCTTCCGGGGTGAGTCACTGCGCGACAGCTTGGAGCAGGCGGACGACTTGGAGCTGGCGCGACTCGCGCGCGGCGGTGACGAGTCCGCCTTCGGCGAGATCGTGCGGCGCTACAGCCCGCGCGTGTTCCGCGTCGCCGGCCGCTTCTTCCGCCAGAGGGAGCGGGTCGAAGAGGCCGCGCAGGAAGTTTTTTTGAAGGCGTTCACGCAGCTCGACGGCTTCGAGGGGCGCGGCTCTTTAGAGGGCTGGCTGACGCGGATCGCCACCAACACGTGCCTCAATCTCCTGCGCGCGTCGGGGCGGCGGCCCGAGCTGACCGTCTCGGACTTGACCGAGGACGAGGGCACGTGGCTCGAAGACCAGCTCTCGGGCGTGGCCGCCGCGCGGCACGAGGCGGCCGAGCGCAGCATGGTCGCGGCCGACTTGGCCGGGCGCGTGCTCGAAACGATGTCGCCCGACGACCGCCTCGTCCTGACTCTGGTTGACGGCGAGGAGATGGCGGTCAAAGAGGTCGCCGAGGTGACGGGCTGGTCGGAGTCGAAGGTTAAGGTTCAGGCCTTCCGCGCGCGCCGCCGGATGCGCGCGGCCGTCGAGAAGCTTTTAGAGTTCCGCGGGAAGGGGCGTAGCGTAGAAAGCGCTGGTGAAAGATGAAAGACCAACACATCATCGGCATCCTTGAGGGCGGGCCGCTCGCGCGTCTGAGCGAGGGCGAACTGGCGGCCGTGCGCGAGCACGCCGCCGGCTGCGCGGGCTGCGGGCGGGCCGTCGAGGCCGCGCGCGTCGCCGCGGCCCTGCTGCGCGAGCGCCCGGCCTCGACGGTCGAGCCTTCGCCCTTCTTCCAGACGCGCGTGCTGGCCGCCCTGCGCGAGCGCCGCGCCGAGGAGGAGACGCCGGCGCTCAGCCGCCTGTGGCGCGCGGCCGGCGCGCTCGTCTCCTCGATGGCGGCCGCGGTGGCGCTCCTCGCCGTCTTCACCGTCGCCGCCCCGAACTTCGGCCTCGCGGACGAAGGCGAGGTGGTGACCACGGCGTCCGACTTCTACTCGACGGAGGCGCTGTTCGTCCCGGCCGAGACGGCCGACGCCGAGGTGGATTACGATCAGGTGTTCCAAGCCGTCTACGCGCCCGAGTCGGGGGGCAGCGATGAATAAGCTCACGCGCAACAAGTGGCAGGTGCGGCTGGCGGCCCTGTGCATCTTCGTGCTCGGCTTCGCGGCCGGCGCGCTGGCGCTCAACGCCTACCGCGGGTGGGCGCGCGCGCGGGGGCGCGAGGGCGGCGGCCGCCGCCACTTCGAGTCGAGGCTCTTCAACCGTCTGGGGCTGGCGGGCGAGCAGCGCGCGCAGGCCGAGCAGATTCTTTCGGACGCGCGCCACCAGATGGACGAGGCGCGCCGCGAGTCCGAGCCACGCTTCGCCGAAATCCGCCGGCAGACCGACGAGCGGCTGCGTCAGGTGCTCACGCCCGAGCAGTGGCAGCAGTTTCAGCAGATGAAGGAGGAGGCGCGCGGCAAGCGTCGCGGCGGTCGCGGCCGACGCGACGGCCCGCCCTAGCCTTAAGCGCGTCGACGAAACTGCCGGGGCCGGGGCGAGTCCGCGGCCCGCTTCGACTCACGGAAGAGTAGAACGAGAATGGACAGGGTGAGGATTAACTTCTTATCCTGTCCGTTCTTGTTTTAATTTGTCCGGGGCTCGGGCGGGCCGCGGGCTCGCCCCGGCCCCTTCGGTTTTAATGATCGCCCTTTTTGGTTCGACGGTCTCTTAAAGTAAACGATGCCGGCCGCCGTGAAGCGAGCGCAGGATGGCGCGGGTGAGCACTACCCGCGGGCGTACCTGTTCATGCTGTCGGGTTCGCTGGCGTTCGCCGTGATGGGGGCTTTGAGCCACCTCGCGGGCGGGCGCGTCGAGTGGCAGGTGGTGGCGCTGGCGCGGACGGCCGTGGCCTTCGCGCTCTCGGCCGGGCTGGCCGCGGCGACCGGCGTGCGGCTGGTCATGTGGCGGCCCCTGACCTTGTGGGTGCGGAGCCTCGCCGGGAGCGCCGGCGTCCTCTGCGCCTTCTACGCGCTGACGCACCTGCCCATCTCGACGGCGCTGACCTTGAGCAACACCGTGCCCGTGTGGGTGACCCTTCTGGCGTGGCCGGCGCTCGGGCAGAGGCCGACGCGCGCGGTGTGGGCGGCCGTCGCCGCGGGGCTGGCCGGCATCGTCCTCATCCAGCGGCCCGAGGCGGCGGGCGAGAGGCTGGCGGCGCTCGCGGCCGTCGGCAACGCGCTCTGCACCTCGGTCGCCATGATCGGCCTCAACCGCCTGCGCGGCGTGGACGCCCGCGCCGTCGTCACGCACTTCTCCGGCGTCTCGACCGCGGTCACGCTCGCCGTCCTCCTGCTCACGGGCGGGGGCGCGGCCCGCGCCGCCTTCAATGATTCGCTGACGCCGATGCTGCTCGCGGGCGTCGGGCTGGCCGGCACGCTCGGGCAGTTGGCGATGACGCGGGCCTTCGCGCTCGGCACGCCCGCGCGCGTCTCGGTCGTCGGCCTCATGCAGGTCGTCTTCGCCCTCGCCTTCGACGTGCTCTTCTGGCGTCGTTCGCTCGACGCCGTCACCGCCCTCGGCATCCTCCTCGTCATCGCCCCCTCGGCTTGGCTCCTCCGCCGCTACCCCCTGCGCGAGAACGCGGTGATACACACGACCACGTCGTGAACGGGGGCCCGGCTGTCTACTTAAAAAACGAACAGCGCCCCTTCCGAAGAAGGAGCGCTGTCTGTTGTGGACGAGATCAGGCGTGCGACCCGACCTCCGTCAATGCGGCCCCAGAGGGCCGACACTTGATTCCACTGCGCGAGGGATAGTTGCTGTTCTTAAGCCGCCCTTTTAGACCACGGGGCGGCGACCCGACAGCAGGTTGATAACTAGGACGACCGCCGCGATGACGAGCAGTAAGTGAATCAGACCGCCGCCGACGCCGCCGATCAAACCGAGGAGCCACAGCACCAGCAAGATCACAAGAATTGTCCAAAGCATCCGTCTATCCTCCCTAATTTAGTCAACTGTTTCCCACCCAACCCTGTGCCGTTGACTAGAGCAACGGATATGCCATCCCCGCACCCGCGCCGCGCCGCGGCCGGCTAAACCGCTACAATTCAGCGTTTTGCGCCCCACCCGCCCGAGCCCGACCGCCCTTCCCCGCGCCCGACCACGCCCCCGCACCGTACTGATACACGGCACACCGCGCCCCGGCTGAATGCCTTCGCTGCACGCGTCGAGACGGCTTAAGAAAACAGAACCGCGGGAGGTTGCGGGCGCGTTGGCGTTGGCGTCACCCGAAACCGCCCGCGGCACTGTTTCTTAAAGTGAAACCACTTCACCGCCGGCCTTGAATGTCTTCGCGGACGAAGCGCGCGAGGGCGCGCATCTGTTCGTCGGTGAGGGTGTATTTGAAGGGCGGCATGCCGCCGCGCCCGTGGAAGATTTGCTCGAAGAGTTGCTGGTCGGTGTATTCGAGGGCGCGACCCTGCTTGAGGCTGGGCACGGTGAGGGCGCCGACCTGCGCGCCCGCGCCGTCGGGGCCGTGGCAGGCGGCGCAGTTTCGGCGGTAGAGTGAGCGCGTCGGGCTTTCGCCGGCCCCGCCCCGCCCGCAACCGACAGCCGACAAAAGAGACGCCGCCAGCGCGCTGATCAACGCGACGCGCCCGATCCCCTGCCTCGTCCGATTCATCCCCCCGACCATAACCGCCCCCTCCGCGCCGCGCAACCGGCGGGCCGGGGCCGCGCGGCGTCGCGCTCCGCCGCCCGCGCGCCCTTTGAGCAAATCCGCGAAAGGCTCTATGCTAGTTCCCAAAATCTTGCGAGCAGACAGTTCCGCGACGCTTCCGGGAGGAAAGGACGAGCTATGAGCGCGAACCGCGACACGTTGACTATCACGGACAACCGGACGGGCCGGCAGTACGAAGTCCCCATCGAGCATGGGGCCATCCGCGCCACCGACCTGCGCCAGATCAAGGCCGGCGACGACGACTTCGGGCTGATGACCTACGACCCGGCCTTCATGAACACCGCCTCGTGCAAGAGCACCATCACCTACATCGACGGCGATAAAGGCATCCTCGAATACCGCGGCTACCCCATCGAGCAGCTGGCCGAGCAGAGCACGTACCTCGAAGTCGCCTACCTCCTGCTCTACGGCGAGCTGCCGACCGAGGAGCAGTTGACGAAGTGGAAGCGCGACATCACCTACCACACCTTCATCAACGAGAACATCAAGAAGGTCTTGGACGGCTTCCACTACAACGCGCACCCGATGGGCATGTTCGAGGCGATGGTCGCCGCGCTCTCGACCTTCTACCCCGAGGCCAAGAACATCAAGGACGCCGCCTGCCGCCAGAAGCAGATTCACCGGCTCATCGCGAAGGTGCCGACCATCGCCGCCTTCGCCTACCGCCACCGCGTCGGGATGCAGTACGCCTACCCCGACAACGACCTCTCCTACGAGGGCAACTTCCTCAACATGATGTTCAAGACGACGGAGCTGAAGTACCGGCCGAACCCCGTCCTCGAACGCGCCCTCTCCGTCCTCTTCATCCTCCACGCCGACCACGAGCAGAACTGCTCGACGAACGCCATGCGCTCGATCGGCTCGGCCGAGACCGACCCGTACTCGTCTCTCGCGGGCGCGGCCGCCGCGCTCTACGGCCCGCTGCACGGTGGCGCGAACGAGGCCGTGCTGAAGATGCTCAGCGAGATCGGCTCGGTGGATCGCGTGCCCGAGTACGTCAGGCGCGTCAAGGCCGGCGAGTTCCGCCTGATGGGCTTCGGCCACCGCGTCTACAAGAACTACGACCCGCGCGCGCGCATCATCAAGCAGATCGCCTACGAGGTCTTCGAGGTGACGGGCAAAGACCCGCTCTTAGACCTCGCGCTCGAACTCGAACGCATCGCGCTCGAAGACGAGTACTTCGTCAAGCGCCGCCTCTACCCGAACGTTGACTTCTACAGCGGGATCATCTACCGGGCGATGCGCTTCCCCGTGGACATGTTCCCCGTCCTGTTCGCCATCCCGCGCACCTCGGGCTGGCTCGCGCAGTGGGCCGAGATGCTCGAAGACGCCGACCAGAAGATCGCCCGGCCGCGCCAGATTTACCTCGGCCGCCGCACCCGCGAGTACGTCCCCATCGAGCGCCGCAACGGCGCGGCCGAGGGGCATGCGGCCGGAGGCTAAAAGGCGTGACCCGGCGAAGGCCGTGAGCCGTCAACCGTGAATCGAAAAAGACCGGGCGCCGCCGTCGCTTGAAGTGTTCAGGCCGCGGCGGCGCTCAACGTGTCTTGTGCGATTCGCGCCCCACGGCTTTACTTCTTTATGAAATCGGTTTCCGCCGCGGAGGCCGCCGCGTGACTTCCGACCGTCCTGAATTTTTTTGAGAGACGGGCCGGCCCGGCGTGATTCATTTACCGGGGGAATCCCGCGTTAAGGGTCGGAGGTCGGAAAAATGTTGAAGAATAGGCAAGTTCGAGTCATCAAGCGCGACCAGCGGGAGCCGGCAGGGGCCAACCCGGTGGCGCCGGGCGAGCCGCAGCCGGCCGCCTCCGAGCGCGAGGTCAAGACGGTCGTCTCCGGCTGGGTCAACGAGCACCGCCGCCGGGCCGACGAGTTCCGGCGCAACTACGCCGACCTGCTCAAAGGCGTCGGCTTCTCGGCGGCGCTCCCGTCCGCGCGCGGTTAGAGTCTTTCGCTTCTCAAATCCCGCCCTCCGCGGCAGTGCAGGGTTCAAGGCAGGCTCACAAACAGAACCGCGGGCGGCGGCGGCCGGGTCTCAAGCAACGTCAAACTCCTCCGGCGTGACTTGAGGCCCGACCGCCACCGCCCGCGGTTCTGTTTCTTCACTCGAAACTTGTTCGTCCGCGCCCGCCGTCTTCCGGCACTCGCCCAGTTGCGCCAACTTCGGGTATCCTTACCGCGCGCACCCGTGCGGGGGGTGCTGCTCGACGACCTCGTGCCCGCGGCCGCGCGCAGATCAAAGAGATCGGGTGCGAGCGCGCCGCGGCCGGCCCCCGCGCCTTCTGAAGAACACCGACGGGCGAAACGTGCGTTCCGTGCCGAACACCCGACGAACAGCCCCCCGCCGCCTGACGGCGCTCGCCCTCGGCCTCTGGCTGAGCGGCGCGGGCTGCCTCCTCTGCTGCGAGCGGACGGGCGCGGGCGCGCACGCCGCCGGCACGGATGCGGTCGCCCACGCCATCGTGGCCGCCAGCGCCGAGGCGCAGGAGGTCGCGCCCGCGGTCTCCTCAGACCACTCCTGCTGCAAGGCGCGCGTCGGCTCGCGCGCGAGGAAGGCGGCGGGCGACAAGGCCGCGACCGGCAAGGCTCGGCGCGCCGCCTCGAAGAACGCGGGCGAGCAGACCGCCCCGCGCCACCCGTGCTGCCGTCGCGCGCTCCGCCTCTCCGAGCAGGCCCGCAAGCCGCACGCCGACCAACAGCCGCCCGCGCACGCGCCCTCGGCCCTGCCGCGGCCCCCGCGCGCCGCGCCGAACGAAACTTTCATGGTCGCGCGCCCGCGCGCGCCCGACCGGGCGGGCACGTACCTGCGCTGCCGGGTGCTTCTGATTTAGAAAGCGGAAGGGTGACGACCGGCGCAAACGTCCGCGCCGGCCCGGCATCAAACGTCCGCTTGAAACAGGAAGGTCAGAGATGTTGAGAATCAAGTTTTTCGCCGCCGCCCTCGTCCTCGGCTTTGCGGGGGTCGTCTACGCCGCGGCCCGCGCTCAGGACGCGACGCACCAGAACCACGCCGCGCACGGGGCCGACAAGGCCGCCTCGTGCTGCACGGCCAAGCGCCAGAAGGAAGGCGGGCAGGCGGCCGCCATGTCCTGCGACAAGGACGGCAAGGGCTGCTGCGGCGCGGGTCACCACTCGGACGCCGCCGGCACAGACGGCAAGAGTTGCTGCGTCGGCCAGATGAAGGGCGGCGGTTGCTGCGCCGCCCACAGCAAGGAAGGCGCCGAGGCCGCGGTCGTCAAGGCGAGCGCGGACGAAGGGGCCGCGAGTTGCTGCGGCACGAGCTGCTGCGGCTCGGACTGCTGCAAGGCCCACGAGAAGGCCGGCGCGCAGACCGCCTCGGCCGATAAGAAACAGGCGGGCTGCGAATGCTGCGGCACGTCCTGCGAGATGCACGCCGGCCGCTAGCCACTCCTAAACCTCCGCGGGGCGCCGAACATGTTCGGCGCCCCGCGCCCTTTTTAAGTCATCGGCCCTCGGCCGTAAAAAAAGCGAGGGCGGCGGGGAGGTGGCCCCGTCGCCCTCTACTCATGCAGGCGGGTATGAGGTCGCGCGGCGGCGCGGAGCCCCGGAATTATCCACCCGCCGCCGTATCGAACGGGCCGGTTCGGAACCTGAGTTAGCGCGAAGGCTAAGGTAGCCCGATGGTGTCAAAGTCCTTCGGCTCTACCCACTTGGTCACCACGCCGCAAGACTCTATGCAGTCCGGGCCTTTGTTACACTCCAGAGCATCGTTGCGCCCCGGGATCGATTGCAGGAAGCAGGTTCCGCGCGGCCCCTCCTGCGCGCACACGCAGTTGACCGCCAGCACGACCTGCGTGATCTTCTTTTTCCTCGCGTACGTGTTGCCGTCCGACCCCTTCACGATCTCCCACGCCCGGCTGAAGCGGACGACGTTCCCGCGGACGTTGACCCCCTCCATGTTCCGGTTCGGGGCCCGCCTCTCCGCCGAGGGGCGGCGGCCCCTGTTTCGCGCGCGCCTGTTCTGGGGGACGGCCGGACTGCTGACTGCGAGGAGGAGCAGCGAGGCGATGAGCAGTCTTTTCATGTGTCTCTCCTTTCGGTGGTCAGGGAAGATGGAAAACTTTTCGATAAAGCCGGCTTCGTGATTTAAAGGAGGTGTCAACTGTTCGCGCCCACCAGCACGAACGCGGCCCAGAAGTACGGGTGGCCCCAAGCCCTCTGCCGCCCGCGCAGCAGCCCGAGTTTCGCCTGCCTCAAAGCCTCGTCTTTCGGGAGGCCGCGCGTGAGGTTCCGGTAGAACGCCTTCATCAGCTCGGCCGTCGCGAGGTCGTTGACGTTCCACAGGCTGACGACGACGTTGGCCGCCCCGGCGTACTGAAACGCCCGCGTCAGCCCGATCATGCCCTCGCCGCGCAGCAGCTTGCCCAGCCCCGTGCGGCAGGCCGAAAGCGTCACCACCTCGGCGTTCAGGTTCAGGCGCATCACCTCGCTCATCTGGAGGACGCCGTCCTCCTTCGAGCCGGGCGCGGTCGTCAGGGCGATGCCCGAGCGCATCGGGTGCGTCTCGTCAATCAACCCGTGCGCCGCGAAGTGCAGGTAGCGCGAGCGGCTGAGGTCTTCGGCCTTGACCTTCTCCTCCAAAGCCTCCGCGCCGCAGAACGTGCGCCGCTCGGCCGGCGGGAACAGCGAGGCGATGCCGTCAACCTCGCCCCTCGTGTGCGGCAGCCGCGTCAGGTCGAGCCAGCGCTCGGCTTGAGGGTCGGCGCCTTCGGCGGCCCGTTCGGCGTCCGCGTAGACCGGGTCGCCGAAGGCGACGAGGCCGCGAGGCCCTTCGCGTTCAGGCTTCGCCTCCGCGCGGATGAGGCCGAGCGCCGTGGCCGAGGGCGCGTAGCTGACGGCGAAGCGCTCCAAAAGGTAGTCGCCGGCCGCGCCCTCGCCTCCGGCCGCTCGGCCCTCCCTCCTCAAAGTTTCGAAGGGCAGATAGAGGAGCGAGCCGTCGGGGACGACGACGAGCGCCCGCGCCCCGGCGAGGTGCGGTTCGAGCGGCGCGAAAAGTTTCCGGTAAAGCTCGGCGCTCATCGCGTTGACCCGGGCGGCGGCGCCGCGGGCCGTCAGCGCGGAAACCCTTTCGGAGAGCGCGGCCCGGTAGGCGGCGACGAGGCCGTCAATCTCCCCGCGCGGCGGCAGCACCACGGTCGAGACTTTGCCGCGGCAGACCGCCCACGCGAAAGACTTCTGCTCGCCCAAAACGAACTCGACCAGCGCCGTGTCGGGGCCCGCGAAACTCTTCGCGACCTCGTCCGATTTGAGCGGCCGCGGGTACTTGATGCCGGCGTAGCGCGGGTTGGCGCGGCGCATCGCCAGTTGAAAAGATTCCAGCTCGCTTTCCGCGCCGGCCAGACGCGCTTTCAACTCCCGCTCGCGCTCGCCCGCCACGCCCGGCCCCCAGAGCTCTTTCTGGACGCCCGCGATGTGCGCGAACAACTCGCCCTCCCGCTCCCGCTCGCGCGCGCTCAAATCCCTCGCCGGGTCGATGCGCGATTCGGTGAGGATGTCTAGGAAGGCGCGCGCGTGCCACGCCTCGGCGACCCCGAACGCCTCCTCGCCGCGGCCGCGGGCCAAGAGGAAATCTATCGCGCCGGCGAAAACGTCGTGGCGCGCCGAGACGATGCCGGCGCGCGAGACCTCTGTCGGGATCGAGAGCGAGCGCGCCTGCTCGACCGCCGCGATGGCCTGCCGGTAGCCGGCCAGCGCCGCCTCGTTGGCGCCCAGCGCGCGCTCGGCTTCGGCGAGGTAGTAAAGGAAGATTGACTCCCAGTGTTTGCTGCCGCCGCTGCGGCGCAACCTTTCGAGCGCGTCCGTCGCCAGTTCGCGCGCCCTCCGCGCGTCGCCGAGCCTGAGCCGCGCCCCCGCCAAATTGCCCAGCATGACGGCGGAGACCAGCGGCCTGCGCCGCTCCCTCGAAACCGCCAGCGCCCGCTCGAAAAAGGAGGCCGACTGCCGGTGGTCGCCGAGCGCCGCGTAGACCGACCCGAGGTGGAACATCAGCTCGATGCGGGTCAGGACGACGTTCGTCTCCGGGGCCTCCAGAGTCTCCAAGAGCGCGCGGCGCTGCTCCCGCTTGGCCGCCTCGTAGTCCAGCTCGGAGTCGAGGGCGAGGGCCTGCAACCCGAAGGCGAGCGCCCGCGCGAAATCGCCGCTCTCTTTCTCCACGACGCCGAGTTTCAGGAGCAGGGCCGCGTCGAGCCACTTGTCGTTCAACTCTTTGGCCATCGGCACGGCCTGCCGCAACTCCCGCCGCGCCTTCTCGAACTCGCCCGACTCGGAGTAGACGGCGCTCAAAGAGCTGCGCGCGAGCGCCTCGCCGCGGCGGTTCCTCTCCTGCCGGTAGAGCGCGATGGCGCGGCCGAAGCAGTGGAGCGCTTCTTCGTGCAGCGCCGCGACCCTCAGCAAGTTGCCGGCGCGCGCGAGCGCCAGCGCCTGACTGTTTCTGTCGCCGGCCTGCGCCGCGAGCGCGGCGGCCTCTTCGTAGCGGCGGATGGCTTCGCCCGTCCGCCCCGCGCGGAAGAGGGCCAGCGCGAGGAGGTTCGTGGCGCGAAGCTGCTGGGCCGTATCGCCCGCGGCCCGGCTGAGGGAGAGCGCGCCTTCCGCGCTCCGCGTCGCTTCCGCCAACTCCCCCCCGAACATCTGCCGGACGCTCGCGCTCAGCAGTCGCTCAATCTGCCCCGCCTCGGTTTGCGAGGCGGCGGGCGCGTCGGCGGGTGGTTGCGCGCGGCACGGGCGCGCCGCGACTAAGAGCGAGGCGGCGAGACAAAAGAAGATGAGTAACGTCTTCGTCATCACAAGAGGAAGAGTAACGTCTTCGACATCGCGGACGCTTCGGCCGCAGGCTACCGCGCGCCGCGGACGCTCAGGTCGTATTCGCCTACCAGCTCCGGCTTTTTATCCTTCACGCCGAACAGCTTCACCACGTACGCGCCCGGCCGCAGGAGGCGCGCCGGGACGGTGACGGCCACCGCCCCGTAGGCGTTCGGCTTCGCGCCCGAGACGGTTTCGACGAGCCGGCCGCCCCTGAAAATCTGCAAACGGTACCCGTCGAAACTCTCGCCCGGCCCGACTTCGATCCAGATGGTCGCGGCCGCCGCGCCGCCCCCGAGCGCGAGCTGATGCGCGCCGCCGCGCGCCCCCCTCACGGCGTCGAGGATGACGAGCGGCGTGTTCGCCTGCGAGACGACCGGCGGCGCGCCCGCCCGCGGGCGGCCGTCCGCGCCGGCCGGCGGCCTTTGCTGCGCCAGCAGTTCGAGCTGACTTTCGAGCCTCGCGCGTTCCGACTCGCGCTGCCGGCGCTCGTCGGCCAGAGCCT
>Ga0196978_1001293_pt1 | contig 11292 bp, 2 predicted proteins | sample S3v_2013CmetaG_FD_155491 | JGI IMG/M metagenome (GOLD analysis project Ga0196978, IMG submission 155491) | Soil microbial communities from Anza Borrego desert, Southern California, United States - S3+v_20-13C | ecosystem: Environmental > Terrestrial > Soil > Desert | place: USA: California... | reverse complement strand
GAGCAAAATCGCGAAGCGCCCGGTTACCTCGACGACAAGATCGGCGCGCTGGGCACCTTGTTCCAGTCCATCGTGCATTCCGATCCGAAGGAAGCGATGAAGATCACCGACCGGCTGGCGGAATGCCTGCGTGAAAAAGGCGACTCCGTAAAATATTACGAAGCGCTGTACCGCCACAAAGCCATCGCTTCCGAAGCGATGGGCGATTACACCGGCAACCTGTATTACCTCGAAGCGTACGCGGAAGCCTTGAACCGCATCGGCAAAGGCGACGGCTATGCTTACGTGGACATCGGCAACGTGTATTTCCGCTTCGGGCTGCTCGAATTGGCGAAGGACAGCTATGGACAGGCGCTGGAGATCTTTGAAAAAGAGAACAACGCGCTGGGGCAAGGCACCGTGCGCAACAACCACGCGCAGATCTTCATGCAGCAGGAGCGATACGATTCAGCCCTGCAGGAGCTGCGCGCCGTGCATCACCTGCGCCTGCACGTGCTGAAAGACGAGGTCACCGCCGGCGATTCGAAATACCTGATCGGCATCTGCTTCCGGAAAATGCGGCGTTACGATTCTGCAAAAGTGTACATGCACCAAGTGCTGGAGCTGCTGAACGGCGAGGCGTTGCGCGTGCACACGGACAAGGTGGCGCTGACGGAAGAGTACTCCGGCGCGTACAATCAAATGGCCGGCCTTTTCATCGCCGAGAAAAACTGGGACAGCGCCGCGCATTATCTCCGCAAAGGAAGCGAGCTGTACGCGCGGATGGGTTACGATCGCCGGCTGCTCAACACGTATTCGAACTGGGCGCATCTGTATCTCGGGAAAAACAAGCCGGACAGCGCGCGCGCGTACATCCGGCGCATCGAGGAAAAAGCGGGAAGCGCGCAAAGTCCCGACCTGCGCATGAGCCTGTACACGCTCTACGCCGAGTACTGCAAAGCGACCGGCGACATGGAAAACCATTACCGCTACCGGATGCTGATCCACCAGCTCAACGATTCGATGAACCGCGCCTCGCTGGATGAAAGCGTGCTGATGACGGCGAGCACCGTGAAACAGCTGAAGGACAAGGCGCGCATCGAAACCCAGGATGCCGAGCTGCTGCGCAAGAACGCGCTTGTCGAGCAGCAGGAAAAAGAAAAGCTGTTTCTCTTCGCCATCTCCGGCCTCTTCCTGCTCGTGATCGCCGGCGGCATTTACTTCTACCTTCAGATCCGCAAGAAGAACCGCCTCATCGGCGTCTACAACCGCGAGCTCGAAGCGGCGAACGCCACGAAAGAAAAATTCCTCTCCGTCATCAGCCACGACCTGCGCAACCCGTTCAACACGCTCATCGGCATGTCGAGCATCCTGGTGAACAATGTGCGCGAGCGAAAAATGGACCAGGTCGCCTCCAACGCCGAAGCCATCAGCGAATCTTCGCGCAAAGCCTACGTGCTGCTCGACAACCTGATGCAATGGGTGAGCCTGCAGAAAGAAAAGATCAGCGTGCGCAGGGAGGCGCTGAGCGCAGCCGCGCTCGTGGACGAGGTGCTGAACCTGCTGCGCAACCAGGCCCTCGCGCAAAGCGTCAGCATCACGAAAGACATCCGCACCTCCACGATCATCGCCGACAAAAACCTGATGCAGGTGGTGCTGCGCAATTTGCTGTCCAACGCCATCCGCCACATTCCCGTCGGCGGCGCCGTGCGGATCATTATCGAAAAAGATGCCGAAGATATTCGCCTGGTCGTGGAAGACAACGGCGAGGGCCTCGGTGAAGAGACCCTGCGCACGCTGTTCGACAAAAAAGATCACGCCGGCATCGCGCGCAAGGGCGGCGGGCTGGGGCTGGTGCTCGTGCGGGAATTCGTGGAGCAGATGGGCGGGACGATCGGCGCGGAAAATATTCCCGGCAGCGGCGCGAGGTTCACGATCGTTTTGCGGGACGCCGCCGTGCAGGACGGCGAGGCATCGTCCGGGAGCAAGACCGAGACATCCGAGTTGAAGCTGGACGCGCAGGACAAAAAAAATCTTGCCGCGCTGGCCCGCGCGCTGGAGCAATACGAGATCTTCGATACCACCGAATTGCGTAACTTGATCAACGCGCACAGCGCAGTCTCCGCAACGGAGAAAGAATGGATCGAAAGAATGTCGCAGGCCGTGTACCGGGCGAACGCGGAACAGTTCAGGCAGCTCATCGAATTGGCAAAGCACGAATGAAAATTTTCGAAGGAAAAACCATCCTCGTCGCCGACGACGATCCCGGCAACCGCGAGCTCGTGATCAGCACGATGACGGGGCTGGGCAGCAACGTGAAAGTGCTTTCCGCCGCGCACGGCGGGCAGGTGCTCGACATCCTGGCGCGCCGCAACGCCGACGCCGTGCTGCTCGACTGGGAGATGCCGGTGAAGGACGGGTTCACCGTATTGCAGGAAATGAAAGCGCAGGAAAATTGGAAAGACATTCCCGTGCTGATGTACACCGGCGTGATGACCGCTTCCGCCAACCTCGTAAAAGCCCTGGAGATCGGGGCCGACGATTTCATCCGAAAACCCGCCGAACCTGTTGAGATCATCGCGCGCATCAAATCCGTGCTGCGGCAGCGCGAAGCGTTCAAGGCGCGCATGCAGCTCGAGCGCGAGAGCGCCGAAATGCGCAGCCTGCTGCTGAAGACCGAGAACGATTCGCTCAAGGAGCAGCTGAATAACTATCTCATTCTCCTCTCGCGAAAAAACGAAGTGCTCATCAACGTGCGCGACCGGCTCCGCAGCGGCGAAAGCAACGAAGAAGCGGCCGCGTACATCGACTCGCTCATCAACACGGAAAACTACTGGGACGAGCTCTTCCGCCAGTTCGGCCGCCTCGACAAGAATTTTCTTTCCTCGCTCAGCCGCCGCCATCCCGATCTTTCGCCCAACGAGCTGAAATTCTGCCTGCTCATCAAAGCCGGCATGGGCTCGAAGGACATCGCCAGCCTGATGAACGTGACCTCCGCCGCCATCGAGAAAAGCCGTTACCGCATCCGCAAAAAATTCGAGCTTTCTCCTGAAGAAGGATTAGAGAAATACATTTTCGCGATCTGAGCGCTCCGGGCGCGCGTAAAAACTTCATGGTTTTTCTTGCATCGTCCGCAGGCGCCGCACAAAGCTGCCTGATCCGCGATCTTCGCTTGCAAAGCAGCTGCCGGGCCCCTGTTTTTTCTTCCTGAACCGCGCTGAATCTTACACCTCGCCCCCCGCCAAAACCGGTTTAATTCAGGGATTTAAAGGTACCCGTCCGGGTTTTGTCCGGCCCGGGAATTTGACTCCCCGTACAGCCGGGGATACATTTGCCGCACTTCCTTCTTCCATATCGTCGAACCCACGATCGCGTTTTCCCCGGCGCAGAAGAAGAGATTGCACATGTGAAAGAAAAACCCTTTATCCAAAAATGAAACAACGGTTCATCCTGTTTTGTCTGCTGCTCAGCGCGTCGCTGTTCGGCCAGGTCATCACGCCTTTCTCGATCCGCTACCAGGTCACTCAGAAAGGCGGTATCCGCTACATTTCCAACACGGCGGTCACCTGCAGCGGCGGCGGCTGCGGCGCGGGACGCACGGAAGTTCCTCCCGCGGGCACTTCGACCGATAACGGTTTTAACGCCGCCTACGTCGACATCGATACGGACGGCTCGACATTCCAGTCGTCGGCCGACAGCATCGCGCTGCCCACGTGCAGCCAGATCTCCTGGGCAGGCTTATACTGGGGCGGTGAGATCACCAACGCGGCGGCCAACTATGCCACGCGCAACCAGGTGCGGCTCAAGGTCAATAACGGCGTGTACCAGAACCTGACGGCAGACAACCTGCAGGACAACAACGTCGGCTTCGACACGTACCACTGCTTCAAGAACATCACTTCGATCGTGCAGGCGGCCGGCACGAACGCGCGCTTCACCCTCGCGAACGTAGCCGCGCGCGTAGGCGGCACCAACCGCTTCGGCGGGTGGACGATCGTCGTCGTGTACAAGAACGATCTGCAGCCGATGCGCAACCTGACCGTGTTCAACGGTCTCTCGAACGTTTCCGGCTCCAATCCCATCACCGACATCACCGTCAGCGGATTCCTCACGCCGCTTTCCGGGCCCGTAACCTTCGAGGTCGGCAACGTGACCTACGACGGCGACCGCAGCTCCACCGGCGACCAGCTGATGTTCAACGGCGGCAGCGGCTTCGTGAACATCTCCGACGCCGTGAACCCGCTCAACGATATTTTCAACAGCACCTATTCGTACAACGGCGTTCAGAAAGTCGCGCCCTTCATCAATCCCGGCTATACGAACAGCCTCGGCTACGACGCCGATATTTTCATTCCGAACAACGCCGCCAAAAACTACATCGGCAACAGCGCGACCTCGGCTACGCTGCGCCTGACTACGGGCGGAGAAACGTTCCTCACGCAAGTGGTGACGATGGCCATCGACGTGTACGAGCCCGATCTGCGCGCGGCGGTTCGCGCGGTGGATCTCAACGGCGGCACCGTGCTGCCCGGCGACATCATCGAATACACCGTCGTGGGCAAGAACATCGGCTCCGATCCCGCGGTCAACACGTTCATCGTCGACTCGCTCGAAGGCAACGCGGTGTACGTGCCGGGCTCGCTGCAGATCACTTCCGGCCCGAATCTCGGCGCGAAAACGGACGCGGCAGGTGACGACCAGGGCGAATACATCGCGGCGTCGCGCACGATCAGGGTACGCATCGGCACCGGTGCGAACGGCGTCTCGGGCGGGCAGGTGAACAACTCTTCGCTCGGCGTCGACAGCACGCAATTCAAATTCCGCGTGACCGCCACTACCGACTGCATCATCCTGGCCTGCGACAACATCATCAACGCACGCGCGCACATCTACGGAACAGGCAACGTTTCCGGCAACACCTGGAGCAACGGCAGCAACCCCGACATCTTCGACGTGTTCGGCTGCCCGATCCCCGGCACGACTACGACCCCGATCCAATCCACCGGCTGTCCCTCGCCTTCAGCAAGCAGCAACACGCCCGTCTGCACCGGCAGCACGATCACCCTGAGCACTGCGCCTTCCTCCGTCGGCTCTACCTATGCGTGGACGGGCCCGGGCGGATTCGTCTCCTCGTCCGCCAACCCGTCACGCGCCAACGCCACCGCGGCGATGGCGGGTACGTACACCTGCGTGATCACGCCGCCGAACTACGCGTGCTCCTTCACCGTCACAACGACTGTAGCGATCAACACCACACCGGCTACGCCTTCGCCTTCGAGCAACACGCCCGTCTGCACCGGCAGCACGATCAACCTCAGCACGGCCGCAGTCGCCGGCGCGACATACAGCTGGACTGGCCCCTCCGCATTTACTTCTTCCCTGCAGAATCCCACGCGCGCCAACGCCACCGCTGCGATGACGGGAACGTATTCCGTAACGGTCACTGCGAACGGCTGCACTTCTGCAACAGGAACAACAGCCGTTGTCGTCAACACTACACCCGCAACACCTTCGCCTTCGAGCAACACGCCCGTCTGCACCGGCAGCACGATCAACCTCAGCACGGCGGCAGTCCCCGGCGCGACGTACAGCTGGACTGGCCCCTCCGCATTTGCTTCTTCCCTGCAGAATCCCACGCGCGCCAACGCCACCGCTGCAATGGCGGGAACGTATTCCGTAACGGTCACCGCGAACGGCTGCACCAGCGGCGTCGGAACAACGGCAGTCGTCGTGAACACTACGCCCGCGACGCCTTCGCCTTCGAGCAATACGCCGGTGTGCACCGGCAATACGCTCAACCTTTCCACAGCCGCAGTCGCAGGAGCAACTTATTCGTGGACGGGCCCGAACAGCTTCTCTTCCTCCTTGCAGAATCCTTCGCTCGCATCGGTGAACACGTTTGCAGCAGGAACGTACAGCGTCACCGTCACAACGAACGGCTGCACCAGCGCAGTGGGAACAACGGCTGTTGTCGTGAACACGACTCCTGCAACACCTTCGCCTTCGAGCAACTCGCCCGTCTGCACGGGCAGCACGATCAACCTCAGCACAGCCGCCGTGCCCGGCGCAACGTATAGCTGGACGGGGCCTTCCGCATTTGCTTCTTCGGTGCAAAATCCCACGCGCGCGAACGCCACCGCTGCAATGTCGGGAACGTACTCGGTGACGGTAACGGCCAACGGCTGCACCAGCCCGATCGGAACAACAGCCGTCGTGGTGAACGCGACGCCGGCAACACCCACCGCATCGAGCAACTCGCCGGTATGCGCGGGCAACGCGATCAATCTCTCTACGCCTGCAGTTGTCGGCGCCAGCTATTCCTGGACGGGGCCGAACAGCTTCACCTCCTCGCTGCAGAATCCCACGATCCTTTTTACGTCGACTGCGGACGCAGGAACCTACAGCGTCACGATCACCGTCAACGGCTGCGTTTCAGGCACCGGCACGACAGCAGTAATCGTCAACGCTACGCCGGCTGCGCCTGTTGCATCCAGCAATTCGCCGGTATGCTCGGGCAGCGCGCTCAACCTTTCCACGCCGGCAGTCGCAGGCGCGACCTATTTGTGGGTGGGGCCGAACGGCTTCACCTCCTCCGCGCAAAATCCCACGATCGCTTCTCCGACGACGGCCGATGCGGGAGCGTATGACGTAGTCGTTACAGTTGCAGGCTGTCCCTCGGCGCCCGGCACAACGGTCGTCGTGATCAGCTCGACACCCGCAACACCCTCGCCTTCGAGCAACACACCGGTTTGCACCGGCAGCACGCTCAACCTTTCCACTGCTGCGGTCAGCGGCGCAACGTATTCGTGGACGGGCCCCAACGGCTTCACCTCTTCCGCGCAAAATCCCTCGATCGCTTCGGTGACGGCCGCGGAAGCAGGAACGTACAGCGTGACGGTGACGGCGAACGGCTGCACCAGCGCCATGGGAACAACCGCTGTCGCGGTGAACGCAACACCTGCAGCGCCTTCCGCTTCGGGCAACTCGCCCGTCTGCTCGGGCAACGCGCTCAACCTTTCTACTCCTGCCGTCGGCGGCGCGACGTATTCCTGGACGGGCCCGAACAGCTTCACCTCATCCGTGCAGAACCCCTCCATTGCATCGGCTACGACGGCAGCGACCGGCACCTACAGCGTGACGGTCACTGTCGCCGGCTGTACCTCCGCGAGCGGCACAACGAACGTCACGGTGAATGCAACACCTGCCACACCGGTCGCTTCGAGCAACTCACCTGTCTGCTCGGGCAACGCACTGAATCTTTCTACTCCCGCAGTCGGCGGTGTCACGTATTCGTGGACAGGGCCGAACAGCTTCACCTCATCCGCGCAAAACCCTTCCATCGCTCCTGCGACAACGGCTGATGCGGGAACGTACAGCGTAACGCTCACCGAAAACGGCTGCACGTCCGCAGTTGGAACGGTTGCGGTCGTCGTCAACGCGACGCCTGCGACGCCTTCCGCATCGAGCAACTCGCCTGTCTGCTCGGGCAACGCGCTGAATCTTTCTACTCCCGCAGTCGGCGGCGCTTCGTATTCCTGGAGCGGTCCGAACGGTTTCACCGCGAGCACCCAGAATCCTTCTATCGCCTCTGCGGCACTTGCCGATGCTGGAACGTACAGCGTAACCGTAACGCTCAGCGGCTGTACTTCGGCAGCAGGAACGACTGCAGTGACGGTGAACGCTACGCCCGCAACGCCTTCCGCGTCGAGCAACTCACCTGTCTGCTCGGGCAACTCGCTGAATCTTTCTACTCCCGCAGTCGGCGGCGCCACGTATTCCTGGACGGGCCCGAACAGCTTCACTTCATCCGCGCAAAATCCCTCCATCGCTCCTGCGACAACGGCTGATGCGGGAACATACAGCGTAACGCTCACCGAAAACGGCTGCACGTCCGCAGTTGGAACGGTTGCAGTGATTGTCAACGCGACGCCTGCGACGCCTTCCGCATCGAGCAACTCGCCTGTCTGCTCGGGCAACGCGCTGAATCTTTCTACTCCCGCTGTCGGCGGCGCGACGTATTCCTGGAGCGGTCCGAACGGTTTCACCGCGAGCACCGAGAATCCTTCTATCGCCTCTGCGGCACTTGCCGATGCTGGAACGTACAGCGTAACCGTAACGCTCGGCGGCTGTACTTCAGCAGCAGGAACGACTGCCGTGACGGTGAACGCCACGCCCGCAACGCCTTCCGCGTCGAGCAACTCGCCGGTGTGCACGGGCAACCCGATCAACCTTTCTACGCCCGCTGTCAGCGGCGCCACGTATTCGTGGACGGGCCCGAACAGCTTCACCTCATCCGCGCAAAACCCCTCGATCGCCGCGGCAACGCTGGCAGATGACGGAACGTATAGCGTAACGATAACGGCCGGAGGCTGCACTTCGGCGGCAGGAACAACCGTAGTCACGGTCAATTCCACGCTGCCTGCACCTGCAGTTTCCAGCAACTCCCCGGTCTGCACAGGCGGTAGCCTCACTCTCTCTACTCCCTTCGTAGCCGGGGCAACTTATTCCTGGAGCGGTCCCAACAGCTTCGCTTCAACTGCGCAAAATCCCACGCTCGCTTCCGTCACCACCGCGGAAGCGGGAACGTACAGCCTGACCATCACCGTCAGCGGCTGTGCGTCGGCAATAGGAACATCGAGCGTGATCATCAACACCACGCCCGCCGCACCGGCCGTCACGGCCAGCTCGCCCGTGTGCACCGGCGACAGCATCACGCTCAGCACGCCCGCGGTTCCCGGCGCAACGTACAACTGGAGCGGCCCGAACGGTTTCGTTTCTTCGGCGCAGAATCCCACGATCACTTCCATCACGACGGCAGCGGCAGGTACCTACAGCCTCAGCATTACGGAGAACGGCTGCACTTCGACTGATGGAACCGCAGGTGTGATCGTCAACACCACGCCTGCTGCGCCTGCTGTTTCGGCCAGCTCGCCCGTTTGCCCCGGCGACAGCATCAATCTCAGCACGCCCGCGGTTACCGGCGCAACGTACAGCTGGAGCGGCCCGAACGGGTTTACTTCCACGGCGCAAAACCCGACCATAAGCGCGGTTACGATCTCCGCTGCAGGAACGTACAGCCTCAGCATTACCGAAAGCGGCTGCACGTCTGCAAGCGGAACGGCAACGGTGGTCGTGAACCCCACGCCTGCCACGCCTGCCGCTTCCGGCAGCTCCCCGCACTGTCCCGGCGACAGCATCGTGCTCTCGACGCCGTTTGTCGCGGGCGCCACGTACAGCTGGAGCGGCCCGAACGGGTTTGCTTCCACGGCGCAGAACCCGGTGATCACTTCCGTCACGACGGCGGCTTCGGGAACTTACAGCGTCAACATCACCGAGAACGGCTGCACTTCCGCTGACGGCACCGCGATAGTAGTTGTAAATCCCACCCCCGCCGCACCGCTCGCGTCCGGCAATTCCCCGGTCTGCGAAACGACGGCGATCACCCTCTTCGCCGACACGATCGCCAACGCGGTTTATGCCTGGACGGGCCCGAACGGCTTTAGCTCCTCGCTGCAGAATCCCAGCCTGCCGAACGCCGATTCTTCGATGGCAGACACGTATTATGTCACCGTGAGCGTGAACGGCTGCCTCTCCCCGTCCGACAGCGTGACGATCGTCGTGCAGAACTGCGACGACAACGATAACGACGGCGTGTACGATGCCGCCGACCCCGACGATGACAACGACGGCACGACTGACATCGCAGAAGGAAACGGCGATACGGACGGCGACGGCATTCCCAATGGATTCGACCTCGACAGCGACAACGACGGCATCACCGACGTGACCGAAGCCGGAGCGCCCGACACGAACGGCGACGGCATCATCGACGGCTTCGCAGACACCGACAACGACGGCCTTGCCGATTCTGTTGATCCCGACAACGGCGGCACCCCGCTCGTGAGCCTCGACACCGACGGCGACGGCATCGCGAACATGATCGACCTCGACAGCGACAACGACGGCATCGTCGACGTGCGCGAGGCGGGCGGTGCGGATGCCGACGGCAACGGGATCGTCGACAACTACGTCGACACGGATGGCGACGGGCTGGCGGATTCGGTTGATCCGAACAACGGCGGAACCCCGCTGCCGAACACCGATTCCGACGGCGACCTGCTGAGCGATTGCATCGACATCGACGCGGACAACGACGGCATCGTCGACAACATCGAAGGCCAGGCGACGATCGGCTACATCGTTCCCAGCGGCAACGACAGCGACGGCGACGGCATCGACAACGCGTACGATTCCTTCAGCGGCTTCGGCGGCGCCGGCATCACGCCGGTGAACACCGACGCAACGGATGCGCCCGATTACCTCGACGGCGACAGCGACAACGACGGCATGTCCGACGTGATCGAAGGCAACGACTTCAACAACGACAATGCGCCCGACGTTACCGCCACCGGCAACGATGCGGACAACGACGGTCTTGACGACGCGTACGACAACGTCAATACAAGCGGCGTTTCGAACGTGACGAACAACGACGCGCCGAACAGCGTTTCGTTCCCCGACGCAGACGTGCCCGGCGGCGAGCTCGACTGGCGACAGCCCCTCGACACCGACAACGACGGCATCACGAACGTGGATGACATCGACGACGACAACGACGGCATCACCGACGTAACCGAAAATGCCACCGCTTCCAACAGCGGCGACACCGACCACGACGGCGTGCCCGATCAGCTCGATCTCGACAGCGACAACGACGGCATCGCCGACGTGATCGAAGCGAACGGCACCGATCCCGACAACGACGGCATCATCGGCACCGGCCCGATCACCGATGCGAACAACGATGGCCTGCATGACAGCGTCGCGCCCGGCCTGCCCGGCGTAGATACCGACGGCGACGGGCATCCCGACTTCCAGGATCTCGACGCGGACAACGACGGCATCAACGACATCGTGGAAAGCGGCGGCGGACAAGCCGATGCGAACAGCGATGGCGTTGTCGACGGACCGGATACGGACGGCGACGGTTTGCCCGATGCGACGGAAACCACCGGCCTTACCGGCAACCCGGCTGATTTCGACGGAGACAACGTGGATGATTACCGCGACCTCGACAGCGACAACGACGGGGTGAACGACATCGTGGAAAGCGGAAACGGCGCCAGCGACACAGACAGCGACGGCGTTGCCGACGGCGGTGACTCGGACAACGACGGCATCCGCGACGCGGTGGATGCGAACGACAATCTCTTCGGTGATCCCGATACGAACGATACGCCCGGTGATTTCGACGGCGACGGCAACCCGGATCACAACGATCTCGACAGCGACAACGACGGCGTGCACGACGTG
>Ga0196978_1001292_pt1 | contig 11294 bp, 8 predicted proteins | sample S3v_2013CmetaG_FD_155491 | JGI IMG/M metagenome (GOLD analysis project Ga0196978, IMG submission 155491) | Soil microbial communities from Anza Borrego desert, Southern California, United States - S3+v_20-13C | ecosystem: Environmental > Terrestrial > Soil > Desert | place: USA: California... | reverse complement strand
GCAACTTCGACTCCGGCATCTACCGCTGCCTGGGCCCGCGCTTCGACGGCGGCGGCACCAACAACCAGATCGTGCACATCACCGATTCCGAGGTGGAAGGCTGCGACCGCGGCATCCGCGTCGGCGGTACCGTGCAGGCGCTGGTGTGGCGCAACACGCTCGTCAACAACGGCTTCCGCGGCCTGCTGGCCATGTCCAGCTCCAAGGTCGCGATGTGGGACAACATCGTCATGGGCAACGGCGGCATCGGCAGCAGCGAGCTCGGGCTCGGCGGCGTCGGCGTCGACGAAAGCGCCACGCTCGACCTCGGCGGCGGGTCTCAGATCATCGAAGGCGAGCATTTCTCGAGCCCCGGCGGCAACATTCTTTGTGGCAACGTGGCGCCCAACGGCACGCCGCGCGAAGTCCACAACGTCACGACCACCACCACGAAGGCCGAGCACAACTGGTGGTGCTCACTGTCTCCGCAAACCCGTGTGACGGGTCCCGTCGACACGGATCCTTTCCTCACCCAGGAGCCGTAGCGGCGGCTCGTCCAATAGCGCGAAAGCGTGACGGCGCTGTTGCTGTGGAAACACGGCAGCAGCGCCGGCCCTCCTCTTCATCTCACTTTGCGTCGACCAACGGTGGTGACGCCGGACGTACGTCGTCGCGTCGGCGGGTTGTACGTGGTCCGCGGCTGGCGGGTTGTACGTGGTCGCGTCGGCGGGTTGTACGTGGTCCGCGGCCGGCGCAGGCCGGCGAGGCTGAGCCCAGGCTTAGGAGTGTAAGCTCGGCTGTCCGGGAGGTGAGCAATGTTGCCATGCGAGCGCGGCGGTCGATGAGGGTGAAGGAGTCGCTCTGTGCACGGTGCATCTCACACCGGCGATACCTCGGCCTCGGTCTGACAGTTCTGGCGGCGAGCTTCGGATCACGGCGGTCTGACACGTGCGGATGTCTTCGGAAGAGACGATTATTCCATTCATGGAATAGCGCAGCGACCGCGCGAAACAGCAGGCAGAATCGGCTTGATCACGGCGTTGGTTTCGATGTATATTCGCCCACGATGAAGCCCGGGTCGTTGGCTGCGTTCCCGGCGAGCCCGACCCAAGGGATTGGGTATGGGCCGCGGTGATCGTCGTGCCAGGCGAAATGTCTGCGCGCGGGCAGCGGAGAGCTGAAGTCCAAATGCGTGCGCATGGGCAGCAGAGAGCTGAGTCCAAATGCGTGCGCACGGGCAGCGGAAAGCTGAGTCCAAGTGCGTGCGCGCGGGCAGCGGAGAGCTGAAGTCCAAATGCGTGCGCACGGGCAGCGGAGAGCTGAGTCCAAATGCGTGCGCACGGGCAGCGGAGAGCTGAGTCCAAATGCGTGCGCGCCAGCAGCGGAAAGCCGAAGTCCGAATGCGTGCGCGCGGGCAGCGGAAAGCCGAGTCCAAATGCGTGCGCACCGGTAGCAGGGGCCAAAAAGTCCAAATGCGTGCGCACCGGCCCCGGAGCCCGAGTCCAAAGGCGTGGGCACCACTGCGCACCGAGACCACGAAAGGGATGCAAATGCCTGCTCGCGGCCGCTCGGCCGACCCGGCGGAAGCCGACGCATTGCCGCGCTAGGCCGGCAGCCGCACGCGCAGATTCGAAACACGATTTCGCGGGCTAGCGTCTTACGCTTCCCGCACCGTCCAGCCCCGGTTCGCTTGCCTGCCCGGGCTCAGGCTTTTAATGTCCGAGCGCCCTTCGCTCTACATGCGAAAACCCTCCCAACTCTCGCCCGTCGCCCTGACCGTACTGGCAGCCATCGTGGCAACGGTCGCGAGGCCCGGCGCTGGTATGGCGGGCTGGGGCGGTATCGACCCCGCTACCGGACGGGCCCGGTTCCAGGTCGCGTATCGCTACTCGCCGACTTACTCGCAGATCGCCGAGACCCAGGCCTCGCTGACGCGCATGGCGCAGATCGTCTGCGACGCCACCGACGGACAGGTGCGGATCGCGGAAATACGCCTGACCTCCTCTCCGGCCGACGAAGCCGTGGCCGGGTTCTGGCTGCATGGCGAGGACGCGGCCAGCGGCGGCGCCTACTTCTCCGATGGCAGCGGGCTGCGGCGTCTGGGCAGCCACAGCGACGTGTTCCTGTCGGCGGCGGCACGGCCCGACCGGCTCGCGCACCTTTTCGCACATCACGCTTTCGGCCTCGGCGACCAGTACGACGATCAGCGCCGCCGCGGCAGCGCATGCGGCGTCGGTCCCGGCTTCGAGCCGGGGGTTCTCGATGAGCGCCGGCACTCCCTGATGCAGCTCTCCGGCGGCATGCGGTGTCACGAGGGCGCGCTGGCCGGCGAGTCCTGCTCCGACGATGCCGAATGCGGCGGCTCGGCATGCGTTGCGGTCCTGGCCAGCGAGTTCAGCGTGGCGTCCGATCACGATCAGCTCCGCGCCGAAGGCGGGACCTGCCCGCGGCCGCAGGCAGTCTCGCGAATCTCGTTGCGCGGCCTGCTGCCGCGCAACGCCGAGCCGATGGCGCCGTTCGACGCCACCGATTTCCTGACCGCCCGCGGCAGCTCCAGCTGGAACGAGGAGATCCAGGTCGTCGGCCCCGGGGGCGAGGTCGCCGGCCTGCGACTCTTCCTCTACCTGACGCATCTCGCGCCGCTGTCCTGGCAACTGAGCATCGCCATCGACGAGGGCGACGTCGGCGGTGAGCCGGGGCGGCTTCGCCTCGTCAAAGCCTGGAAGCTGCGCTTCAACGAGGACCTTTCGCTCAACGCCATCGATCCTCCCAAGCCGAGCTTCCGTCTGCCCACTCGGCCCAACGCCGAGCAGGTCGACGTCGCGGTCGACGTCGGCACGGCCAATCCGGCGGTCGATTCGGGCATCGGCTTCGACGGCCTGCAGATGATCACCGCCGGCAAGGTGCGCGTGGCGGTGACTTCCGACGGCGTGCCCGGCTGCACTTCGCCAACCTGCGACAAGAGCTGGAACGGCCGTACGGGGCGCTGGGAAACCTCCGAGCAGAGCCTCATGCACGCGTTCCGCTCCGACTGGGAGACGCTTGCGGTCAACTATCGCTTCCTGCGCCCGCCGGCGGATCTTCCCTCCCCCGAGCCCGCGGAGATGTGCTCGTCGGCGCCCACGTTCATCAACGACGTCATGGGCGTCGATCAGGTCGTGCTGGTCCTGGACACTTCGCTGAGCATGGGCGCGACCTCCAACCAGGCCATCCGTGAGGTCTGCGAGAACCATCGCGACGACGATGCCGACGGCGAGACCGACGAGACCGCGTGTGCCAGCTCGCGGCTGGACTTCGCGCGCATGGCGGCCGACGTCTTCCTGTCGCTCGAGAAGGACGCCGATACCCAAGTCGGCATCGTCAGCATGCAGACCGACGCCGAGATCGTCGCCGAGGTCGCCGACATGACCGCTGCACGCGCCACCGCGCTGTCCGCTTCCCTTGCCAGCCTGACTGCCGACGGCGAGACGGCGCTCGGAACCGCACTCGAACGCGCGCATCAGAGCCTCGCGCGCGTGGAGCGGCTAGGCCGCAGCAGGACAGTCGTTCTTCTGACCGATGGCGTCCAGAACGTGGGCGTGGAGCCCGGGAAGGAACGCACGCTGCTTCACCCTTCGCGAATGCGCGTGTTCGGCGTCGGCCTGGGTGCCAGCGCCGACATGAAAGCGCTGTCCGTCATCGCCGCGCGCAGCGGAGGCGTGGCGATGTCCGCCGCCAGCGCCATGGATCTGCCGGGCATGTACGCCGAGCTTGCGGCGCGGCGGCAAGGCCAGGCCATGCTGCTCGAGCGCACCGCTTTCAGCATCGCGCGTCCCGGCGGTGCGCGTCCGTCGGGCACGACGATCCCGGCAGCGCGGGAGCTCTCGTTCCAGGTCGAGGAACAGGCCGGCGAGCTCGTCGTCTATCTCGGCACGCGCAACTCGCGCATCCGTTCCTGGGGCGTGCTGTTCGAGCTCGTCGGGCCCGGCGGCGCCCGCTATGACGAGCGCTCTGCCGCCACGCTCAGCCAGCGCGGCTTCCACCTGGTGCGCATCTCGGATCCGCGGCCGGGCGCCTGGCGTCTGCGCGTGCTGCCGTCGGCGCCCGGACAGCTCGACAGCGAGGCCATGGCGTTCGTGCGCAACGACCGCATCGATCTGTTCGCCGACGTCGAGCCTCGCCTTGCGACCACGGATCGGCCCGTGACCATCAGCGCGGTGCCGCTGTACGTCACCGACCTGGACAACGCCGTGACGGTGGGAGGTTCGGTGCGACGTCCGGATGGCAGCGAAGTCCCCCTTGCCGTTTCGCGCGACCCGTTCACGGGCTCGTGGTGGTCGCGCTTCGATCAGTTTGCCGGGCGCGGTTTCTACGAAGTCCGCATCACCACACGCGTCGGAGACGGCGCGCGTCCGAGCGTCGGCGAACGCATCTTCGAAGGCCCTGCCCGATTGCCCGTGCGGGTAGTGCCGTTCGAGCGCACGATCCACACCAGTTTCTATCTCGACCACGGATCGATGCCGTCCTGCGCCACCAACGACTGTGACGGCGACGGCATCGGCAACGTGATCGAGACCCGCTGCGGCGACGACAACGACAGCGACGGAGACGGCGTTCCCAACCGCCACGACACCGACTCCGACAACGACGAGCTGCTGGACTGGCTCGAAGGCACTCGCGACGCCGACAGCGACGGGCTGGCCGATTTCTGCGATCCGAAGGAAGTGCCGACCTCGCTCGACGAAGTCACCGGCGCCCAGGAAAAGGCGATCGAGCTGGCATGCTCGCCAGAAGGCGCCGCCAGCGTCCGTCAGCTCGAAGCCGCGCTGTCGGCCGTGCGGCGCATCCTGCAGACCGTGCGCACCAAGGGCTCGGCGGACGAGCAGCGGCGCCAAGCGCTCGCCGCCCGCCTCGAGAACGTGGTGGCATTGCAGAAGAAGGCGCTGATCATCGGCGAGGTGCTTCCCGACTTCTGCCAGAAGTATCAGTCCAACCTGCGGGAGGCGCTGGCCATCGAGAGCGAGATTCGCAACGAGGTGGATGCCATACTGGCACCGTGAAGCATTCTCACGGTCATGAGGCCGTCTCGCATGGGGCAGGCTCGGAGGTGCACTCGCATTCTCACGCCCGCCGCGGCGGCGCCTCCTCGCGGCTGCTCGTGGCCCTTGGGCTGGCCGCATCCTACATGCTGGCCGAGGTCGTCGGCGGCTACCTGACCAACTCCCTGGCCCTGCTCGCCGATGCAGGACACATGCTTTCGGACGTAGCCGCGCTGGCGATCTCCCTGGCGGCCATGCAGGCGGCGCGGCGCGCTCCCTCTCCCTCGCGAACCTACGGCTATCATCGCGCCGAGGTCCTGGGGGCGCTCGTCAATGCGATGGCGCTGGTGGCGGTGGCGGGCGGAATCCTGCTCGAAGCCGTGCGGCGCTTCTCGGATCCCCCGCACGTCGATGCACCGATCGCTCTGGCCGTTGCCGCCGGCGGCCTCGGCATCAATCTCGTCTCGCTCTACGTGCTGGGCGGCCACGGTCACGGTGATGCCGGCGTGGGAGTGCGAGCGGCCTGGCTGCACGTGCTCGCCGATGCGCTCGGCAGCGTCGGCGCCATCACCTCGGCGTTGCTGATCTGGACCGCCGGGTGGCAGTTGGCAGACCCGGCAGCGTCGGTCGTCATCGCCCTGCTGGTCGTCTATTCGGCGCTGACGCTTCTTTTCGAGGTTCTGAACGTACTCATGGAAGGATCTCCTCGGCACATCGACGTATCCGACGTCCGCGCATCCATCGCGGCGCTGCCATCGGTACAGGACGTGCACGATCTGCACGTCTGGACCATCACCAGCGGAATGGACTCGCTGAGCGGTCACGTGCGCATCGATCCGGAGGCGCGGCCGCAGCAGGTGCTTGCCGACGTGCGCCGTCTGCTGCACGACCGCTTCGGCATCGTCCACGTCACCATCCAGATCGAGGACGTCGAGATCGAGGAGCATCACGTCTGTCCGTGAACGAACCGCCTGCGCGGTAGAGGAAAGCGCCCATGCTCAAGGAGTTCAAGGAATTCGCACTGCGGGGCAACGTCGCCGACATGGCGGTGGGCATCGTCATCGGCGCCGCATTCGGCAAGATCGTCAGCAGTGTGGTGGCCGACGTCATGATGCCGCCGATCGGGCTGCTGGTGGGCGGCGTCGACTTCTCCAATTTCTTCGCCGTCCTGAAGGAAGGAGCCTCTCCGGGGCCCTACAGGAGCCTGGCGGATGCGAAGGCCGCGGGTGCGGTAACGATCAACTACGGAGTCTTCGTCAATCAGGTCGTCGATTTCACGATCGTGGCCTTTGCGCTGTTCATGGTCATCAAAGGAATGAACAGGCTGCGGCGTACCGATCCGGTCTCGGCGGAGCCGACCACGCGCGAGTGCCCGATGTGCATCAGTACGATCTCGCTCAAGGCTCGGCGATGCCCGCATTGCACCTCGGAGGTCGCGGCTTGAACGTAGCGGTCTGGCAGCCGGCGGATCCGTCGCACGCAGCTTCGATGCTTGCGCTGATGCGGCACTACTACTTCGAGGACGGCTATGCCTTCGTGCTCGAGCAGGCTGCGCCCGCGCTCGAGAAGTTCCTGGGCAGCCCCGAGCTCGGACGTGCCTGGATTCTGCTCCAGGACGGAATCGTCCGCGGCTACGTCCTGCTGACTTTCGGCTACAGCCTCGAGTACCGCGGCCGCGATGCCTTCATCGACGAGATCTACGTCGCGCCGGATCTGCGAGGGCAGGGCCAGGGCGCCATCGGTCTGGCCGTCGCCGAGGAGGGCGCGCGCGCATGCGGCGTACGAGTCCTGCATCTGGAGGTGGAGAAGGCCAAACCGCGGACCGCGGCATTCTACCGGCGCGTCGGCTTTGCCGACCACGATCGCTGGCTGATGAGCAAGACGCTGACATGAAGCGGTTCGTGCTCGAGCGGTGCGTCGGTTTCGCGGTCCGCAATCGCCGGCGGATGACGGCATGAAGCTGTTCCTTCTCAAGATGCTGGTGGCGGCCGTGGTCATCGCAGGGGCCAGCTCCCTGGCCTCGCGGTCGACGGCCATTGCCGGCTTCCTCATCGCGATGCCGCTGGCGACGATGATCGCCTTGCCGATGACCGAGCTCGAGAACCGCGGCACCGGCGTGGCGGTCGACCTGGCCCGCGACATCCTGCTGGCGCTGCCGTTCAGCCTGCTGTTCTTCGCGCCCTTCCTGGTCGCCGACCGTTACGAGCTGGGCTTCTGGAAGGCCTATCTCGCAGGCTGCGCGCTGCTCGCGGCCGGATACGTCGCCTTCCGTGCAATCAGCCGCCTGCTCTAGCCGCTGCGCCCGGCACAGCATGCCGCGCGACACGCGCGGGTCGGCCGGTAAACCTCTTCGTTGGCTCGGCAGGCATCCTCCTCCATCCGCGAAGACCTCGCGTCCGGTTCTCGCTGTACACTTTCGTACAACCGAAGCCGTCGATCGCGACGCGCGTTTTGCCTCCAATCAACGAGCGAATGTATACTGACGTGGTGGAGTGGTTGTGTCGGTGGTGGATCGCAGGCTGCAGCTCTTGCAGCCACGCAGCTCCCTCTCGACCGATTCTGCAATACGAAGAAGAGGAGGTTCTATGAAGAGGGGACTACTTGCGTTGAGTATGACGGGCGCCATCTGCAGCATCGCGTCGATCGCGATGGCAGGTGCGTATGGTGAAGAAGAGACGGCGGTGGAGCAGCCCGCTGCGGCACCCGTGGAGGCTGCGAAAGCCGAAGAAGTGAAGGTCGAGAAGGTCGACGTCTTCCGCCGATGGGCGGCGTTCTCGACCGATGCCGAGACCTCACGCGGCCTGTGGATCGAGGCCGGAATGATTCATGCACACGAAGGATTTCTGCAGGACAAGCCCGGCGAGGGCGAGCATGACCAGATCAGTTCCTTCCTGCGCGTAGCCTACGGCCAGGAACTGTGGGAGGCGGGCGCCGAGGTTTCCTACGACTGGTACCGCCAGGAGTTCGACACCCTGCTCGGCGACGTCGACGACGACGATCACGGCTTCGGCGACCTCGAAATGTTCGGCAAGGTGATTCCGCTGCGGACGAAGTACGTCGACCTCGGCGGCGGTCTGGTGATCTCGGCACCGACGGGCGAGGCGGATTTCCGCGGCTTCCAGAACTACCGCGGCTCCTTCACGACCGACGAGTGGGGCTTCGACCCCTTCGTCACCGCGGGCTTCCACGCTGGACCGCTGCACGTGCGGACCTCGTTCGGCTACCAGGTCTACACGGGCTTCAACGACTACGACGGCCTCGACTACAACGCCACGATCCTGCTTCCCATCGGGGACATGCTCGTGTTCCGCAGCGAGTTCGACGGCTTTCATTTCTTCGACGACAGCCGCGGCACCATCTATGCGCACAAGGACGAGGTACTGGACTGGGTGCCAGGCTTCGACATCCGCATCCCCGTAGGCGACGCCGAGTTCCTGATCCGTCCCACGGGTACGGTCGGTCTGACCGCCGACAGCAGGGATTGGGGCGCGGGCATCAGCTTCGCGTTCACGGGCATCGGCGGCTGACGGATCATGAATCCCCGACGTCCGGCGCCGGAACAACTCGCGTTCCGGCGCCGGAGTCGTTTCGAGACCGCGCAGGCGGCTCCCCCGCGCGGCCATTCTCCAACCAGTACGAACTACCAAGGAGGTCATCCATGAAGAGGGGACTATCTTCGTTGATCATGACGGGCGCTCTGTGCACCGCTGCGTCGGCTGCATTTGCCGGTGCCTACGGCACGGCCGAGGAACCGGAGTCGCGTCCGGCGCCGGCGCCCGCGATGCGGGAAGAACGTCGTGCCGAGGTCGAACAGGAAGCTCCGGTGCTGCGACGCTGGGAAGGCTTCGCCACCGACGCCGAGACCGCGCGCGGCCTGTGGATCGAGGTCGGCTCGATGTATGGCCAGGAAGAGGACTTCGGCTCCGATGACGAGTTCATCGACACCGAGCTTCGCCTCGCCTTCGGCATGGAGATGTTCGAGGCCGGCGCAGAGATCAGCTACCAGTACTCGAACAGCGAGGACCTCACCGGCGACGACGAGGACGACTTCAGCGACCTCGACGTATGGGCCAAGGTCATCCCGCTTCGGACCGACTTCATGACTCTGGGCGGCGGCGTCGTCGTCATGTTCCCGACCGGCGGCCGGCCCTTCGATGCGTCGCAACGCCTGCCCGTGCACACGTTCGCCAACCACGACGACGAGTACGGGTTCGATCCGTTCGTGACGGCCGGTTTTGCGGCCGGACCGGTGCAGATCCGCACGTCGATCGGATACATCCTCTACACGGGCAACAACGACTCGGATGGCATCGACTACAACGCCGCGATCCTGGCGCCGATCGGCGACATGGTCGTGATCCGTGGCGAGGTGCAGGGCTATCACCTGACCGACGACAACCATTCCGACGAGTTCGACGATCCGGTCGCTTTCCTGCCCGGCGTCGACATCCGCGTTCCGATGGGTGGCTCCGAGCTGCTCATCCGGCCGACCGGCCTGGTCGGTCTCGACGACGAGGCGTCGGACTGGGGTGCGGGCATCAGCTTCGCGTTCACCGGCATCGGCGGCTGATCGTTCGCCTACGCCGCTTTGGGCGGGGTCGAAGGGGCCCGGGACGCGCGAGCGTCCCGGGCTTTCTCGTTCTCCATCGCGGCCGTGCCGGCAATCGGTTCCATGACGTCCGTGACATCTTCTGTGGCAGCGGGCTTCCCATGCCGCTGCGGCGGCGTTACCGTCGCTCCCATGCCAGCCGATGCTTCCGAGGACTCCGGCTACACGGTCGAGCAATACTTCGGGCTCGCCGAGCGCGGGATGATCCGCGCCGACGATCACGTCGAACTGCTCGAAGGGCTCATCGTCGCGTCTCCGCCACAGAGCGCTTTGCACGCGTCGGTGACGATGTGCGTCGATCAGGCTCTTCGCAAGGCCATCGGTGATCGCGCTTCGATCCGCGTCCAGATGCCACTCGTGCTCGGGCCCCGCTCGGCGCCCGAGCCCGACCTGGCGATGGTCGAAGGCAGGCCGGCGGACTATCGCGATCACCATCCGGGCGGTGCGCTGCTGGTCGTCGAGATCGCCGACAGCTCTCTTCCCCACGACCGGCTCTCCAAGTCGCGCATTTATGCGCGCGCCAAGGTCCGGGAATACTGGATCCTCAATCTGCGTGAACGCGTCCTCGAGGTGCATCGCGCACCCGACGCTGCCGCGGCGTCCTATCGGGCAGTGATCACCTTCGAGAGCGGCGACGTCGTCGAACTGTCGGCGCTGCCGGGTGCCAGCGTGCCGGTAGCAGATCTTTTTCCGGGCTACTGAACCAAGCCAGAGGTCGCGTCGGATCGCACGCGCGCAGGACGTCCGCGGTCCGATCGAAGTCACGTTCCGATCGCTCGAACCGTCCTGCTAGGACGCCGCCGCAGGACCCCTCTTGCGCGGCAGCGAGTGCTCCCAGTCCGCCAGCAACGCGCGTGCGGCGGCGACGAATGCCAGTGGCTGATCCAGGATCAGGTGATGATGTGCCTGCGGGATCTCGATGATCGGCGCGTTGCGATCGAGCAGCTCGTACATGTACTGGCCGGTTTCGGGCGGCACCAGGTTGCTGAGCTCGCCGCGAAGAATGGCCACGCGGCAGCGCGTGTCGGCCAGATAATCGCTCATCGGCTTGAGCGAGACCCGCTCGAAGACCACCGGATCGAACTTCCAGGTCCAGCCATCGTCGGTCTTCTTCAGCGAATGTCGTGCGACGTGATCGACGATGTAGTCGTTGTCGCACGGCTGGGCAGGGATCAAATGAAAGTGCGTGACCGCTTCCTCGATCGACGGGTAGACCTTGGGGTTGCGGAAGGCGCGGCCCTGGCGCCCTTCCTGGCTTTCGGGATCGGGCTTGGTCACGGGCGAATCGACGATCACGGCTCCGGCCATGCGATCGCCGTACAGCGACGCCGCCACCATCGTCACGAAGCCCCCGAGGCTATGGCCGATGATGATGGGAGGCCCGTGCCGATCCAGGCCTGCATGCCTGCATACGGCCATCGCTTCGAGCGCCCAGATCTCGCGCGGATAGAGCTGGCGGCGCCCGCTGTCGCCGTGGCCGCTGAGGTCGAACGCGACGACGTGATAGTCGCTCGCCAGCAGCGGCGCCAGAAAGCTCCACCAGTGCGCGTGCGCGGCGCCGCCATGGATGAGCAGCAGGCCGGGCTTTCCCGTATCACCCCAGGACAGACAGTGGATCGGGCAGCCCTCGACCTGAACCGTGCTGTGGCGCGGGAGCTGTGCGACCGCGTCGCGGAACCATTGCGGCG
>Ga0196978_1001291_pt1 | contig 11317 bp, 12 predicted proteins | sample S3v_2013CmetaG_FD_155491 | JGI IMG/M metagenome (GOLD analysis project Ga0196978, IMG submission 155491) | Soil microbial communities from Anza Borrego desert, Southern California, United States - S3+v_20-13C | ecosystem: Environmental > Terrestrial > Soil > Desert | place: USA: California... | reverse complement strand
GCCGCTTCCGCCGGCGCTCCGTCGCCTCTTGACCGCCGTCGGGCGCAGCGGGCGGCTCTCCGACCGGCCGCGGCGGACGGGGCGCCGATTCGTCCTCGGTCCGCGCCGGGCGCGGGGCCGGATCCCCCGCCGACTCGCCCTCCCGGCGCTTCTTCCTCCGGCGACGCTTCTTCTTCCGCGGCTCCGCCTCGGAGGGCGGGCCCTCGGCCGCCTCCTCGTCGCCGTGATCCTCGACCGGGGCCGCGGGCGCGGGCTCCCGCCTCGGGCGCACCGGGCGCACCGGGCGACGCTCGGCCGGCGCCTCGCGCCGGCGATCCTCGCGCGGCGGTGGGGGGGTCATCGATCCGGGCGGGCCGAGCTCCTCGACCGGGACGGCCACGTCCGTCCCGGAGTCGAGCCGCACCAGCACGAGCTGCGTAAGGATCTGCGCGCTGAGCACGATCCCGTCCCCGTGCGGCGTGCCGACGCGGGTCTTCTTGTGCGGCAGGCGCTTGCGCAGCTCCTCGTAGGTCTCGTCCTCGTAGCGGAGGCAGCACATCAGGCGTCCGCAGCGACCGCTGATCTTGAGGGGCTCGAGCGTCGCCTTCTGGGTCTTGGCCGAGCGCATCGAGATCGGCTTGAGCACCTTCAGGAAGTTCTTGCAGCAGCAGTACTGGCCGCAGCGCTCGTAGTCGGCGACCAGCCGGGCCTCGTCGCGAGCGCCGACCTGGCGGAGGTCCACCCGCCCCTCGTACTGGGCATTGAGGGCCCGGTGCAGCTCGCGCACGTCCACGCGCTCCTCGGACAGGTAGTAGAAGGTGATCCGCTCGCCGCCGAGGAGGGGCTCGGCGTCCACGATCTTAACCGTCGCCCGGACCGCCGCCGCGATGTCGCGGGCGCGCCGGACCAGCTCGTGCTTGGATTGCTCCAGCGCCGACTGCCGCTGGAGGTCCTCGACCGTCGCGATCCGCAGCACCCGCCCGTTGGTGTTGAATGGGTAGTCCTTGCCGCCCGAAGCCTCGATGTAGCCGAGCATGTCCTTGCGGCTGACGCTCTTGGCGCACCCCGAGTTGGGGCACGTCGTCGTTAGCACCTCCGCGACCTCGGTCCCGCGGTGCGTGCGCGCGATCACCTTGGACCCGCACCCCGGCTTGATCGACCCGTCGTAGGCGAACTCGCCGACGAGCTTGAGGGCCCCGAAGCGCACCACCAGCGTCTTCGGTGGCGCGAGCTTCGCGGCCTCGGCCGCGAGCTCGTCCTGGTACGACTTCAGGTCTTCCTCGAACTGGGGGAGGGGCAGTATGGGCATCGATCGCTCCGCAAGCACCAAAGGCACATCGCCCGCGCTGCGCGGGCTCAAGAGAGAACGCGGTTGTCGCCGGGCTGAAGGGGGGGTGCCGGCGCGCCGCCCGGCCGGGCGCGACGGGTCTTGGTGCATGCGGCCGGCGGTGGGGGCCCGGGGCGCCCGTCCACATCAGGCCGCGGAAGCGATCACTCGCGGCCGAGCCGCCTGGCCCGCGCCGCCTCGAACAGCCCGGGCAGCTCCACCTGCTGGAGCATCTGCACGGAGTTCTGATTCAACACTCTATACACCGAGAGCCGCTCGGCCCGGTTGTCGAGCACGAGCAGGATCTCCTCGTTCCCGCCGCGGGCGGTCAGGGCGAGCAGGTGCGCCGATTCGGCGACCATCTCCGCCCTGGCGGGCTGCTGGAGCAGCGGCGCCAGGAGCATGCCGAGGATGACCGCCATCGCCAGGGCGCACGCGAAGAGGGCGGGCTCGCCGGGCCGGGAGATCCGCGCCCGTTGGTCGGGTGTCGCGCTCACCGGCCGGTCTCCTTGTTCCCGTCCTCGTGCAGGTTGCGGTAATCGATGCCGTCCAGCTCGCCGCGGGACTGGTTCCAGCGGAGCGCGACCATCTCCTCGTTGATGGAGTCGATGACGTAGATGGCGCTCGCGTCGCCGCCGCCCTGGATCTCGCCCGCGACCATCGTGTACTGCCCCCGCGCCCGCGACGCGGGCTGGAGGCCCGCGGCGGAGCCCGCGAAGGCCGCCACCACGATCGCGCCGGCGAGCCCGAGGTTCGCCGCGATCAGCCATCGACGACGGGTCGCCATGCCGGATCCTCCTTTGTGGGCCGCGCCGTGGGGAGCGCTGTGGGCCGGGCTCAGTCCTGGTGCCCCCGCTTGCTCGGGATCGCGTTGACCCCGATGCCGATCCCCGCCAGAACCACCAGGAGCAGCATGTTCCGGACCGTCGGCGCGGCCCCGGTCTTGGTCGGGGCCGGGGCCTTCGGCCGCTCCTCCTGAGCCGCGCCCACACCGGGGAACGCGGCCAGGCTGGCGAGGGCCAGGACCAGGGGGACGAGCAGGCGGCGGGGGGCGGGGTGGTTCATCGTGGGGGATGCTACGGGATGGGGGGCGGGGGGTAAAGCCGGGAGCGTGGCCAGGGCCTCCCGACCTGGAGCGTCCGTGCAGCGTCCGCCACCGGTTCCATCGCTGGCCCGTGCGCCGAGGTCCACCGGGCCCCAGCGCGGGCTCCGCACCCGCGGCGCGCCGTAGCCATGCACACCCACCGCCCGCGGGGCGTACCAGCGGCCCCTGCGCTCGAGAGCTTCCTCGAAGACCCCGTCGGCCGGCAGCGCATCATGCCAGTCCATGAAGGCGAAGACGGCCCTGAACTCTGGCCCGAAGAGCCCCTGCCACGCGAGCATCGAACTGACGTCGTCGGCCGCGACCCAGGATTCGAGCCGGCGGGTGCCCGCCCCGCCGCGCCCAGCGGGCACCGGCCGGCCCTTGATCTCGACCAGCAGATTCAGGCCGGAGCCGTAGACGACGAAGTCGAAGAATTTGGGAGTCTGTTCGAGTGGCAGTGACGGTGGGAGGCTCGTAAACCTGAGGCTCGTCGGTCCGCGACGGCCGGCTGCCCACACACCTCCGGAGGCCCGTCACGGGAGCCCTTGGTGCGACCGCAAAGTGGACAAATCCGCCACGCATTTGTGCTGAGCGGCGCATCTTTGTGGGCATCACCGCACCCCGATCGACCTTCTGGCCCGCCTGTTGCATTCAGTGCCAACCCCCTGTACACTTCCCTTCCCAGTGGGCGTCACCCGCCTCGGCAGAGTCCGAGAAAGGGGTTTTGCCCTTGGACACGGTGGGTGCAGCGGGGGGGGGATGCAGAGTTCGCCATTCAACATCAAGACAGTCAAGGACCCTGTTCATGGGATGATCGAACTTCACCCAATCGAGCAGCTGATCATCGACCGCCCAGACTTTCAACGATTGCGATTTGTCTCCCAGCAGGGACTGGCGCACTACACGTACCCCTCGGACCAACACTCGCGCGCACCCCACTCGTTCGGCGCGATGCATCTTGCCGGGCGAATGCTCAAGCGAGCACTTGAGAATGCAAGGCTGCCGGTTCTGGAGCGATTCCTCTGGGACGCCAGAGACCTGATCGCCACCATCGCTCATGCTCACTCGCACAAGGAAGCGAGAGTAATCCATGGCGCGGCGGAATTGATCCACAATGCGGTCGGCTTCAATCATCGCCCGTACGCGAGCAATGACCGACTAGGACCTGGGTGGGTACATCCTAAAGGGAAATGGACCCATTTCAATTCCGACCCAGGAACTCCGTTCGATTATCAGATGGCTTCCTATGTGATCGCCGTGCTCTGGCAAGCCGTACGGGTTGCATCACTTATCCATGACATCGGACACCTGCCCTACTCCCATACCTTCGAACATGCAATTGACGACTTGTGGTTGCGTGCGCGAAGGAAACAGGTGGACGAAGACCCGCCGCGATCATTCGCAGCAGCATTCAACGAGCTGCATACTCGATTTGACACGGTCTTTCGCAACCTTTTAAAGCAACTGGACATGCCGCGCCGCGTTGATGATCCGGGCGATTCGCCGCAAGTACAGGCCAAGCCGCGAATACCACCTCATGAACAGATTGGAATTCTACTCTGTGACGTGTTTCCGTTCGAATCAGAGCTCCGCACGCCCTCTCAACAGGCGCTTTGGCAAGTAACGACCACTATCGGACGCCTCGTATTTGGCTGTAACCCCGAGCTCTACGAGGGAGCCTCGGCCGAGAACTCTCCTCTTCAAACTGGGCGATTCGCAGTGATACAGGCGCTCCATTCAATCATGTCAGGCGAGCTGGACGCTGATCGGTTGGACTACAGCGTGCGAGACACTGCTACCGCTGCTGCCGGATTCGACTCCATAGATATCGAGGAGATCGTGGAGAACCTGCAGCTCGTGTCCTTTCCGACCGGAGGCTCGACAGAGGCAAGCAACCCCTATGCGATTGCGGTACGCGCCAAGGCGATTCCGCAGGTTGAGACTTTTTTCACGCAACGATTCATGGCGTACAGGGCAATCGTCGGGCACCATAATGTAGCGCGCTTTGATGCCATACTTGGCGCTGCGATCAAAGCCCTGATTGAGTCGTCACAAGATCAAGGCTCTGTCCTTTACCCGCTCTTGCGTGGGAGAGGCTTCGGGGGTTTTTACGACAATGCCTACAAATTCGGGCCATTTAATCCGGACACATATAGGCGATTCGATGACTGTTGGCTCAGATCTGTGTGTCAGGAGGCTCTTGAGTGTCTTTCCGCGCGAACCGGCGAGCCGTTGAAACCGCACGATCTGCAGACGCATCTTTTACTAGAGACATTGCTGGAGCGCAAGACCTCTAATCTCCTGTCGTTGTTCAAGAACGAAGGACATCGTTTAGCGTGGCGAACAGACCTCGTGGATCGGTTAGGGCGTCATGAGTTGTTCGCCAGCGAGGAGTTGGCAAGGGAGCTTGTGGACCGCGTATTTGCCACCGACTGGGACGACATTCCCCTACTGATGGATGATGACGGAGGGCTGTTCGATCCCGTCGAGTTTGTGGAAATGAAGCTGCTAGTCGGTGCACGGGAGGTAACCGCGAGTAAGGATGCGGAGCGCTCTGTGGTCTTGCCCCTCCTGTCTTTCTGTCGGCCTAGGCTCCTCGACAAACGGCCGATGGATGTGGTGCTGGACATGGCAGAGACGCTCCCCATCCGACCTGGCCCGGCGCTCGCCGGGCGCGTCGCAATCGCCTGCTCCGCCAGCTCTGACTTGAGCGATGTTCGGGACTTGCCCGATGCCTCGCTTACGCTGCGAGGCTTGGCTAGACTTCTGGCTACCTTTCCTCGGCTCAACCTGGCCTTTGTGGGTCGGGCCGTGCGCGATGCCGATAACCCGAACCGATTGCGCTCGGTTGCCCTGGACGCGGTCGGAGATCTGTGCGTGGCCATGAGGAATCATGAACTCCGAACCGAACGGAGTGCAGTGGCATGACACCAACAGCCGAATCAAAAGGTGTGCTCACTCTCCGGGACAGCGAGCTTGCTCGTGCTCTTCGTTTGATCAGAGAGCAGGAGGGATTGACTGCGCATGAGCTGGCAGTTCGCGCTATGACGAAGGGTCGTTGCCTCCAGCTCCGCCAGGGTTCCTCGGAGCAAGAGTACCTTGCGAATCTCAAGCGAGCTGGCTACGTTCGTAGTGACGATGGCATGCGGTACTTCTTAACCGCGCAGGGGCAATCACTGCTTGAGCGTCTGGAATCCCAGGCTGATCGCTGAACTGAGTCAGTCCAGAAGAGAGCTGCCGAAGGTTAGGCAGATAGCCCAAGCGCGCTAGTCGCTCCGCATGCCTCGGCTCTAGCCGGTAACTGTTGCGGACCGCTCGCGCGAGGTGCGGAAGATCTGCGCAAACCGCGTCAGCCCTGAGCCGTTCGGCTCCGAGCATCGGATTCTTCGTGGCAAGCTCCAGCACCTGGATGGGCACACGGAGTGCCGGCTCACTGCCCTCCTCCGGGTCCGCCCAGTACGCGAGTGCGCCGTTGTAGTCGGGCCGCATCTGGGCGCTGCCGGTCGTGACGCCGACCGCCACCACGCCAGGAGCACAGCGCCGCCTGCTACCGCGGTTGCGCCACAGGTACACCGTCTGTCCAGGAGCGAACTTCGAGGCGCACCTGGTCGCCGGCCACAGGATGTCCCGGGTCGTGACGAGGTAGCTGTCAAGGTCGAACCTGTCGGGGCTGCGCTGGAGCAGCCAGGCTAACGGTGGGGTAGTAGACGCAGCGGGCGTCGCCCGTTCCGGATGTCTGGCTCGCACCTCGACGCCGAGCGCCTTGAGGAACCCGGCCGCACGGTCCGGCCGTAGCCCGCCGGGCACCTCGTGCGGCATCGGCTCCCGCCCCGTCACCCGCCGGGGCGGCCACCCCGACCAACGCCTTGGAGTCGTAGATGTTGCCGTTGAGCACGGCGACGTACTTGCTCGGCACGCGGACCGCCGGGCGCTCGCCGGCGTCCCACTGAGCGGCGGCTTCCAGAACATGGTCGAGGGTGATGCCGTCGGGGATGGACATAGCGCGATAGCGTGCAGGGGCTGGCTCACAGCATACATGAGGTCCGCGCTTCTGGCGGCGAGCCCCTTCAGATACACTGATGTCGAAGCGCCGCCATGCATATCCGTAACTCCATCTCGCGGCTCTATCGCCAGTGGCGCGAGGCGGGAAGAATCCACCGACGGCGCATGGTCCTGCTGTTGTCGGTGATGGCACCCAGGACCATCGGGGGCGGATTGCTCCACCTCATGGATGGTGCTCCCTCCTGGGTCGCGTCGCTGCTGTCGGTGGGATGGATTGTCCCGGTGTGGCTTCTCATCTCCCTGTCGGAGCGGACCATCCGCAGATCCGTCAACGAGCGGGATAGCGCAGTGTGCTGGCAATGCTGGTATCCGCTTGGGGGCGCGAACAGTCGCTGCTGTCCAGAGTGCGGGTCGCCTTTCGAGGCGTCAGAGCTTCGGGAGCGCTGGCGGCTCGTTGTCTGGCTCGGGGACAGGACTGCGCACCGCGTCCTGCGGGCGCTCATGATGGTCGGCATCGCTGTTCTGTCGTTGTGGCTCCTGGCGGCGGTGTTCCTCGGGCTCGGCCCGAATCTCGGCCTTCCGTTCGGGTACTACGGGAAGCTCAGCCGCGTCGTCTCCCGGCTTGAGTCGATCCCCGGGGTAGAGGTCGTGGACGTTGCCACGAACCATGACGTGACTCTTGAGGACTTCCTCGTCGTCGTGTCCATCCACGGCACGCGCCGTGCATCCATTGAGTTCCCCGATGCGGACGCGCCGGTGCTGCTGCGCATCGTGCACGACTGGAAGGCCAGAGAGGTTTTTGGGGATGTCGCGGAATAGCGAGTGCGCGCGTATGCATCGGCGTGCACTCCCCTGCGCATGATGCTGCACTCGTCGTCAGTGCGCGCTCGCAGCCGAGCACACACGGATGATGATTTGCGCTCGTTGTTGCGTTAGAATGTGAGCGCACGGAGCGATTCGAGCCACGGAGGGCCCACCATGCACATCGCGTTCAGGCCCATCGACGACATCAAGCCCTACGACAAGAACCCCCGCGTCAACGACGACGCGGTGGACTCGGTTGCTCGCTCGCTCCAGGAGTTTGGGTGGAGGCAGCCGGTCGTCGTGGATGGGACAGGGCCATCATCATCGGCCACACGCGGTGGAAAGCGGCCCGCAAGCTCGGGATGGAGCAGGTGCCGGTGCACGTTACCGAAGGCCTCAGTCCAGAGCAGGCCCGCGCCTACCGCATCGCCGACAACCAGGCGGCGAGCATCGCGGAGTGGACTACGAGTTGCTGCCGATCGAGATGGCCCAGCTGAAGGATCTGGGCCTCGACCCCTTCATCCACAGCTTCGACGACGAGGAGCTGACCAAGCTCACGGCGTCAGCCGGCTGCCCAGCACCGCTCCACACGCTCCTGGCTCGACGGCGCTCTGGTCCTGCTCTGGGAGGCGGAGCCCGACCGGCTCTCACGGGCTAGGCCACCTTCCGCGACGGCCCGCCCGTCGGAACCGCGGGCAAGCACGCTGTTCCGAAGTCGTGGGAGGGAAGGGCGCGCAGGCGCAGTGGGCCTTAGGGAGACCCGGGTACCCGGCTGCGAGACTCCGGCGGGTAGAGCACGATGCTGCTTCGCCCGGTGGACTCCGACGGCCTCACACGTGCGAACTCCGTTCCCGCGGACAACCCGATCGCCATCCCGTGGCACAGCGCGCACAAGCCTGTCTCAAGGATGGCCAGGAGCACGGGCCGGGAGCTGAAGGCCGGTACAACCGCGCCGCTCACAACCGCCACGCTCTGACGCTCCCACCTCGTGGGCGACCCGCAGTAAGGGCAGTCGCACTCGAGACCGCCAAAGCCGCCGAGCAATTCGTACGCCCGCCAGAGGGATCGCTCGGGGAGCTCATCCAGTGCATGCGCCATTTCGCAGCTCTCCGCCCCCGTGGTGCCTGCATACCCGAGATGGCTTCGACCGTCGGCGGGTGCATGAACGGGCGTGGCTCCCGCCTGCGCACCGTTCGCACCCCGTCTCGCCGTCTCGCCGGGAGCCATCCCGATCGCGTGCCGGCGCGCCAGCTCGCGGAGCGCCGCCCTCAGGGCCGCCTCGTAGCCGCCGCCAACCTTCGCGTAGAGACGCTTCGCCGTGCGGGCACTCAGTGCTCCCCTGCACTGTCCGCAGAGCGGTTGGCCCGCCGCCTTCTCGCCGGCGCACGCCGGACACACGGCGGAATCGCGCGACTCGATCAGGCTTAGGCGGTACTCCTGCTCCGGCTCACCTATGGATCGGGGAAGCTCCGGCATTAAGCAGCCTCCTTCTGCGCGCCGGCGGCACCCTCCTCTGCTGCGCAAAGACGGTTGAGCGTCCGGAGCAACTGCGCGAACGTGACCGGCAGCGGGAGCCCGACAGACTGCCGATCCCGGGCGATCTCCCCCGGAAGCGCGAGCTCACCGGTCGGGGAGATGACCAGAAGGGGCAGCCGGGCTCCGCCGGCCGCCTCCTCCAGCTCGCGCAACCTGCTCGCCGCGGGCACGGACTCTGCCGGCGAGGCAAGGTGCACAACCGACACGTTGGGCGCGGCGTTCGCATCGCGGAGCCGGTCGAGCGCAACCCCGACCGCGTCGACCCCCGGTCTGAGCGAGGCGAACAGCGGGTTGATCGGAGTGATGAGGCGGCCGCGGTGCCGCTCGCGCACCGGCGTCCACGGCTGCGAATGGCCCACCATGAGCAGGGAGAACTTGACGTCGTCGGTCTCCTTCTCGGCGCGTTCAAGCGCACCCTGGAGGTCCTCGCCGCGGAGGTTCAGCAGCTGCGCGAGGGCTTCGGTGGGGTAGAGCGTGTCGTTCCCGCTCGAGCCGATCATGGCTGCGTGCGCCAGCCTGTTCGAGAGGGCGAGTATGGCGGACTCCGCCAGTTGTTTCTTGGCGTGCTCACGCAGGTTCGAGGCCGAGAGGTGGTGCGAGGCCAGCGGCACGACCAGGTCCTTCGGAAAGCTCCACATGAGCAGGAGCCGGTCCATGATGTCGGCGTGGTTCAAGAGCAGCAGCCGGGCCTCGACCAGCTCGAGCGGCAGGTCCAGCCGCTCCGCAACCTCAAGCACGTGCGCGTACTCGGGCGCGAAGTGCTCCGCCAACACCATGCGTCCCAGGTCATGGAGGAGCCCGAGCGTGAAGGCGCGGTCGGGGTCGAGCTCGCCCGTCAGGCGGCCGATCTCGGCCGCGAGCAGCCCGCACGCGATTGAGTGCTCCCAAAAATGCATGAAGTTGAACCTGTTCGAGATCATCACGCCCGAGAAGGAGTCGATCAGCTCCAGGTTGAGGACGAGGTCCCGGATGTTCTTGGTCCCGATCCGGAGCACAGCGTCGCGCACGCTTGTCACAGGGTCGCCCCGCTCGAACAGGGTCGAGTTGGCCAGCCGCAGGACCTTGAGCGCGACGCTCTGGTCGCGGGCGATCACCTTGGCGATCGCGTCGAGCGAGGTCGCGGGATTCGCCGTGAGCCTGGTGATCTGCGTCACGGTGGGCGACATGGCTTTGACCTCGGAGATCTCCCGGATCCGCTCCAGGATCGCGGAGCGCGTGACCACCGGGCGAAGTTCTCGAAGCGACGCGGCCCCATTGTTCACCGCATGCCCCGTGGCGGGACCGCGCGCCTCGGGCTTCTCCTCGTGTCCCGGAGGCGGTGCCGCCGCCTGTGCGCTCCGGACGGCCGGGCGTCCCATCCCCTTTTCGCGCCTTCGGCATGCGCTGCCGGCGAACGCGGCCGCCCAGCGGCTCGGATCCAGCGACCGCTTGAGCAGGAATCCGTCCGCGCCCGCCTGCACCGCCGCGAGCACTTCCTCGCGGCCGGCACTCTCCGTGAGCACGATCCCCGAGATCTTGCGGCCGTCGGCGCGGAGCTGCGACACCAGTTGAACCACCGAGAGCCCACCCTCATCCGGCAGCTTCCACTCGGTGACGACCATGTCGATCTTGCCGGAGGCGATGCGTTCCGCCGCTTCCGCGGCCGTGCCCGCCTCGACGGTGCTCTGCCCCGATATACCGAGCAGCGTCACGAGCAAGCGACGATACGATTCGTTGGGCTCCACAACGAGGACGTTCAACGGAACCACTCCTTTCCAAGAGGAAGGCGTTCAACAGCAAGCGGCCGAACGTGTGGTCTCGATGGGGCGAACTGCCCTGGACACGATCCATCGGGGATTCGTCCATCTTCACCCCGGCAGTTGAATGAATCCGTCAGATGGTCGTTGCGCGCGCACAAGGCGCGCAAGCGTTGTGGACGACGCCACAACATTGTGGTACATGTGCCCGATCCGGCGCATCACTGCGTAGTTCGCCAGCCCGCGGATCCCTGGGAGGTGGAGCCTGCCGCGAAACGATGGCGCCGCCGTGGATCAGGTGTCGGCGAGGCTGGCATCTGCGAGGCACGGGCCAACTTCGAGAGCCCCGGACAGATCGAGCGGCGCTCCCGCTATCACGGGGCCAAGGGCCACTGGGTTCTCGATGCGTGGATTGAGACGTGGCTCGCGCCCTGGTTCGCGGATTGGTGACTCGACGACCTTCGCCGTCCGCGGTGCCCGCTTCGTGCCATGCACGGCGATCCTGACGAGTACGGCACCCTCCTGCACCCGCGGCGGCTCGCCGGGCCCGCGGCCGCACCGCATTGTCGTGTTCAAGGACTGCGGAAAGGTTCGGCATCGGCAAGCACAAGTGTGTCGAGGGACATTCTTCCTAGCTGTCGCACTTGCGCGGCAAACCGGCCGCGATCCAGATGACGATGTGGCGGATCACACCCGCAGCCTACAGGCGACCCCTTGAAGGCGATAGGGGTCTGTTGGAGTCTGGAGTGTCTCGCACATCGCCCAGCATGGCGCACGAGCAGACTTGCCAGCCCATGTGCGTCAACTCACCCCCCAATAGGCTCCATCGCCGGCTCCGCACCGCCTCCG
>Ga0196978_1001288_pt1 | contig 11331 bp, 13 predicted proteins | sample S3v_2013CmetaG_FD_155491 | JGI IMG/M metagenome (GOLD analysis project Ga0196978, IMG submission 155491) | Soil microbial communities from Anza Borrego desert, Southern California, United States - S3+v_20-13C | ecosystem: Environmental > Terrestrial > Soil > Desert | place: USA: California... | reverse complement strand
ATAGGTGTCTTCCGAGAAGTCCTGGTGGCCGGGCGTGTCGAGGAGGTTCACGACGCACCCGCGGTATTCCATCTGCATGACCGAGCTCGCCACCGAGATGCCGCGCTGCTTCTCGATCTCCATCCAGTCCGAGGTCGCGTGGCGGGAGGCTTTGCGCGCCTTGACGCTCCCCGCGATGTGAATCGCGCCCGCGAACAGCAGCAGCTTCTCGGTGAGCGTCGTCTTGCCCGCGTCCGGGTGCGAAATGATGGCGAACGTGCGCCGGCGGGCGGCTTCCTGCGTGACGGACATCGTGCTTATCGACATGAATACAAAAACGAATCGACCATTGTAACACCGGCGGCATGTTCCTTGCCGTGTCCGGGCATTACGTACGGGCAGGCCGATGGACTGGGACTGGACGACCGTATTCGCGTGGGCGAACGTGCCGCTGATCACCGTCGGCAAGACGCCCGTCACGATCGCCGGAATCTTCGGCCTCTTCGTCATCCTCGGGTTCGTGTGGTGGTTCTCGGCGCTGGTCGAGCGCACGCTGCGCCGCGTCGCCATGCACGGACGCGCCCCTCAGACGAGCTCCACCGTTTATGCGTTCACGCGACTGATTCGCTACGTCGTGTGGATCCTCGGCACGGTCATCGGGCTCACGTATCTCGGGTTCGATCTGACGAACCTCGCGATCATCGGCGGCGCAATCGGGGTCGGCATCGGCTTCGGGCTCCAGAACATCTTCAGCAACTTCATCTCCGGGATCATCATCCTCGTCGAGAAGACGCTGAAGATCGGCGACTACGTCGAGGTCGAGTCGGGCGTGCGCGGCACCGTGACCGAGATCGCGATGCGCTACACGCGCGTCAATACGAACGACAACGTCGACGTGCTGGTGCCGAATTCCGAGTTCATCAACAAGACCGTGCGCAACTGGACCTTCGGCGAACGCAATCGCCGCATCCGGGTGAAGTTCGGCGTGGCGTATGGGACGAACAAGGAGCTGGTGCGCGAGGCGGCGATCGCCGCCGCCGAGCAGGTGCAGGGACTCATGGTCGACGAACGGCACCCGGTCGACGTGCGCCTCAAGGACTTCGGTGAAAGCAGCCTCGATTTCGAGCTGCTCGTCTGGGCCGGCCCGGAGAGCGTCGGCCGGCCCGGTGGTACCTCCTCGCGTTTACGGTGGGCGCTGGAAACCGAGCTCACGCAGCGCGGCATCGAGATTCCGTTCCCGCAGCGTGACTTGCATGTGCGCTCAGGAACGATTGCCGTGAAGACGCCGGAGGAACCATCGGAACCGTCCGACGGCCGTCTTTCGGGCACTGTTAATGCACGCATGTCCGAGATTCCCGGACGCAGTCCGACGACGGAGGACCAACGCTCATGAAATGCGCAGAATGTGGACAAGTGCTGCCGGCTGGCGCGCGCTTCTGTACGGCGTGCGGACGGCGCATCGCGGTCGAGCAACCCGCGCCGGCGATCGTGCGCAAACCCCCGCCGCCGGATCCGCGTGTGCGCACGGAGCCCGCGCTCATGCGCAAACCATTGAGCAAGACGAGAGCATCGGCGGCGCCGGCGCCCGATGCGGCACCGCGCAAAGCGCCGGCTGCGCCGCCGCCGCTGCGCACCGCGCCGTGGATGCATCAGCTTCCGATGCTGATGGTCGGCGCGGGATTGATGCTCGGGCTCGCCATTTACTGGTCGGCGCAGCACGACGAGGCGCAGGCCGCGAAGGCCGGCGCTGACCGCATCGCGGCGGCGACAGGGCCGCTCGCGACCTCACAGCCGGTGGCGCAGGGGCGGCTCGATTTTTCGGCGCGGCAGGCGCTGCAGGGCCTGTACGGCAATTACGATCCGCACCTCGATGGTTCGTACTGGACCGTGCGGGATGCGCCGGGCACATGGGCCGAGTGGAACGGCAAGCCGGTCCTCGTGAAGCCGCTGGTCTCGCGCACCGACGACTCCGGCATGCGCCACGTGCTCGTCACCAGCACCGCGGACGTGCAGAACGGCATGGTGGTCAAGCAGGGCACCGGCTGCCGCGGGTGCAAGTCCATGCTCGGCGTGGCGCTGTACGAGCGCCGCGGCAATCAGTGGCAGCTCGTCTCGCATCGGCCATTCGCGAGCGTCGGCGGCGCGTACGGTGCGCCCCCGCAAGTGGCGGTGGCATTCCCGGCAAAAGGCGGCGTCGAGCTGGAGGTCGGACAAGGCGCAACGCAGCTTGCGAACGCGCCGGAGGATCGCGCCATCGTCATCACCGGCGGCGGAAACGTCGTGAAGACGCGTGCGGCACCGCGAACGACGCGCGAGCGCCGGATGGCGGTGCGCGACGATTCGCCGTTCCCGAGCTCCGTCAGCGGACCGTAATACCAGCGCGCTCGCCGCGTGCCCGCCGCACGCGGTGCAGCGTGAGGATTACTTCTTGCGGGCGGATCTGCCGCCGACCGGGTCCGGTTGTTCGATCGCGGTTTCGATCAGCGCGCGCCACGCCTCGTCGTTCGGCAGCTCGCGCGGGACCGGACGCGCGGGTGGCGCCTTGATGCGCGCGGCTTTTTTCCGCGCGCCGCTCTTGCGGGTGGCCGCTTTTCTCGCCGGCGCTTTTCGCGCTTTCTTGCGCGCGGGCTTCTTCCGCGATGCTTTTTTCTTCGTCGCCATGACCGAACTATAGCCGCCGGCGCTCGCGCGCGTCAGCGGTCGCGCTGAATACTGTATTCTTGTACAGTATGTCGGAAGGGTGGAAAGACGGCTACTGGAAGCTTTTCAAATGCCCGCTGTGCGGCGGCACGAAATACGTGCAGGTGCGCGTGCAGCGGCCGAACGGTCATTGGTACCTGACCGAGTTCTATCAGTGCTTTTCGTGCTCGGTCATGTTTCGCGACCCGATCCTGTTCACGAAGTGCGAAGTCGATACGGCAAACGACGAGCTGCGACTGACGAACGTTTATGCCGTACGGCCGCGACGGCCGGAAGACGACGCCTGAGGCGCGTCCCGCCGGCATTCGGATTGCTAAACGCCGGACGGACACACATCCTCCAGGGAGGACTCGCATGCCAAAGATCATTGCGCAGTGTTTGACGGCGGGTGCGATCGCGCTCGCCGTTGCCGGCGCAGGGCCCGCGTACGCGCAGACGTCTTCGACGTGGATGGGCGGGCGCATGGATACCAGCCTCTACATCGGCGGCAACGTCGGCCAGTCCATGTACCGCCACACGTGCGACAGCGTGCCGGTGTCGTGTGACGACAAGGACATCGGCTGGCGTGTCTTCGCGGGCTGGCGCTTTCATCCGAACTTCGCGCTCGAAACCGGTTTCTTCCACCTCGGCGAGGCGAGTGCGAGCGGATTTGGCATCACCGCGGATGCCAAGGTCAGGGGCTGGGAGCTGGTCGGTGTGGCGAGCATCCCGGTGTGGCAGCAGCTTTCGCTGTTCGCCAAGGCCGGTTATGCCCGCTCGCGCGTCAGCGTAAACGGCTTCGGCGCAGGCCTCGCCGTGAGCGCACGGGAGAACAGCAACGACTTCACCTACGGCGTCGGCGCGGAGTACGCCGTCGCGCGCAATCTCGGGGCACGGCTGGAATGGCAGCGCTACGACGGCGTCGGCGGCAGCACGACGGGCAAGGACGACATCGATCTGCTCAGTCTCGGCGTGCTCTACCGGTTCTGACGCGCGCCGCCTCCGCCGTTACTGCAGCAACTCGCGCCACGAGCGCCGTTTGGTGACGGCGGCGCCGCCGGACGTCGGCACCGTCGTCGCCTTGATCGAGGCGTCGGTGAGCCGCACGAGTCCCACGATCGAGCCCGAAGGCACCCGCACGAGCACCGGTGCGCTGGCCATGCCCTGCGCGAAGCGAATCGAGGACGGCGAGCTGGGCGTGCCGTCGCGATAGCCGCCGGTCTTGTAGTCGAGCACGTTGAAGTAGCTGCTCCCGCCGAGCGTGCACGGATCGGAATTCGGCACGTTCGTGACGACGACCAGCGCGCCCGCGCCCAGTGCCGGCGCGTTGTTCACCCGCTCGCCGGCCGCCGGGAAATCCAGGTACCAGCCACGCTTGGTCGCGAAGTCGACCGTGTTCGCGGTCGCGGTGCGTGAGCCGTCGGCGTTCGTGGTGAGCGTCTGCTGCTGCAGGCTTGCGCGCAGCGGGCTCACGAGCGGCGCGGCGGAAAGATCGTCCACGAGCCCGTAGATCGATTGCGTCTGGCTCGACCACGCGTTCGCGCCCGACACGCCGGGGATGTCCTTGTCGCCCAGCAGCAGGCCCGTGCCGACGTAGACGAATCGCTTGTCCGCGCCGTTCACCTTGATCTTCGCAAGCTCCGGCTCGGTCGTGACGGGCTGGTACGCACCGCTGCCGTCGACGAGCGTTGCGAGCTTGCGCACGTTCCACGACGCGCTGCTCGCCGCCGTCAGGTCGAAGCGCCAGACGTTGCCCCGAATGTCGCCGCCATAGACGTATTCGACGGTGTTGTCGACCTCGCCCGATTCGACGTAACCGGCGACATGGGCCAGGTTCGCCGGATCGGCCGCGGTGCCCGCGCCGGTGTCGATCGCCCTGATGAGAGCGCCGGTCCGCGCATCGAGCACGAAGAGATAACCGCGGCCGTCGCCCGCGCTGTCGGTGCCGTTGTTCATGCCCGAGGTCACGAGCACCACCCAGCCCGCGGCCTTGGTCTTCGTGATGATCGGCCGGCCGAAGCTGTAGCCGATGTTCGCTTTCACCGCGGCGGGCGTCGCGCTGTTCGGAAACTCCCACAGCACCTTGGTCGTGACCGCGGCTTCGTTCGCGGCAGTCGTCTCGCTCACGTCGAGCGCGTAGAACCCGCGCCCGCCCTTGCCCAGGCCACCCACCGCGATCGTGCGCCAGTCCGGTGCACCGCTGGCGGCGGAAGTCTTGTTGAAATCGACGTCGCCGACGACCGGCGTCGCGTCCACGTACGCCTTGTGCGTGTAGCCCACCTTGCGGCTGAGATTGTTGAGCGCGGGGAGCAGCAGGCTCGGCACGTACGCCCACAGCTCCGCGCCCGTTCCCGGGGTGCCGGCGACCGCGCCGTTCTTCGCCGTGCCCGCATCGAACGCGTGCAGCATGCCGTCGTTCGCGCCCTGGAGCACGATCTGGCGGCGCGTGGATTTCGCCGTCTTGAATGCGGCATAGCCGGCGTCAGCGTAGCGCGCCTCCGGCGGCCGCACGACGATGGGTTGCGCGTTGATGATGTCGCCGAGCAGATGGGTGCGTGCGCGGTAGAGGCCGCTCACTTCACCGGTGCGCTCGCCGCGCAGGTAGCGCACGACCGCGGCACCGTCGGACGTTCCGGGCGGCGATACCGGCGTATTGAGCAGCGCCTGCTGCGCGGTGGAGAGCTTGGTCGCGGTCGTCGCGCTCGCCGGCTGGAACTGCCGGCCCTGGCTCGCGCCGGTGGTACCGCTGTAGGTCGCGATGAAGCGGCTCGCCGCGCTCCGCGCATCGAGCTGCGCCTGCGCCAGCCAGTTCGGCGTCGCCGTCGGAATGCCCGTGGTGACGTCGATCTGGTACGAGCCCAGATCGCCGGTCCAGGTGAAGCCGGGGAGATAGCTCGAGGCGAACAGCGTGTTGTCGCCGGACAGGATGTTCGCGCTCGTGATGCCGATCGCCGCACCCGCGGAGGTGCGCGAAGCCACGTTATCGAGCGCTTCCGACAGCGACTGCGCGAGCTCTTCGGAATCGCCGGCGCTGAAGAACGCGCCGCGGCCGTTCACTGCGGCGTGCGCGAGATCGTCGATCTTCGCGCCGTTGCTCGCGGTCGGATTCGGCCAGTTGATCGTCGGATACGGCGTCGAAAAGGCCGCGTCGACCGTCGCTTTCGGGATCGTGCCGAACACCCCCAGTGCGACGCCCAGCACGCTCACGTGCTGCCAGAACGCGTTGTCTACCTGATTGGTGAACACCTTGTTCGGCATGTCCGGCCGCAGGTCGCGCACCCAGTAGTACATCGCGACGTCCGCGAGCGTATTGCTGTAGCTGTCGCTCCAGGGATTGGCGGGCGTATACGAATAGCTCGTGGTCGCGCCGGTGATCGGGTCAGGGGCGCTGATGTGCGTCGCCCCGTTCGTGTTGTCGACGTTGTTCCTGGCGGCGGCGGTGCGCGCGGCGGCATCGTTCCAGTACCCGTCGGTCATCATGATGTGGAAGTTCTGGCGGCACGCGAGCTGCGATCCGCCGCCCACCCCCGGGTTCGCGCCCCACGGACCGAGGTTGTCGGTCCGGCTGAAATACACCCCGACGTCGTCCATCGCCTGACGCAGCGGCGTGTCGTCGGCGTTGATGACGGCGTTGTATAGCGAGCTGAAGAAACCGGTGCGGTCGGCCCCGGTGAACGGACGCACGCCCTTCACCATCGTGCCCGGGCTTGCCACGCCGTCGATCGTCTTCGCGCCGGTGTTGATCGTCGCGAAGCCAACGCGGGGCGTCTGGTCGAGCGCGCTGAACGCCCGCCCGATGGCGGCGCGAGAAGTCGAGATGCGCGAGCGGTGGTAGGTGAACCAGTTCGCGAAGTTCTGGATCTCCTCGTCGCGCGTGCGAGTCGCCGTCGTGGTGGTGCCGTCGTCGTTCGTGATCGTGTACTCGAAGGTCATCGCCGGCGGCGTCATGCTCGTGATCTCGACCTTGTCGTAACTGCCGCGGCTCAGCACGTTGCCCGCGCCTTTGTACTTGTAATAGGTGATCGGCCAGAACGTGTGGTTCGCGCCGCACGGACTCGGATCGCACACGAAATCGGAGCGGCTGCCGGTGTTGCCGTCGGAGAACCAGATCGCGTCGTCGGTCCTCTGCGCGCGCAGGTTGAGACTGCCGGTGCCGGGGTTCGCCGGGTTGTAATACGCGGCAGTCGGATTCGCGTTCGGCCACAGCGAGCCGTCGGCGTTCGACCAGGGGCGGTAGGTGACGTTCGGGTTGTAGTAGAGCTTGTTGTTGTGCGACGAGCGTCCGAAGAAGTTGTGGACGTTGTTCTCGTTGAAGTTCGGCACGACGTTCAGGAACGTGCTGCCGAGATAGGGCGAGGCGGGCCGCGGATACAGCCACATCGAAAGCCCCATCGTGTCCTCGGGCAGGAACTCCCACTGCATCGACCCGGAATCGTCCAGCGTCATGACGATGTTCGGCGGGACCTGGTTCTTCACCGCGAGCGGCACGTCCGAGATGTCGGTCGACGCGGCGTAGGCGGGCACGATCTGCCCGAACGCGAGCGTCCACGTCACACACGAGGCGACCACTCTGCGCCACAACGGCGTCGGCTGCTTCATCTTGTTCTCCCCGGATGCCTGGTGTTCAGTGAGCTGGGGTGCATGTCAGCCGCGGCCGACGATCGCCTGCACGATGCTGACGGTGTTGCGCGGTCCCGCAACGCGTGCAGTCACGCGGTAGAAAACGGTCGTGACCGACGTGAATACGGTTGCACCGACCTTTTTGCTGCCGCCCGCGGGGTCGCCTTCGTGAAAGCAGTTTGCTTCGATATCGGTAACCGGCGCGGGTCCGAGACACAGCCGGTCGATCACGACCTGCACGGCATTGCCCGCGACCGTGGTCGCGACTGGCACGTTGTTCCAGTCGATCGGCGTCGCGGCGCCCGCGGTGCCGGCCTGCTTGGTCGTCGGCACGCCGTAGACGTCCGCCTCGCGGCGCGTCGCGTAATACCAGTAGGTGCCGCCTCCGGGCGCGGGGGTGACATCGCTGTCGACGATCGTCGCGATGATGTTCGGCAGCTCGGCGACGGCGGCTTCCACGCCGATGTCGCCGGCCTGCACCGTCGCCTGCTTGAAGGCGGCGTTGCCCGCGATCACGTTGGCCGTATCGACCGAGCGGATCACCGCGATGCTCGCGAGCATCAGCGCGACCAGCACGATCAGCGCGATGAACAGCACGGCGCCCCGTTGCCTGTGTGTGCTCTTCATCAGTTGTTCATCCAGATGACGTTACGCAGCGGCACCGTCGTCTGATAGACCTTGTAGCGGTAGCGCTGCGCGGTGGCGTCGAGCGCGACGGCGCCGCCGTTGGCGAGCGTGCCGCCGTTCCACAGCGTGAGCGTCGCCGGACTGACGACGGTTTTTTCGAGCTGGCCGCTGCGCGCGACCACGGCCATGCGCACCGCGACGAGCTCGGCTGCGTTCGCCGGCGCGGTGTTGTCGTAGACGTCGATGTAGCCGTCGGCGTTGGTGTCGCGGCCGTATTGCGCGCGGATCGCGATGACGCCGTCGACGACCGGCGCCGGATTGAGCGGCGCCACGGCGCTGTCGGCGCGCGTGCGCTCGCGCATCATCAGGCTCGCGCCCTGTACGTAGTATTCGCGGCGCACGAGCGGCCCCATGTTGGTCACGACGGCGCCGGTGCCGTAGCCGCCGGCGGGGAAGATGTTCGTGCCCGCGGGCGGGTTGAACGGCACTGCCCCGCCCGGATCGTGGGCGAGCGTCCAGTTCGTGCCGACCCGAACGCTGTCGGCGCTCGCCTGTATCAGGCTGCAATCCTTCGCGCCCTCGGACAGGAGGATCACGTCGCCCTGCGCGAAGCCGTCGCCGTTCGCAGCGCTCAGCGCGGCATCGGAATCGGCCATCGCAGCCGTGAGCGAGGTCGGCACACTGCCGAATGCGGAAGCGCTGTGAACGACCGTCACGGTGTCCGATCCCGCGGCGGGCGCGTCGCGTGAGATCGCGATCGGCAGCGGTGAGAAGCTGAAATTCGCCGGCGTGAGCGCAGCGTTGTAGCCGTTCACGTTCGCGCACGAAAGGCCCATCAGGCCGAGGCCTGCCATGCGCAGGTCGCGCTCCATGGTCACCATCGCGACGAGCGCGTTCTCCTGCGCGTCGGCGCTGCCGGTGGTGGTGCGCTTCTGCCCCTCGAAGGTAAGGAAGACCGAGGTGATCGCCAGGATGCCGAGCAGGCCCACGACGACCGCCACCATGAGCTCTACGAGGCTGAAGCCGGTTGCGCTGCGCTTAACCATTGATCTGCGCCATGCCGACGTAGCTGTGCGGCGCCGGGTCCGACGGGGTCTGCCAGCAGAGCGTCACCGTCACGACGTTGTTCGCGCCCACCGTGATCTGCTGCCGCGCGCCGGTCGCGCCCGGCAGATTGCCGGCGACCGTGCCGTACGTCGATGTGCTGCCGATCCATGCGCTCACGTTGGCATTCGCAGACGCGCCGCCGCCGAAATTGCAAACGCCGGCGGTCGTCGTGTTGTGCGCGTAGCTCGCGAGGTTCGCCGGGTTGTCGGCCCACATCTGCGCGATGATCTGGTTCGCGAGATACGCGGCCTCGACGCGATGCTTCGAGGCTGCCGTATGTTTGAGCGCGGCCGCCTGCGCGCCGACCAGCGCCAGAATGCCGATCGAGAACAGCACGATCGCGATGAATGCTTCCAGCAGAACGGAGCCGCGCTGCGCGCAACGTCCAATGTGGCGAGGCGCACGTATCATGAGCAGTACCTCGTGTCGGTCGCCTCCGCGACGTTCGGGTCGCACAGGCGCACGCGGCCGCCCGAGCCGACCGTGATGCGCAGATCGCGGCTCTGATCCGCCGGCAGAATCGTCGCCGGCACATCGAAATCGATCTGTGTGAACGATGCGGTGCCGTCGCCGTTCGCGACAACCCGGCCGAGGGAGTTGAAGGTAATCGTGGTCGCCGTCGACGGCGTGCGCACCGCGGTGACACCCGCCGAGCCCTGTCCGCTGGGACGCGTCTGGATCGTAGTCAACGGATTGGCGACGCTCACGGTCCAGTCGCTGTCGGCGCCGAACGTGAACTGCACGGTGGTGTTGCGGCGCAGCGCCTCGCTGCGCGCGAGCTGGAGCCCGGACATCACGGACTCGGCCGTATTGCGGATCTTCGTGTTCTGGATCCACGCCGTGTAGCTCGGCAGGCCGGCCATCACCAGGATGCCGAATATCGCGAGCCCGATCATCATCTCGATGAGCGAGATGCCGTGCTGTCTGGAGAGGTTCAGCATGCCGTTGCTCCCGCGCCTTTTTTGGTGACCCAGCAGGCGGCGTTCGACGCGAATCCCGCGGTCGCGGCCGCGCCGCTGATCGTGCTCGCCTGGACGTTCTGCTCGTTGACCGTGTAGACGAAACCGCCCATTCCCTGTGCGGCGACGCCCGTGGCCCTCAGCGTGAAGGCGGTCGCGGTGAGCGCCGGACAGGTGAAGGTGAAGTAGCGCGTGCCCGCCGGCAGCGGCGCGACGGTACCTGCAGCGCAGGCGCCGACATACGTGCGGTTATCCTGGAAGTACTGCTCCATCTTCACCCGCATGTCGGCGAGGTTCGATGTCGCCTCGGCGATCTTTCCGCGCAGGATGTAATCGCGATAGCTCGGCAGCGCGACGGCAGCGAGTATCGCCACCACGACGATGGCGACCAGAATCTCGATGAGGGTGAAACCTTTCGACTTTTTAGTCACTTGCCGTCCCTCTTTAACGTTCTTTTGCATGGCGGGAACGGAACATACGTCAGGCAGGACCCTACACGGCGTGACGTGCGTCACGCGCGGCGGGGGGCCAAGACAAGCGGCTGGGTGGAGACGACGAACGGCCGGCGGGCGTTACGCGCCCTGCGACTTATTCACGCCGGGCCGGTTGGACGCACGTTGACGACGCGGGCATCATCGCGCCATGCCTTACATCCGCCGCAATGCGCAGGGCTCGATCGACGCGCTCTTCTCCGAGCCCACGGCAGAGGCATCGGACTTCCTGCCTTCGCACCACCTCGAAGTGATCGCTTTCCTGGGCGGCGACGCCGCCGCGAACGCATTCGCCGTCCTCGACGCCGACTTCGTGCGCGTGACCGAGGATCTGATCTACACCCTGATCGAGAAGGGCGTGCTCCAGTTCACCGATCTGCCGCCGGAGGCGCAGCGCAAGCTCGAAGCGCGCGGGAGCTTCCGCGGCCGGCGCATCGAGGGGGCGCTCGACATACTCGGGCACGGCAGCGAAAGCTGAGGGCCGCCGGGCGCGGCTGCCGGACTACGTCTGCGAATTCACCGCACGCGCCCGTACGACGAGCCAAAAGGTGTGACGCACCAGCACTGAGAGCCGCGCGGCTGGCGCTCGCTCAGGATGCAGTTCACGTAGATCGTGTCGCAGCGGTCGCTCGTCGGCGTCACACGCGGCTTCGGCGTGATGCGCTGCGGTGGCGGCTGGACTTCGGTGCCGCGATCGCTCTCACCGGATTGGAGCACGTCCGCAGCGGCGGCTAGCGAGCTCGCGGCGAGCACGATCGTCATCAGCGCTGCGTGCACGAAAGTGATGGAACGCCGCATTGCGGTCGCGCTCAATAACCCTGCGGGCCGAAGATCTGCACGCCGAAGCGGTGCTCGAGCGCGCGGCCGAA
>Ga0196978_1001287_pt1 | contig 11333 bp, 8 predicted proteins | sample S3v_2013CmetaG_FD_155491 | JGI IMG/M metagenome (GOLD analysis project Ga0196978, IMG submission 155491) | Soil microbial communities from Anza Borrego desert, Southern California, United States - S3+v_20-13C | ecosystem: Environmental > Terrestrial > Soil > Desert | place: USA: California... | reverse complement strand
CCGTCGAGCAGGTCTTCCTCGCCATCCAGTCGGCCACCCGAAGCGAGCGGATGGCGGCCCTCGCCTCGCTGTCCGGGATGGGCGTGCCGGTGATGACGATCCCCTCCTACGAGGAGATCATGACCGGCCGTTACACGATTTCCGACGTTCGCCCGATCAACGTCGAGGACCTGCTCAAGCGCGACATCGTTCCGCCGATACGCGAGCTGATCGACGACGGCCTGCGCGGCAAGTCGATCCTCGTCACCGGCGCCGGCGGCTCGATCGGATCGGAGATCTGCCGCCAGGTGGTCCAGTACGGCCCGCGCCGGCTGGTCCTCCTCGACCATTCCGAATTCGCCCTCTACACGATCGAGACCGAGCTTCGCGCGCTGTTCGAGGAGCTCAAGGCTCCCCCCGAGCTGGTCTCGATCATCGGCACCCTGCTCAACGAGCGGCTGGTTCGCGAGGCGCTCGCCGACAATGCGATCGACACCGTCTTCCACGCCGCCGCCTACAAGCACGTGCCCCTGCTCGAGCTCAACGAGGTCGTCGGAGTCACCAACAACGTAGTCGGGACCCGGGTCCTCGCCGACGCCTGCGTCGAGGCCCGTATCGCTCGGCTGACCATGATCTCGACCGACAAGGCGGTTCGTCCGACCAACGTCATGGGCCGCAGCAAGAGGGTCGCGGAGCTCTACATCCAGGCGCTTGCCCGCCAGCCCGACAGCGCTACCCAGTTCGGCATCGTCCGGTTCGGCAACGTGCTCGATTCGTCGGGCTCGGTCGTTCAGCAATTCCGCCGCCAGATCGCGGCGGGCGGGCCGATCACGGTGACCCACGAGGACATTACCCGATTCTTCATGTCGATTCCGGAGGCGACCCAGCTCGTCCTCCAGGCCAACAGCCTCGCCGCCAAGGGCGAGGTGTTCGTGCTCGACATGGGCGAGCCGGTCCGCATCGCCGATCTCGCCCGCACCATGATCGCGCTTTCCGGGATGACCGAGAAGACCCCCGCCAATCCTTATGGCGACGTCGAGATATCCTATGTCGGCCTCCGCCCCGGAGAGAAGCTTCACGAGGAGCTGTTCGTCGGCGAGCTGGTGACCGAGACCGTGCACCCGCAGATCAAGATGGCGATGGAGCGCTTCATCCCGCTGAGCGAGCTTCAGCCCAAGCTGCGCCGCCTCGACATCGCCCTGGAAGCCGGCGACGCCCGCGCCGTGCGCGCCGTTCTGAGCAAGATTCTCGAGCTCGACTTTTCGGGCAAGGGCGTGTCGGTCGCGGTGACGGCGCCCGATCTGTCGCCGATGAGCGTTTCCACGAGTTGATGTCCGATGACGAATGAAGCCCGAGCCGACGACGAGGTGGCCGTCGCCGAGGAACAGGTCCGCACCTGGCAGCCGAGCCGCCGGCCGCAGCATCATGTCGAAGCGCCGGCAGCGCCCGCCGCCCGAATCGTCGAGCAATCGGGCCAGAGCGGGGTGCGCGGCGCGCTGCGGGCGTTCCTGAACCGGCGCTTCGTCAAGCTGATCATCGGCCTGGGCATCTTCATCCTTGGCGCGATCGTCTACGACGCGACGGTCAATTTCGGCAGCTGGACCGAGCGCAAGGCCAAGCCGAAAGCGACCCAGCACAAGGGCGTCGAGCGCGCTCCCAAGGTCCCCGATTAGGCGGCGGCGGCGGGCCGCTCGCGGCCGTCGCCGGGGGCGCGGCGGGCGATGCGCTACACCTTGCCGACCTCAGCCGTCGGCCCTAACCATTCTGATCCCTTTTCGAGAACAGGCGCAGCCTTGGCAGACCCTCCCCATTACGGAACGAGCTCGGATTACCAGCCCGGCCTGATGAACGACGTCGGGATGATGGCTTTCTGGATCCTCGTCATCGTCGTCTTCTTCATCGTCGTGATGATCGCCTCGCGGCTCATCCTTCGCAAATCCCGCCGCCTCAGCCCCGGAACCCGCAAGATGCTTCGAATCCTCAGCGGCCTCACCAAGCCTTCGGCGCCGATCACCGTCGGGCGGGGCCGGCGCACCCGGCTCGGCACCCGGCGCAAGACCGAGGATCATTACCGGATGAAGCCGGCGCTTGCCTCCGGCGAGGCGCCGGCGACGGCGACCGCCGCTCCGGCCGCGGAGCCGGGGACGGCGGCGATGAGCGCCGCCGCGCCGACGCTGGTGGAGCGGCCTTTCGTCCGCCGGCGGACGGTGGCGGACGTCGCTCAGCTTCCGGAAGAGGCCTGGCCCTTCTACGACGAGGACGAGATTGCCGCCGTCGTCGAGGTGCTGCGCTCGGGCAAGGTCAACCAGTGGACCGGAACCAAGGTCACCGAGTTCGAGCGCGCCTATACGCGCTACCTGCGCAACGGCCGCGCCATCGCCCTGGCCAACGGCTCGGTGGCGCTCGAGCTCGTTCTTCAAGCCTTCGGAATCGGCCCGGGCGACGAGGTGATCGTGACTCCGCGGACCTTCGTCGCCTCCGCTTTCTGCGCCAGGCTGGTCGGCGCGACTCCCGTCTTCGCCGACGTCGATCCCGACAGCGGCAACATCACCGCCGCGACGATCGCTCCGGCGATCACGCCGCGCACCAAGGCGATCATTCCGGTCCATCTCGGGGGCTGGCCCACCGACATGCCGGCGATCATGGCCCTGGCCCGCCCGAAGGGCATCCTCGTCATCGAGGATTGCGCTCAGGCCCATGGCGCGGAGATAGACGGGCTGCCGGTCGGCAGCTTCGGCGACGCCGCCGCATTCTCCTTCTGCCAGGACAAGATCATCTCCACCGCCGGCGAGGGCGGACTGGTCACCCTGCGCGACGAGGCCGCCTATGAATGGGCCTGGTCGTTCAAGGACCATGGCAAGGACCGCGGCCGGGCGCTCGAGCGGCCGACTCAGCCCGGCTTCCGCTGGCTTCACGACCGGGTGGGGACCAACTGGCGGATGACGGAGATCTGCGCGGCGGTCGGCCTTCTGCAGCTGGACAAGCTGCCGCAATGGCATGCCCGGCGGGTCCGCAACGCCGATATCTGGGCCGAAGCGCTCGCGCCGATCCCCGGGATGCGGGTGCCGCGGCCGACGCGGGACACGATCGGCGCTTATTATAAATTCTACGCTTATGTCGACGTCGACCCGGCCGACAATGCCCGGCTGCGCGACCGCATCCTGGCCGATGCCGCCGCCGCCGGCGTGCGCATATTCTCCGGTTCCTGCTCCGAGATCTACCGCGAGGCCGCCTTCGCCGACATGAAGGTCGAGCCGCTGCCCGTCGCCAGGGCGCTGGGCGACAGCAGCCTGATGTTCGAGGTCCATCCGACGCTCGACACGCGCCGGCTACGGGATCGTGCCGACATCGTCGCGGACATCATAAGGAACGTGCTCGCCTGAGCTTCTCCGCCGTCACCGCGGTGGCGCCTCCGGCGACTGGTCGGGCGGCGCTATCATCAGCGCCAGGCACAAGGCGCACAGGGCCGAGATGGCCGCGGTTCGAACCGGATAGTCGACCGTCGAGTGAAGCATCACGGCGCCGATCGCGATCGAGCCGGCGCGGCCCAAAGCGGCCTCCCTCTCGGTCCAGACCCGCCTGACCCCGAGCGAGAACCAGGCGAGGAAGGCAAGCAGAAGCGCCAGCCCGGCGATCCCGGTCTCGAGCAGCCATTCCAGATAGTCGTTATGGGCGTGGTTGGCATATTCGTCCGGCCGGTCCAGCGGATCCTCCTGCATCTGGTAGATCTGGAGGAAGCTGCCCAGGCCGCTGCCGGCCGGCTGGAAGGCGGCCGCCTCCCGCGCGGTGTTGCGCCAGATCGATTCCCGAGTGCTTTGCGCGATCGGCCCGGCCGCCAGGGCATCCCGGGTGACGACCCCCGAGATCGCCACCGCCGTCATCCCGCCGACGAGGAGGATTGCCGAGACCGCCACCCATCGCGGCGGAACGCTTCCGGTCAGGTCCTTGCGCACCATAAGGACGCAAAGGCCGCCGACCATCGGCAGGAGCGCGATCCCGGCCCTCGATGCGGTCGCCAGGACGCCGCCCGCGAGCATCGCGAACAGGGCGGCGATGATGACGATCTTGGGCCCGCCGCCTTCGCGGATTCGGCCGCCTTCGAGCAGCGGGGTGGCGAGCGCGGCGACGAAGGGCAGCGCCATGAGCAGCAACGTCGCCTGATGGTTGCGGTTGGCGAAGAAGCCGACCGTGTGGCCGGGATTGGTGACGGCATAGAAATAGAGCGGCGAATGCGGGCTTCCCGCGATCTGGACCAGGCCGAGCAGAAGCGCGGCGAAGGCGATGCCGATGATCAGGGGCAGAAAGATGCCGCGCGATCGCGCGGACATCGGGACGACGAGGGCGACCAGCGCCAGCGGCGGAAGCAGGGCGACCAGAGCACGGATCGTCCCGTCCGGAGTCAGCGAGACAGCGAGCCAGGGGAGGGGCTCGGCCAGCAGCTCGAAGCCCTCGACGATCCGGTTTCGCCCGGGCAGCGACGTCCATGCCGAGGGCGGCAGCGGAATGAGCTGGATCAGGATCAGGGCGGCCAGCGCGGCGGCGAGCCGCCAAAGCCACCTCTCGGCCGGCGGGACGCCGCGCTCGCGCTCGCGCAGGGCGACGATGGCGAGCAGGATCGCGGCCAGCAACTGGAGCGCGAGATTGGCGAGTATGCCTGCGGCGCTCGCTCCGCCGAGCACGACGCACAAGACGGCATAGGCCGCGGCGAGCGTCGTTCGGGACGAAGGTTTCACGAGGCCGGCCGGACCGCAACCAGCGAGGTGCGCGAGGCTGCCTTCGCGCCGGCTTGCGCGGCCGAGCCGACGAGGGACAGTTCCTGGAAGGCGCAACGGGGGGGCACCAGGAGCGGATGACGGAGCCGCCTGAGGCGGGAGGCTGGCAAAAGCTCGAGCTCGGCGAGGCCTGGCCCAGACAGGCAGCGCAGGCGCCACGACATGCGCGAACCGGCGGCGGCCGTGCCGTCGACGACCAGGACGTGCGGTCCTTCGGGCAGGGCGAGGAGCTGGCGCGCGAGCACCCGCGGCCGAGCCTCGGTCGCCTCGGCGATAAGGATGCCGGGGCCGGGGGCACCGGGGTCGATCCTCGCCCTCGCGCCCGGCCCGCCGGCAAGGGTCCAGTTGAACGGCGGCGCTCCCGGAAGACGCCGGAATTGGCCGTCATAGACGCCGCGGACGTGCGCGAGGGCGGCGGCGGGAAGGGTCAGGGTCCAGTCCAGATAGCCTTGCGGGCTGACCGCCGGGCCTGCGCGGGGCGCCGCATCCGCTCGGCGGATCAGCTCCGCGAGCTGCCGAGCGGCCGGCCGGCCGGCGGCGGCCCGCTCGAGGGCCTCCCTCAGCGGCGGCGCGCTGCCGTCGGCGCGGCGGCGGAGCTTGCCGGCCAGGATGGCCCGGCCGCGGATCTCGGGGAGAAGCGCCAGGATCGCATCCATGACGCTGGCCGACATCGCCGAGCGCAGCCTCGCCAGGGCAACTCCTTCGTCGATCGCCTCGCCCCAGCGCCCGCCGGCCAGGTAGAGCCGAAAAAGGCGGCTCCGGGAATCGACGTGGCGCGAATTGCGCCGCACCGCCGCTTCGAGCAGCCGCTCGGCGCCGTCGGCGTCGCCTTCGTCGAGCGCGGCGGCGGCCGATGCCGCCAGCGGCCAGTGCGAAGCGGGCGCCCGGGCGAGAGCGGCGGCAGCGGCCCTTCGGCGCTGCGCCGGCGCCAGCCGCTCCTGGGCCGCGGCGACCCCGAGCGCCGTCCCCGAGGCCGGGGGCAGGGCGAGCGCCAGCGACGGCTGGGCCTGAGCGAACAAGGTGACGAGCGCGTTGCGAAGCGCCAACCCGGCGACGGCGGCGAGGACGAAGAGGATGAGGATGCGCTGGGCGGGCGAGAGCAGCTTCGCCCGCTTCTCCCTCACCCGCGGCTGGTCTCCGCTTCCTCAGGCGCGCCGTCGCTTCGGCTCGGCCGCTTGCCGATCAGGCCGGGCAGGATGAAGCGAGTCCGCGACGCCTCGTCCTTGCCGCTCGCCCCGTAGCCGTAGCCATAGCCGTAGCCATAGCCGTAGCCGGAGGTGCGCGAGTCGAACTTGGTCAGGACTCCGCCGACGATGCGGGCGCCGGCTGTGCGCAGCCGGCTCACCGTATTCTGGGCGACCGACAGCTTGATCTTCTCCGCCTCGAACACGATCAGCGTTCGGTCGCACGCCGCCGCGAGCAGCGGCGCGTCGGCGAGGCCGAGCACCGGCGGACCGTCGAGGATGACGATGTCGAACATGCCGGAAAGCTTGCGCAGGATCTCCGCGAGCGCCGGATCCGAAAGCAGGTCGGCCGGATTCGGCGGCACCTTGCCGGCCTCGAGCAGCGAAAGGCCCGGAATGCTGGTCGGCCGGATCACTTCCTCGATCTTGGAAGCGCCGGTGAGCAGGCCGGAGAAGCCGTGGGTCTCGCCCTCCTCCATGGTGAAGGACGGGTTGCGCAAGTCGGCGTCGAGAAGGAGCGTGCTGTAGCCGAGCCTGGCGAAGTTGCGGGCGAGCGCCAGCGCCGTCGTCGTCTTGCCTTCGGCCGGCCCCGAGCTGGTGACGAGCAAAGTCGAAGGCGCGCCCTGAGCGGTCGCGAACTGGATCGCGCTTCGGAGCGAGGCGTAGGCCTCCATCATCGGCGAACGCGGATTGTCGAGAACGTCGCTGAGGCCGGTGCCCCGCTCGCCCTTCGGAATGACCCCGAGCGGGGGGATCTCGAGCTTGGATTCGAGGTCCTCCTGGCTCCTGATCGTGTAGGTCAGGAACTCAAGGGCGAAGGCCGCGGCGAGCCCGGCGAGCAGGCCGATGAGGGCGCCGATGACGGTGCTCCGCACCGGCTGCGGCTCGACCGGCGAGCGCGGCACCTGCGCCTCGTCGACCACGGAAATGAGATTGGCGCCGACGCCGCCGGCGACTCCGACCTCGTTGTAGCGCCTCAGGAGAGCGTCATAGGTGGCGCGGTTGGTGTCCACGTCGCGCTGAAGGATGTTGTACTGGATGCTCCGCCCGCGCAGGTCGAGAACCTCGGCGCGAAGCGAGTTGACGCGTGCGGAGATCTCGTTCTCGCGGTCGCGCGCCGCCTCAAATTCGGACCGCAACGTTCCGACCACCTGGCCCATCTCGCGCTGAAGCGCGGCTTCGTTGGCGGTGATGCTGGTCTGCAGGTCGACCATCTCGGGATGCTCGGGACGCATCAGGTTCGACTTGGTCTGATATTGGGCGCGAAGGCCGTTGAGCTGCCGCCTCAAATCCTGGACCGAGTTGCTCTGCAGCACCTCGTTGGTCGGATCGCCCTCCGCCGCCTGGCGATAGCGCATTTCGGCGACCACCCGGGCGCTCTCGGCCCGGGCGAGCTCGGCATTGGCCGTGTTGAGCCGGGTTCCGGGAAGGCTGTCCGTGGTCTCCTGGCCCTCGCCGCCCTCGCGGGTCGAGCGCATCGAGACGATGCCTTCCTGGATGGCGTAAGCGGTGAGCTGGCGCTCGGCGCGCTCGAGGCGCTGGCGCACCTCGGCGATGCGCCGCTGCAGGAAGTCGCGGGCATATTCGCTCGCGCCGTAGCGGCGCTCGAGGACGGAGGCGATGAAGTTCTGGGCGAAGGCATTGGGCACCCGGGCCGCCATTTCGGGGCTGGAATGCTTGTAGGAGATCTGGACGAGGCGGCTGCTCGGCACCGGAGTGACGAGGAAGCCGCTCATCAGCCTTGCCGTCGCCTGCTCGAGCCGCCGCTGCGGCGGCAAAGCCGGGCTGGCGAAGGCCGGATCCTCGGTGAGGTTGAGGTCGCGCGCGACGCGCTCGGCGAGCGACGCGCTGCGCAGCAGGCCGTAATTGGTCTCCAGGGACTGGGCGTCGGTCATCGGAGTCGCCTGGGCCGTGCCGCCGACGTCGACCATCTTGACCTGGTCGAGGCTGATCTCGAGCGTCGCCGAGGACTGGTATTGAGGCGTCGTCATCATGACCACGGTGATCGCCGAGGCGATTCCGAGCAGCAGCGAAGCCAGGATCAGCCAGCGATATTTGGTGAGGATGCGCCAGATGTCGGCGAGTCCGAAGGTGATCGTCTTGGACGGCGTCGCGACGACCGTCGCGCCCATCATCGGAAAGCCCAGCGGATTCGCCGGGACGGGCGGCGCAGGTCTCAGCCCGGGGGAATGCTGGATCGGAGTGTTCATGGGTAAACCTGCTGCGTCAGTAGATGAAGGGACGGAAGAGGCCGATGATCGGCAGCGTCGAGATGATGTCGCGGAGCGCCTGGCGGGTGGTGTTGCCGTCGACGACGACGATGTCGGAGGCGAAGACCAGCGGATCCTCCATCTGCGCCTGGCGGATGGCGTGGAGGTCGAACGCCGCCGCCATGCGCTGGCCGTTGACCTGCCGGAAGATGACCACCCGGCGCAGGTTGGCGCTGCTGGTGACTCCGCCGGCGCGGGCGACCGCCTCCATCAGGGTGGTCCTTCCGACCACGGGATAGACTCCGGGCGAGTTGACCGAGCCGTCGACCGAGAAGCGCTGGCTGTTGCTCTCCTTGAGCGCCACGCTGACGTCCGGATTGACGTAGTAGCCGCCGCTGAGCCGCTCGCGCAGCTGCGCCGCGAGCTCGACCGTGGTCATGCCCTGGACCGGCATCAGGCCGAGCAGCGGAACCATGATGTTGCCGGCGCCGTCGACCCGGTAATCGCCGGTGAATTCGGGGGCGCGGTAGACGGTGACCGTGACCACGTCGGTCGGCCCCAGCCGATGGTCGCGAGCCTCGGCGAACAGGGGGTCGGGCTGGACGTTGAACTCGGCCGTCGGCGGCGGGATATAGGCCCGGCTGTAGCCGCCGCACGCCTGCAGCATGAACGTCACCGCGACAAGGACCGCCAGCGCGCCCGCTTTTCCCACAGCTGCTGATCGCACGATCGGGCTCATCCAACTTCCATTCATTTGCGTAAGGTCCGGGTGAATCGCGCTCGTTGCGGCACGAAATATCCTAGGGCATCAATCATATACAGGCACATTGGAAAGGCAAGCTCCCCGCTCGGAGCCCGCGCAGCCACCCCTTTGTGATGATATCCAGCGCCTTACTACCGATCGGGCCGCAAAAGTCCAGCCGCCTCCATGCCGCGCAGGGGCGTTCCAGGGTGCCGCGGCGGGTGCCGCCGGGCCTATTCGGCTTCGTCGCGGGCCGGCCGCTCGGCCCGGGGCGGGGCGGCGGCGGCGGCTTCGCCCTGGAAATAGGGCATGGTCGCCTCGCCCGCCGCGCTTATCCCCCGGCGGTCGACCACCCTGGCCAGGGTGAGGACGAGGATCTTGAGGTCCAGCCACAGGCTCCAATGGTCGACATAGGCGACGTCGAGCGCGAACTTTTCGGGCCAGCTGAGCGCGTTGCGGCCGTTCACCTGGGCCCAGCCGGTGATCCCGGGGCGCACTTCGTGCCGCCGCATCTGGAACGGCGTGTAGAGGTCGAGATAGTGGAGCAGCAGCGGGCGCGGCCCGATCAGGCTCATGTCCCCCTTGAGCACGTTCCACAGCTCGGGCAGCTCGTCGAGGCTGGTCGAACGGAGCATCCTCCCGAAAGCGGTGAGGCGCTCGGCGTCGGCGAGCAGCTCGCCATTGTCGCCGCGGCTGTCGAGCATGGTCCGGAACTTGATCAGGTCGAACGGCTTGCCGGCCAGGCCGGGGCGGGTCTGGACGAAGAGGACCGGGCTGCCGAGGAAGACCCGGACGCCGAGGGCGACCAGCGCCAGGACCGGCGACAGCAGCAGCAAGGCGGCCCCGGCGACGACCACGTCGAACAGCCGCTTGGGGTAGCGCAGCCGGCTAAGCATCGGCGCCGCTCCGCCCGGGCTGCGGGGCCGTCGCCGCGATGTGGGCGAGCATGTCCGAGGCGACCTTGCGGGCGTCGTAGCGCCGCTCGGCGATGCGGCGCGATTCGATGCCCATGCGCCGGGCGAGCGCGGGATCGGCGACGAAGCGCTTCATCGCCGCATAGAGCGAGTCTGGATCCTGAACCGGGACGAGGATTCCGTTGATCCCGTCCACCACCGTCTCCCGGCATCCGGGCGCGTCGGTGGTGATGATCGCCCGGCCCATCGCCATCGCTTCCAGGACCGATCGCGGGGTGCCCTCGCGGTAGCTGGGCAGGACGTAGACGCTGCACTCGGCGATGGCCGGGCGCACGTCGTCGAGCTTGCCGTGGAAGCGGATGCCCGAGGCGACGAGCTGGTCGAGCTCGCGCTGGCCGAGGGAATCGGGGGAAGGGTCCAGATAGCCGACCAGGGCGATCGGCACTTCGGGATGCTCGGTCCGAAGCCGCTTCGCCGCGGCCGCGAATTCGTGGATGCCCTTGTCCCTGAGCAGCCGGGCGATCATCAGGAAGGAGGCGCCTTCGGCGAGCGGCGCCGGGGCGAAGCGCTCGACGTCCACTCCCGACCCGTCGACGACCGCCGTGGGGGTGGCCGGGCCGAGCAGGCCGGCCTCCCGGAACAGCGCCTGATCGTCGACATTCTGGAACAGCACCAGATGGGAGCGGGCGAGGGCGGCGCGATAGAAAGCGGACGCCGCCATCCGCGCCAGCCTTCGCCCGGGGCCGCCGCCCGTCCCGGTGAAGGCGAAGCCGACCCCGGTGATCAGCGACACCCGCTGCGGGACCCGCTCGGCATGGCCGGCGAGCGCGCCGAGGATGACCGGCTTGATCGTGTAGGAAAGGATCAGGTCCGGCCGGAGCTCGCGCACCAGCCGACGAACCGCGCGATAGGAGCCGAGCATTCCAAGCGGGTTGAGGCTGGAATTGCTGAGCTCGATCGAGTGCGGTTCCGCCCCCAGCGCGCGCAGCCGCTCGGCGGTGGCCGCGTCGATGGCCGGGGCGGCGGCGAAGACCCGGTCGCCGGCCCCGGCGAAGGCGGCGATCAAAGGGCCGCGAAAATTGGTCAGCGAAGGCGCGTAGGAGCCGAGGATGAGGATTCGGCGCCCGCCCGCCGACGGTCGGCGCTCGGCGGCCCTCCGCGGCGGCGCCGCTTCGCTTTCCGGTCGGCTGGCCACGGCACCCGCCACTAGGCTTTGGCAGGCGCCTGGTGACCGGCCTGTTCGGGGAGCGGCTGCGGCAACGGCGCCGGCTGGGCGGCGAAGGAGCGCTTGTACAGATAGATGGTGGCGAAGAGCAGGAGGATGCCCGGAACGGCCATCATCTTCATCCGCTGGCCCATGCCGATATTGTAGCTGACCAGCGACAGCGACAGGATCAGCAGGGCATCGAAGATGATGAAGTACATGACGTAGAAGACGTTCCTGGAGAGCCGGTACAAGAGCTTGAAATGGAACAGGATGTAGAGGCTGAAATACATCAGGATCGTGTTTTCGAGCGAGGCGGCCAGGCCCA
>Ga0196978_1001286_pt1 | contig 11341 bp, 11 predicted proteins | sample S3v_2013CmetaG_FD_155491 | JGI IMG/M metagenome (GOLD analysis project Ga0196978, IMG submission 155491) | Soil microbial communities from Anza Borrego desert, Southern California, United States - S3+v_20-13C | ecosystem: Environmental > Terrestrial > Soil > Desert | place: USA: California... | reverse complement strand
CACCCCCGGCGAGACCGAGGACCTCCAGCGGGCCGCGAAGGTCGCCGGCTTCACGATCCCCAAGCACCCGACCCGCGAGGAGCTCCAGGGCCTGCTCAACGCGACCAAGGGCACCCCCGCCGCCCGGGCCGTGCACATGGCCGTGCTGCGCACGCTCACCAAGGCCGAGTATTCCCCCGCGGCCGTCGGGCACTTCGCCCTCGCCAGCAGCGCGTACGCCCACTTCACGAGCCCCATCCGCCGCTACCCCGACCTCACCGTCCACCGCTCGCTCGCCGAGTTTCTCCGGCGCACCGGCAACGGCGAGAACCGCCCCAAGAGCGACGACGCCTGGAAGAAGCTCGGCGCCGAGCTGCGCGAGACCGAGGCCTGCCCGAGCATGGAGGAGCTCACCGCCATCGGCCGCCACTGCACCCGCACCGAGGAGAACGCCGAGTCCGCCGAGCGCGAGCTGCGCAGCTTCCTGGTCCTCCAGCTCCTCTCGACGAAGACCGACGAGGAGTTCGACGGCGTCGTCACCGGCGTCTCGCCCCGCGGCATCTACGTCCAGATCGACAAGTACATGGCCGACGGCATGGTGAAGGTCAGCGACCTCCCCGGCGACGTCACCCGTTCCAACCAGCCGCCCAAGTGGCGGATCGACCAGCGCACCGGCGCCTTGGTCGATGCGAACAGCGGGCGCAGCTTCAACATGGGGCATCTCGTCAAGGTGCGCATCCTCTCGATCGACCTCGCCAAGCGCCAGATGGACCTGGTGCTCGCCGACGCCGAGAGCCGCGCCGCGGGCAAGGCCAAGCAGGTGCTGCCCAAGCTCGGCGGCGGCGGGGACTTCGGCGGGATCGGCGGCGGCAAGGGCGCCGGGTTCGGGAACATGACCGGCTCGCAGCGCCGAAGCCAGAAGAGCAAGTCAAGGGACAAGCGGAAGCCGGATCACAGGCAGGATCGGAAGAAGTAGGATGATGTGAGCATGGCGACCACCCGCTGTCCGGCCTGTGGTTATGAACTGCCGGATGGGGCGCATATCACCTGTCCCGAGTGCGGGAAGCGCTGGCGAGACAGGGAGATCAGCGCCCATTGGTCGAGGGAATTCGAGCAGCTCCGACGCGCGCGCCGGTGGTACGCGATAGGCGGTTTCGGCCTGCTCGCATGGGCGACCAGCCTCGGCGTGAGCGGAGCGATCGACGGCGACGCGGACGTCGTCGCCCCGGCGCTCGCATTCGGCTCGATCGGCATGCTCTCTGCCGTTGCGGCGATTATCCTTGCTGGGTTCGTGCGAGAGTGGCCCGGCCGCGCGTTCAAGATCTCCCGCTGGCTCTCGGCTCCCGCCGAGATCGTTGGCGGATTCGGGCTGTTCTTCGGGTGCTACAGCCTGATTCCGCTCGTCGTGACGCTCGTCGTAGACCCCTGATCCGCGCCGCAACGCGGTACGATGCTGCGATGCGAGACCCCCCTGCGTGCAACGAGAGGCTCCGCCCCGTCCGCTGCATCGATATCGTTGAGCTCGTCGGCTTCAGGCTCAAGCTCGTCACCATCGTCGCGAGTGGGGATCAGGCCGGCCCCGATCTCACCGCCGGCGCGATCTGCGTCGCCGAGCGTCACCTCCGCGAGCACCCCACCCGCCACGAGCACTACGGGGTCGGCTTCCTCGGCGTGCACGACGGGCAAGGATCGAACCAGGTCTTCCTCGACCTCTGGATCAACAGCAACGAACTCAAGCACACGATCTGGATCTCGTCGAAGGACAAGCCCGGCGAGCTCGTCGTGCCGCCCGACGACTACAACTCGGTCTGCGTCTGGGACCTCGCCGTCCAGGCCTTCGAGCGCGAGGCCTGGCTCCGGCACGTGCTCCGCAACTCCGCCGGCCCCGACCTCGATGCCTACCTCGCCGAGCGCATCGATGCCATGGAGTAGTCTTGAGGCTTGAGGCTTGAGGTTTGAGGCTTGAGCCTTGAGGTGCGTGTCGTGCGCGGCGCTTCCGTGTGGGTCGGCGGGCGGCCGCCCGGCCCTCAAAGCTCAAGACCCAAGACTCAAGACTCAACCCTCAAGCCTCAAGCCTCAAGACTCTCCCAGCTCCCCCCGCACCCGCTCCAGCAGCGCCTTCGTCGCGCGGATGCCGTCGTACTCGCCGAGGCGCTCGCCTTCATACTCGATCCCCACGTAGCCCCGGTACCCCGCGTCCAGCACGATCTGCATCATCCGCCGGTAATCGGTCGCCGTCTCGTTGCCCTCGGCATCGAAGTCGTGGCTCTTGGCGCTCACGGCCTTTGCGAAGGGCATCATCTCCGCCACGCCCTTGTAGCGGTCGTACCACGCCGCGGGGTCGTCCTTCTTGCTCCAGTCGAAGCAGAAGTTGCCGAAGTCCGGCAGCGTGCCGATCCGCGGGTGGTCCACGAGCTTCATCACTCCCGCCAGCCACTCGCCGTTGGAGCTCAGCCCGCCGTGGTTCTCCACAACCACGTTGATCCCGTGCTCATCGCCGTACTCGGCCAGCTTCCGCAGCCCGTCGGCCGCGAGCTTCTGCTGCTCCTCATAGCTCCCCTCGCTCGCGGCGTTGACCCTCACCGAGTGACACCCGAGGAACCTGGCCGCCTGCACCCACGGCTTGTGGTTGTCCACCGCCTCGTTGCGCCTCCCGCCGTGCGGGTTGCCCAGCTCCCCGAGCCGGTCGCACATGATCAGCAGGCTCCGGACGCCGTGATCCTCGCAACGGGCCTTGAGCTCCCCGAGGTACGCCGCGTCGCGGGCCTTCTCCATGAAGAAGACGTTGACGTACTCGACCGCGTCGATGCCGAACTCTTCGCGGCTGAGGCGGGGGAAGTCGAGGTTGTCCAGCTCTCCCGCCTGCAGCGCCCGGTGCAGCGACCATTCGGCCAGCGAGATCTTGAACAGCGGGCTGTGCATGGCATCCTCCGCCGCCGGCTGGGGCGCCGGTCCCTCCGCCCGCGACGACTCGGCGCGCCCCCCGTCCGCCGGCCGCTCGCCGCCTGCGCACGCCTGGAGGGCAATCCCCGAAGCCGTCGCGGCGGACACTCGCAGAAACTCTCGCCTTCGCATGGCGCGAGCATACCTGGAGCCGCCACGGCGCGCAGCCCCTGCCCCGCCCGCTGCGCGGATACTGGCCAGCCGCCCCGAGATCACCCCAGGCGAGCACCGGCGTCGGAGGCGCGTCGGTGCGCCCCTTGTCGAGAACCGCTCAAAAGCTCTTGCACCCGGGCGGGACCTCTGCTAATCGTGGAGATGCCGTGGACGGGATTCTCGCGGGGTCTTGCGGAAGAGTCGTGCCATGAGCTCCGTCAGCTGGGACCGAGCGAGCCTGAGCGGGTCACCGGCCGGTGCTGTCCGTCGCCGATGGCGATCTCGCGCCGTGCCGTTCCGTGGGGGCCGCAGTGCGCAGGAGCGATGCGCTCAGGTGTAGTGCTCGCGCCGATTCACCGCTGCGCACCCGACCCGCGGAAAGTCCGTCGTCCGCTTGACGCGCCGCTGCGCCGGCTCGTGCCGCCCGTCAGCCGCGCGGCGTCCGCGCACTCTCGCTCGGCTCGCGATCGCGCCGCCGGCGCCGCCCCTCTCGCCGGTTCCATGATTTTTGTGCCGCCGCGAGAAATACATAGATTCGTCTTGCAACATGCGCGCACGTCTGGTAATTGTGGAGACATGCGGCGTCGCCTCGGGGTCGCCGCGATCTCGGCGGGCGGTGAGCGCCGGTGTCTCCGGCGGGCGCGGCCATCGTACGCTTGCGTATTCGCGCGATGTTCATAAGGAGAAGCAGAATGAGATTCGCTACGTTTTTCGGTGGTGTCGCATCGCTGGCGCTCGTGGCGGGCGCCTCGGCCCAGTGGAGTGAGAACTTCGACAGCTACGCCGACGGGACCGTGCTCGACGGCGTCGGCGGCTGGGAGGGGTGGGACGGAGTCGGCGACGTCGCCGGCACGGTGACCAACGACCGCGCGCGCTCCAATCCCAATTCGATCGTCGTCACCAGCGACGACGACGCGATCCACCCGTTCAGCGGATACACCTCCGGCCAGTGGACCTTCACCGCCTACCAGTACGTGCCGTCCGGCCTCGACGCGGCGACCTACTTCCTCCTGCAGAACGTCTACAACCACGGCGGCCCGTACGACTGGGGCGTGCAGCTCGTGTTCGATCCCTCGACCGACGAGGTCCACGACGACATGCAGGATTTCTACGGGTCCGGGAGCAACTACCTGCCCGCCATCTACGACCAGTGGGTCGAGATCCGCGTCGAGATCGACCTGGACGCGAACTTCGTCGAGACCTTCTACAACGACGAGCTGGTCTCCAGCGGCGACTGGGACACGAACCTCGACGGCGACATCGCCATCGCGAACGTGGACCTCTACGCCCCGCACGCCGGCAGCGTCTACTACGACGACCTCTCGCTCCGGAGCGCCGGCGGCGGCTGCATCGGCGACTTCGACGGCAACGGCGTGGTGGACACTCGCGACGTGATCGCGTTCCTGAACGCCTGGAACGCCGGCGACGCCTCGTCGGACTGCGACGGCAACGGCGTGATCGACACGCGCGACGTGATCTGCTTCCTCAATGCCTGGAACGCCGGCTGCTGAGCCGTCGCGCGCCATGCCCCCTCACTTGGCCGGGGGAGCGGGCGCGCGTGTGATTCGAGCCGCGACCGCGGAGCAACCCGCGGCACGCGACACCGGGCAGGGCCTCCCCCGAAGCACGGGGGAGGCCCTCTTGCTTCGCAGGATGCGCGCGACGCCATTCCGCAGAATGGTGTTGCACCCCCGCGCCGCGCCCTGATATCGTGAACATCGCGCCGGGCCCGCCCCGATCCCCGCCCGCACCCGCGCATTCTCGTGTTCCATTCCCCGGCGGCCCGCCGGCCGCCTGTCCCATAGCTGAAGGAGACCCAGAGATGAAATGCTCTTCGATGATCGGCGGCGTCCTCTCCATCGCGCTCGCCACCGCGGCATCCGCCCAGTGGAGCGACAACTTCGATTCGTACGCCGACGGCACGCTGCTCGACAACGTCAACGGCTGGGCCGGCTGGGACGACGACAGCTCGATGGCCGCGACCGTCACCAGCGAGCGGTCCCGCTCGGGGCCCCACTCCGCGGCCGTCGGCAACGGGGGGTCCGACGCCGTGCGCCTGTACAGCGGGTACACGTCCGGGCAGTGGGTCTACACCGCGCACGTGTACATCCCGAGCGATCTCGACGGGATCACCTACTTCATCCTCAACAACGAGTACAACCACGGCGGCCCGTACGACTGGGCGGTCGAGATCGACATGGACCCCGCCACGGGAACCGCCAGAGAGGTCTTCCGCGACCCCGGCGACACCATGAGCGCCCCACTCGTCTACGATCAGTGGGTCGAGATCCGTGTCGAGTTCGATCTCGACGCGAACACCTCCGACGTCTACTACAACGGCGCGCACATCGGCACCGGCCCGTGGGACGCCTACAGCGGCAGCGGCATACTCGAGCTCGCGGCCCTGGACCTCTACGCCCCCCACGGCGCGACGGTGTACTGGGACGATCTCTCGCTCGAGCGCGCCGGCGGCGGCTGCATCGGCGACTTCGACGGCAACGGCGTGGTGGACACTCGTGACGTGATCGCGTTCCTGAACGCCTGGAACGCCGGCGACGCCTCGTCGGACTGCGACGGCAACGGCGTGATCGATACGCGCGACGTGATCTGCTTCCTCAATGCCTGGAACGCCGGCTGCTGAGGCCCGTTTCCCCTGGCTCAAGCACGCGGAGGAGCCCCCGGAAGGGGGCTCCTCTCGTTCTCAAGACCGTGGCGCCGGGCGCGACGCGCCCGTCTACTCCCGCGCCGCCAGCCAATCCGGCAGCTGCCGTGGCCGCCCCTCGGCGTTGATGCACGCCAGCGTCGTCGCCGCGAGCGCGAGCACGTCCTCCCCGTGGTGGCGCATCGCCGCGATCCGGTCGGGCGCGAGCCCCGCCCGTTCCGCGAGCACCACCTTGTACTCGTGCCTGATCTTTACCCGCGACCCGCCGACGACCCGCACGCGCACCTCGACGACGTCGTCGTACCTCGCCGGCCGCCTGTACGTGGTCTCGAGGCGCACCACGGCCAGGAAGACCCCTTCGGCCTCGAGCTGCGCGTACGAAACACCGCTCGCCCGGAGCAGCTCCGTCCGGGCCTCCTCCAGCCACGGCACGTACGCGCTGTGGTGCGCCACGCCCATCGGATCGCACTCGCAGTAGCGCACGCGCACCCGGAACGCACCCTCGCTCGGGATCTGCTTTGGTGACGGCGCGTTCTCGTCCATGACGCGAAAACTGTAGCGGCCACGCCCAGCGCCACGCACTCCCGCGCCCATCCGAACCGCCCCGTCAGAGCCCCGCCTCCCGATCGGGCGTGTCGTCCAGGATCGACTGCGCCCACAGGATTCCGAGCGGGGTCGGCAGCACGAAGTACAGCACCTCCAGCGGGATGACGACCACGGGCGAGACCGCCACCGGCAGCAGGGACGCCGCCCACGCGATCCCCCCCAGCAGCGTCGCGAGCACAGCGGCCAGCCCGAGCGTCGTCACCCCCGCCGCGAGCCCGGGCCTCCAGAACGCCAGCACGCACCCCAGCCAGAGGTATGGCGGAACGCCCAGGAGCAGCCAGCGCGTCAGCGAAACACCCTCCGCGCCCGCGAAGCTTGCCAATGCCGCCCCGGGCGCGCCGACCGCCAGCGCTCCGGGAAGGTAGAGCCAGGAGCGTCTCCACGAAAGGCACGGCTCGTACCAGCGCGGCACGCGCACCCGGTTGCCGCCGCACTCCGGGCACGTGAGGCTGTGCTCGACGATGGGCGTGCCGGAGAGGTCGTAGCCGCAGCCGGCGCAGAGGGGCGGGTCCGGGGCCTGCATGAGCCAGTCGGTCTCCGGAAGGCGGCCGGGCCGCGGCGGCGCGCCGGGGCGACGGTCCAGCCGTGCAATCCTACACTCTGCGTTTATGTCGCAGGCAGACACCGCCCCGCAGCCCGCCTCGCTCGGCGCCACGCCGCCGCGGGTCTTGGTGCGCCGCTACCTGATCGACGACCCGATCACCGAGATCACCCAGCTCCTGCACCGCGCCTATGCGCCGCAGGTCTTGATGGGCCTCCGGCCGCTCGCGGGCCGGCAGGAGGACAGGACCACTCTCGACCGGGTGCTCAACAGCGAGTGCTACCTCGCGATCCTTCCCGAGGCCGAGGGGTCCGAGCGCGGGCGGATCGTCGGCATCATCCTCTTCAACGAGCACGAGCGCGTCGCCTTCCCCGAGTTCTTCCTCCGGCCCGAGGTGTCGCACTTCGCCATGTTCGGCGTGGAGCCCTCGCTCCAGGGTCTCGGCATCGGGCGCGTGCTGCTCGGGCGTTGCGAGGAGCGCGCCCGCGAGCTCGGCTCCAGCGAGCTCGCGCTCTCCATGGCCGAGCCCGACACGGCTCTCCGCGCCTACTACGAGCGGCGGGGCTACCGTTTCGTCGAGCATTGGCAGTGGCCCTACACGAACTACCGGAGCTGCATCCTGAGCAAGCGGCTGGACTGAGCCGTCCGCGGCGCGCAGCGTAGAGGCCGCTGCGCACGTGCCGCGCCGTGCGCCCGCGCCTCCCGCGCACGACTCTCCGCCGGCCGCGCACCCCTCGCCGCTCGCACTCTCCTCTCTCCCATCCTGCTGCGCCGGCGCTCGCGCCGCGCTCCTGCCCGACGCCCCCGGCCGCGCTACTCTCGGTCATGACCGAGGCGTTGATGGATCGGAGATTCAAGGACCTGCTCGAGCAGCTCGGCGCGAAGACCCCCACGCCCGGCGGCGGCGCCGTCGCCTCCGCCGCGGGCGCGCTGGGCGCCGCCCTCGGCAGCATGGTGCTCGCCTACAGCGTCGGGAAGAAGAGCCTCGCCGCGCACGACGCCCGGCTGAAGGAGGCCGCGGCCCGGCTGCACCGCGCCCAGTCCATGCTCGTCCAGCTCGCCGCCGAGGACGAGGCGGCCTACGGCCTCGTCAGCGAGCTGCAGCGCCTCACCGACGACGACCCTCGGCGGGCCGACCTGCCCGACGCCACCCTCGCCGCCTCGCACGTGCCCCTCTCCTGCATGGCCACGTGCATGAGCGTGCTCGGCATCCTCGACGAGCTGCCGGGGATCACCAACCCGCACCTGCGCAGCGACCTCGCGATCGCCGCCGTGCTCGCCGAGGCCGCGGCCCGATCCGCGGCATGGAATGTGGTGGCAAATCTCCCCAATCTCCCGGATGAGCGCACCCGCCAGGATCTCGCCGAGCAGTGCGACTCGCTCCTGGAGAATGCGATCGCGACCGCTCGGCGCATCGAGCGGGCCTGCCGCGCATGAGATCCCCGGGCCCGGCGGCGCACGCGGGCGATACCATCCCCGCCATGCACCGCGTCGAGACATCCGACAGCCACGACCTCGCCGTGCTCGTCGAGATGCTGCGCGAGGTGAGCACCGTGCAGGACCCGGTCTCGCTGGTCAACCGTTTCGGGCGGCACTTCTGGAAGATCCGGCCGGTCGAGCTCATGATCTCGCTCTCCCGGCGCGGGCTCCCCGAGGGGAGCTACAAGATCACCCGCCTGGTGCGCCCCGCCGACGTCTCCGCCGTCTCGCCCCGGGTCGATCCGTGGCGCGAGTGGACCAGGCTCCCGATGCACGCGGGCGGCTTCCTCGGCGACGTGATCGCCCGCCCCGAGCCCCAGCTCTTCCACCACCTCCGCATCGGCGACGACCCGGTGCTCGGCGACGCTCTCGCCCGGATGGGCAGCGGCATGGCCAGCCCGCTCTTCGACAACGGCGAGCCGCTCAACTGGAACCTCTACTTCCACCGCGACCCCGACTTCTACACGCCCGACCACCTGGCCGACCACTTCCTCACCACCAACCTCGTCGGCACCGCCACGCGCAACCTGCTCGCGGTCAACCGCGCCGATGAGCTCAATCGCCGCCTCACGGCGCAGCTCGAGGCCGTCGCCCGCGTGCAGCAGGCGCTCCTCCCCACCAAGGTGCCGCGCATCCCCGGCCTCAAGATCGCGACCAGCTACCTCACGAGCAACGAGGCCGGCGGCGACTACTACGACTTCTTCAGCCTTCCCGACGAGCGCTGGGGAATCCTGATCGCCGACGTTGCGGGCCACGGCGCCGCCGCCGCGACCGTCATGGCCATGCTCCACGCCATCCTGCACAGCTACGAAGGCCCGGACTTCGCGCCCGCCGCCGTGCTCCGCTTCGCCAACCGCCGCCTCGCCTCCAGCCGCATCGATTCCACGTTCGTCACCGCCTTCTTCGGGGTCTATGACCCCCGCACCGGCCGCCTCACCTACGCCCGCGCCGGCCACAACCCGCCGCGCCTCAAGCGCGGCGATTCTGGAGAGGTCCTGCCCGTCGACGACGCCCCCGGCCTGCCGCTGGGCATCACCGACGATTACCAGGTCGAGACCTCCGCGTTCGAGCTGCGCGAGCGCGACACGCTCGTGCTCTACACCGACGGCGTCACGGAGGCGTTCAACGCCGCGCGCGAGCAGTTCGGGATCGCCGGGCTCGACGCCGCGCTCCACGGCTGCTCCGGCGATCCCGAGTGCGTGGTCGATTCCGTGCACAAGGCCCTGTACCGGCACACCGGCTCTCTCAGCCGCGACGACGACCAGACCATCGTCGCCATCCGCCGAGTCGATTGAACGCCAGGGAGCCCGGCGGTGGGGGAGCAACCAGCACAGCCCGGCGCCGAATGGTTCGACCGGCCCGACCGAGACAGCGGCGAGGCCGGCCTGCGCTTCGGCTGCACGATGTGCGGCAACTGCTGCTCCGGCCCGCCGGGCTACGTCCTCTTCACCGAGGCCGAGGGCCGCGCCATCGCCGAACGCCTCGGCGTCGCCTACGAGCAGTTCCTGGCCGAGTACACCGAGGACACGCTCCGCGGCCGCTCCATCCGCGAGCGCGCCGGCCCACGCGGGTTCGACTGCGTCTTCCTCGACCGCGACTCGATCCCGGGAAAGGCCGTCTGCGCCATCTACGAGCACCGACCGAGCCAGTGCCGCACGTGGCCTTTCTGGACCAAGCTCCTCCGCTCGCGCGACGACTGGATCCGCGCGAAGGCGACCTGCCCGGGCTTGGACTCGGGCCGGCTCTACACGCCGGTCGAGATCCGGATCATCCGAGGCGACGCCCAGCAGCCGCACGTGCAATAGGCCCCGTATGTCATACGGTCCTATGCCCGCTCACCGCCCCGGCGCCGGCCGCTGCTGCACCGCGAACACCATCAGCACCGCGAGCAGCGCCGCCGTGTGCGAGTTCACCTGGATCGAGTCGAACGCACTGACCAGCAGCAGCCCGACCAGTGCGAAGCACGGCCCGTCGGCGTAGCCCGGCGACCCGTCACCCGCCTGGCGCACCGCCGCCCCGCGGACCGCGAGCAGCGCGAAGGCCACCGCGATGAGCAGCCCCGGCACCCCGAGCGTGGCGCCCGCGTGCAGCACCGCGTTGTGCGCGTGGCCGTGGAAGCGCCGCGTCGTAGGGTCGATCGCCTGCGCCTCCACGTGCGCGCGCGTCCACGCCTCGAATCCGCCGAGCCCCACCCCGGCCGCCGGGTGTTCTCCGAGCGCCTCGATCGCCCACCAGGCCATCAGCAGCCGCGCTCCCGTGTCCGACCGGAATTCCTTGTCGTCGATAGCCGCCACGACCTCCCGCCGGCCCGAGTCGAAGCGGTCCCGGATCCCCTCGCCGAACGCCGCCCACGCGAGGAGTGCGCTCAGGAGCGTCATAGCCGCCACGCCCAGCAGCGGCCTGATCAGCAGCCGCCGCGGGCGTACGCGCAAGGCGCCGGCGACCAACGCGATCGCCACCAGCCCCGCCGACGCGAGCCACGCCCCCCGCGTTCCGGTGGCGATGAGCCCGAGCACCGTCGCTCCGGCCCCGGCGAGCCCGAGTGCCGACCAGCCGCCCCGCCCCCACATCGCCGCGGGCAGGTGCAGCCCCAGCGCCGCCGTGAGCAGCGAACCGGCGACCACCGGGTCCCACCATCCGCTGTTCCGCCCCGGCAAGCGGTCCCAGGTCATCCAATCGGCCCCGAGAGTCGCGCCGACGCCGTGCCACACCTGCGAGAGCTCCCCGAACAGGAACCCGAGCACCAGCGCCGCCAGGAGCACCGCCCGGCGATCCGAGACCGCCCAGAGCGCGACCGCCATCACGACGAACCGCGCCACCCCGAACTCCTGAAACCAGTCCCACCCGCTCCCGCCCGTCCAGCCGTAGCTCGCCAGCCCCAGCACCACCCACGCCAGCACAGCCAAGAACAGCGGCTGCAGGAAGAATTGCCCCCAGGTCCGCCAGTGGCGGTGCACGCGGATGAGCGACGCGGCCAG
>Ga0196978_1001282_pt1 | contig 11367 bp, 10 predicted proteins | sample S3v_2013CmetaG_FD_155491 | JGI IMG/M metagenome (GOLD analysis project Ga0196978, IMG submission 155491) | Soil microbial communities from Anza Borrego desert, Southern California, United States - S3+v_20-13C | ecosystem: Environmental > Terrestrial > Soil > Desert | place: USA: California... | reverse complement strand
GAAAGCGGCGTCGCCGCGTCCGCCGAGCTCGATTACCTGCGGCCGCGAAAGAGCCGGGGCTGCGAAGTGATCGGCACCGACGGGGTCCTCGTCTGGCACAGCGACGGCAAGGAGCCGGAGCGTTGCGATGTACGGTTTTTTGCGAGCGGCGGCACTCACTGGGAATCGGTGGTCGAGATTTCGGCAGTGGATACGGCTGAGCCGTACCGCCGGCTCATGCAGGGGTTCGTGCAGGAGCTCGAGCGTCCCGGCAGCGCAGAGCTTCTCACCGCGCGTGACGGCGCGACCGTTCTGAGCGTCGCGCTCGCCGCGCTGCGCTCGGCGGCGCATGCCGGAGTCGCGCAGCCCGTCAGTCCCGCCCGGCATCTGCAGCGAGCGCACAACGCATGACGACGAAACGCAATTACGCGAAGAGTCAGGCACTGCTCACGCGCGCGCAGCGCGTGATCCCGCTCGGCAGTCAGACGTTCAGCAAGAGCCGCGTCGTGTATCCCGAGAACGCCGCGCCGCTTTTCCTGACGCACGGCAAGGGCAGCCACGTGTGGGACGTCGACGGCAACGAGTACGTCGACTTCGTCAACGGTCTACTGCCGGTGATTCTGGGCTACGACGATCCGGACGTGATCGCCGCCGTGACCGCGCAGCTTCAACGCGGCGTCACGTTCAGCCTCGCCACCGAGCTGGAGATCGAGCTCGCCGAGCTGCTGACCGAGATCATTCCGTGTGCGGAGATGGTGCGCTTCGGGAAGAACGGCAGCGATGCGACGAGCGCCGCGGTGCGCATCGCGCGCGCGTGCACCGGACGCGACCGCGTGGCCGTGTGCGGCTATCACGGCTGGCAGGACTGGTACGTGGGCGCCACCACGCGCAACAAGGGTGTCCCGGCGGCCGTCGGGGCGCTCACGGAGAAGTTTGCCTACAACGATCTGGACGCACTCGGACAGCTGCTGGCGAGCCATCCCGGCGAGTTCGCGGCGGTGATGATGGAGCCGATGAACGTCGAGGAGCCGCGCGAAGGGTTCCTTCAGGGCGTACGCGATCTCGCGCACGATCACGGCGCGCTCTTCGTCTTCGACGAGATCATCACCGGCTTTCGCTATCACCTCGGCGGCGCGCAGACGCTGTTCGAGGTCGTGCCTGACCTCGCGACGTTCGGTAAGAGCATGGGGAACGGTTTTCCGATCTCCGCGATCGTCGGGCACGCGCGCTACATGGCGCAAATGGAGGAGATCTTCTTTTCCAGCACGTTCGGCGGCGAGGCGTTGAGCCTCGCGGCGAGCCTCGCGACGATACGCAAGATGCAGCGCGAGCCGGTGCACGCCACGCTGAACGCCATGGGCGAGCGAGTGATGAACATCACGCGTGCGAATATCGAGCGTCACGGACTCGCAGATGCAATGACGATCACCGGTAAGCCGAGCTGGAGCCTGATGCAGTTCAGGGACTGCCGCGGCGCGTCCGCGTCGCAGGTGAAATCGCTCTTTCTCCAGGAAGTGATCGCCCGGGGCGTGTTGACGGCAGGCTCGTACAACATGTGCTACGCGCATCGCGACGCCGACCTCGACCTGCTCGACAAGGCGCAGCGTGAAGCGTGTGCCGTAGTGGCCGCGGCGCTTCACGTCGGCGACATCGACAAACGGCTGTACGGCGCCCCGATCGAGCCCGTCTTCCGGGTGCGCTGATGCCGCGGGTCGTGTTCCGCTGCGATGCCACGCGTGCGACCGGCAGCGGCCATCTGGCGCGCTGCATGGCGCTCGCGCACGCGCTGCACGCGCGCGGCGCAGACATCGACGTCGTCGTCCGTGACCTGCCGCCGCGCGCCCGCGAGCTGCTGATCGCACCGATCGCCGCGACAGTGCACGAGCTCGGCGCTCCGACGTACGGGCACGCGAATGCTAGCGACGAGGGCGCACCGCTCGCGCACGCCGATTGGCTCGCCGTCCCGCAGCGCGTCGACGCGCAGCAGACGATCGAAGCGCTGCGCGCGCACAGCCGCCCGGACTGGCTGATCGTGGACCATTACGCGCTGGATACGCGCTGGGAGCGGATGCTGCGGCCCCACGTCGGCGGCATACTCGCGATAGACGATCTCGCGGACCGGGAGCACGATTGCGATGCGCTGCTCGATCAGAACTTTTTCCGTGAGCCACACGTGCGGTACGACGCCTTGGTTCCGCACCACGCGACTCGCATGCTGGGTCCGAAGTACTCGCTCCTGCGCGCCGAATTCGGCGCTGCGCGCGAGCGGCTCGGCGAACGCACCGGTGAGCTCGAGCGCGTCTTCGTATGTTTCGGCGGATTCGACGTGGCGCAGCAGACGATGCGCGCTCTCCACGCGCTGGAGCAGTCGGGGCTCGACCTTCACGTGGATGTGATCATTCCGGGCGATCACCCGCAGCGCGCCGCGATAGAACGCTGGTGCAGGGGGCGCACGGATGCGCACGTACATCACGACGCCGACGAGATCGCCGCGCTCATGGCTGCCGCGGACCTCGCGATCGGTGCGAGCGGCACGATGAACTGGGAACGTGCTGCGCTTTCACTCCCGTCCATCATCGCAAGCGTCGCCGAGAACCAGCACCTCGTTGGACGTGAGCTCGCAGCCGACCGCGCGTGTGTCTATCTCGGGCTCGCGCATGAGTGGACCGCCGATACCCTCGCCGCGCTGCTGCGCGGCCTGAAAGGCACGCCCGCACTGCTCGCAGCGCTCGCCGCGCGCGCAGGCGCCCTCACCGACGGTCGCGGTGCGCAGCGTGTCGCAGCGCGTCTGCTGCCCGAGCCGATCGAGTTGCGCCGCGCGACAGCGGCGGATTGCGATGCGATCCACGCGTGGCGCAACGCCGAAGAGACGCGCCGGCACTCGGGTGATGCGCGCCCGATCGCACTCGACGAGCATCGCCGCTGGTTCGCGCGCGTGCTGCAGGACGCGCAGGTCGCGCTGCTCGTGGGGGAGCACGCCGGCAGCGCGGCCGGGGTGCTGCGCTATGATGTGGCGGGCGAAGAGGCGGTCGTCTCCATCTATATGGTACCGGGCAGACACGGGCAGGGACTCGGCACGGCGCTGCTGCGTGCCGGTGCGCAGTGGCTGCGCCGCCACCATCCGGCGGTGCGCCGCATTCGCGCCGAGATTCGACGCGACAACACGGCATCGCTGGAAGCTTTCGCGAACGCGGGCTTCGGTCTCGAGCGCCACACTTACGTGCTGGACCTCGCGCATGGCTGAAGCGCGCAGCGGCGTGACCATCGCGGGCCGAGCCATTGGCGCCGGCGAGAAACCATTCGTGGTGGCCGAGATGTCCGGCAATCACAATCAGTCGCTCGACCGGGCCCTCGCGATCGTGGACGCCGCGGCCGAAGCCGGCGCGCATGCGGTCAAGATCCAGACCTACACCGCCGACACGATGACGATCGACCTCGATCGCGGCGAGTTTCGCATCGGAGACGCCGGGAGCCTGTGGAGCGGTCGTTCGCTCTACGATCTGTATCGCGAAGCCCACACCCCGTGGGAATGGCACGCGCCGATCTTCGAGCGCTGTCGCAAGCACGGCATCGTCGGCTTCAGCGCGCCTTTTGACGAATCGGCCGTGGACTTTCTCGAAAGTCTCGACGCGCCCTGCCACAAGATCGCGTCGTTCGAAAACACCGATCTGCCGCTCGTGCGCAAGGTTGCGGCGACAGGAAAGCCCGTGATCATCTCGACGGGCATGGCGAGCGTCGGCGAGCTGGAGGAAACGGTGCGCGCCGCGCGCGACGCCGGTTGCCGCGAGCTCGTGCTGCTCAAGTGCACGAGCACTTATCCCGCTCCGCCTGACTGCACGAACCTGCGCACGATTCCGCACTTGCGCGAGCTCTTTGGCTGCGAAATCGGACTGTCCGATCACACCGGCGGCCTCGGCGCGGCGGTGGCGGCGGTCGCACTCGGTGCGACTGTCATCGAAAAGCATTTCACGCTGAGTCGCGCCGACGGCGGCGTCGACTCCGCGTTTTCGCTGGAGCCGCACGAATTGCGCACGCTGGTCGAAGAGACCGAGCGGGCATGGCTTGCGCTGGGCGAGGTCGCGTACGGTCCCACGCGCGCCGAGCAGAAATCGCTCGTCTTTCGCCGCTCGCTCTATGTCGTCGAGGATCTGCAGCCGGGGGATGAGCTCACCGCCGGGAATTTGCGCGCGATCCGCCCCGGGTTGGGCCTCGCGCCCAAGCACATCGACGCGCTGCTCGGGCGCCGCGTCGCACGCGCGGTGCCACGCGGCACGCCCATGAGCTGGGATCTGCTCGAAGCGAAGAGATGACCGACGAGGAAGGATCGATGAGCGCTACTGAACAGTACGATGTCTTTCTCGCCGGCGAGCTCGTCGACCTCGTGGTGCCCAACGAGCGCGCGATCCAGGTGGACGGCTGGCACAACTGGTTCAACGACCAGGCGCTCACCCGCAACATGGAACAGGGCATGTACCCGAAGTCGCCCGAAAGCCAGATGCGCTATCTCGCCGAGCTGCGCGAGAACCCTGCGCGGCTCGCGCTCATGATCAAACCCAAAGACGCGGACGGTGTGGTGGGCATCTGCTCGTTGGCCAAAATCTCGCACGTCACGCGGCAAGCCGATTTCGCGATGGTGATCGCCAAGCGCAGCGACAGCTTCAAGAGCGTGTTCTATGGCATGGAAGCGAAGTGCCTGATGACGGAGCACGCATTCGAGACGCTCGCGCTCGAGCGCATCAACTCGTACCAATCCACCGCGCTCAAGGACTGGCAGCGCTGGCAGATCCTGTTCGGCTACAAGATGGAAGGCATCATGCGCAAAGCCTTCCGTAAGGGGTACAAGACCTATGACCTGATGGTTTCCGGCTGTCTGCTCGAGGACTACGTCGCGCTGAAAGAGCTGCGCGGCGGCCGCCTGTGGCCCGGCCAGGAGCGGATCATGGCGCTCATCCGCGAGCTTCCGGAGGAAAGCCTGGAGCAGAAGCTCACGCGCGCTTACAGCGAGATCGTGCAGGAGCATTACGCGCGGATCCGCATGGCATGACGGAGCTCCGCACGGACTTCAGGCTGCTCGGCGGCCGTGATTACGTCAATGCAGGCTCCCTGCTGAACGCGTTTCTGCACGCGCTGGACGCCGAAGGCGCGCGCGGCGTTCGAATCACACGGCTCAAGGCGCAGAGAACCGCGCGCGCGAACGGCAGACTGTTGCTGTCGGGCGAAGGCGCGATTGCAGATGCCGAGCATGCTCATTGCACGTTCGCGGCGACTGCGGGAAACGCGCAGTGGCGCGGCGCGTATTTCGACGAGGGACAGCCGATCGCGCGCGGGCCGGCGCCGGAATACACCGTGGACGGCGTGAGCGCCTCCGGTTTCGGCGGCCGCTGCACCATCTCGCCGCGCGGCCGCGATGGCCTCGTCTTCGACATCATCCAGGCCAACAAGCGCTTCCACGAGCTCGCGGCCGCCGGTGCGCAAACGAGCGTGCGCTTCGGGTATCTCGAAAGCTGGATGCCGCCCATCGCAGACACCGCGTTCGACGCCACGCTCGAAGCCGACAACCTGATCACGCGCAAGGCCGCGAGCGGCGTGCTCACGGTGAACCGGATCACCTACCGCCCGGCGGGTGCGGCGCCCGTGACGCTGCTCCTGTGTTTCGAAATGGAAATCGGCGGGGGAACGCCTGCATGACGCTTGGCATCGAAGCGATCGCGCACGCGTTCGGCTCCCGCCGTATCGACAACGTCGCGGAAGGCGCACGTCAGGGATTCGATTCCGGTTTCGTGCGCGACAAGCTCGGCATCGCCACGCGCTATGCCGCCGCGGAAGACGAAGCGACTTCGGACCTCGCTGCCGCCGCGGTCAAAGCGGTGCTCGAGAAAACGCGCACTGCGCCGGAAGCCGTCGGCGGCCTGATCGTCGTCACCCAGACGCCCGACTACCAGCTCCCGCACACCGCCGCGCTCGTGCAGAAAAAGCTCGGCTTGCCGGCGTCGATCGCAAGCTTCGACGTGAGCCTCGGCTGCTCCGGCTATGTCTACGGGCTCTCCGCGGCCATCGGCCTCATGCAGCAGGCGGCGATCGAGCGCGCGGTCCTCGTCACCGCCGACTGTTATTCGAAAGTGATGGACGCCGCCGACCGCGCGACCGCGCCGCTCTTCAGCGATGCCGCGGCGGCAACGGTGCTCGGCGCTCGTCCGCTGTATCGCGCGGGTAAGCCAGTGTTCGGCACCGACGGAAGTGGGGCGGAGACGCTTATAGTAAAATGCGGCGGTTCGCGCGCACCGGCCGAGCGCAGCATGCTCTACATGGACGGCCGCGCGATTTACTCGTTCGCAATGTCGCAGGTACCCCGGCAAGTCGAGCAGTGCCTGAAGCTGAACGGCCTGGCGATCGGCGACATCGACTGCTTCGTGTTCCATCAGGCGAATCGCTTCATGCTGGAGTCGCTCAGAGACCGCATGAAGCTGCCTGCCGACAAAGTGGTGATCGATGTGGCGGACGGCGGCAACACCGTCGGCTCCACCATCCCGATCGCACTCGAGCCGCTTCTCGAGACCCGCCCGCGCCGCATACTCGTGTGCGGCTTCGGCGTCGGGTTGTCATGGGCGACGAACGTTCTTGAACTCTGCGGTGAACATTGAGCCCCTGTGGAAACTGATGGCCTTATCGGCAGGATCGCCGAGCTGCTGCACGAAGTGGACGAGAAGCTCGCCCGCGTTACGCCCGCGGAGATCCGCGGCAAGCACGTGACGCAGGATCTGGGGCTCGACTCGCTCGACGTGATCAAGTTCGTGCTGCTCGTTGAGGAGAAGTTCGGGCTGAAGCTCGAGGACGCGGAGATCGACGGCCGCGAGCTGCTCAAGGTCGACAATCTCGCCCGCTACCTCGCCGAGCGCGGCGCGAGCTGACGCCCTCCGATGTTCGTCGTCATCGACTACGACATGGGCAATCTGAAGTCCATGTCGAACGGGCTCAACGCGCTCGGTATCAAGCACGAAGTCTCGGGCGATCCGGCAGTGGTGCGCCGCGCCTCGGCGATCATACTGCCGGGCGTCGGCGCGTTCGGCGACGGCATGCGCGCGCTCGAGCGCCGCGGGCTGGTCGATGCGCTCAAAGACAAAGTGCTGGACGAGAGAACGCCGTATCTCGGCGTATGCCTCGGCATGCAGTTTCTCGCAACGAAAGGTTACGAGCACGGCGAGCATCGCGGCTTCGACTGGATTGCCGGCGAAGTCACGCGGATCACGCCCGACGATGCCGCGCTCAAGGTCCCGCACATGGGCTGGAACGAGCTGCGCATCGAAGCCGGCGACTCCCCGCTCGTGCGCGACGTCGCTCCCGGCACCGCCGTCTATTTCCTCCACGGCTATCACTTCGTGCCGGCGCCCGATGCGGCGGGCGCGGTCGTCGCGACGACCGATCATGGCGGGCGTCTCGTCGCGGCGCTGCAATGCGGACACGTTTTCGGCGTGCAGTTTCATCCCGAAAAAAGCCAGGGCGCCGGCCTCGCCATCCTCCGGAATTTCGCCGACTACGCGGCAGCGCATGCTGAAAAAGCGACTGATACCCTCGCTGCTCGTCCGTGACGGACGCATCGTTCAGAGTGTGCAGTTCCGGCACACGAACGTCATCGGCAACGTCATCACGGCGGTCGATTTCTTCAACGGCTGGGCGGTCGACGAGATCCTGATCCTCGACGTCTCGCGCGATCACACCGGACGCGAGCAGTTTCTCGACATCGTGGACGAGCTGTCGGAGCGCTGCTTCGTGCCGCTCACCGTCGGTGGCTGGATCACCGCGCTTGCCGACATCGAGACGCTGCTCGAGCACGGCGCGGACAAGATCACGATCAACACCCATGCGTTCCGCTATCCGGAGTTCATCACCGACGCCGCAAAGGTGTTCGGGTCGCAGTGCATCGTGGTCTCGATCGACGCGAAGCGCGACGAAACGGGTGAGGCCCGCGTGTGGGTCGACCGCGGACGCGAGAACACCGGCGTCCCGGCGGCGCAGTGGGCGCAGCAGGCGGAAGCGCGCGGTGCCGGCGAGATCCTGCTGACCTCGATCGACAACGACGGCATGCGCAAAGGCTACGACCTGCCGCTCATGAAGAGCGTGGCCGAAGCCGTGCGCATTCCGGTGATCGCGTTCGGTGGAGTCGGTCACTGGTCGCACATGGTGGCGGGCGTCACCGAGGGCGGCGTCGACGCGGTCTCGGCGGGAAACATCTTTCATTTCACCGAACACAGCACGAAGAAGGCGAAGGAATACCTGCGCGAGGCCGGCGTGGACGTGCGCGACACGTTTTTCTATCGCGTGTCGATCCCCCGCCGCCCGCGCTACAAACAGTATTAGGAGAGACGAATTGCGTTACTGCCAGCGGTGTTGTTACCCCGAGAACGCGCAGCCGAGCATCATTTTCGACGAGCACGGCGTCTGCAGCGGCTGCCGGGTGCTCGAGAGCCGACCCTCGATCGACTGGGCCGAGCGCGAGCGATGGCTGGTCGAGCTGCTCGAGGAGCACAAGGCGAAAGCGCGCGCGGCGCGCAATCCGTACGACTGCATCATCCCGGTAAGCGGCGGCAAGGACAGCCACTACCAGGCGTATCTCATGAAAGTGAAGTACGGCATGAACCCGCTGTTCGTGACCTACAACCACCTGTACAACACGAAGGTGGGCCTGCGGAACCTGGAAAACATGTTCCGCAAATTCAGCTGCGATCTCATCCGCTTCTCATCGAACCCGGACTCGGCGCGCAAGATCTCGCGCTACATGCTGGCGAAAATCGGCGACGTGACGTGGCATTACCACGCCGGCATCATGACCTTCCCGATCCAGATCGCCGTGAAATACAAAATCCCGCTCATGATCTGGGGCGAGGAAGGCTTCTCCGAATTGACCGGCATGTTCAATCAGGACGACATGGTCGAGTTCACGAAGAAAAAGCGGCAGGAGCACGACATGCGGGGCTTCGAGCCCGAGGATCTGCTCAATCAGCAGGACTCGCCGTTCGAGCTGCGCGATCTGGCCCCGTTCTTCTATCCGAGCGACGAAGAGATCGAACAAGTGGGGCTGCGCGGGATCTACCTCAGCAATTACATCTCGTGGAACGGCAAGACGCAGACCGAGCGAATGATCCGCGAGTACGACTTCGAGACGGCGCGCGAGCGCGACCGCACCTTCAATATCTACGACAAGCTCGATGACGTGCATGCGAACGGCGTGCACGACTATCTGAAGTACCTCAAGTTCGGCTACGGCCGCGCGACAGACGACGCGAGCACGGAGATCCGGCACGGCCGCATGACGCGCGAAGAAGGCATCGAACTCGTGATGAAGCACGATCCGAAGCGACCGCGCGATCTCGATCTGCTGCTGGAATTCCTGGGCATCACCGAGGAGGCGTTCGAAGGTCTGGTGGAGCCGCTGCGTGACGAGCGCATCTGGGGCCGCGAAGGCGGAACCGGCAAGTGGCAGCCCAAGGACCACATCGGCAATCACAAGAACGATCCCAGGGTAGAAGCGGCGCGCCTGCCGCTCAAGGGCGGCGGCGGCTTCATCGTGAACTCGAAGAACACGCTGCCCGATCCGCACATCATGGAAGGCGGCGGCTATAACTATCTGTGACCGCCGCGCGTGACGTGTACTGCTTCGTACGCATCACGCCCGCGAACTATCTCTACGCGCTGTGGCTCTCGCTACGGGCGCCGGTCGCCGCATGGAAAATCGAAGTGCCCGCGGCGCTCGCGGGGCGCTTCGAGCGCGTGCGGCCCTATCGGCTGTTCACGCGCGACGAATGGCTGCTCGCGCACGATCTTGCGTTCGATCTCTGGAAGGCGCGCGCGCTACCGCGGATCTCGGAGCGTCACCGCGTGAGCGCGGAGATCGGCGGCCATCCTGTCGATTTCTCGCGTAACGCCTGGCAGATCCACGGCATCGAGTTCGAAGCGCTTTCGCTCTTCGTATCGATGCTCACGAAGATGCCGCAGGCCGCCAGCATGCGTGTGGTGGAGCCCTGGATCGCGCGCGCGTTCGAACGCGGCGAGCTCGAGCGCATCTTTCCCGGCGTGAGCTTCGCGCGCTCAGCGATACATCGCATGCTCGAAGGGCTGCGCGAGTGGGGTGTGTCCGCGGCACACCTCGGCCGCGCGCTCGCGCGCGCGGCACGCAGCCTTTTGCGTCCACAGCGACGTATCGGCCGCCGGCCGATCGTCTGGCTGGGCATCAGTCCGGCGGAAATGGCGGACACGGACGATCGCCTGAACTTCGCCTGGGCGGCGCAGTACGGGTACGTAGCGGCCTCCGATGTGGTGTATGCGCTGCCCTGCACGCCGACGCGAGCACAACGCGCCTACTTCGAGTCCCATGGTCTCGCCGCCATCGAGCCCCAGGCGGAGTTCGAACTCCTGCCGATGCGTGCACGTATCGCCGTTGCAGCCCGGTCGATCGCCGGCGTCGGGCGTGCGCTCTTCATGCCGGCGGCGACCGCTGCGCTCGCCGCGCGTTTCATGGCGCGCGCGCCGTACTGGATGCGGCTCTTCGCAGAGCTCGGCACGACGGCCTACGTTACGAGTGCGAGCTACTCCTGGCCCGAAAAGCCGGAAGTCAGCGCAGCCACGGCGCTGGACCTGCGCACGATCATGTGGACCTACAGCGCAAATACCCCGGTGTTTTCGGTGCAGGCTCCCGACTTCCGGGACCTCGGCGTGTACCGCTCCGCATTGATCACAGCCGAATACTGGGCGTGGAACCGCGCAAACGAGCAGTGGCTCCGAAACAGGCAAGTGCTGCCGGGACTCAGCACGATCCGGATCACCGGACCGCTCATGTGCGGCAATCCGGCACTGCTGGCGCTCGATCGCGCGGCCGCGCGCGCCCGCCTGGCGTTACCCGAGGAAGGCCTTTGCCTCGGCATCTTCGATCTGCCGCCGATGAACGACGCTTGGCGCGACCGCTACGGCGGGGGTCCCCCGCTGGTGAGCCTCGAGAGCTACGTCGGATTCTGGGACGCGATCCATCGGATTCTCGAACGCATTCCGAAGGCGTTCGCACTGATCAAGCTCAAACGCGACTTCACCCACCCGTACCGCGAGCTCCCCGCCGTGCTGAGAGCGATGGTGGACGAGCAGAGCCCGCTGAAGCGATCGGGCCGCGTGCATCTGATCGAGTCCGAGATCGATCCGTACCTGCCCATCGCCGCGAGCGACGTCGCCATCGGAGTGCCGTACACTTCGCCGATACTCGCCGCGCGCACCATTGGCCGGCCGGCTTTCTATCTGGATCCGCTCGGCCTTGCGAACTTCCCATCCTGCGCCGAATACCAGGCGCTCACCGTAGTGAGCGAAAACGAAGCCGTCGAAATCGTGCGAGACGCGCTGCAGGGAGCG
>Ga0196978_1001279_pt1 | contig 11378 bp, 14 predicted proteins | sample S3v_2013CmetaG_FD_155491 | JGI IMG/M metagenome (GOLD analysis project Ga0196978, IMG submission 155491) | Soil microbial communities from Anza Borrego desert, Southern California, United States - S3+v_20-13C | ecosystem: Environmental > Terrestrial > Soil > Desert | place: USA: California... | reverse complement strand
CGCAAAGTACTGCTGAGCCTCCGCGGGCGGCCTGAAGAGATTGGGGAGCTTCGAGTACTCGGCATGCAACAGCACGCCGTGCACGACGAAGCTGCCGGCCATCCATGCGACGAAAACGACCAGCCAGCCGATCAGGAATCGCTTGCTCATCGCAGTCACTCCTTTCCCGGGCCGGCAACGAAAACGCGCGCTAGCCCGTCGTTACGGGATAGTCCCTGATCTTACTCAGAACGAAGTCTCTCACCTCCGACGGCACGGATATCGAGACTTCAGCGAAGCGTTGCGCCATCGCGCGGGCATCGAATGTCCCGTCGGGCACCAGGATCGGCGTGCGCGCGTACTTGATCCCCCGCCGATCGCCCGCATCGACCTTGTTATGTGAGAAGCCGCGCTCCACAGTCCACGTCAGCGCCCGTTCCGTACGATTGCGCCCGTAACACAGTTGAAAGCCGTAGAGGCTGCCGTCGTCGGCGTACCACACGATCAAGTCTTCGTCGTGCGACTGGAACCAGCGGCGGCGCCGGCCCCCCTTGATTTGCCGCACGTGTGCCAGCTCGCGAAGCACTTCGGGACCGGGCTTCATCGTCGCTGCGTCCGTCACTGGAAACTGCCGCATGGCGACCCTCTGCGCTCCCGCGGCGCTATGCGATAGGTCAACCCGATCGCGCCACAGGCCCGCAGCATCAAACCTGGAGATGAACCGCTAGCCACAGCGCTCCCTCCGAGGCGGACTTGACCGTATGTGCAGTGCCCGAGGGTAAGAACAAGTAGTCCCCCGCTTTCAGCGCGAGCGCCTCGCCGGCGACTTCCATGCTGGCTTCGCCGGTGAGGAGAACCACCCACTCGTCCTGCGACTGCACGTACTCCTTCGGCGTAATGTTCGCGGAGCTCACGATGCGCTCCACCACGAGATTTCGGTGCGTGAGGAGAACTTCCATCCGTTCCCCGGAACAGGGCGGCGCGCAATCGGCGAACAGGTTTCCCAGGGGCCTCATACCGCCGGCAGTTGGTCGACGGTGATGTGGCCCGGCTGCTCGCGCACACGTTCGAGCCAGGCCACGACTGACGGATAGAGCGACAGGTCGAAGCCGCCTTCGTGCGCCTCATGGGTGTACGCGTAGAGCGCGATGTCGGCGATCGTATAGCGGCCGCCAGCAAAGAACGGCCGCGAGCGCAGGTGTTGGTCCATTACAGCCAGCGCCTGATTCCCCGCCTTCTGCTTCTGCGCGAGCAGCTCCAGGTTGAACGGTGTCTTCTCCAGTCCTTTGATGTGCAGCCAGAACCGCGGTGTCGCGATGTTGGGCTCGTGGCTGTACTGCTCGAAAAAGAGCCATTGCATGACCTGCGCCTGCTCGAGCCGGTCTGAAGGCCAATAGCGCGTTCCCCGCGACAGAAAATAGAGGATCGCGTTCGACTCGGCGAGACACGTGCCATCATCGAGCTCCAGAACGGGAATACGTCCGTTGGGATTCTTCTCGAGGAACGCCGGCGTTCTCGATTCGCCCTCGAGTATGTCGATGCGGACGTAGTGGTACGGCAACGCGAGGTGTGCCAGCAGGAGCCTCGCCTTGTATCCATTGCCCGAGCAGGGATCGTCGTAAAGCTTCATCGTGCGCGCCGGTCACGGGAAAGTACAGCGCGCCGGCGACCAGCGCAGCTCCCGCCGCGTTATGCGCTCGTCTCTCGATTCCGCCCCGTACTCCATCGGCACCGGGTCCGGCAGCCCTGCAGGCATCGGCTGCAGCGCATTGACGTTGATGATGCCGAAGCTGCCGCGCTCGGTCTCGATCAGCGCGCCAACGTAAACGCCGCATTCGCGGCAAATCATAAAATCTGCTGTGCGCGCGCCGAACCGATAGCGATTGAGCAACGCCGGCCGCGCAGCGTTGAACTCGATGCTGCTCTCGGGATCCGAGGTGCTGAGAACGCGATGCGCGCGGCAGAAGCCGCACTGACACGCGCGCACGTTCCAGCGCGATGGATCCCGGGCCGCGCGGTAAGTGAAGCCGATCGCGCCGCAGTGACACGAGCCGATGAATACGCGATCAGCTTGCTGCACGTGGCTCGGTCCACAGCAACTGAAACTCGAGCTCGTGATTCGCGCCCGTCCGCTCATGCTCGATGTTGAATGTCGCATCGGCCGGAATACGCAGCCGCTCGCCCCCGACCTGGATCGCGAATGCTTCGCCCTTCTCGATCGCTCCCGCGAAGCGACGGAGCTTCGCCGCGAATTGCGCACGGGAATAGCCGCGCGTGATGTCCCTCGCCCCTCGTCGCTTTAGCGCCCTCATTCGTATGCCTCTCGGTGACGTCCTCGCTCGACCGGTCTATGCAGACTGGCGCGCCCGCTGGAGCGCCTGCCATGCGTGTCCATACGTCTTCTCCCTGGCTACGACTCGGCGTCGAGCAGCGCCGCCCGGCCGCTCTCGACGACGAACCTCTTGCGCGTCGTGAGTCGGCCGTCCGGCACGCTCACCTTGTCGAGCACGCGGAAATCGGCCTGCCAGCGCGCGGGCGTGACGATATGGCGGACGTAACCGCGCTGGTTGTTGTTGAACTTCACGTACGGCATCTGCCGGAGCAGCGCGCGGAAGTTATCGTTGATGTCGAAACCGTCGCCGAGTGAAGTGACCGACGTGGAGGTGAACTCGACGCCGAGCGTCGCCGAGCTCTCGTCCTCGAAATTCTTCTTGAGCTCGGCCGCCCAGTTGCGATGGACGTCGCCGTCGACCACGACGAGGTTGCGCAGCTTCGCCTGCTCCACCGCCGCGAACAGCCGATCGCGCGCGGCGACCGCGCCGTCCCACTTGTCCATGCTCGGCGCGACGATGTTCGGATCGGGATTGCGGTCCTGCCGCATGACCGGGATCTGCTGCGCGAGCAGCGTCCAGCGCGCCTTGCCGCTCCTGAAACCCTCGTAGAGCCAGCGCTCCTGCGCGTCTCCGAGCACGGTGCGTTTCGGATCGAGCGCTTCCGCGCAGTCCGCCGTCACACGGCCACCGCACGCCTGCTGGGAACGATACTGGCGCGTGTCGAGCACGTTCACCGCGAGCAGGTCGCCGACCGCGAAGCGACGGTAGGCGAGGATGTCCGGCCCGCGCGGCATCTGCGATGCCCGCAGCGGCAGGTGCTCGTACCACGCCTGAAACGCGGCCGCGCGGCGCAGCAGAAAAATCGCCGCGGGGATCTTCTCTTCGCTCGTGTCCCCCGCCCAATTGTTGTCGACCTCGTGATCGTCGTAGCTCATGACGAACGGCGCCGAGGCGTGCGCCGCCTGCAGGTCCGGATCGAGCTGGTACAGCGAATAGCGATGCCGGTAATCGTCCAGCGTGTAGGTCTCGTCCGGATCGCCGGGCATCACGCGAACCACCGGGAACTGCTTGCGCTCGCGCATCACCGCGCGTTCGTAAATGTAGTCGCCGTAGTGGAAGACGAAGTCGAAGCGCTCGTCCGCGAGGCGCCGCCATGCCGTGAACAGACCGTCCTCGTAACGCTGGCAACCGGCCACGCCGAATCGCAGTTGTGAAACCGCCGAGCCCGCCGCCGGCAGCGTGCGTCCGCGGCCGATGACGCTGCGCGCGCCACCGACCGTGAACTGATAGTAATAGTCGCGCGCGGGTTCGAGTCCCGCGAGCTCGACGTGCACGGCGTGGCCGAGCTCCGGACGCGCGATCGCCTTGCCGCTTTGCGCGACCTGCGCCATGCGTTCGTCGGTGGCGACCGCCCATCCGACTTCGAGTGGCTTCTTCGGCATGCCCGCCCCACGCTCGAGCGGCTTCGGCGCGATCTTCGTCCAGATGACGAAGCCATCGGACAGCGGGTCGCCGGAAGACACCCCCAGCGTGAACGGACTATCGGAAAACTTGGGCTGCGACCAGACGCTTCGCGAGAACGGAGCGCTCGCCGCCGTCAGCGCGAGGGATGCGCCGACGCCGCGCAGGAACGCGCGCCGTCTCACGGACCTTTGCGCTTGGGTCTCTTGTGGAACTTCCTGCCCTGCTTACGCGGGTCCTGACCCTGTCCGCCCGGCCCGCCCTGATTGGGCTTCCCCTGCCGCGGCGGCTGCGACGCGAGCGGCGTGCCGCGGCCGGCGTGCGCCGCCTCGACCCGGCGATTGCCCGACGCGAGCATGATCTCCAGCTCGTTGATCTCGTCCCACTGTTCGTCCGTGCGGTCGCGCTCCGGCACCGCCAGTAACTGCTGCAGCCGCGCCCGGGGATTTCCGGGCTGCTGCTTGTTGTCCATGTCGGCCATTATCGTTTCGTCACGAGAGAGTGATCGTCGGCACCGGAGGCTGAAAGCAGGCGCATTACATGCGCGCGCTGCAGATGATAAAGCCAGCCGCCGTACAGTGTCGCCGCTACCAGAATTCCCCCCGCTGCCACGGAGGCGCCGTACCCCGGCTGGAATCCACGCGCGACCTGCGCCGCAAACGCCAGGCCCAGACCCCACCCGAGCAGTCGCGGCAGGGCCTCTTTATACAACATCACGTCGCGGCCGCGAAACTCGACGTTCATGTAGCCCACCAGGGTAAAGGCCGCCACGAGCTCCAGAAGGCGCAGAATTTCGTTCCGATGGTCCGCATGCGACTGAAACCACAGGAACAACGTCCAGGGCTCGGTGCCGGCACGCAGGGGAACCAGGATCGCCATGACGAGGTACACCGCGTAGGCCCGCGCCGCAACCTTCAGTAGCGGCACCTCGAATCGCCGGTTGCCGCTCCCGGATACGCGACGGCGGCCGAGCCACCAGCAGAGCATTCCCGTGAAGACAGCGGCTCCGATGACGTGAATCGGATGCCACGCGAGCAGGGGAAACGTGCCGGCGAGCAGCCAGATCGCGGCGAACACCCCGGTTTCCGCCGCGTCCGACGCGCGTGCCGGGCCGAAGTAATGCCGCTGCATGCCGCCGAGCAGGATTGCGCCGAACAGCCCGATCGACAGCGTGACCGCGGCTCGCCACGGATCGTCGTTCGAGGAGATCGAGCTCACCCACAGGAGTGGAATCAGAAGATAGATCAGACCCATCAGCGGCAGCTCGAGCGCAAGCCAGCCCAGCAGATGATCGCGGGGTCGCAAGGATCGCGCGAGGCGGTCGAACACCACGGCGCCGAGCCAGGCGCCGGCCGCGTTCGCCACGACATCGCTCAACGCCGCCCGCCGCTGCGGCTCGAACAACTGGAGCGTTTCGATCATGGCGCTGGCGATAAGGCCTGCAGCCACCACGTGCAGTATCGAACGCGGCCGTGACACGGGTGCGGAAAGGCAGTACAGGAATCCGAGCGGGATGAACAGCAGGACATTCGCGACGATGTCGGCGCGCCCGCCGCTCACGAGAACGCGCCACTCGCTCGGCCACTCGAACCTGAAGGGCACCAGCGTCACGAAGATCGTGACTGCGAGCATGTAGCCGAGCAGCGCCATGCCGAGCCGCGCCCCGGTATCGGCTGTGCCCGGCGCCGATCGCAGGGTCATGCCTTCAGCGGTCGGGCGGTTCATTTGGCGAGGATAATGCTCCGGAATTTGCACGGATGGCGGTTCCAATCAATCGAGTAGCGAGACTTCTGGAGGGCGGGGGAAACCGGCGCGAGCGCGCCTCGCGCCGCGTGATGACCGGCGCCGTGGTGATCTCGCTGCTGATCCACGTGCTCGCGGTGTGGCGCATTCCGTCGCTGCGCATGCCGTCCGTCGAGTTCGCGGAGAAACGCACCGGACCCTTGAGCGTGCAGATCGTGCCGCCACCGCCGGGCGCGCCGGCGCGCGCGCGGCCGCCCGCGGTACCAGCGCAAAAACCGTCGCCACCCCCGGCGCAGCGCCGCGCCGAGCGTCCGCGGCTGAAACCCGCGCCCGAGCGGCGCGCGGAGACCCGCGCGCCGAAGCCGGCGCCGCAGCGCCGCGCCGAACCACCGCCACCGCCGCGCCCGCCGGTCATTGCGCGTGCGGAGCCCGGCCGCGCCCCTGCCCCACCGTCACCGAAGCCGCCACCCACCGTCTCGGCGCCGCCGGTGCCACAGGCGAGCGCGCCGGGCGACCTCGCGTCGTTTGTCGAAGCGCGGCGCCGCGCACGCGGGGAAAGCGCCCCGGCCGCGCCGGCCGCCGAAGCGCGGCCCAGCCCGCCCCCCGAAGACCCGAATGCACGCGCGAATCGCATCGCGGCGGCGAATCTCGGCCTCACCCGGCCGCCCACGTTCGGTCCCGACCCGCGCAAGACCGGCGGCATCTTCAACGTGACGCACATGGCGAGCGACTACGCCGAATTCCTGTTCTACGGCTGGAATCGCGACATCAAGCGCAATACGGTGCAGACGATCGAGGTTCGCAGGGGCACGCATCCAAACATCCAGATTGCGGTCGTGCGGCGCATGATCGCCATCATCCGCGAGTACGAACAGGGCGACTTCACATGGGAATCGACAAGGCTCGGTAGAAATGTGACGCTGTCGGCGCGCCCTCGCGACAACAGCGGATTGGAGGACTTTCTGATGCGAGAATTCTTCGAGCCTCCTGCCGCCGCCCGGCGCTAAACGCGCGCCGCAAGTCCGCTGTGCCGATCTCGCCCGTTTGTGCGGCCTGTGACAAGCCGCTAGCATCTCGCGCTCTTGCGCCTGGCCCAAGGTCGTCCCCATGAAAATGGTTGCCGCAGTGCGGTTTATCGAGCGACACATTGTTCTCGTGAGCTACGTCGTCTCGGCCGGCATGATCGGCGCGCTGGCTCTCGCATCTTACGAAGCGCTTCGCGATGCGGAAAACAGCGATGCGTGGGCACTTCACACGGTCCATGCGATTGCCGAGTTGGAACAGATGAACGTTGCGGTCGTCGAGGCCGAGTCCGCCGGCCGCGCGTTTCTGCTGACGGGGGACCCGACTTTCATAACGCGCTTCAAGGCACTCGATGCCGCGACGGAGGAGCGTATCGGGCAGTTCCGCTCGCTCACTTCCGATAACCGTGCCCAGGACGAGCTCGCCCGCAGTTTGACGCAGATCGTGGATCGCAGGTTCGCGTTCCTGGAAAGCCAGATCAATGCGCGCTTACAGGGATCACCTGTATCGGCACTCATACCCCTGGCCCGGCGTGGCATCGCGGAAATGGAGTCGATCCGCGCCACGATCGAGATCATGCGACAGGCGGAGGAGCAACTGCTCCACGACCGCCTGCAGCATGTGCTCGCGTCGCAGCGCACCGCAGGGGCGGTGTTGGTTTTCGCGGCAGCCACCGGCATCGTGCTGCTGACGCTGAGCTTCCTGTACGCACACTCGTTGGCGAAGGCGCGAGCGGCCGCGGAGGCCGCCGCTGTCCACCTGGCACATCACGACGCCTTGACGGGATTGCCGAATCGCAGGCTGCTCGATGATCGGCTGACCCTCGCGCTGGCGCGCGCGCGCAGGCACGGCACGTCGATGGCCGTGCTGTGTCTCGATCTCGATGGTTTCAAGAAGGTCAACGATACGCACGGACACGCCGTGGGCGACGAGCTTCTCAAGCAGGTTGCGCAAAGGCTCCGCGACACGCTGCGGGCGGCGGACACGGTAGCGCGGACGGGCGGTGACGAGTTCGTCGTGGCCCTGCCCGACGCCGACGGCGCGGGTGCCGCCCAGACCGCCGGCAAAATCATTGCCGCGGTGTCGAAAAGTTACGAGTTGTCAGCCGGTACCGCCTCGATTGGAACGAGCATCGGGATCTCGATTCATCCCAAGCACGGCGCGACGACCGAAGAGCTCCTCAAGAAAGCCGATGATGCGTTGTACGCAGCGAAGACGGCCGGCAAGCTCCGGTTCGAGATGGCTGTTTAGCTCCTCCCGCCCAGCTCTTTCTCCAGATTCGAGATGTTCGTCATGTGCACGCGGATGCGCTCCTGCAGCGGCTTGAGCGCGGCCTCCGCGCGGGCGGCCTCGCCGCGCTTCGCGCGCGCCTGCTTCTCCGCTTCGAGCTGACGCATCGCCTCGGCAAGCGCCTTTTTCTCTTCCGCGAGCTCGCGCTCGAGGATTTCGCGTCGCGCGACATCGCGCTGCTTCTGGGTCTTGCTGTCGACGCGCGGAAAATCGGCGTGCATCTCGCTCTTCGGCCGCACGCGCCACACGTTGCCCGACGGGATGGGATGGTGGACGCAGTTCTTCTTTTTCGCCGATTCCGGTTCGTAGCTGAAGTGCTTGCTGCCGTCGGCGTTGTTGCAAAGCCAGGGCTCGGCGTGCGCGAGCGGCGCCGCCACCATCATCAGAATGAAAGCGAGCTTCAATTGCATTCGGGAATCCCCACGACGTGCTGACCGTCCGGAGCGGCCGGGGTTCCCGGGGCGCCTGCGACGCGGTGTGCGAAAATCGCGCCACTTCCACGGATGATCTCATGCAACTGCCTCTCCAAGATATCAAAGTTCTGGACCTGACTCATGCCCTCGCGGGCCCCTTCTGCTCGACGATGCTCGCCGATTTCGGCGCACAGGTGATCAAGGTCGAGCCGCCCGGCCATGGCGACATCGCGCGCGGCTGGGGCACCCCGCTCCCCGGCGGCGAGACCGCCTATTTCGTGAGCCTCCACCGCAACAAGCGCGGCATGGTGATCGACCTCAAGAAACCCGAGGGCAAGGCGCTCTTCTTCAGGCTCGTCGAGCAATGCGATGTCGTGCTGGAAAATTACCGCGTCGATGCGCTCAAGCGGCTCGGGCTCGATTACGAGCAGGCGCGCAAGCGCAATCCGGGCATCGTCTATTGTTCGATCTCGGGGTTCGGCCAGGACGGCCCCTATCGCGAGCGCGCCGCGCTCGATCTCATCCTCCAGGCCGAGAGCGGGATGATCAGCGTGACCGGCGAGGAAGGCAGCCACGGCACGCGCTGCGGCGTGTCGATCGCCGACATGACCGCCGGCATGTACTGCGCGTACGGCGTCATGCTCGCGCTGCGCGTGAAGGAGAAGACCGGACAGGGGCAGCAGGTCGACATTTCGATGATGGAGGGCCAGCTCTCGCTGCTGACCACCGCCGTCGCGAACTATTTCGCCGACGGCATCGTGCCGCGTCCGATGGGCACCGCGTACAACGTGGTCGTGCCGTATCAGACCTTCCGCACGAAGACGCGCGACCTCGCGCTCGCGATCGCGGGCGAGAAGCTGTGGCGCAAGTTCTGCCCGATCATGGGCGCGCCGGAGCTGCTGGACGATCCGCGCTACGTGAACACCGTCGAGCGCAGCCGCCATCGCGATACCCTGATCCCGCGGCTGCAGGAGATCTTCCTCACGAGATCGTACGAGGAGTGGGAGGCGCTGCTCTTGGCGAACGACATCCCGGTCGGCGCGATCAACGATCTCGCGCAGGTGGTCGAGCATCCGCAGGTGAAGGCGCGGCGCTCGCTGCGCGACGTGAATCACCCCGCCGTCGGCAACGTGCGCGTGGTGGGCAGCCCGGTGCGGTTGTCGAAGACGCCGGCCAGAGACCCGTCGCCCTCGCCGGTTCACGGCCAGCACACGCGCGAGGTGCTGCGCGACGTGCTCGGCCTGAGCGCGGATGAAATTGCAAAGCTGGAGGCCGCCGGTGTGGTAATCGGCCCGCGCTCCAGCACGCCAGTGCGAGCGTAGGGTGCGCCGGTGGCGCACCGCCGCGGTGGGCCATCGGCCCGCTTCAAGCGCACGCTCGGACCGTAGGGTGCGCCGGTGGCGCACCATCGCGGTGGGCCATCGGCCCACCTATGAGGATCGGAAACTCACGGCGTCGAAGACGCCACGTGCGCCCGGCGCAGGATCTCGGCGCGCAGTTGCCGGAAATGGTCTTCGGTCTCGCGCCTCACCACGCCCTCACCGGCCATGGTTACCAGCGACGAAGTCGGAACGGCTACCGAGCGCACGCGGATGCGGGTGCCGCCGTTCTCGGGAATGAGCTCGGTGGTCGAATCGTGCCGGCGCATCGAGCCGCTGACGAGCCGCGATTCCGTGCGCCATGGCGCGATCAGGCGGATCTCCTTGAGCGACTCCACCGGCAGCACGAAGGGGCCGTAGCGGAACTGCGCCTTCTGGAAGAGGCGCACGACGTCTCCGCTGCGGCCCACGATCCGGCTCACCTGGAGGTCTCGCGTGAACTGCGGCGCACGCTCGTAGTCGGTCAGCACTTCCCACACGCGCTGCTGAGGCGCCGCCACGAAGAGCGAGATGTCCGCGCGGATTTCGTCTCCGACGAATTGGACCTGCACGTCGAAATCGCCGTCCGGCGACGCAACCGCCGGCGCAGCCGCCAGCAGAAGCGCGTACACGACGATTCGGACCAGGATGCATGCAGATCGCATGGACGCACCGGGTGCAATGCGCATACCCGAATCCGGAAAACAGGACCGGGAATTGCCAATAACAACAAAGCCGCGCACTAATGCCCAATCGAACGCCCGGAGGCACGCCTATGTCGGCCGCAGCGCCGCGTCACTTCTCGATGATCCGCGGATTTCATCTCGCGGATTTCTTCACGCTGGCGAATGCCGCCTGCGGGGTCGCGGGGGTGTTTCTCGCGATGCTGTACACGACGACGGACGCGGCGGGTTATTTTTTCGCCGCGGCGGCGATGGCGCCGGTGGCGTTCGTGTTCGACGTCTTCGACGGGCGCATCGCCCGCTGGCGGCAGACCCACTCGGCGCTCGGGCGCGAGCTCGATTCGCTGGCGGACGTGATCTCGTTCGGGGTCGCGCCCGCGACGCTCGCGTTTGCCGCCGGCATGCGCGGCGGCTGGGACGCCGCGGCGCTCATCTTCTTCGTCTGCTGCGGCGTGAGCCGGCTCGCGCGCTACAACGTGACGGCGGAGCAACTCTCCGGCGGCGGGGACAAAGTGCGCTATTTCGAAGGCACGCCGATCCCGACGAGCGTCGTGCTCACCGCCGTGCTCGCGTTCGCCGCGTGGCAGGGCCGCATCGGCGAGGACCTCTACTTCGGGGCGTGGTCACTGGGGCCATGGATGCTGCACCCCCTCGTGCTGCTGTTCGTGCTGTCGGGGTCGCTGATGATCAGCAAGACCCTGCACATTCCCAAACCGTAAACGGAACAAAACGTAGGGTGCGCTGGTAGCGCACCGGCCGGTGCGCCACTGGCGCACCCTACGAAGGCCGGCGGCGATTACGCGAGGATCAATCTACTTGCGCGCCGGAGACGCGCACGATCTCGCCCCACTTCTTGTTCTCTTTGAGGATGAATTCGACGTAACCCTGCGGGGTCGTCGGCGCCGCGATGCCGCCCACGGTCGCGAAGCGCTCGAGCACGTCGGGCTGGGCGACCACGCGGCGGATCTCCTTGTTCAGGCGGTCCACGAGCACCTTCGGCAGTCCCGGCGGTGCGGAGAGTCCGTACCAGATACCGCCTTCCATGCCTTTCAATCCCGCTTCGGCCGCGGTGGGCACATCGGGGAACACGGCGAG
>Ga0196978_1001278_pt1 | contig 11388 bp, 3 predicted proteins | sample S3v_2013CmetaG_FD_155491 | JGI IMG/M metagenome (GOLD analysis project Ga0196978, IMG submission 155491) | Soil microbial communities from Anza Borrego desert, Southern California, United States - S3+v_20-13C | ecosystem: Environmental > Terrestrial > Soil > Desert | place: USA: California... | reverse complement strand
CCCGAGCAATCTGGCGGCAACTGAAATCTTGCCGCCGGCCGCTTTGAGGGCGAGTTCGATGAAACGCTTCTCCAGGCGGCCGAGCTCCTCCTTGAGCGAGAACTCATCCCAGGGTTGCGTGAAGCTCCCGCGCGGCGGGCGAGACCTCATTGCGACTATCTCCACCTCTTCCGCCGAGACGACCGTGCCGGATTGCGCTGCGGCAACGGACTGTCTGATCAAATCGGTGAGAGAAGGCATGCCGTCCGCCAGGAATAGGCGTTTGATGGCTTGTATCGCTTCGGGTGTGAAGGTCACTTGTTTCTGATGCTCTCGCAACGCCTCGCCGATTAAGGTTTCAACTTCGGACAATTCCGCGCCGGGACTATCAATTTCAGCCGTGACGGATTTGGCGACCCGGCCCCCCGATTCTTCACGAATGGAGAGGGAAGTTAACGCGCGGCGCGCTACGTGGCGCAGGCGGGCAAGAATCTCTGGCGACTGCGAGCCGGCCAGCAACTGGTCTGCACGGGCGTATGCGTCGCGCAGCTCGCCGGGGCCAAGAATGTGGCCCAATTCTTCGCACAGGGTCAGGACGGCGAGCCCGGCAATCTCAAGGCTGCCTGCCTGCTCGGCCGAGGCGGCGGCCCGCTCCCACTCCACGCGCGCCTCGCTCGCACGGCCGAGTCTGGCGAGCGCCTTCCCGCGCGTCGTCAGGGCTTCGGCCAGCAGGTTAAGGGCGTTGATGCGTTCGAAGAACTGGCACGCCTGGCGGGCCACCTCCTCGGCCCCGGCTAGGTTTCCCTGTTCGAGCAGAACCTGCGCGCGCGTCTCGTCAACCTGCGCGGCGTAGACGTTGTCCCCCAGACTGATGAACAGCGTGCGGGCGCGGTCGAGATGTTCGTGTGCCTCTTCAAACCTGTCGAGCGAGTGGAGCAGGAGTCCCAGATTATTCTCGACGTGCGCGAGGTAGCGCGTGTGGCCCGATTGCTCGAAGTGGTAGCTGGCGGCGGTGAATTCGACGATGGCCCGGTCGAAATAATCGCTGCGGTTCTCCTCCGTCCCGAGGCTCTGGAGGGAGTAGGCCAGTTGATTGTGGTAGCTCCCCTTTACGGAGTGGTTCTCGCTCGCCTCGAATAGCGGGGCGGCGTCAATGAGAATTTTTAGCGAGTCATTAAACTTCGTGGCAGCGCCTTCCACCATAGCCAGGCGTAACAGGGCCAGCGTCGTCACCTCCGCGTTGCCGCCGAGAACTTTTAACGCCTCCTGTAAGAGAACCCTGGCCTCGCTGAGCGCCCCTTCCCGGAAGTAGCAGTAAGCCAACTCTACGCGCGCCTCGCCCGCCTTGTCCGCGGAAGAGCTCTCTTCAAACAGGGAAAGGCTTTGGCTGATGAGGTCCTTGGCCGTCTCCTGCGAGCCCGCCGATTTAGCCTTACTGCCGAGCCACCCCGTAAGGACGCCGGCGCGGAGGAGGACCTCTGCGGCCGCGACCTTTTCGAGCCCCGTTACTTCCGGGCTTTCGCCGACGCCACGCCAGAACGGCCGCAGCATCTCGCCCGCGGCCTCATACTCGCCGGAATACTCCAGCCTCTTAGCCAGGCGGCAGCGGAGCAACGCCCGCTCGTCCGGGGTCAGCGTGCCCTCGACCGCCAATTCCTGCATGTTAAGTATGTGATGAGGCCGGTCCATTCGAAGTATGCGACGGGCATGACCCGTCCGCCGTTTAGACCCTCCGTGCGGGTTCGAGATTACAAAATGCGCGTTAGCGGCGCAACAGATGTTGCGTCACTAACGCGCGAAGTGCCGTCGAGTGATCCCAAAGCTTATTTTGATGTCGTCTGATAGCGTGCCCACGAGGGGGAATATTTTGGCGTCGGGTCCGACGTCAGCTTCGTCAGGTTCCCGCCCCAGGCGTCAATTACATAAATCTGAGCGTCACCCCTGACCCTGAGGGCGAGGGCGAGCCACGCGCCCGACGGCGACCATGATAGTTCGGTGGTGCCTGTCGTTCCGGCCAGGGACGTCTGGTTACTGCCATCGGCGTTCATGAGATAAACGCTCGACGACGCCAGGTTAATGGCCCCCCCGGTGGGCATGAAGCCGCATTCACTGTTAGCTTGAATTAAGTGCGCCACGTAGGCGATCCGCCCGCCGTCAGGTGACCATGAAGGCTCCGCCTCTGCCCATTCGGTGTAGGTGAGCCTCTGGATTTGGCTTCCGTTGAAACTTTGGCTTCCGTTCAGAGCCGCCGTGTAAATTTCGTAGTTGCCGTCGCGGTTGCTGCTGAAGGCTATGCGAGTCCCGTCAGGCGACCATGAAGGGTCCGTACCTCCCGCGCCCTGCGTCACGTTCACTTCTTTGCGGCTGGCGACATCGATGACGTAAATATCGGGACTGCAACTGGTGAGACCCGCGAAGCCTTCTGAGGTAGGGTCATAGCCTCGTACGTACGCGAGCCGCGAGCCGTCCGGGGACCATGCGGGTTCGCCCAGAGGGATGTCGCCGCCTGTTATGCGTTGCAAATTCTTGCCGTCAACGCCGATAACACAAAGCGCGTAATTGCCCACACCTTCGTCGCGAATGAATGCGATTCGGCTGCCGTCGGGCGAGAGCGCGGGGTAGAGATTACGCACTTCCGGGACCCTGTCTGTAACAGGGCTGACGCCGCTTCCATCCGAGTTCATGACATAGATCTGCCCGCCGGCCGAAAACGCGATCAGACCGGTCTCGGATAACCTTGCCGCGGGCGCAAAAACCGATGCCGCCGGGGCCATTCGAGCAAGCATATTTCCGTGGCTCACCTTCTTACTTTCCTGAGGGGACACGTCGGTAGTTACAAGCAGCAGTGCGGTCAGAAGGAGGACTTTGATTTTGTAAACGGCGACTGCTCTTTTATTCATGATTTGAATATCCCTCCGGCGAATGGTTTTAACCACGGTCAGCTTTGGGGGCCGCATGGCTAGGGAAAACCATAGCTTTGGGCGGCGAACCCGCGGCCCTCGAAATAGGAGCGTATCTGCTGACGAGCTTGTCCCTGCATCATACGCACATACTCAGACGTGTCAAGCTAAATCTTTAATAGGAGTATCAATACATACTTCTACAAGATGCTTGTAAGGCGCGTTGTCCTCTCACCCTGATTCCAGGGACAATCTTTAAAACCCTTAAGAAGCCTTTATGTTCGTTTAAGACTTCCCTCGGGCGCGTGCCTTAGAGTGGCGCGCATTCGCACCAACTTTGTTCATTACCGATGCCGGTCGCTTGCAGGCAATGAAAATTAATTCCCTTCGTTGTTCTGCGAAATACCCGAAGGCGAAAACGTTTCACTCTCCTTGTGAAAACGCCTTAGTTGATTACCTGCTGGGGGAAGCCATGACGAAGAAAATAAGAAAGTTGTCGAAACAAACTCGAACTGCGGGGTCGCCTCCGGCTGATGTCGCTCAGCCGAGCTCATCCCGGTCCTCTCGGTCCATCCGAAAAAACAGGTTCGCCGGCCTGAGAAAGCGTTGGTTGGCTGTGGGGCTGATTATGTCTCTGAGCGTCGGCGGGGTAGCCGTCGGATGGAGATACGTGGAAGAAGACGCCAGGGAACAAGGCGCATCAAGCATAGAGAGGACACCGCCGACACTGGCGAAAGAGTACATCTATGCCGGTTCGAGGATCGTGGCGGTCGAAAATGCCGGAACCGACTCCTCGGACAAAGCCGAATCTGTGGCGGGGCAACTTTCGGGAGGTCTTTGGCGAGGGCAGGATGAAGCCGGCTCGCAACGAGTCTCCAAAGGGCGGGCGACCTCGGGCGACCTTTTTATGCCTTGAGCCGCGTCTGGTCTCTCGTCGCTTTGATATTCCGAACGGCCTTACTCGCTGAGAAAGATTGAGAGGGCGGTAAGGCCAGGTGGTAGTCAGGCAGATTAATGAATCATGGGAGAGAAATCATGCGTTCGATCAAATTAACAGCAACGGTTCAGTCGATCTCGGCAAAGAGAGACGGTCTCAATTGGTCCTGGGTCTCGGCCGTTAATTTGGCGCTTGTTTTATTCCTCTCTGTAAGTGTGTCCGGGCAAAACGCCCAGCACACGGAGAACAAGGCGGACCAGGCCCTACGCGGTTCCGGCAGGGTGAACCCTTCGTCGCTCGGGATGCAATTTCAAGTTACGCTGGGCGGTTATCCCGGACGCGGCATCAGTGTCCCGGTCAAGCTAAGCTACTCCTCGAAACTCTGGCGCTTGGAATATGACCACTCCGACCCGCGCGGAAATAATCCCGGCTCGTGCATCACGAAGAACCGGGCCAGGTATGCCGAGAACTCCGCCTCGGGGTGGACGACGAGCCTGGCCGTGCCCTACATCGAATACACCGGCGAAGACAATTTATTTGACGAAAACGGCTTTCCGGTCAGCGAGGTAATTTGCCCGGCCAATCAGCCCACCCCTTACTACAACGGCTATATTAAAAGACTGACCGTGCACCTGCCGTCGGGCGAGTCGCACGAATTGAGGGCCAGCGACACGCCGGTCATGTACCCCGGCGGCCAGTTGCCGCCGTTCAACTGGAACGCGACTTTCTACGCGGTCGACGGGTCGAACGTGCGATACGTCGAAGACGCCGCCAGCGGTTTGTATCGGCTGTTAATGCCGGACGGGTCTTTTTACGACTTCTCCGGCGCGCGCGACCGGCTCGGCCTGGCGACGATTCGCAAGGCGGACAGGTTCACCGACCGCAACGGAAATTTCACGACTTTCCACCCGCCTGGGAGCGTTGATTCCAACGGGGTGACGCACCCGAACGGTTACTGGAAAGACACGCTCGGCAGGAACATCCCCGTCCCGTTCAAGCCGGAAGCTCCCGGCGCGCCCGCAGTTCAGGAATATAGAATGCCCGGGATGACTGGGATTTTTAAGTTCCACTGGAAAAAACTGAAAGGTGCCACGCCGGAAGAGAGCGGGCTCGGCGACTTCAACCAGCAGTTGCAATACACCTACGTCCTTTTCCCCTCGGACTGGGAAAACTGGGTCATCGATACGAGCGGGTCGCCGTTTAATCCGGTCGTCCTCACGTCCGTCGAACTGCCTACCGGGGAGTCCTATCTTTTCAAGTACAACATCTACGGCGAAATCGAACAGGTTCGTTACCCGACCGGCGGCGAAGAGCATTTCACGTACGGGGTCGTGCCGCCTCTGGGCGACACCGGAAGCTCGAACTCCGCCTCCTCCGTCCATTGGAAAATAAATCGCGGGGTCGCGACCCGCAAGGTTTACGAGAGCGCGGGCGGCAACTATTTACAGTGGACGTACGGCGCGATGCTGGTCGGCAACTACGGCTACATGGTGACGATCACCGCGCCGGACGATACTTTCACCCAAAGACTTCTTCACCGCGGCTACGACAGTTGCACGAACTGCACGCCGAGCCGCGGGACGTGGGGTTACGACAACATCCTGTCGGGCATGACCTACGAAGAGCGCTCGTTCTCTTCGGCCGGGCGCTTGTTGACCAGAAAGCTGACCCACTGGGCCAAGACTTCGTTCCCGAACTACGGATACCGCACGAAAGACTGGCACCCGCGGGTGACGCAGGAAGAGACGATCATTTACGACGAAGACGGGAACGCCCTGTCGTCCACGGCGCGGCACGAGTACGAAGGCGATTTGGGCCAGATTGAAACGCCCCTCCTGACGAAGAGGTCAACGCAGTACGCCTTCCTCCCCATCCCGGCCGCCAACTCGCTCCTGCCCGACGGGCCGCCGGACCCGAACCCGACCCCCGTCCCGACGCCGGTCCCGCCTAACCCCGTCAGAATCATGGAGACGACCTACCTGATTTACGACGAGGTGAATTACCCCAGCCCGGACGTGAGGAATACTTATAAAAACCTGAACCTGGTCGGCCTCCCCACGGTTTCCGTCGTCAGGAACGGAGCGGGCGCAGTCGTTTCACGGAGCGAAACGAAATACGACGAGGGCGACGCGTCGCCCGCCTACCGCGGCAACCCGACGACCGCCAGGGTGTGGGACAGCACGAAGGGCGGTCACGACAACCCGTCCGCCTACATCGCGACCCGCGCCAGATTCGACGCCCACGGGAACCAGGTCGAGTCGATTGACGCCAAAGGCGGCTCGACCGTCACCGAGTACGACGCGACGCATCACGCCTTCCCGGTGAGGGTGACGACGCCCGCGCCGGACCCCAACCCGTCGCAGAACCCGGACCAGTTGCCGCACGGCTCGCAGGCCGGCTTCGTCGCCTCGACGACGTTCGACCCGGTCACGGGGCTTCCCCTGACGGTCAGGAACGCGAACGGGTTGGAGACGCGCACGGAGTATGACCCGGCGACTTTGCGCGTGAAAAAAGTGAGCCTCTACCACGCCAACCAGCAGGTCGGGACGACGACCGAAAATTTTTACAACGACGAGCCCAACAACACCTGGGTCAAGATCAGGACGCAAATAGACGAGGACCACTACGCGGAGGTGACGACCTACCTGGACGGCCTGGGCCGCGCCTATAAAAAAGAGCAAATGGACGCGCGCGGGAATGTGTTCGTCGAGAAAGAGTTCGACGCCGACGGCCGCGTCAAGCGGCTGACCAACCCGTTCAGGGCGGGCGAGACCAGGCAGTGGACGACCAACGTTTACGACGAAGCGAGCCGCGTCGTCGAAGTGATTCTGCCGGGCGGCGCGAGGGTGAAAACCGCCTACGGCGTTTCCCTGAGCGGCGCGATCGGCGTGAGCAAGACCGTCACAGACCAGGCGGGCAAAAAGCGCAGAGGATTCACAGACGCACTGGGCCGCATGATTCGGGTCGTCGAAGACCCGGGCGGGACGGACTTATCGACTGACTACCTCTTCGACACGCTCGGCAACCTGCGGAAGACGACGCAGGGCGAGCAGAGCCGCTACTTCTCCTACGACTCGCTCGGAAGGCTGCTGCGCGCCAAACAGCCCGAGCAGGAGCCTAACCCCGCGCTGGCGTTGCCTAACGCGGACGCGGTGAGCAACAACAACGAGTGGTCCGTGAAGTACGAGTACGACGACGGCGGCAACGTCGTCTCGACCACCGACGCCAGGAACATCAGCGTCACTGCCGCCTACGACAAACTCAACCGCCTGATCTACAGGAACTATTCCGACGCGACGCCGGACGTCAGTTTCTTCTACGACGGCACGGGCCTGGAGGCGGCCCCCGAATTCACGCTCGGCAAGATGACGAAAGTGAGCAGCAGCGTGTCCGAAACCAGGTACACGAGTTTCGACAACCTGGGCCGGCTGCTCGCCAGCGAGCAGTTGACGACCGCCGGGCAGCGCACCGGCCTGGAGCGGCCTTACACCTCGTCCTACGCGTACAACCTTTCGGGCGCGCTGGTCTCGGAGACCTACCCTTCGGGCAGGGTCGTGACGACCCGGTACGACCAGGACGGGCTGCTCGAAAGCGTCCGGGGACAAAGGCCGGACGAGAAAGACGCGCAGCTCTACCTGGACCAAGTCTCTTACAACTCGGCCGGCGGGATTGAGAGCTTGCGCCTGGGCAACGGGCTGTGGGAGACGGCGCACTACAACGAGCGTTTGCAGGTGACGCGCATCGGGCTCGGCTCGTCCGCGGAAGACAGCGGCCTCCTGCGACTCGACTACGACTACGGGGGCGCGGCGCAGAACAACGGCGCGCTCCGGGAGCAGAAGATTAGTTACGGCGGCCTTCCGGGCCAGATCGTGCAGTCCTACGCCTACGACGACCTGAACCGCCTGCAATCCGCGACCGAGACCTACGGCGGCGGCACGCAGTCCTGGAAGCAGACTTTCTCTTACGACAGGTTCGGCAACAGGAGATTCGACGCCGCGGGGACGACTACGCTTGATCAGGCGGTGAGCTGGAAAGTCACCAACCCCTTGATAAACAGTTCCGACAACCGCCTGAAAAAATTTCAGGACGGCGACTCGATTGCCGACTACGATTACGACAAGGCCGGCAACCTGACGCTGGACGCGGAGAACAGGCGCTTCGTCTACAACGCGGAGAACATGCAGGTCGGCTTCTTCTCGCCGACCAACACCTCGCGCACTCCCGATGCCGTGTACCAGTACGACGGCGAAGGACGGCGCGTGCGGAAAGTCGTGGGCGGGGTCGTCGAGACCATCTTCGTCTACAACGCGCTGGGGCTGCTGGTCGCGGAGTATTCGAACACGATGCCGGAAAAGGCCAGGCTGAGTTTTTTGACCGCCGACCACCTGGGGAGCCCGCGCGTCGTCACGGACCGCGAGGGCAAGGTCGTCTCCAGACACGACTACATGGCGTTCGGCGACGAGGTCGCGCCCGCGACGGCGGGCCGCCTGCCCGCACACGGGTACGGCCTCGAAGACGGCATCAACAAGCAATACACGGGCTACGAGAGAGACGACGAGTCGGGGCTCGACTACGCGCAGGCACGCTACTACAACTCGAAGCACGGCAGGTTCACGAGCGTCGATCCCCTGACGGCCAGCGCCACGATCAGGAACCCGCAGACGTTCAACCGCTATTCCTACGTCTTGAACTCGCCGTACAAGTTCACGGACCCGCTCGGGCTGCTGTCGGTCACGACCAACGCCTGCGGGCAGTTCTGCGCGAACAGCGGCGACTACATCACGGGTGAGGGGTGGAGCAGTTGGTCGGCCGGCGAGGAGGAAGCGCCCCCGGCGCAGGAAGCGCAGGAGCCGACGCCGCCCCCGGAGGTGACGGTGACGGTTGACGGCACGACGTTCACCGGGACGCTCGTCGACAGCGAAATGACGGCGAGCGGGAACGGCGAGACCGTCAAGCTGACCCTGGACTACGAGTGGAGGACTACGCACGAAGACGCGAACGGCAACACTTCAAGGGCCTTCGTCTCCCCGGAGGTGGACGCCCTGCTGGACGACGCCGTCAGCCGGATAGCGACCAACTCGATCAACGCCCACATCGCGACCTACAACTTCACGGAAATCGGCAAGGTGACGCTGAGCCTCGAAGGGAGCGCCGATTTGGGGAAGAAGTCGGTGGGCGTAACGGGCGGCGTGGCCGTAGAAATCAACAACGTGGAGGAAATAGCTGACCAGACGAAGAAGGCCAACGACTCGATCCAGGCGCAGTTGGTGGCAGACCTGAAGGGCAAACAAATGATCACGGCCTGGAGCGGGGGGAAACCCATCCCCCTGAGTGGGGCAACCCTGTCGAGCGGGCTTAGTATGCCTGCGGCCTTCGGCTCCCTCGCCAGGAAGACAGGCAACGAGGCGGCGAGGGCGCACTACAACGAGACGTTCAAAAACAACAGGTGGCCCGTGTTCGTGAGCTTCTAACGGGGAACAGGCCGTTGAGCGGGGCCGCAGGTCAGTGCCGCAGGGAGCACTGACCTGCGGCCTTCCTACGGCAACGCCTCCGTGATGATGAGGAAACGGAACGTGCCGCTCCTGTGCATCCCGAGCACGAACTGGACGTTGACGCTCGCGCCGGGCGGGAGTCCCCCGGCGGGCAGCGGGACTTTCAGGGTCGAGTTGTAGCCGCCGCCCGCGGGCTGATTCGGCGGCTGTTCGAGCGTGGTCCCCTTGACGAGGACCGTGCTGCCGTCCGTCAGCGTGACGTTCGAGTCGGCGGAACTGATGACCCTCGTGTCGGCCTGGCCCGAGTTGGTGTAGCCCGGACTGTTGAGCGTCGTCAGGTCCGTGACGCGGACCCGCAGGGCCGTCAGCGTCACGCCCGTGTTGTTGACGAGCTTTCTGCGGACGACGAGCGTGCCGATGGGCGCGCTCGCCGCGTTGCAGTCCGGCGTCTGGTCACACAGGTAGCGCACGCGGTTGGGTGACACGGAAGCGGCGGCGGCCGGGTCCAGCGCCAGGATGCCGACGGTGCCGTTGCGTAGCAGCGGGCTGAAGAGGTTTTCAGGCCCCGCGCCGCCGAGCATGGAGGCCAGGCTCCCGCCGTAGGCGTCTCCGGTGTTGGAGACGAAGGCGAAGTCGGCCGCGTTGTTGTTCGTGTCCTGCGGGTAAACGCCCGCGAACTTCCTGACGAAACTGTACTCGCCGCCAGCCGCGCCGAGGGGCGCGAGCCCCGTGCCTTCGAAGTAAAGCGCGTTGGCGAGAGGGCTGAAGCCGACGGCGTCGAAGCGGTTGGACGAGAGGAAGCCCGCGGGGTTGCGCGTGTTGAAGAGCGCGACGCCCGCGTTGTCGGCTATCTCCGCCGCGTAGGATTTGTCGGCGGCGGCGTAAGCGCCGAGGCCGTAGCCGTTGGCGGTGGCGAGGTAGTGGCCGCGCGCGGGGATCACCGTCCCGTTCGGGATGGTGAAGCGCGTGACGCCGTCCGAGGCCGAGAGCGCCCAGCCGCCCGAGCCGTCCGTGGCGCAGACGGTGACGGGCGCGTCGCCGTTGTTGTAAAGCTCGACGAACTCATCACTGCTGCCGCCCGCGCCGCGGAAGCGTAGTTCGCTGATGAGGACGTTGGGCGAAGCGGCGCTCGTCTTGCCGGAGCGGTCGAAGGTGGCGCGCCCGCCCCACAGTCTGAAGGCCATGCCGTTGAGCGTGCGCCCTTCGAGGCCGACCTGCGAGGCCGGCACCTCCACGCGCACCCACTGGCCTGCCGGCGGCAGCGGCCCCATGTAGCGCCGGCTCTCGGTGCCGTCCACGCCGAGGGCGATGTTATTCGCCCCCCAGTAGGCGCGGTGCTCCCAGGTGCCGTCGTTCCATTGCAGCATCATCTCGGCGGGCGGGTTGGCCGGGTCCAGGTAGACGTAAGTGAACAGCCTCTCGCCGGCCGCGACCGGCAGGGTCGAGGTCGCGGCCGAGAAGTGGTGGCCGTGGTCGCCCGCGTTGACGCTCGACTGGTTCGCCAGCGTCCCGGAGAAGGGGATTGGGCCAGTGTGCACCCAGCTCCACGACTCGTTGACGCCGGCGGCGACCGCGCCCGCTGGCAGCGCGTCGTCGAACCAGAGGGTGTCGCCGCAGCAGGCCGGGCGCGCCCCGTCCCAGTTGCCGGCCACGGGGATACTGTTGCCGGCCGTGCCGTACTGCACGACCACGTCGGCCGGCCCCGTCGTGTTCGTGTTGCGCAAGTACCAAGTGGCGCTGCTCGACTTGTAGGAGCCGACGGTCGTCTTCCCGTCGCCGTCCCAGTCACCGACCACGGGTATGTCGCCGAAGTTGCCGAAGCCGACGGTCACGTTGAGCGGCCCCGACGTGTTCGCGTTGCGCAGGTAGAAGGTGGCGTTCGCGGAGTTGTGCATGCCGACGGTGTCGATGCCGTCGCCGTCCCAGTCACCCGCCACGGGCGTCTCGCCCGAGTAGGCGGTGAAGGTGACGACCGCGTCGGCCGGACCCGCCGTGTTGCTGTTGCGCAGGTAGAAGGTGTAATCGCTCGGCCTGTAGACGCCGATGGTCACGGTCCCGTTGCCGTCCCAATCGCCCGCGA
>Ga0196978_1001277_pt1 | contig 11392 bp, 13 predicted proteins | sample S3v_2013CmetaG_FD_155491 | JGI IMG/M metagenome (GOLD analysis project Ga0196978, IMG submission 155491) | Soil microbial communities from Anza Borrego desert, Southern California, United States - S3+v_20-13C | ecosystem: Environmental > Terrestrial > Soil > Desert | place: USA: California... | reverse complement strand
GGGCATTCGCGAGAACGAAACCAAACCCGTCGCATCCCAAGCGCGCAGAACGCCGCCAGACTCTGCGGCAAACGATGTTTCACGCCGCGCCGCACTATTGAGATCATCACGCAACGAATCGGTCCTCCACTCCTCCGACAGCCGATGGGCTAACGCAAGCTTCACCTGCTACAATTCTAATCGGTCGCTTGCGATGGGAGTCGATTAATACGAGACGACGTTTGCGCACTGGTGGCGTCCTGCTGCTCCTACTTCTTTCGAGTCTAGTCCTCGTCTGCAGCCCGGCGCGGGAGGACGCTCGATCCACAACGTCAGATCGGCCGAGCGCACCAGTGCAACCGGCGGCCGTTACATCGAACACACCGAAACCCGCTGACCTGAAGCCGATACCTCCGCCGCTCCAATTTCCATCACTACCCTCGTCTCTGCCGCCACAGGAAGTCGTTGCGAAATACGACAAGTTTAAAGATCAATGGGTGGTCGTCTCGAAACCTGTGCGGCTTGATCAGGAGCGTCCGAAAGGTGCGTATGACATTCGAACGCGGCCATTGTTTATGAATATCTATGCCGCGGTCTTTCGCAGCCGTGAGCGTCCGGCACCGCTACGTGAAGAGGACAAAATAACACTCGTCATCACAAGCCGCGCCACGGACTGGCAATTCCTTGGCGACCATACGCTTCGTCTGATCGTCGGACTGGCAATTCCTTGGCGACCATACGCTTCGTCTGATCGCCGACGGCTTACGCTACCAATACCATACGGTCCGCACAAGCCAAGTGTCGCCTCTTACCGAGACGCTGTGGGCGGATCTGCCGCTCCGAGAATTTCTCCAAATTGCTGTCGCGTCCACCATCGAAGGACAGATTGGTTCCCAAGAATTCTCGATTTCCTCTGGTGCGCGACGAACATTGGCGAACTTCGCATCCGTCCTTCCGCTCAATCCTAATGACGTGTCTGGTCTCGCCGAAGCACCACCAGTTGCGGCGGAGACAGATTCCGATTCCCAAGCGGCGCCGCGCACCGGCAAAGCGCGCTTTGAACGCATTTACGAGCAGGTATTTGCTGACGCTGAGACACGACTTTTTTATCCTTCGGGCTGCATACCTCGGCCACCCAAAGCTTATCGGTTGCCAAAGGCAATGGCGATCCGTCAGGGTTTTACAATCGCTCCTCAGTGCGCCACGGAACCAGTGCCGCCTAACTAGTCGCTGAAGCTGGCACGGCCCGGCTTCGGTCCGGCGCTGAAGCGCCTCGGCCGAACAGTACCAGCGCGGCGTCATGTCGGCTGCACGTCGCGTGGCGCTGTCCAGCGGTATACGCGTGCAGCCGTCATGCCGCAACTTCTAAACACGCGGGCGTTGGCCGTGCAGCTTAGCGCCAACGCCGTTAGGTCGACGGGAACTTTGTGCTAGAAATGGCGATGTGAGGTTCCGGAGCATCGTCTTTGTTGTGCTGACAGCATCGTGCGCGACAGCGCCTGTACCACCGCCGCGACCGGTTACCCAGGCCCCACACAACGCACAAATGGGAGTCTCGCCTCAGGAGCGGGCCGCCCTGATCGCGCTGTACGAGTCGGCAGGTGGCGCCACGTGGGACAAGCGCGACGGCTGGCTAGGGCCTCCGGGAACGGAGTGCGACTGGGCCGGCGTATTCTGTGACTATTCAGACACCCAAGGTTCCGTCATCGGATTGCATCTTGTTGCAAACGGATTGGCCGGTACGCTCCCAAACGAGCTTGATTACCTCGTGAATCTCAATGAACTCCTCTTGTTCGGAAACACTTTGAGAGGTCCGGTGCCACCGGGACTCTTGAAGAAGTTCGATTCGGGCCGGCTGCGTTTTCTTGGATATGCGACTCAGTTTTCAGACGTGCGATTAATCCTATTAGAGGTGACACCAACGGGTGTCATTTGCGGTGATTACAGCGCCACTCTGCGTGCCGACGGTTCAGCAACTCTCGAGCAGAAGGTTTGTAGAAGTTCTACACCCGGCGACCGAGGAATATTCTGGGAAACCCGGAAAGGGTTCATTGATCGCTACGCCGGTGATTTCGATCGCCTTGCACGCCTGTCGGAGACGCTGGGCCTCAGCGAGCTCGCAGGCGAATACGACCGTTCGATCACACACTCGACTTTCGAGACGATCACGATCGAGACCACCACGGGCCGTTCGATTGTTATTCGAGATTACGCGGACGCAGCGTCTGCCCAGGTGTGGCTCATGAAACGCGCGATCGCCGGCGCTCTTTTTAATGCGGAGTGGGAAGACGTCCAGCGGTCTGACGTGAGCGAAGAGTGACGCGCGACCTAACTTTGGTGTGAAGCCGATGCGGCCCGGCTTCGGCCCGCCGGCCGAGCCGGCTGCTTCATCGCCAACGTGACGGCGTCACGGCAGTTGCAGGTCGCGACTCGGTTCTCCGAACGTCATGCGCGGCAACCGCCGCGCCGCTCCGGCCTCGGCACGCGGGACCGGCCGCACAGCTTACACCAAGGACGTTGGGCGGACCTAAACTCCGCACTGGCGCTCGATGAACTCCACGACCGTGATAGCGCGATCGAAGAAGGACCGCAACCGCGCGATCGTGATGCCCGATTGTTTTCCGTGCGCTATCAGGTGTCGGTTGGCCATGATCGAATCGATTGCTTCTTTGCGAGCGTCATCGGCGAGAAATCTATCGAGTTCGTCTCCCCAGATCGGCTTGAAAGACCTGGCTATTTCAACGAACCTGCTCGCTTTTGGATTGGATATATTCTCGAGTCGCGATGCCGCGAAGCTCGCAACTGCCGGAGAGGCACCGGCGTACACAAATGCGGAGTACGTCTCGAACAGCGCGTTTTCTAGAAAACCGGCAGCTAGTACGCAGAGGTAGCGCGCCCAATGTGCCTGAAGTTCCAAGTCACCGCCCGTCGCGGCAGGGACACGTGCAATCAGATCATTGATCTGGGTCACCTGTCGCCGCAGATCTGGGTTCTTGATCACGGTCGGGCGAAGAACTCCGTTGCTCTCGCCAACCGCATCCGTACGGCGGCTTCGTCAGCCGTCGCGCGCGACGTCGCGTCGGCATACTCTCGGTCGGCAACCAGCGCTCGATACCGATCCCGAGTCTCCTCGTCTGATAGAGGAGGTCCTGCGTACAGCCGGCGCGCAAGCCCGACCATAGCGGAGTCAAAGATTGCGGCATTAATTGTCCGGCCGGGGCGAAATGCCTCACGCCCGAGACTGCGATGGAACGCATCAATCGTTTGCTCGAAAACTCCGGCTGCCGATCGAATGAATTCCGGGTCAGAGTCCTGATGAGCCGCGGTGAAACGGTTGATGAACTCTGACATCGGTCGCGCGTAGTTCTCACTCCCGTAGTACAGAGCCCAAAACCTAAGGATAAGTTCCTGATCCTTAAGTCGCGGATTCGTCTTGCCATAGATCTCGCGCCATTGTGGAAGAGCATTGAGTCGGCGAATCTCGTCCATTAGTCGACCGTGGTAAAGGGCGGCGCGAATCTCCTGTGGCGTGAGCGTCCGACCGGCGCTGTTTAGTCGCTCAAAAATGTGATAGATGCTGGTGTCGTCATCGGGTGGTCCGTCTTGCTTCACCACGGTGGCGTGAATGATCGAATTGTCGAGCCGCAGGCGGTCAGGCTCCTCCAGCGCAGCGTATGTCTTCCCCTCAAACTGTGGTTGCACGTCGAGTAGCTCGAACACTCGTGGTCGCCGATCACCCGCGCTGGGATTAAAGAACCCGTCGTAGAAGAATTGGAGACTACGCAGTCGCTGCTGTCCATCAATGACCAACAACTTGTTCGTTTCAGGCTCTTTCGCCAGAAAGATGCCTGGAACAGGCAAGCCAAGTAGAAGTGATTCGATGAAGCGGGATGCCTCCGCCTGCTTCCACACGTAATCCCGCTGAAACGTGGGGATGAGGATCTCGCCCCGTTTTAGTCGGCGAACCAAGCCCTCGACGTCGTAGTCGGCACCGTAGCTAGTGATGTCGTAGAGAACCTGGGGCACGGTACGGTCGCGTTCCGCCTCATCCTCCACCTCGGGGGCAATCGGTTCGGCTGGTTCGGCCAGAAGCTCGTAATCGGACATGACCGGAGTTTATCTCAAGAGCTCGGCCGCCCAACTACACGCTGAAGCTGGTGCGGCCCGGCTTCGGCCCGGCAGCCGAGCTGCCTGCCTCATCGCAAGCGCGACGACGTCACGGCGGTTGCAGTTCGCGACTCGGTTCTCCGAACGTCATGCGCGGCAACCGCCGCGCCGCTCCGGCTTCGGCACGCGGAACCGGCCGCACAGCTTAGCGTGAGATCCGTTAGACGGACGCAAGATCCGCGACGAACGCTGCCCACGTTGCGGCGTCGTCGGTTAGGGATCGCTTGCGATCGCGTGTCCACGACTCTTTCGGCCGAGGCCGATCAGGTGCTCGCGATACCGTCGCGCCGCACGCTCCGTGGCGCGTGGCGGCGGCTCGCAGCTTAGCGTGAGACGCGTTAGGCGGACACAAGATCCGCGATGAACGCTGCCCACGTTGTGGCGTCGTCGGTTACCGGTCGCTTCTGATCGCGTGTCCACTCCCGGAAAGCCGCACTCTTTCGGCCGAGGCCGATCAGGTGCTCGCGATACGCGGTGAAGTGCCGTCGGATGAATGGATCGAGAGCGTGTTCGAACACGTCTTGTCGTATGCGTGTGTCTTCGTCGGCGAACGCAAACAAGACTCGTAATACATCCCATGCTGCGGCCGGATCATTTTCCGTCATCTGTTTCGGGAACTCAGACGACCAAGCCGTGTCTGAATGGTGAAGCCAAGCCATGATGAGGGCGAGATCCTCGCCAGTAACAATTAACTCCGGATCGACCGCGAGATCTCGCACGTCAGCCGTTTCGCTTTCAACCAGTGCGCGCAGATCAGCCGGAAACGGCGAGTACGCAGCCCCAAGACAAATCCGCAATCGCACATTATTTCTGGCTTCCTCAGCAATCATCGGCATTGCCCAGTCGCCGTGCTGGTCGATGAGGTCTTCCACGGGACCGGCGGCAACCGTAGCAAGAACGTCGTAATCAGGCGCACACCCCACGATGACGCGGATGAGTCGCCATGCACGTTCCCGGTCGTTTTCCACCACCTCGCGCATTTCGTCCCACGCAGCCTCGTTTGTCATGTGGGTGACCCACTCGGCCGCGAGCATTATGCTTGTTGTCTTCGGACGTTCCACGGCGGCAGTGTAGTGCGCGCGCCGTCTAACTTCACGCTGAAGCTGGTGCGGCCCGGCTTCGGCCCGGCAGCCGAGCTGCCTACGGTGTCGCCAGCATGTCGGCGTCACGCCGGTTGCAGCTCGCGACTCGGTTCTTCGAACGTCATTCGCCGCAACCGCCGCGCCGCTTCGGCTTCGGCGCGCGGGACCGGCCGCACAGCTTAGCGTGAGATCCGTTAGCCCGACGTGTGGAGATGCTTCGTGGTGGCACGCTTTCTATGAGGCTCCGCGCACTTGCACGCTGAGCGCCGGAACGTGACATTGCCGTTCGGACCTTGGCCGTGGTCGCCTGCAGGCACGACGAAGGCGAGCCGGCTGCACGCCGAACTCAGCAGAAATTGGCGCGCAATCTGGCGCTTCACAAAGTACACTCTTTGGGTGACCACTACCGCTCAACACACGGCCGTGCAGGTCGCGCGGCCCCACGTGCAGAGTCAATTAGCCGCGAAGTCGCCCGCGTCGACAAACGCTGTGGAGACCCGCACAACCACGGCGGTTCCGACTGTGCCACCTTGGCTCACCGTGTGGAAAGATACTGCCGCTGCGATTCAATCGTCCGTGACGGTCCTTGGCATCATTGCAGGTGCAATTTGGTTTCTGCGTCGTCGTCAGCGGTTCCCTCGAGCAAACGTGACTCACGACGTTAAATACTGGTTCGTTGACGGCAAAATCGTTCTACATACCGTAGTCCGCATCCAGAACCTCGGCGAAGTCATCCTGCGCCTGACTGGCGTGCGCATTCGTGCGCAACAGCTGCTACCTACGCCTGCCGAGCCGTTGAAAGCGCTCACCGAGGGTCGCGACCCAGTCAAACCTGGCGAGACCGAAGTGCTTTGGCCCAGCATTTGTGAAAGAAGTTGCGATTGGAGTGAGTCTAGGCACGAAGTGGAGCCGGGTGAAATCGAAGAAGTTCACTTTGACTTAGTCCTGCCTGCGCATATCCGTGCCGTTGAGGTGTACACTTACATAAAGAACCACGTGAAGCGTGGCGATGACATCGGGTGGGGTACGAACACGTTCTGCGCCATCGCCGAATCCCAAGCCTTTGCGATCGCCACGCCTTCTGCCGTGGAACCGACTATTCCAGCAGGGGAGCGTTTACCGATAATGGCTACTAATCGCGAATCCAATCAGACCCAGGACACCCAGAAGCAGCAGGGCCAGAAGACGCCCACGTCCGTCCCATCCGAGAAGCGCCAAGGACCGGAAAAGACTTCAACTTCCACTACTACTAGCACTACAGATAAGAAGTAGGGAATTGAGCCGTGCTGAGAGCAACTGCACCATCGCGCCCGACGCAGCCGCCTCGTCCATCGCCGCCGAAGCCGCAAGGCCCGCCGAAGCCTCCGACTCGAATCGCGGGCTAACTTTGGTGTGAAGCTGGCACGGCCCGGCTTCGGCCCGCCGGCCGAGCCGGCTGCATCATCGCCAGCGTGACGGCGTCACGGCGGTTGCAGTTCGCCACTCGCTGCATGGCAGTTCATTGGCGGCAACCGCCGCGCCGCTCCGGCTTCGGTACGTGGGCCTTGGCCGTGCAGCTTACACCAAGGACGTTAGCCCGACCACGCGAGAAGGGACCGAGAAACAGCGACGCCTATCGGAATGGTCGCAGTAGTTCGTCCGGTCTGACCTTCAGTGCCTTCGCTAGCTTCAGGATCGTCGACAGCTTCGGGTCGCTTGCGCCACGTTCGATATGGCCGATCTGAAGCTCGTTCATCTTCGCTACCTCGGCAAAGTACTCGAGGGTCCAGCCCTTCTCCTCACGTATCTGTCGAAGCTGGCGGCCGAACTCGATCGCTTCGGGCAACCGAGCTTCTTTAGAACGTGGCGGCATACACTTGACCATAGCCGGGGCTAATGTTATGATGTCGTCGAGTGGCTTCTCGTTACAGAGGTAACTCTCCGCCGCATGCCACTTGTCGAGACGCGAATCCCCGGTTTCACGGCAGCCATGTTTGTATGGATGATGGATGCAACGTACCAACCATCAGACGACGAGTAGCGTGCAGCGGGACGCGTGGCCACGGATCCGCCCTGTACATGCGAATGTCGTGCGGCATCTCTGCCATGATCGATGACTCACGGCGGACCATCAACACGGGTATACTCTCTCGTCGACGCAACGTAGCCCTATGAGGGCGGTGGTTCCTATGACGCCCGAACAACAACAACTATTAACGGAGTGGCAAGGTAAAGTTCGCCGCGCCCAAATTGCACATTACGCGGCGGCGAATCGTTGTGATCGCCGCCAGCGCTATTTGGGTGTTCCGGTTATTACTTTTTCTGCGATCACAGGAGCAACGATCTTTGCAGATGTCTCTGATAAGCGGCTATTTCTCGCTATCGGTGTGGCAAGCGTCGCGACCGCGATTCTGGCCGGCTTGCAGACGTTCTTACAGCTTCCCGATCGGGCGGAGAAGCATCGCGCAGCGGCTCAACGCTACGGCGATCTGAAACGCCAATGTGACGCAGTATTGGCAAACGCACCTACACCTGCGGATGGAGCGATCGACTCAATTCGCATTCAGTGGGATGCGGCGAACAAATCGTCGCCGCTTGCCGTGTCAAGCATCTGGGTTAGGCAGTCGCAATGAGGTCGGGTGGAGTCCGTCCAACCAGCGGGCTAACTTTGGTGTGAAGCTGGTGCGGCCCGGCTTCGGCCCGGCAGCCGAGCTGCCTGCGTGGTCGCCAGCGCGATGGCGTCACGGCGGTTGCAATTCGCCACTCGGTTCTTCGAACGTCATTGGCGGCAACCGCCGCGCCGCTTCGGCTTCGGGACGCGGCACCGGCCGCACAGCTTACACCGTGATCCGTTAGCCAGACCGAAGGCCCTGCGAGGGCCGACGAGCGTGCGCAGACATCGTCCCTGTGGTGGCGGCTGCGCTTCTTGAGCCCATCGCACAAAGAGCATACGAATATCACGCAAGGTTCGGTGCACCTGGTCGACCGCGGAACACGCGCTTGCCAAGGCGGACATTGGCACGTCAAGATTGAGGCTGCCAACTTCAGAACGAGCAGTTGGAGTTCGTAGCGAACGGAGGTCAGATGCGACCACTTGCTCTAGTGATGGTAGTAGCAAGCCCGTTAGCGCTGTCGCTGCTGACTTGTGCCGACGATGAACGGTCACGGCACATGCAACGTCTCGAGGCAGAGAACGTTACCCTTCGTCGGCAGGTGCGTGGACCCGAGTCTTACGAGTGTAAGGTGCTCACCGCCGCTCAGCTCGGGAACGGCGGAACTCTTACGACACTGACAGGGGATCTTGAAGCACAAACCGCGGGCGCCCTATTCGTGGTTGACCGCCGCACGGGGCAGATCGCAGGGGGAGTTGGAAACAACGCCACGTTTGAAACTCGTCAGGTAGTGTTCACGCCGCCGGATAACCCGTTTTATGTGGTGTCGTTCTCTCACGGACCGAACAGGAGCGTTGCGCTCCTCTCGATACGCGACTGGGTGGAGGGACCATTCAAGCCGTTTGTGCTGGTGGATTCGACGTTCGTGTTCACTGGTACATGCACGCGGTGACATATCGCTGGCTAACTTCGAGCTGAAGCTGACGAGCCGCCGAATCATGCGCCCGGCGGCCGAGCCGCCTCGCCCATCGCGAGACGCACGGCGTCACGCCGCTTGCAACTCGCTCCCGCCGAACAACTTCGTTAGTCGCGGCAAGCGGTGCGCCGCTCCGTCCGCATGCAGGTGAATGCGGCTCGCAGCTTAGCTCGTGATCCGTTAGCCAGACCTAAAGGCGCGAGAACTCAAGAAACGAGCTACCGGAACGGCCGAAGCAACTCGTGAGGCCGGATTTCAAGCGCATTGGCGAGTTTCAGGATCGTTGAAAGCTTCGGGTCGCTCGCGCCGCGCTCGATATGGCCGATCTGAAGGGCGTTCAGCGTCGAGGCCTCGGCGAAGTCCTCGAGCGTCCAACCTCGAGCTTCACGCATCTCCCGTAGGTGTCGCCCAAATGCGATCGCCTCCGGCAACCTTCCTTCTTTAGTTCGCGGCGGCATTGTTTCTTGACGATAGCCGCGGCTACTGTTACTCTCAATTAGCCGCGGCTATGTAGGCCGGCCGCAGCAAAGTTCAATTCAAATGAGGTGACGCTTGACCGAAGTTAGCGTATTTGGGACAGCGCTTGCTAAGCCTCTGAATCGTCGTCGTCGCATCACCGTCGAAGTGCCGGAGTTCGTCGTTCGCGCAATCAAGTACCGTGTCGAAGAGGCAAACCAAGATGATTCGAATAATGAGGTCGTAGATTTCAACGATGTCGTCGAATGGCTCCTCGTCACGGAGGTCACGTTCCGACGCATGCCGCTTCTCGAGGCGCAGATCCCGGGCTTCACGGCCGCGATGTTCGTGTGGATGATGAACGCGACGTACCAATCGCCAGAAGAGGGTGACTAGTCACGGCCCCGCGCGACGCTGCCACTTCAGTTCGTGTGCAGCTCGCGCCGGTTCGACTAGCCGACGGAATGTAGAATCGGCTCGTCGGTGTTACACTCAATCGTCAAACGGTTGAGCGATCGATTCGGTTTAGCTTCTGAGGGTTCGTCCCCTTAACTGCCTAAGCCCGACCCCTTGAGGAGTTGCACCGCACCGCCGCTCGCCGTTCAGATTCCATCTCCCGAGGTTGCCGCGAATGGTCGCGCAGCCAGTTCGGGATGGGCGGGTGTGTTGGGGGTGCGATGATGGAAGCCTAACCTGTAATAGACAATCCAGACAACTGAATACCGTCTGAAGACACGAACGACGCCGAGCTACCGGCGCCGCGTCGCGTCTATGCCATGAAAGGAGTTGCCGTGAAGGTACTCATCTTAGTGGATCGCCGGACGTGTGTCCATCTGGGCTCGCGGTCGGGGCGTAAGCGCAACGAGAGCAATCGTTCGCCGAAGCCGAATAATCAGTGGCGTCCGTGCAAGCCGGTGCGCCCACAACTCCGACTCTCAACCTTCTAATGACCCGGGGCGGGGCGCGTGACAAATGCGCCCCGCTTCGATGCTTATAGCGCCGGACGTGTCGCGGTCGGCGCGCCATGGCTGACGCGCTCGCGTTGTTGGCACTACCAATGGTCGGCCCGCATACCAGTTCAGGCGGAGACGGCTGGCTAACTGTTGCGTTTCAGGACGTTGTTCCTAGCCAGGCGACTGATTGGCGGATTATCGCCGAGCGCAGAATGAGCGCGGTGGTAGTTGTAGAAATGCATATAGGGTGTCAGCCATCGCTTTCGCTCGGCTGAACTGGTGTATTCGAACCGATAGGCCCATTCGCGAAGGAGAGTCTGAATGAGTCGCTCGACCTTGCCGTTGGTGCGCGGCGTGTAGGGACGCGTCCTCTTGTGGGCGACGCAGAGCGCGCTGCAGGCCTCCTGGAAGGCTCGGCCCAGGAAGGCCGACCCGTTGTCGGTCATGACGCGCTCGACTCGCACGTTCATGCGTGCAAACCAGCGCACGGCCTCGCCCAGGAAGCGGCCGGCGACATCGCTTCGCTCGTCGCGGTAGATGCGCGCAAACGACAGTCGCGAGGCATCGTCGGTGGCGACGAAGACATACTCGAAGCCCTGCCTGCGCGATCCGAACGAGCGCTTGCGCGTGACGCGGTGCCCGGGCCTGTCGAACCGTCCCAGGCGCTTGGTGTCGATGTGAAGCAGCTCGCCGGGGGCATCACGCTCGTACCGCACGGGAGGCGGTGCTGGCTCGAGCGAGCGTAGCCGGCTCAGGCCCGCCGCCCGACAGACCCGAGCAACCGTCGACGTGCTTACGCCGGCGATTCGGGCGATCTGCCGCATCGTGCGCCTTTCTCGTCGAAGCTCGATGATCTGCTCTCGCTTGCCCGCTGCGATGGCTCTCGTTCCGTGCGGCCTGGAACTGCGGTCCGTCAGCGGTTCGTCTCGCTCCGCTCGCCGGATCCACTCGCGCGAACGACGCTCACTCATACCGGCGGCCTCCGACGCCGCGCGCACCGAATAGCCTAGTTCGGAGACTCGTTTGAACAGCAGCGCTCGACTTGCCGGAACGCTTCGCGCATTCTTGTGCACGTCCATCTGGGTTCCTTCCTGTCACCCTGTTCGTTTGAGAGCTTTCAGAGTGACGAAAGTCGCCCGGATGGACAACCCTTTTCAAGGAACAACGTCCTGGTACATCACACCTAAC
>Ga0196978_1001275_pt1 | contig 11413 bp, 2 predicted proteins | sample S3v_2013CmetaG_FD_155491 | JGI IMG/M metagenome (GOLD analysis project Ga0196978, IMG submission 155491) | Soil microbial communities from Anza Borrego desert, Southern California, United States - S3+v_20-13C | ecosystem: Environmental > Terrestrial > Soil > Desert | place: USA: California... | reverse complement strand
GGTAGTCCCGCCCCGTGTCGTTCCATTCTTCGATAAGCTGTCGGCGTTCTTTCTCGCCGAGCACGGGTAGGCGGCCGACGTGCTCGCGCGTTCGCGCGGCCGCGGCGCGCACCAGCGTGAGGTAGCTGGCGGCCATCCGCTCGGCCGTTTCGCGCCCGTAGACCGCGGGGTCGTAGTGCAGCTCCAGCCGCAGCCCCGCGTCCGTCCGCAGGCACGTGAGCCTCAGCTTGTGGCGCTCGGCGCGGCTGTAGAGGCGGAAGTCGTTGACCTTCAGGTCGGCGAACTGCCGCGCGCCGCGCGCGTCGAGGTAATCGAAGCCGACGGCGTGGGCGTCGCCCGCGGCGGCGCGCGGGTCGGCCGGGTCGTAATACTCGTGGCGCGCGTAGGCGGCGTTTAAAGACTCTTCGGCCTCGGCTAAGACCTCGGCGAAGGGCGTCTCCGCTTCGACCCGGCAATGCAGGGGCAGCCACTTCGCGTAGACGCCCACCGCGCCCTGCATCTCTTCATACTTTCTGCCGTCGAGCGCCGCCTCGACGGTGAAACTGTTCGCGCCGCTCAGACGCCGCAGCAGCGTCTGCCAGCAGGCGAGCAGCGCCGCCGCCTCGGCGACCCCGCCGCGCGCCGCGAGTTCCGCGGCCGAACGCCCCGCCTCCTCCTCATCACCGGCGCGCGTCGCCTCGGTGCGGTAGTCCGCGCCGCCGCCCCCGGCTTCGAGCGGCAACGCGGGCGGCGCGGGCGCGGGCCGCTGCTCCCAGTAGCGCCGCCCTTCCGCTTCCTCCGCGCCCGGCCCGAGCAGCTCGTGTTGCCACTCCGCGTACTGCACGTACTGCACGACCTCGGCCGCTTCCGCGCCTTCGCCCGCCGCGCAGGCCGCGTAGTGTCGCCCCAGTTCCAGCGCCGCGTCGCGCAGCGCGGCCGCGTCGGCGCAGAGGGCCGAGGCGGTCAGCACCAGCGCGTGGCGCGCCCCGCCGAGGCACGCGAGGCACGCGCGCACCAGCGGCCCGGCGCCGTAGTCGAACCCGCCCGCGCGCTCTTCGGCCAGCAGGGTGTCTAGCAGGCCCTCCGGCTCGCCTTCGAGGTCGAGGCGGCGGAGCGGGAAGTCGGCGGCCTCTTCGACGACCTGCAAAGGCAGCTCCATGCCGGGCAGCAGGCGGAAGCGCGTGCGCAGCGCCTCGTGGCGCGCGGCGAGCCGGCCGAGCGCCGCTTGAAGCGCCTGCGCGCCGAGCGGCCCTTCGAGCAGCAGGGCGCACTGCGAGACGTACGGGCGCGGGCCGAGCAGCCAGAGTCGCCGCTGCTGCGGCGAGAGGCGGTAGCCTTCGATCCGTTCCAGCTCCATAAGCTCTTTCGACCCTCCTCGTTGCGTGCCTCAGCCGGCCTGCCTGAAGTGAAGCTCCGCCATCGCCACCAGAATCTTGCGCGGGCCTTTGAACGGCTCGCGCCCGTGCGAGGTCAGCATGTTGTCGATGAGCAGCGCGTCGCCCTCCCGCCACGGGAACCTGACGGCCGCCCGCCGGTACGCGCCGCGAATCTCTTCGAGCGCCGAGTCCTCGATGGGCGACCCGTCGCCGTAGAAGGTGTTGAAGGGCAGGTCGTCGGGGCCGTACTCGTTGACGAAGGCTTCGCGCACCTCCGGCTCGAGGCTTGAGACGTGGAAGAAGGCGGCGTGCTCGAACCACAGCGGCTCGCCGGTCTTCGGGTGCCTGACGACGGCGTCGAAGATTTGCCGCGTCGTGAGGCGGCCGCCCTCGCCCCACGCGAACCCGATGGAGGCCGCGCGGCAGTACTCTTCGACCGCGGCCCTCTCCGTCGTCTGGAAGGCTTCCTGCCAACTGAGCCCGATGCCTTCCACGTAGTTCCTGACGTACGCGACCCTTTTGCCGGCGAAGCGCTCTCTAACCTCGGGGCTGAGCGCCCTGAGCACTTCGCGCCCGTCGGCGAGCGGCGTGGCCCCGCCCTCTTCGGCCGCCCTCAGGCAGTAGAACCAGAGCTTCATCGGCCAGCGGCGCGTGTACGACTGCTCGTTATGAAAGTGTATGTGCTGGTCGGCCGGGTGGTCGGTCGAGGTGTAAATCCCCTGCCTGATCTCCGAGCGCGGCGACGAGCGCTCGCCGTAGTCGAGCAGGTCGGGCGAGACGGCGCGGGCCAACTCCTCGAAGCGCTCGGCCGTGGGGAGGGCGAAGCCGCGGAAGAGCACGGCCCCGTGGCGCAGCAGCCAGCCCTCAACCTGTTCGCGGTGGGCCGCCGCCCACGCGGGCGCGTCCACGCCCTCGACCGCCGGCTCGACGACGAGCGGTAGTTCGCCGCCGCCGGGCAGCCGGGAAGTTTTCACCAGCTCGCCGGCGGAGACGGTGATCGGCCGTCGCGCGCCCGCGCGAAACTTGTTGAAGCCCGGCGGGCCTGAAGTTGCCCCGCTCATCGAAGTCCCCCTTCCGCCGCGCTCGCCGCGGCGCTTCCCCGTTCAGGCCAGACGCCCGCTCGGCCCCCGGCCGCCTCCCCCTCGCCCGCGTGACTGATGTTTGAAGACGCGGCGGCCGGCGCCCATTTCAACGCGGGCGCGGGACGCACGCCTGCCGTCGTTCACCTGAGACTGAAAGAGGCTTCGCCGCTGCCTTCGGCGGCCTCCGCGTCCTGTTCGAGCTGCGCCAGAAGCTCGTCCACCGTCCGGGCCGGGCGGCGTTCGATGGGCGCGTGCTCGGCCTCGGGCGCGCGCCGCTCGTCGAGGATTTGCGCCAGCCCGGCGACGGTCGGGCGCTCGAAGAGGGCGCGCAGCGGCAGGTCGAATCCGGCGCGCGCGCGCACGCGGCTGACGAGGCGCGTGGCGAGCAAAGAGTGCCCGCCGAGCTCGAAGAAGTTGTCCTCCACCGAGACGCGCTCCAGATTCAGAACCTCGCGCCAGATGCCCGCCAGCAACTCCTCGGTCGGCGTCCGCGGGGCGACGTGGCCGGCCGCCGCCTGCGGCTCCGGCTCGGGCAGGGCCTTGCGGTCGACCTTGCCGTTGGGCGTCAGCGGCAGCCTCTCTAATGTCACGAAGGCCGAAGGCACCATGTAATCGGGCAGGCGCTCGGCGAGGTGCGCGCGCAGTTCGCTCGCCGCGACCGCCCCGGCCCCCTCGCGCGCGACGACGTAGGCCACGAGCCGGCGCTGCCCCTGAGCGTCCGGGCGCGCGACGACGACCGCCTCCCTCACCCCGGCGTGACGCCTGAGCGCCGCCTCCACCTCGCCGGGCTCCACGCGGTAGCCGCGCACCTTGACCTGCGCGTCGGCGCGCCCCAAAGCCTCGACGCTGCCGTCCGGCAGGTAACGACCCAGATCGCCCGTCTTGTAAAGACGGTCGCCCGCCAGCCCCGTGAACGGGTTGGGGATGAAACGCTCGCGCGTGAGCGCCTCGTCGCCGACGTAGCCGCGCGCGATGTGCGGGCTGCGGAGGTAGACCTCGCCCAGCTCGCCGACCCCCGCGAGTTGTCCGGCCGCGTTGACGACGAGTAACTGCACGTCCCGAATCCCGCGCCCCAGAGGCAGAGTCTCTTTCGAGGCGGGTCGCCCCGGCCCGCCGCCGGCGTGCCCCGCCGACTGCTCCGCGGGGATGACGAGGTAGCCGACGGCGCGCTGCGTCTCGGTGGCCCCGTAGAAATTTACGCACGTCACGGAGGGGTTCAGATTCCTCATCAGGGAAACGTCCCTGCGCGTCAGCATGTCGCCGAGGAAGAAGACGTAGCGCAGGCCCGGCGCGGCCGCGCCGTCGCCGGCCGTCGCGCCCTCGGCGATCAACTGCCCCATCGCCGGCGTGAGGTGCGCGACCGTGACCTCGGCCCGCGCCAGCCAGCGCGCCAGCCAGCCGGGGTCGCCCATCCGCTCCGGGTCGGGGATGCGGATCGAGCCGCCGAGCTGGAGCGGCGTGAAGACATCCCTGTGGAGCGGGTCGTGCGAGAGCCCCGAGAGCATGCTGAACGAGTCGGACTCGCGCAGGCCGAAGGTCTCGCGCAGCCACGGCGTGAAGTGCGTGAGCGAGCCGTGCAGGCCGAGGATGGCTTTCGGCCTCCCCGTCGTGCCCGAGGTGAAAGAGACGTAAGCCGGATCGCCGGGGCCGACGGCCACGCCGGGGTCGCCCGCCTCGTACTCGCTCAGGAAGCCCTGCCGCGCGGCCGCCGTGCGCGCGGGGAGTTCGACGCGGCAGAGGCAATCCGACCCGCTCAGGAAGTCCGCGAGCGCGGCGGGCGGCGGCCCCGCCTCCTCCAACTGAATCCAGCCTTTCGGCTTCGCGGCGCGCAGGTATTCGACGAGCCGCGCCTGCGGGTAGGCCGGGTCGAGGACGAGGAAGGCCGCGCCGGCCTTGAGCGTCCCCAGCAGCGCCCAGACGAGCGAGGCGCTGCGGCGCGCGTAGATCGCCACCACGTCGCCGCCCCGCACGCCCGACGCCAGCAGGCGGCGCGCGAGCTGGTTGCCGCGCGCGTCCAGTTCCCCGTAGCTCCACACCTCGTCGCGGTCGGCGGCGGCGAGCCGCTGCGGCGCGCGCCGCGCCTGCGAGGCGAAGAGGTCGTGCACGGCCCCGGCCCAACCCGCGTCGAGCGCCTCGGTCGGGTCGGGCAGGACGGCGCGCGCGCCGCGCGTCACCAGAGAGAGGCTTGAGATGCGCCCGTCGGGCTCACTCACGACCTGCCGCAGCAGGTGGCCGTACTGCTCCAAAAGCTCGGCCATGCGTTCGTGCGCGAAGACATCGCTGTTGTAAACCAGCCGGAACGAGACGCCGCCCGCCCGCTCCTGCACGTAGAGCGTGAGGTCGAACTTGGCCCCGGCCTCGGGGTTGACGAGGCGCTCGACCACGAGGCCCGGCAGCTCGATCTCGTCCAGCTCTAGGTTGAGCATGTTGACGAAGACCTGAAAGAGCGGCGTGTGCTCGGGGCTGCGCTCCGGCTGCAACTCTTCGAGCACCTTCTCGAACGGCAGCTCCTGATGCGCGTAAGCCCCGAGCGTCACCTCGCGCACGCGCCCGAGCAGCTCGCGGAACGAGGGGTCGCCCGACAGGTCGCAGCGCAGCGCGAGCGAGTTGACGAAGAAGCCGATCAGGTTCTCGGTCTCCGAGCGGTTGCGGCCCGCGATGGGCGTGCCCACCACGATGTCGTCCTGCCCGCTGTAGCGCTGGAGGAGAATCTGGAAGGCGGCCAGCAGCGCCATGAACAGCGTCGCCCTCTCCCTCCGGCACAACTCCCTCAAAGCCCCGCTCAACTCGCCGGGCAGCGCCGACTCCAGACTCTCGCCGCGGAAGGTCTGCACGGCCGGGCGCGGCCTGTCCTCGGGCAGTTGCAGGCGCGGCGGCGCGCCGGCCAGTTGCCTGCGCCAGTAGGCGAGGTGGCGTTCGAGCGCTTCGCCCCGCAGCCACTCGCGCTGCCACGCGGCGAAGTCCGCGTACTGCACGGGCGGCTCGGCGAGCGGCGACGGCCTGCCCTCGGCGTAGGCCGCGTAGAGGGCGTTGATCTCGCGCATTAAGACCTGCATCGACCAGCCGTCGCTGACGATGTGGTGCGTGGTGAAGAGCAGCACGTGCTCGTCGGGGCTGACGCGCAGCAGCGCGGCCCTCAGCAGCGGCCCGCGCGCGAGGTCGAAGGGGCGCTGCGCCTCGGCGTCCGCCAGCCGCCCGACCTCCGCTTCGCGCTCGGCCTCGGCCGCCGACTGCAAGTCGATCACGTCGAGCGACAAAGGCTCGGGCGGCGCGATGAATTGCAGCAGTTGATCGTCGGCGACGGCGAAGGTCGTCCGCAGCGCCTCGTGCCGCCGGATGATCTCCGAGAGCGTGCGCTCCATCACGGCGATGTCGAGGTTGCCGCGGAAGCGCGCGCCGACGGACAGGTTGTAGGCGACGTTGCCCGGTTCGAGCTGGTCTATGAACCAGAGCCGCTGCTGCGCGAACGAGAGCGGCAGGGGGCCGCCGCGGGGCACGCGCCCGATGGGCGGCGGCGCGTCCGCCACCCCGCCACGCAGAGCCTCCTCGACCCTCCCGGCCAACTCGCCCACCGTCGGGTGCTCGAAGAGGGCGCGCAGCGGCAGCTCCACCTTGAAGAGTTCGCGCACCCGGCTGGCGAGTCGCGTGGCGAGCAGCGAGTGCCCGCCCAGCTCGAAGAAGTTGTCGCCTACCGAGACGCGCTCGACGCCGAGCACTTCAGCCCAGATGCCCGCCAGCAGTTCCTCCGTGGGCGTGCGCGGGGCGACGTGGCCGGCCGCCGCCTCGAACTCGGGCTCGGGCAGCGCCTTGCGGTCGACCTTGCCGTTAGGCGTCAGCGGCAACTGCTCAAGCGACACGAAAGCCGAGGGAATCATGTGCTCCGGCAACACCCGCCGCAGGTGCTCGCGCAGTTCGTCCGCCGCAAATGCCTCCGCCCCCTCGCGCGCGATGACGTAAGCCACCAGCCGCCTGCGGTCTGCCGCCTCGCCGCGCGCCACCACGGCCGCCTCCCTCACGCCCGCATGACGCCTGAGCGCCGCCTCGACCTCGCCGGGCTCGACGCGGAACCCGCGCACCTTCACCTGCGCGTCCGCGCGACCGACGAACTCCAGTTCGCCTTCTTCGCCCCACCGGCACACGTCACCCGTCCGGTACAGGCGCGAACCCGCCCCGCCGAACGGATCGGGGACGAACCGCTCGGCCGTCAGAGCGGGCCGCCCGAGGTAGCCGCGGGCGAGGCCGTCGCCGCCGAGGTAGAGCTCGCCTGAGACGCCGACCGGCACGGGCTCCATCCGCGCGTCGAGCACGTAAGCCTGCGTGTTCGCGATGGGCCTGCCGATCGGGACGCTCGTCCCGATCTCGGACTCCTTCGTCCTCTGACAGCAACAACTGAAGGTCGTGTTTTCGGTCGGCCCGTAGCCGTTAATCAGCCGGGCGCCTTCCGCGCTTCGCAGGAACCTGCGCGCGTGCGGGGCCGACAGCACGTCGCCGCCGGCCAGCATCCGGCGCACCCCCGCGAGGTCTTCCGGCCGCTCGTCCACCATCTGGTTGAAGAGGCCGGAGGTGAGCCACAGGGTCGTGACCCTTTGACGCCGGAGCGCCTGCCCGATGGCCTCCAGCGTCGGCTTCTCCGGGGGCATGACGACGAGCCGCGCGCCGTTCAACAGGCAGCCCCAGATTTCAAAAGTCGAGGCGTCGAACGTGAAGGGCGCGAGTTGCAGAAAAACGTCTTCCGCGCCGACGCTCACGTAATCCGCCCCCTTCACCAGCCGCACCACCCCGCGATGCGGAACGCTCACGCCTTTAGGTCTGCCCGTCGAGCCGGAGGTGTAGATGACGTAAGCGAGATTCTCCGCCGAGGCCACGTTCCCCGGCGCCTCCGCGCTCCGCGCCCCGACCTCCGCGCCCGCCTCGTCTAAGTTGACGACCCGCGCGCCGCTCAACTCCGCCTCGCGCAGCCGCTCGACTTCCTCGCCACTCGTCAACACCACCGCCGCGTCGCTGTCCGCCACCATCCAACCGAGTCTTTGCGCCGGGTAGTCGGGGTCGAGCGGCAGGTAAGCCCCGCCGGCTTTCAGCACCCCGAGCGCCGCCGACACCAACTCTGCCGAGCGACCGAGGCAGATGCCAACCACCGTCTCCGGCCCCACGCCCAAAGCTCGCAGGCGTCCGGCTATTCGGTTCGACCGCTCATCCAACTCCCGGTAGCTCAGCCGCCCTTCCCCGCAGACGACGGCCACGGCCTCCGGCGTCCGTCGCGCCTGCTCGGCAAACAGCTCATGCACCGTTCGCTCGCGCGGGTATTCGCGGGCCGTGTCGTTGAATTCGACGAGCAGGCGGCGGCGCTCCGCGTCGGTGAGCAGCGGCAGGCGCGAGAGGGGCAACGACGGGTCGGCCGCGGCGCCGGCCAGCAGCGTCGCGTAATGCTCGGCCATCCGCCGCGCCGCCTGCTCCCCGAAGATGTCCGCGTTGTAAGTTATCGAGAACGCTAAGCCGTCGCTCTCCTCACGCGCCTCTAAAGTGATGTCGAACTTCGCCGCCTCGACCGACGCGCCGAGCACTTCTACCCTCACGTCGGAAAACACCAACTCCTCGGCCGGCGCGTTCTGCAAGGTGAACATCACCTGAAACAGCGGCGTGCGCGACAGGTTCCTCTCCGGCGCGAGTTCTTCCACCACCCGCTCGAACGGCACCTCGTCGTAAGCGTACGCGCCTAAGCAGACTTCCCTCGCCCGCCCGACCAACTCGCTGAAAGTCGGGTCTCCCGCGAGGTCAGTCCGCAGCACCAGCGTGTTGACGAAGAAGCCGACGAGCCCTTCGAGCTCGGCCCGCCCCCGCCCGGCCACCGGGGTGCCCACCGCCACGTCCTCGCGGCCCGTGTAGCGTGACAAGAGCGCTTGGAAACCTGCGAGCAAGACCATGAAGAGCGTCGCGCCCTGCGCCCGCCCGGCGCCGCGAAGCCCCTCGGTCGCCTCGCGGCCGACGCGGAACGTGACGCTCCCGCCGCGATAGGTTTGCGGCCCCGGCCTCGGCTTCGCACCCGGCAGCTCCAGCGCCGGCCCAAGTCCTGCCAGTTGCTGGCGCCAGTACGCGAGTTGCCGCTCAAGCCTCTCACCACTCAGGTGTCTCCGCTGCCAGACGGCGTAGTCGGCGTACTGCATGGGCAGTTCCGCTAGCGGCGACGGACTGCCGGCCGCAAAGGCTTCGTAGAGCGAGGCGGCCTCGCGCACCAGCACGCCCAACGACCACGCGTCCGAAGCGATGTGGTGCATCGTCAGCAGCAGCACGTGCTCGTCCGCCGCGAGCCGTAACAGCCCGGCCCGCAGCAGCGGCCCCTTCGTGAGGTCGAAGGGCTGCTCCGCCTCGGCCTTCATCAGCCGCGTGGCCTCGGCCTCGCGCCTTGAATCATCGAGCCCCGAGAGGTCTGTCACCTCCAGCTTGAGCGGGCAGTCCGGCAGGATGAGCTGGACGGGGCCGCCGTCGAGCGTGGCGAAGACGGTGCGCAGCACCTCGTGGCGGCGCACCACCTCCCCGAAGGCCCGCTCTAAAGCACCCGCGTCCAAATCCCCCTTGAGCCGCAGCGCCGCCGGCATGTTGTAGGCGGTCGAGTTAGGTTCCAGTTGGTCGAGGAACCAGAGGCGCTGCTGCGCGAACGAGAGGGGCGGCATCTGCGACGCCAGCAGCGCGCGCTTGCGCGGCGGCAGCTCGGCCAAACGTTTCAGAAGGTCTTGCGCGTTCACCATTCGCCCTCCGCTCGACAGAGTTCACCTACCCAGAACCGAGCCCTCGTTCTTCTCCAACTCCTCCAGCAACTCTTCGACCGTCTTCCCCCCGCGCCGCTCGATGGGCGCCGGCTCGGCGGCCCCCTCGCGCGGCGCGCCGGCGCGCTGCTCGATCAAAAAGGCGAGGCCCGCGACGGTCGGCGTCTCGAAGAGCGTGCGCAGCGGCAACTCAATCCTGAAATCCCTCCGCAGCCGCGACATCAGTTGGATGCCCAGCAGCGAGTGGCCGCCCAGCTCGAAGAAGTTGTCGTGGACGCCGACGCGCTCGATGCCGACCAGCTCCTGCCAGATGGCGGCCACCGCCCGCTCGACCTCCGTGGACGGCGCGACGTACTCGTTCGACAAGTCCGGCCGCGGGTACGAAGGCGGCGCGTCGGCCCCGGCCTCCGGCCCCTCGCGCGGCCGCGGGGCCGGGTTGATCCAACGGGCCAGCCTCGCCTCAAGGTTCGTGGTCGAGACGACGACCTGCGTCGCGCCGTCCGCCCGCAGGATGCGCTCGAAGACTTCCAGACCTTCGGCCGGGGTGATGGCCAGCCCGGCGAGGTGCGCGTTGTAAGCCGCGCCGTGTTCGTCCTCTCGGCGGAGCTGCCAGCCGTCCCAGTTCACGCTGACCCACGGGGCGCCCCCCTCGCGGTTGTGGCGCTGGGCCGCGGCGTCCATGAAGATGTTGGCGGCGGCGTAGGCCCCGAAGCCGAGGCCGCCGAGGATCGAAGACAGGGACGAGAAGAGGAGGCAGAAGTCGAGCGGCCGCCCCGCCAGAACTTTTTCGAGGACGAGCAGGCCGCGCGCCTTGGCGCGGAAGTGGGCCTCGGCCTCGGCCGGCCCGATCTCACGAACCGAGGTGAGCCTTTCGCGCTGCGCGCCCGCCGCGTGGACGACGCCGTGGATGTCGCCGAAGCGCGCAGTCACTTCGTCGAAGGCCGCGCGCATCGCCGCCTCGTCGCCCACGTCGGCGCGCGGCGTCAAAACCTCGACGCCCCGCGACTCCAACGCCTGCACGCCCTTGATCCGCCGGCTCACCTCGTCGTCGTCGCCGTGTCCGGCCAGCCAGCGCGGCCAACCCTCTCTGGCCGGCAACCCCCGGCGCGCGATCAGCGCGAGCCGCGCGCGCAGGTTCCGGCCGAGGAAGGAGGCTAGCTCCAAGCCGATCCGCCCGAGGCCGCCCGTCACGACGTAGACGCCGCCCTCGCGCAGGCGCGGGGTGCCCGCCCCGGCCGCGACGCGCGCCGGCTCGAAGCGCTGCGCCCAGCGGCGCGTGCCCCTGTAGGCGACGGCCGCGGCGCTCGTCTCTGCCGACAACTCCGCGACCAGTTGCGCGGCGACGCGCGCCTCAAGGCCGCTCGCGGGCGGGGGGAGGACGATGTCCACGCTGCGGCAGGTGAAGTTGGGGTACTCCTGCGGGATGACCTTGCAAGGCCCGAGCACGGTCGCCCTCTCGGGGTGGAGCGCCTCTTCGCCGGTCACGTCCTGCGTGCCGCTCGACACGACCAGCACCCGGAAGGGCGCGGCCGGGTGGCGCTCGACCAGCGCCCGCGCGAGGTAGAGCAGGCTGTAGAAACCGGCGTCCTGCGCCTCGTCGAACGAGCCGGCCTCGCCCGCCTCGCCCAAGCCCCAGAGGTGGATGATGTCGCGCGGGGTGAGCCCGCGCCCTTCGAGCTCGCGGAAGAGTTTTTCGTAGTCGTCGCGCTCGCGCGGGTTGACGAGGTAAGCGTCGTCGGCCTCCCTCTCGAACCGCGCGCCGGCCTTCACGCCGACCGCGCGCCGCCCCCGCCCCGCCAACTCGCTCAGGACACGCGCGGACAGTTCGCCCGGCCCGGCGAAGACGAGGCAGGGCGACTCGCCGTCGCCCCCGTCGGCGGGCGACGGCGCCGGCTCCGACCTTTGCCACGAAGGCAGGTAGAGCCAGTCGTCGAGGCCGCATTTCCGTTCGGCTTGGGCATCCGCCCTCGCCTCGGCGCGCGACGGCCGGCGCGGCTCGACCCAGTATCGGCGGCGCTCGAAAGGGTAAGTCGGGAGCGGCAGACGTTGCCGCCGTTGCCCCGCGTAGAAGCCCTTCCAGTCCACCTCCGCGCCTCGCAGCCAGAGGCGGCCGACGGCGTTAAGCAGGAAGGGCACGTCGGGCCGCCGCTCGTGCTGCGGGCGCAGCGTCGGGAGGGCGACGACCGCTTTGGCCGGCGCCGTCTGCCGCCTCGCC